>Ga0187877_1004140_pt1 | contig 11291 bp, 9 predicted proteins | sample June2016WEW_17_1_3_FD_132430 | JGI IMG/M metagenome (GOLD analysis project Ga0187877, IMG submission 132430) | Peatland microbial communities from SPRUCE experiment site at the Marcell Experimental Forest, Minnesota, USA - June2016WEW_17_100 | ecosystem: Environmental > Terrestrial > Soil >... | reverse complement strand
GTGGACGACAACCACGGCCTGGTGCCGCCCAACCGCTCCATCTGGAACGGCGTGTGGCGCAGTTCGCCGGATTCCTGGATTGGCTCCAGCAGCGCCCCGTACGACACCGACTTTGCGCCCATTCAGCAGGGCCTGCTGTTCAAATACGACTACAACCGCTCCGTGGCCCTCTACCATTGTCCCGCCGATCACTCGACGGTCGTAGGCCATCCGACCCTGCAACGGACGCGGAGCTACTCGATGAACGGCAACTTGGGCGGGCGGACCAACGAGGTGCAGAACACGGTGGACCGGGCCGAGACCATCCCGAGCCCGGCGAAGCTGTTTGTGTTTGTGGACGAGGCGGACGATTCGATTGACGACGCGCATTTCCTGGTCTGGCCCTACCCGGACACCCGCTGGGTGAACCTGCCGGCCGGCCGGCACGGGCAGTTGGGGGTGTTGTCCCTTGCCGACGGGCACGCCGAGAAGTGGGCCTGGCAGTGGCCCAAGAAGTTCAGCCCCAAGACGGACTACTGGAAACTCGCCGAGAACGTCAAGGACCTGAACGACCTGCGCCGGCTCCAGACCGCGATCTTGACGGTGAATGACTTTGTGCCTCAAGGATTGCCGTGATGACAGAACCAAACCGATGAAACCGACAACCAAACCGCCCCAGAATGGGGCCAAGCGTGCCGATGCCACAACAACACTCTCGCCGCGCCAGCAGCAGATGGTCGAGTTGGTCGCCCAAGGGGTTTCCAACGCCAAGATTGCGGCGAAGCTGGGAATCGCTCCGGCGACGGTGCGTCGGCACTTGGCGGACATCCACCGACGCACCGGTCACGCTTTGCGCAGCGTAACGCTTGCGGTTGGGGTGGTGGCGGTGGCCGGCGGTGTGTCCGACCCGCAAGTGGTGGCTACGACCATTGACGCAGACAAGGCTCAGGGTTTGGAGCCGGAAACTTCATGCACGGGGGGTGCATACGTGGGCCAACGCGGGAGCGTCGCTCAGAGCGCAGCGAGGAGCGGTTCGGCCAGAAATATTCAAACAGCACAAACGCCGGCGAAGCCCTTGAGCCTGCGCGAAGATCAAGTGCGTAAGTTGGCTGCCCAAGGCAAGTTGGACAAACAAATCGCCATGGAACTTGGCATTAGCTACAATACAGTTAAGAACCACGAGCGGCGGATTCGCTTAAAACTTGGCGTTCCCAATATGAAAGCCGCAATCCACCAGTTGAAGCCATGAACACATAGTACGAAATGACCATATTGACGCCCTCATAACCAAAGCTACACTTTGAACCCATAACGCTATGACAATCGAGTCGAACGGCGACCTGAGCGAGCGGAACAACGAGCTACAAAACACCGTGGACCGGGCCGACGCCACCCCCAACCGGGCCAAGTTCTTTGTCTTTGTGGAGGAGGCGGAGGATTCGATTGACAACGCGCGTTTCCTGGTCTGGCCCAATCCGGACATTCGCTGGGTGAACCTGCCGGCCGGCCGGCGCGGGCAGTTGGGGGCGTTGTCCTTTGCCGCCAGTCATGCTGGGAAATGGGCCTGGCAATGCCCCAAAACGTTCAGGCCCAAGACGGACTACTGGAAACTCGCCGAGAATGTCAAGGACCTGAACTACCTGCGCCAGCGTCAGACTCTGATCCTAACGGTGAACGATTCTGTGCCGCAGGGGCTGCCGTGATATGAAACAACACGAATGAAACCAACACCCAAACCGTCCCCGGATGCAGCCCTGCTTGCTAACGGCGCACCAACGCTCACCCCTTGCCTGCAGCATATGGTCGGACTGGTCGCCCAAGGGGTTTCCAACGCTAACATTGCCGTGTGGCCGGGAATCGCTCCGCCGACGCTGCATCGGCACTTCGCAGACATCCACCGACGCACAGATTACACTTTGCGCAGCGCAACGCTAGCGCTTGGCCTGGTCACGGTGGCCAGCGATGTGTCCGAGCCGCGCGTGGCGGCTGCCGCGCTTAACGCGGGTAAAACCCCGAGTTCGGAGCAGGAGATCACGTAATCGGCTGCACTTACAACGTGTTATGTTGTTTGACTTTCAAAACCGTCGCCGCTCTGGCGAATCCAACGTAGTACGGCTCTTCCTTAGCAGTGCGGCCATTATACTGCTCCTGTCAAGTGCGGCAAAGTTTTATAGTCTCACAACGGAAACGCGACTGCTCCAACTCCACGATCCGGTGTTCGATCTCCCATTCAGAACATTGTTCGCGCTGGTTGGAGGCTGGGAGATCGTCTGCAGTATGCACTGCATTTGTTCGTCCAACCATCTACGCAGTGTGGGAGTTGTAGCCTGGACCTCGAGCGCCTTCCTACTCTATAGAATAGGCCTTTGGGTTCTCGACTGGAGGCATCCTTGTGGTTGCCTCGGTTCGTTTGCTCAAACGACACTTATCTCGGATACAGCATTAGACCTGATTGCTCGCTGCCTGCTGCTTTATCTGCTAGTTGGCAGTTTGGGCACCCTTGTCGGTGTTCTGTACAGTCGCCATCAACTCACCTCGCTGCGCCGAACGTCCGACCATCTCACGACATGACAGCAATATCATTTCTCCGTTTGACATGCGGCCGAAGCGGCCCTTGGGCCGCTCTTCTATGCCTCCTTTTATCTGAACCTGGGTTCGGAGGCGACTTGCTCCTAGCAGGACTGCTCCGCCGCCAAGTTCATGAACAAAACGGCGCGTTGCTCGTTGATACGTCCTCGTCGTGCCAGATGTTCATTCAGGCCAAACGGCTTGTGGTGTGCTGGCAGGCGTCGCCCGATCGATGGGAGCGTTACTGGCTCTCAACGACGGGTCAAGTGGGCCAGATTGTGGTTCCGGGCATATTGCTACCAGAATCGCCACCGCGCCGCAACGTCGTTACAAATTACGTCATTGCCAGCGACATCCAGCCTCGTAACGCTACTCCCGAGGTTCGCCTTCTAGCAATCGCGATGATGAGCAGGGAACTTTGGGATCTTTCTCTTGCGCAGGGCTTCCTGCCCCCATGGGGCGATGATCAGTATGCAGACGCACTATGCACCACGCCACAAGCCGAGTTCGAGGAGTCCGCTTTGCCTACTCTTTCCAGCCTCGAATTCAGATTTAATGAACCAGCCTGGAGGCTCGCGGCTGAGCGATGGGGTGGATCAAGGCGGTCTGCAAGGCAGACCCAAACACCCTGGCCTAATGAGTTTGTTGAGGCGCGGCTTACAATCTCGGACTACGCAGTGTACGGGAGTCAACGTGTGGCCAAGACCTGGCTTTTCCAACATTACGCCGCCGTTGTCGACACTAATGCCCCGACAAAACACACAACCGACTTAAGCGCGAACGTTACCAACAACACGTTCGTAACAGAAACAGTGACGTTTCACCTAGTCTCAAGCACGAACATCGGTGTTCTGTCGGAGGTGCCCGACCTCAGTAATGAGGTGGTTGCGGATTTTCGCACCTGCAACGAGAAGAATCGAGGAGCCTATAGTGTAGTGATCGGTGTGCCTGATTTGCAAACTGCGTATGGGAAGGCACTGAGCGCACGTCGATTGCACGAGAATGACGGCAGAATGCGCAGTGTATTTGGAGGTCACTCAGGTGCACCGCAAGTGAAGCATATACTACTGCTCGCTTGCTTTGTAATTTTGTCGCTTTTTCTTCCGCTTATGTTTCGCTGGAAGGGAAAACAAGAAATACAACATACAACAACCTAAACATGTCACAATGAAGACAAACCTTGCACAGCTAAAGCAAATCACGGCCTCGGCGGTGTGCGGAGTGTTGGCACTTGCAACGCTAGCGGTCGCTGTGGGTAACAATTCTAAGTGTCTTATGTCAGCAACAATTCAACTGCCGGATGACAAGGGTGCATGTACTCTCAGCCCGGGCCCTTACGGCTGGTCGAGCTGCGGCGGGTCTTGCTTCAGGTGGTCCGCGTTCAGTTCGAACTGGTGTGCGACGTGTTCGATCAAAAGCGACGATTGCAATTGCATTACTACGAACGCGTCTGTAATTATTAATGAATACAAGGGCACATGCGGCGGTACTACCTTGAGGGGCAATGTTGGGTGTTTGTGTTTATCCGTTAACGGGGCGGTCGTTATTACTAACGCGGCCGTAAGCACTCGGTTAGTGGGTGTCTCAAATCGAGACTGTTATGATAGCTTCTGATTGTCAGGTGGTTAGGCAAGTCGGACGAACGTACGAGTAGGTGGCCAACGTGTAACGGGACTAGGGTAATCACGGGCCTCGTGTTGTTCGCGGGTACCAGTGTGTCTTATGTGAGCGGAGTGCAGTTCTTGCCTGGCTTGCCCACAGCGCAACCATAGCATGGGTAATTGATTGGGACAGGTTCGGGCAGTGTGAACAAGTCATTCGTCGTCGGGGGGCGAATATCGGCGTCGCACCGTGTGTGCGAAGGCAAGTGTGGCTCGCTCGAAGTAATGAGTAAATTCACAATCACACGTTTTGTGGCGATATTCTCCACCGCAAAAAGTGGTGCGGTACGCGACGATTGTGGTTCGTGGGCGCGTAGAAGGGACGTAGGTGGCGTCCGGCGTAAGCGCCGTGTGCTTCAGGACGCGAGGCAATGTACGTTTGTGCAGGGGTAGAACCGCGGTCGTTTTTTCTGACTGCTTGCTGAAAGGTGGTCGCGTCGGTAGTGGTGTACGTGACCGTGCCAAGGTTGCAAGGGCATGGGCCCCGGTGTAGAAGATACCTGCTGCCTTCATCGTATGGTGCGGGCTAGTGAGTGGCAGCAAGCGTGACGTTGGAGACTACTGCTGTGTGCCGCGAAACGAAGAGGGGTGCGTCGCCAACTTGCGGGGCGCGCTTGAGACTGTGCACATGAAGCGAACGCTGCTTCGATGGTGTGGCGTTGCCAGTGAACGGGGACGTGTACCCTGTAAGCGGAGGCCAGGTGGCAGCATTGGAGGCGAAGACGGCTTCTTTCGCAATGCCCCAGTGGCTATGGCAGTTATCATGCTCGTCTTGTCAGGCTGGGGGAAACAGAGTTGGTTGGGAGGGGGGCCAACACCATTGTCTCGAATTGCGCTGATGCGAACATCTGTGCTCAACGGTGCGATTGTCCTCGACGCCTACCACGAGTTGACACCGGACACGGCACTTGTTCGCGGGCATTATTACAGTGACAAGGCGCCGGGGACTGTGGCGCTCGCGATGCCGGCGTTCGCGGCATGCGCCAGCCTGGCTCGCGTCGCGGGAGTTGATCTGGATTCCAAGGTGGGCTGGCTGGTGACGGACTGGGCGGCCTGTGCCTTCTCGCAAGCCTTGCCCGCCGCGCTGGGCGCGGTGGCGTTGTTCGTCTGGCTGGGTCGGTTTGTTCGTCAGCGCGTGGCCTTGGTAACGGTGCTGGCGCTGTTTTTAGGCGGGATGCCGCTGCCCTATTGTGCGATGCTCTTCAGTCATGCCCAGGTGGTGGGGCTGATCGGAATTGCCATCTGGGCGCTTAAGCTGTTTCAAGGCGACGGAGGGCAGACGACAGAAGACGGGATCAGTCCGCGGCGGATGGCGTTGGCGGGATTCTGTCTGGGTCTGGCCCTGGCCAGCGAATACACGGCGGGCATTGTGGTAGCGGCGCTCGTGGGTTACGTCGTCGTCCGGCATTGGTCGGTTTGGTGGCCAAGAGGGGTTAGTAACGGCTCGGCGAAGCCTCGCCTTGCCACAAACGCCCTCGCGTCTCGCCCTTCGCCCCTCGGCCTTCCCCCCTTGCTCTGGTTTTTCGTGGCTGCCATTCCGCCGTTACTGCTGATCCCGGCCTACAGTTGGGCCACGATCGGGAACCCGTTCATCCTCCCTTACAGCCTGAATGAATCGTTCCCGGAGATGAAGCGGGGACTTTATGCTATCCAATGGCCCGACGCGGAGACGGCGTTCAAGCTGCTGTTCGGCCCCACCCACGGGCTCTTCTTCTGGTCGCCGTTCCTTTTGCTGGCCGGCTTCGGTTATGCCGCGCTGTTCCGCCGTTCGGTGGGCGCCTTCTGGCTGATGTATGCGGTGCCGCTACTGCAGGTCACGGTGATCTCCGGTCGGGTGTGGGACTGGCAGGCGGGCTTCTGCTTTGGGCCGCGGTATCTGGCCCCCATGCTGCCTTTGCTGGCCTTGCCGTGCGCCTTGGGCGTCCAGCGCTGGCCCAAGCTCGGAATCACACTGGGCATCTATTCCATCGCCGTCGTCACGCTGGCCACCCTCACGGACGCCTGCGCGGATTACAGCGTCTATAACCCGCTCACGGAACAGAACATTCCAAAGTTCCTGAAGGGAGAATTCTCGCACACCTTGGGCACGGCGGTATTGGGTTTGCCGCCGTTCGTGAGCGTGGCGTTGTTCTACTCGATACTCATTGGGGGGATCGCCTGGCTGTGGCGTTTGACGGGCGAGCCGGACAAGGTTGAGGGCTGAGGGTGATGGTTGATGGACTCAAACCCAGGCCGGGATGGCAGGCAATGAACCGGTTTCTGCAATTCTGCTTGGTGGGCGCCAGCGGCGTGTTGGTGGACATGGGACTGCTGGCACTATTGGTCCAACTTTCCGGGATGCCACTGGTGTTGGCTAAAGCCATCGCGTGCGAGATTGCCATCGTGAACAACTTTCTGTGGAACGATCACTGGACTTTTCGCGGCGTGGAACCGGCGCAGGGGCGCGGCGCGCGCTTCCTGTGGTTTAACGGCGTGTCGCTGGCCGGTCTGGCACTAAACGTGGCCCTGTTCGCAGCGCAGGTCCGGTGGCTGGGGATGAACTTGTATCTGGCCAATGCTGTCGCCATCATCGTGGTGGCCGGCTTCAACTACACCCTGAGCCAGCAATGGGCCTGGCGGACGGCATCGCCCAGGGAGGCGGAGTGACCCGGTGGAAGGCTATGCCGGAAAGCGTCGGGATGGCGCTGGCGCTGGCCGGGTCGCTGGCCTTGCGGCTGTCGTTCTTCCCGTTTGTCAGCGGGGACATGCGCGGCGACATGATTCCGTGGTCGGAGATCATCGAGAAGCAGGGAGCCTGGAATTCGTTGGGGCAGGAGTTCAGCAACTATCCGCCGCTCTATCTTTACCTGCTGACGGTGGCGACCTGGCTGCCGCTGCCGCGGTTGTTCGCGATCAAGCTGGTTTATGTGGGGTTCGATTACGTGCTGGCGTGGTTTGTCGCCGGCATCGCCGTGGAAAGCGGGGCGGTGCGAAAACGCTGGCCGGTGATGCTGGCGACGCTGTGCGTGCCCACGGTGCTGATGAACAGCGCGCTTTGGGGCCAGTGTGACGCGATGTATGCCAGCGGGTTGGCCGCTTGCGTGTATTACCTGCTGCGGGGGCGTTCGGTCGTGGCAATGGTGGCGTTGGGACTGGCCTTTGCGTTGAAGCCGCAGGCTGTGTTTCTGGCGCCGCTGATCGTGGTGCTCGTCTGGAAGCGCCGATTCTCACCGCTGCTGCTCTATGTGGTGCCGGCGGTCTATGTGGTGCTGGCGGTGCCAGCCTGGCTGGCCGGGCGGCCAGTGGAGGACCTGCTGCTGCTCTACGCCCACCAACGCATCCTGCCCTTCCCGGCGCTGACGCTGGGGGCGACCAACCTGTATCAATGGCTCGGGGGCGCGCCCTTCGTCCCTTTCTTCCAAATCGGGCTGGGGTCGGCTGGCGTCAGCGCTCTGGCTCTGGTGATTGCGGTTTGCCGACGGCATCGGGCTGGATTGTCCAACGAAAGGGTGCTTCAACTCGCTTTGGTTTCGTTGGTGCTCATGCCGTTTGTGCTGCCAGCCATGCACGAGCGGTATTTCTTCGCTGCGGACGCGCTGGCGGTGGCCTATGCCTTCTGGTTCCGCCGCGGCTGGATCGTGGCGGTGTTGATCCAGGTTGCCTCGGCGTTTACCTACCTGCCCTATCTGTTTGACTGTGAGCCCATTCCGCGACCGCTGCTGGCGGTAGCAATGGGCGAGGCCCTGGTGCTGCTGGTGCGGGACCTGTGGCGGGCCACGGAGGCAAGTGCGGAGCGTCATGACGCCACCGGGCAGGCGGTGGACGCGGCCAAGCCGACCAACCACTTGTCTCCCAATGCTGAACTGCCAGCCCGCTCAACTCCGCCATGACGCCGCCGCTCATCAACGTCACCCTGCCGGCGTTCAACGAGGAAGCGCAGTTGGCGGAGAACACGCGCAAGGTGGTTGCCTTTCTGGCTGGGCAACCGTCGTCGCGATGGGAAATCCTCATCGCCGACAACGGCTCGACGGACCGGACCTGGGCCATTGCCCAGGAGTTGGCGGCCAACGGAGCCAGTGAGGCTTCAACCGCAGTGAGCGTGCGGGCACGACACCTCGATGCGGCCGGGCGCGGCGGGGCGATCAAGGCGGCCTGGTTGGCCAGCAATGCGGACATCTTGAGTTACATGGACGTGGACCTGAGCACGGATTTGAGCTGCTTGCCGGCGTTGCTGGCTGCGATCACCGAAGGCGGGGCGGATTTGGCGGTGGGGTCGCGATTGCTGCCAGCCTCGCGGACGACGCGGGGTTGGAAGCGGGAGGTGTTGAGCCGGGGTTACAGCCGGCTGATCCGCAGGGCGCTGGGACTGCGGGTTCGGGATGCCCAATGCGGGTTCAAGGCGATCCGGCGGGAAGCGGCGCGGGTGTTGTTGCCACAGGTGCAGGATAGCGGCTGGTTCTTCGACACGGAGTTGCTGGTGCGGGCACAGCGGGCGGGGTATCGGGTGGCCGAGGTGCCGGTGCGCTGGGTGGACGACCCCGGCAGCACCGTCAAACTCCTGCCCACCATCGGGCGCGACCTGAAAGGCGTCTGGCGGCTGCGGCGGGAGGCCGGTTGATCGGACCGCGGGCAGGAAATCGGCGGTGCCCGATCACCGGCAAATCGCCTCGTCCTGTCCGGCAAATCAGTTTGGGGTTGCGCCAGTTCGGCCGCCGCTTGCCGAAAAAGAGGCCGCGGTTGGGACGCCTTGGCGATTAGCCGCGTTGTCAAATCCGCTTGACGTGGCGCAGATTTTCCCATAGTTGCGTGCAGGATTGAGCCGGTTTTTGTGAACCGGAGGATTTGTTGCGTCCCTTCCGGGGCGTGGCCAACTGAAACTGAACACTATGTTGCGACGAAACCCGTATCTATTCCGGTTACTCCCCCTCGCTGCCCTGACCCTCTGCGCCGCCGGCGCGCTGGCCGGCGAGGCTGACATCAAAATCCCCGATCTGACGGCGGTCAAATTCAACGGGTTGGCCGGCGTCACCGGCCCGGTGCTGATGTACCTCGGCATCCTCATCTGCTTCATCGGCGCCGCCTTCGGCCTGGTGCAATACCAGCAGACCAAGGCGCTGCCGGTCCACGAGTGCATGGCCAAGGTCTCCCATTCCATCTGGGAAACCTGCAAAACCTACCTGTTCACGCAGGGCAAGTTCCTCGCCATCCTCTGGCTGCTCATCGCCGCCTGCATGATCTACTACTTCAAGGTGCTCGAGGAAAAATCCCTGGGCAACGTGGTGGTCATTCTGCTCGCCTCCATCCTCGGCATTCTCGGTTCCTACGGCGTGGCGTGGTTCGGCATCCGCATCAACACCGTGTCCAATTCCCGCACCGCGTTCTCCGCGCTCAAGGGCGACCCGCTGGCCACGCTGGGCATCCCCCTCCGTTCCGGCATGAGCGTGGGCCTGCTGCTCGTCGCCGTGGAACTGTTCTTCATGATCTGCATCCTGATGTTCCTGCCGCGCGAACTCGTCGGCCCCTGCTTCATCGGCTTCGCCATCGGCGAGTCGCTCGGCGCGAGCGTGCTCCGCATCTGCGGCGGCATCTTCACCAAAATCGCCGACATCGGCTCCGACCTCATGAAGATCGTCTTCAAGCTGCCCGAAGACGACCCGAAGAATCCCGGCGTGATCGCGGACTGCACCGGCGACAACGCCGGCGACTCGGTCGGACCAACGGCGGACGGTTTTGAAACCTACGGCGTGACCGGCGTCGCGCTGATCGCGTTCCTGGCCCTCGCGCTGGCGGCCAGCCCGACCATTTGCGCGACGCTCATCATCTGGCTGTTCACGATGCGAGCCCTGATGATCGTCACCTCGCTGGTGTCCTACTTCGTGAACGAAGCCCTCAGCAAGGCCATGTTCAGCGGCAAAAAGGACTTCGACTTTGAAGCCCCGCTGACCCACCTCGTCTGGATTACGTCGGCGGTGTCCATCGGCATCACGTTCATCGCGAGCAAGCTGTTGCTCGGCGATTTTGTGGACGCCAGCGGAAAGGCGCAGGCCGACCTGTGGTGGGTGCTGTCGGTCATCATCAGTTGCGGCACGGTGGCGGGCGCGCTGATTCCGGAATTCACCAAAATCTTTGTCAGCACCAACTCGCGGCATGTCCGGGAAGTGACGAATTGCTCCAAGCACGGCGGCGCGTCGCTGAACATCCTGTCGGGCTTTGTGGCCGGCAATTTCTCCGCGTTCTGGATGGGGCTGTGCATCATGGTGCTCATGGCCACGTCGTATTTCTTTTCCCAGAACCCGGCGCTGCTCTCGCTCATGCCCAAGGAATTCCTCTTCGCCGCGCCGATCTTCGCCTTCGGCCTGGTGGCGTTCGGCTTCCTCGGCATGGGACCGGTGACGATTGCCGTGGACAGCTACGGCCCGGTCACGGACAACGCCCAGTCGGTCTATGAACTAAGCCAGATCGAGGCGCATCCCGACATCAAGGCGGAAATCAAGCGGGACTTCGGGTTCGACGCGGACTTCGAAAACGCCAAGTACCAGCTCGAAAAGGGCGACGGGGCGGGCAACACCTTCAAGGCCACCGCCAAGCCGGTGCTCATCGGCACCGCAGTCGTCGGCGCCACCACGATGGTATTCGGCATCATCATGCTGCTGCAACGCATGTATGAGGGCCAGCTAGCTTCCGGGATTGCCGGTCCGTTCAAGCCGGTCGTTGATGCCTTGAGCATCGTGCAGCCGCAGATCATCCTTGGCCTCATCATGGGCGGGGCCGTGATTTACTGGTTCACCGGCGCCTCCTGTCAGGCGGTCGTCACCGGCGCGTATCGCGCGGTGGTCTATATCAAGGAGCACATAAAACTCGACGCCACCACGGCGTCCGAAAAGGACAGCAAGGAAGTCGTCCGCATCTGCACCATGTACGCGCAAAGGGGCATGTGGAACATCTTCATCGTGGTGTTCTGTTTCGCGCTGGCGCTGCCGTTCTTCAACCCGTATTTCTTCATCGGCTACCTGATCGGCATCGCGTTCTTCGGGCTGTTCCAGGCCATCTTCATGGCCAACGCCGGCGGCGCCTGGGACAACGCCAAGAAAATCGTCGAAGTGG
>Ga0187877_1004128_pt1 | contig 11316 bp, 9 predicted proteins | sample June2016WEW_17_1_3_FD_132430 | JGI IMG/M metagenome (GOLD analysis project Ga0187877, IMG submission 132430) | Peatland microbial communities from SPRUCE experiment site at the Marcell Experimental Forest, Minnesota, USA - June2016WEW_17_100 | ecosystem: Environmental > Terrestrial > Soil >... | reverse complement strand
GGCGGGGGTGCCGATCGAGTTGTAGCGGTCCCAGGCTTGCTGTTCCAGGATGCCGAATTCCAACTCCACGGAAGCGGGCACGGCGTTGCTGTAGAAATACAGGCCGGACAGATTATCCGGGTAACCGAGGGCGGGAATTGCCACCGCGGGTCGAACGGTGCCGGGGAAGATGTTGAGGCGGTCGGTACGGTAGAATGCATTGGTGCGGGTGCCGTCACTAACGATCGGGAAGCCGTTGGTAGCAAAAGCCCGGAAGTGGAAGTGGATGATGCCGTCGCAGATCCGATTTGAAATGAGCATTGACGCCGGTGTGCCCGGCAGGCAGGCATTGGTGAAGGCTCTTAAGAGTTGTGTCGGGTCCGAGGGGAGACCGTTGTTCTGGATGACGTTGGTCGAGGCAACGAAGCGGTAAAGGGAGCCGACTCCCATTTGGCCCGCGCCGCATTCGGGCAGGTAGAGCTTCCCCTGTGCGTCACTGGTGCGAACACAGTAGCCGATGCCGATCCAGGTTTGGTTCTGGCGCAGCAGCATGAAGCAGTCTTCCAACAAGTTCGTGCGGAGAATCGGCGTGTTGCCCGGAAGCCATTGGGTCAAGGGCTTGGAATTGGGCATTCGCACGTAGAAATTGACCCCCGCGGGGTACAGGTGGCCTGACGGGATGATTTGTTCGATTTCGCGGGGCAGCATCTCGGTCACGGCCCGCCCGGCCTCCAATTGGTCCACCTGGTTCATGCTGCTGCGGAAGGCGCGCTGGACCTGGTTAAACATGGCGAACAGGCCCAGGATGATGAAGGAAAGCAGGGCGACGGTGACGAGGATTTCGACGAGCGTGAAGGCCGGGGACGTGAGGCGTGAAACGTGAAACGTGAAACGTGAGCCGGGGGAACCGGGGCGTGAGGGCTCGGGCGAGACTGCGGGAATGGGCAATGGGAGTTTCACGGCGCTTTCACGTAGGTTTGGGGTTGGAAGAAGTAGAGCGGGTTGAGCGGGTAGCCGAAATCGTTTGTCTGGAGAAGCTGGCCGCTGACGAGGGTGCGAAAGGTCTGGCCGCCGTTTCCGGTTCGTCCTCTGGGCAAAACGGGCCACAGGAAGGTCAGGCGGACATCATGCAGGTTCGCCTGGAGGCTGTTGGCCACCTGCCAATAGTTGGAGCGCAAAATATTGTCCGCGGAGTTCGCCGGGAATGCGGTGTAATTGGTCCAATTGGGATCATAGTAGTTGGTTCCGTAGGGGAGGACTTCCGAGGTCAGGCGATAGGTGAAGCCGAGCTCCTGCACGGACTGGTTGTTCTGGGGAAACTTCTCAAAGGCAGGGCCGCTCATCGAACGCACGTAAGCCACGACATGGTTGCTGCGAACACCGCTGCCGGTCTTATCACCGCCCCAAGGCTGGTACTTGGGGGTGGACAGCAGGCCAATGATGCGAAAACCATTCGTCAAGAGAAAATAGGGGGTCGTGTAGGAATTGGTGGTAGTGTATCCTTCCGACCAAGGGTTGCCCACTAGATGCGTCATCGTCGGGTCATACACCGTTACATAATTGGTGATCGCCATCACGTAGTTGGTGAGGTCGTCGAGGCCCTGGGCGCCGCTGCGAATAGCATTCATGAAGACGGTGGCGTCCTGGTTGATGACGGTCTCCTCGCGGTTGTCCTTCTGGACGTTCATGCCAATGGGCAAGACGCCGATGATGGCGACCAGGGCAAAGCCAATGATGGCCAGGCTGATGGCGATCTCGATCATCGTGAAGGCCCGTCGGGAGCGTGAAACGTGAAACGCGGGACGTGGAGCGTGGAGCGAGGAGCGTGGAGCGTGGAGCGTGATGCCAACTGCTGAATCCTGCATTCCGCATTCTGCATTCTGCATTCTGCATTCGATTCTCATTGGACCTTTCTGCGCTCGACGTGGGCGCGACCGGTGAGGCGGTCAATGTAAACCAGGCTGTAGTTGTCGAGCGTGTTGCCGGGGGGGCGCTCGGTCACCAGCGGCGACTGCGGCAGGGGCTTCTTGCTAATGGCGTCGCGGGCGTAGGTGACGTTCCCCTCCGACACCGGGATCAGCTCGGGCAGGGAGCTCAACTGGTAGTTCCCGAGCTGGCCGCTGACCTCGCGGACAAGCTGGCCCATGCCGTCAAAAGCGATGTAGGGCAGAGCGATATAGGGCCGCGCCGCGGAAGCGGGCGGGGTGGTCTCGGAGGGGAACGGCACGGCGGTGGTGTAGTTGAAACCGAAAACCTGGTAGGCGAGCACGCCGTTGGTGAGGATCTTCAGAACCGGCACCGGGCTGGCAGGATTGAACGGAGTGAACTTTTCCTGGGAGATATAAGCGCCCTGGGGCAAGGTCCGCCACGAGGACAAATAGCGCGGATGATGCACGCCCGGCTGATCACCGACGCTGCGGAGGCAGACAAAGGCATAACTGAGGAGTTGCTTGTCGAGCAGGCCCGTGGCGGCGTACTGGTCGGTGTTAGTCCAGGAGGTATATTTATAGGACGGGTCGGTCCAAAAGTTGGTGGACAAGAAGACCATATAGACGGGGGTGCGCTGACTGAGGGCAAGCTGGCGGGCGCGACCCACCGCATAAAGCAAGTCCCGGGTCGCCGCCGCCTTGGCGTTGGGTTTCAGGCCTCGGATCGTGGGCAGGGCGATGGCGGCCAGGATGCCCATGATGGCAATGACCATCAGGAGCTCGAGGAGGGTGAAAGCGGCTAAAGTCCGAAGGCCGAAGTCCGAAGGCCGAAGTCCGAAGGCCGAGGACGGAGGTGGGAGGGCTCCGGGAGCGGAGGCGGTCTGAGGCTGCGGTGTTGAAGGGGTGGTCTTCACGAGCATCACTTCCAGCTCAGGATATTGTCTCTGTTGGCGCCGACGGTGGCTCCCACGGCTGGGTCAACCAGCTTGTCCGGTCCGGGGGACCAGACCATCACCGGCGCGTTGGCTTCGTAAACGGTGGAGCCGCCAACGACTTTCGGGATCAGGCCGTTGAGTCCTCGCTTGGGAGTATTGGGGTCGCTTATATCCTTTGAAACATCGGGATTGCGGTAAAAGGCATCGCGGGCCTTATCGTCGTAGTTGAGGTCAATGGTGATGATATAAGGGTTGCCCCACATGTCGCGGTAGGTTCCGTCCGTGCCAATGCCCGGTGAGGTGTTATTGCCGGCCATGTTCGCGTTGAGGTAGCGGGTCTTGGAGGGGTTCTTGCCGTGGCCCAGGTTAACAGTGGGCACGCTGGGCGAGTTCGGCCAGTGTTCCACATCCAGGAGTACCGCCATTACTTCGGCGTTGTTGGTTAGGTAGTTGCCGGACGCGGGAATAGGGCAAGTACTGGTAGTAGTGGCTGGTGTCTTGAAACCACTGCCCATAGGGGTGATCGGGCCGCCCGGACCAACGCAAATAACTCCCGCGGTGCCATACGTAAAGTCCTCGGGTCCCATAGGGGCAGCCACCGAGTTGGCGGCATTCATGGCGGCGCTGGAGACCGGGAATTTGCTGTAGTCGGCCTCGTAGGTATGAATGGCCTGGGCGATGCCAGCGGCCTCCATTTGCGACTTCTTGACCTGGGCCTTTATCTTGACCCGGCTGAGGACCGGCAAGAGCAGGGCGGCCAGGATTGCAATAATGCTGATGACGACGAGCAGTTCGACCAGGGTGAAGGCGTTTGGAGTGCGGAGTCCGCGCTTCCGGGGGCGAGTTTCCGTATGGCGTTTCATAAGCAGTTTCATGGGTATGCGTTAGTGGAGACGATGATCGGTTTGTCGCTCCAGTTGCAGATGCGATTGGTCTTGTTGCCGGCGATCACGTCAATCCACAAGTCGAAGGACTTCGTGTTGTAGCGGGGTTTGGTGGAATTGTAGCGCCAGGGGTTAATTCTGCTGGCACCGGCACTCGTCAGAACGGGGGGCCCGTCGAGAGCGCAGACCAGTATCGAACACACCGGGGCGCCGCTGGAGTTTGTGAGCACCATCCTCTGACCGGGCTTGAGCTCGGACAAAAAGGACATTGCGCTCGGGGCTTCGTCGCCACGGCTGGGGCGCGCGCAGTTCATGAAGCCGGCAACACTCGGTCCGGAGGGTGTGGTGCCGAACGCTGTGCCCAAGTCAGAGGCCTTAATCCGGGAGCTGCCGTCCAGGGTGGCATAAACCGGGGCGGTGGTGGTACCGATGTTGGTGGTCCCGAGGAGCTCGTAATAGAGCTGATTCATGGCCCACCAGTCGGCGGGGTTATCGGGCGGGTAATAGCCGAGCTTGTCTTTGTAGCGCTCGATGGCGGTCCCGATCTGAATCATCTCGCTCCGGGCCCGGGCGCGCATGACGGATATCCTGGCACCGCGAACGGCCGGGAAGGTCAAGGCGGCGAGCAGGGCGATGACGGAAATGACGATCAGGAGCTCGATGAGGGTGAAAGCCCGGACAGGGCGTGGGGCGTGGGGCGTGAAACGTGAAACGTGAAATGTGACGGCGGATACTGGCTTCTGGATACTGGATATTGGATGCTCAATTCCGCGATCCGCAACCTGCATTCTGCATTCCGTCCCTTGTATTCTGTGTTCGGTTTTCATCGTTAGTGCAGTTCGCGTTCCAGGCGTTCGCTGAGCCATTGCTTGATCATGCTTTGATAGTTCAGATAGCGGGAGCGGGCGAGGCGTTTGATGCGGGCAAGCATCCGAGGGTCAATCCGCAACGAGATAGCCACCGATTCGGAGGACTCGGCGTTGCCGGCCACCGCCGATTCCATGAGGCGCAGGTCGGGCTTGTTCTCGGCCCAGAACTCGGCCTCGGCCTCTTCGCTGTCGAAGATCGGCACTTCTTCCCACTTGGCAATCGCGCGCATGTGCGTGTTCGTTAGCTAACTTAAATCAGTCAAATGAGTTGAATTGGTGAAACCAGCACCGTTCGGGCTCAGTGCCGCGCCAGCCCCCATTCAACTCACTTAACCCGCTCGACCAGGTTCAATGGGCCAGCGTCTGATCCATCTTCCGCTGATAGAAGAACCGTTCTTCGGGCTCGAACTGGCGAGCGTGCAGCACGCGAACCTGTTTGCCGTTCGTCCGGTAAACGCTCAAGATTCCAACCCCACCGGCGGACATTCCCAGGTTAAAGAAACGGGCCTGAACGGAAAACCGGGGCGAATCCGGCAAGAGCCGGATAGCGAACGGGTCCTCGAACGATTCTTCGATTTCCTGCAACGTCAAAGAGCTATCCAAATTGAAGGGCGGATTATTCCAATCAAACTCCATAGCAGCTCAATTGTAAATGTAATGCCCATGCAATGTATTTACATTGTATTTACACATTCCGGGGTCAGTTGTCAACAGCATAACAGAATATTTTGCAAAAAAGTTTATAATGGCCCCTGTCCCGTGTCCTATGCCCCGAAAGCGCCTCAGAATTCTCATATTTGCGAAAACGTGCACCCAGGCCATCAGACGGGAGGGCAAAGCCATCTCGAAGCCACCTGCAAGCGAATGCAGAATGCAGAATGCAGAAAGCCCGGCCAAAGCCCCCCCCAAAGCCACATCAAAGCCACCCTAAAGCCTGTTGATAGCCAAGGGATAGGCACCCCAAAGCCACCCCAAAGCCACCCCAAAGCCACCTTAAAGCCACCCTAAAGCCACCTACATGCGACCTACATGCGACCCTCATGCGACCCTCAAGCCACCCTGAAGCCTAGGTAATGCGGCGGTAATGCGCACGGAACAACTCCACGCTTGCTTGGACGTCCCGGGGCCGACGTATTGCCCAATGGCAGGGCTTCGTGGTCAGGCATTCAGAACACCTGCAATTCAGCGCCTAGTCCCGATCCGGTCAGTGAGCGTATACCCACAAGCCGAGACCGCGGTTATGGGACTAATCTTTCTCACCTTTGGCGCCAGGCTCGTTGCCGATCCCGTTCATCAACGCGATGAGGGGAAGAAACATGGCGATGACGATGCTGCCAACGATGACGGCGAGGAAGACAATCATGATCGGTTCCAGGAGCGAGGTCATGGCCGCCACGGCGTTATCCACCTCGTCGTCATAGTTATCCGCGATTTTGAGGAGCATTTCGGGGAGGGCGCCGGTTTGTTCGCCGACGTCCACCATGCTGATGACCATGGGTGGGAAGACCCCGGAGGCTTCGAGTGGGGCGGTGATGGTTTCGCCCTCTTTGACACTCTCGTGGACTTCATTGACGGCGTTGGCGATGATGACATTGCCGGCGGTCTCCTTGACGATAGTCAGGGCCTGGAGGATGGGGACGCCGCTGCTGACGAGCGTGCCGAGGGTGCGCGTAAAGCGGGAGATGGCGATTTTGCTGACAACGGGGCCGATCGCGGGCACCTTGAGTTTGAACTTGTCAAAGGCGTGGCGGCCGAATTTGGTGCGGACAAAGAGCATGAAGGCGACCACGAACACGGCGATGCCAATAATGGTATAGAGGAAGTGGTCCTTGATCGTGTCGCTCACGGCGAGCACAAAGCGGGTGAAGGCCGGCAGGGCCTGGCCTTCCAACATGCCGGCGAACACATCCTTGAACTTGGGGATGACATAGACCATCAGGATGCTGAGGATGCCAGTGGCGACGATGAGCACGGCAACCGGGTAGAACATGGCCGCCTTGACCTTGCCCTTGATTTTCTGGGCCTTTTCCATGAATTCGGACAAGCGGTTCAAAACGACCTCGAGGACGCCGCCCAGTTCGCCGGCCTTGACCATGTTGACGAAGAGCCGGTTGAAGACTTTGGGATGCTGGGCCAGGCCTTCGGAGAAGGTGCTGCCGCCTTCAATCGCCACGGCGAGTTCGGCAATGATGGACTTGAGAGTCGGGTTCCTTTCCTGCTTCTCGAGCACGCGCAAACCGCGCAAGAGCGGCAGGCCGGCATCCACCAGCGTCGCCAACTGACGGGTGAAGGTCGTCAGGACCTTGGATTTCACGCGGCCGCTCAGGCCGGGGATCTTGATGTTGAGGTTGACGTTGAACCCCTTGCCCTTTTGCTTGGCGCCCGCCTTGGCCGCCGGGGCGGCCTTTTTGTCGCCCTTCTCCTTGGCCTTCTCGACCTCGACGATCTTGGTCGGGAACAAATTCATTTCCTTGATCCGGCCGATGGCTTCGTTCTGGCTGGCGACCTCGAGGGTGCCCTTGTTTTCTTTGCCATGGGCGTCCATCGCCACGTAGTTGTATTTTGGCATAAGCGTGAGAATTAATAGGAGTGAAAGGCAGAACGGGGTGATGGAGTGATGGAGTATTGGAGTAATGGAGCTTTCCAACACTCCACTGCTCCGTTACTCCAATACTCCATTACTCCGCTACTCCACTTCTTCATGTGTACTTGACTACTTCTTCGATAGTTGTAACGCCGTCGAAGATGCTGCGCAAGCCGTCTTCCCGGAGGGTGACCATGCCCAACTCGACGGCCTTCTGGCGCATCACGACCGTGGGGGCACGCTCGTTGATCAGGGCCCGGATAGCGTCGCTGATGGTCAGCAACTCGAAGATGCCCTTGCGCCCCCTATAACCGGTGTCGTTGCAGACCGAGCAGCCCCGGCCGTAGTAGAACGTCTTGTCGCCCAGGTCGTGCGGCGAGAGATTGAGCAGGGCCAACTGGGTTTCCGTGGGTTCGAACGGGGTGCGGCAATTCTTGCAGATAGTGCGCACCAGGCGCTGGCCGATCACCGCCACCAGCGTGGACGAAATCAAGAACGGCTCGACACCCATATCAATAAGCCGCGTGACGGCGCCCGGGGCATCGTTGGTGTGCAGGGTGCTGAGCACAAGGTGACCGGTCAGGGAGGCCTGGATGGAAATCTGGGCGGTTTCCAGATCGCGCATTTCTCCCACCATGATGATGTCAGGATCCTGGCGGAGGAAGGAACGCAAGGCCCTGCTGAAGGTCAGCCCGACGGCCTCGTTAATGGCCACCTGCATGATGCCTTCGATGTCGTATTCGACCGGGTCCTCGGCGGTGAGCAACTTCGAGTCAATGGTGTTGACGCGGCGCAGGCAGGAATAGAGCGTGGTGGTCTTGCCGCAACCGGTCGGGCCGGTGGCGATGAAAATGCCGTTGGGGCGCTGAATGGCTTCGGTGACGTAATCGTAAAGGTATTTGGGGAAACCCAGCGACTCGATTTCGAGGTTGACGGCGGCCCGATCGAGCACGCGGAGCACGACCGACTCGCCGAACTGCGTTGGCAGCGTCGAGACGCGCAGGTCCACGACGCGGTTGCCCAGCGAATAACTGATGCGCCCGTCCTGCGGCAGGCGGCGCTCGGAGATGTTGAGGTTGGCCAGGACTTTGAGGCGCGAAACCACAGGCAAGGCCAGTTGTTTGGGCGGGGGGGACATCTCGTACAGGGCGCCGTCCACGCGATAGCGTATCTTAAAATCCTCTTCGAACGGCTCGAAGTGGATGTCGCTCGCGCGGTCCTGGATGGCCTGGTACAACACGAGGTTCACGAAGCGGACAATCGGGGCCTGGTCGGCCAGCCGCGCCATCAACGCCGCGTCATCGGTGATCGCCACCTCGCTGACTTCCTTGGCAATCTCCTTGTCCGAACCCAGCTCTTTGAGGATGTCGGTAAAGCTCTCGTTCTCCTCGGGGTAGAATTTCTCAATGGCCTTCTGGACCTGCGCCGGGTCGGCCACCACCAACTGGATGTCTTTCTTGACGACGAAGCCGAGCTCGTCAATGCGGCCCGGGTTAAGCGGCTCGACCAGGGCGACTTGCAGCGTAGAATCCACCTTGCCCACCGGCAGGCATTGATACATTCGCGCCATTTTGGCCGGGATCGTCCGCAGCAGTTCGGGCGTCAAATCGCGCTCGCGCACCGTAACCACCGGCGCCCCCAACTGGTTGCCGATGGCTTGCAGGATGGCGTCCAGGTCCAGCATCCCGCCGTCCTGCAGAATCTGGCTGACGGACTTGCCGGTGCGCTTAAACTCGCCCAGCACTTCTTCGTACTGCAGATCGTCAATCAGGCCTTGTCCCTTGACCAGGGAGAGCAGCGGGTTGGAGAGGTCTTCGGACATAGGATCTGCTCTTTACACTTTCCCCTGGACGACGGCTTCGGTCTCGGCGCCCACGGCGGCGGCCAGCTCCAGCTCCTGGAGCTTCGCCTGGATCGTCACCGGATCCTGCGCTTTGGTCACCACCTCTTCGCGGGCGATCATGCCCGCCAGGTACTTATCAACCAGGAAACTATCCAGGGTGACCATCCCGTACTTGGCTCCGGTCTGGATGTCAGACTGAATGCGGAACGTCTTGTTGTCCCGGATCAGGGCGGCGATCGAGGGCGTGTTGATCATGATCTCGAAGATCGCCACCCGCCCGGGCTTGTCAATGCGCGGGATGAGCAACTGGGAGATCACCGCCTGCAACACCGTCGAAAGCTGGATGCGGATTTGCTCCTGCTGGTTGGCGGGAAACGCGTTGACGACGCGGTCAATGGTCTTGGCCGCGCCGGTGGTGTGCAGCGTGCCGAAAACCAAGTGGCCGGTTTCCGCCGCCGTGATCGCCGCGTCAATCGTCTCAAGGTCGCGCATTTCGCCCACCAGCACCACGTCCGGGTCCTGGCGCAGCACGCGCCGCAGCGCCTCGGCGAAATTCGGCACATCCACCCCGATCTCCCGTTGCGTGACAATGGCCTTCTTGTGGTTGTGGTAATACTCGATGGGGTCCTCGATGGTGACAATGTGCGCTTCGTCGCGCTCCTCGTTGATGATGTTGATCATGGACGCCAGTGTGGTCGTCTTGCCCGAGCCGGTGGGGCCGGTCACCAGCACCAGGCCGCGCGGTTTATAGAGCAATTCCTTGGCGGAGGGCGGCAGGCCGATCTGCTCCATCGTCAGCATCTTGGCGGGAATCTGGCGCAGGACGATGCCGAAGTCGCCCTTTGCCTTGAAGACGCTCACGCGGAACCGCGCCATGTCCCCGAAGGCGAAACCAAAGTCGGCGCCGCCGCGCTCGCGCACCTGCTGGATGTGATCCTCGGAAGTGATGCTGCGCATCAGCTCTTCGGAATCTTCCGGCGTCAACGCCGGTCCTTCCACCCGGTGCAGAATACCGTGCACGCGAATGACGGGTGCCGTGTTCACGCGGATGTGCAGGTCGGAGGCCCCTTCAGAGACCACCAACTGCAACAGATCGGACATCGAGTAAGACATGCTTAAATCCAGTTATGCGCGCATTTCGTCAGTGTTGCGCCTATCAACGTTCAATTCAGTTTACCACTAAGAGTTGACAGCCGTGAAGCCCATTTGTCACGCCGGGCCGAAAGACCGGCGTGGCCGTGGGCGCCCGGTCAACCCACGCAACCCAAGTAACGTTTGTAAGCCCGGCAACCGCGTGGACGGCAAGCGGCCCATCTAATCCACATCTCCCACCGTCGCGCGGATCACTTCGTCCGGGGTAGTCAAACCCGCCTGGGTTTTGCGAACGCCGTCCTCACGAAGGGTGCGCATGCCCATTTCGCGGGCGCGCGCCCGCAAGACGGAGGAGGACACTTTCTCATAGATCAGTTTACGCGCTTCGTCGTCAATGACGAAGATCTCGAAGATGCCAAAGCGGCCGCGATAGCCGGTGTTCGTGCAGTTGGAACAACCTTTGCCTTTCACGAAGGTCGCGCCCTGGAGGCCGGCCGCATCCAAACTCAGCGTGCGCATCTCCGCTTCCGTTGGCAAGCAAGGGGCTGCGCACTGGCGGCAGACCTTTCTCACCAGCCGCTGGGCCATCAAACAGCGGGTGGAGGAAGCCACCAGGAACGGCTTGACGCCGATGTCAATGAGCCGGGTGACGGCGCTCGGGGCGTCGTTGGTGTGCAGGGTGGAGAACACCAAGTGCCCGGTCAGCGAGGCATTGATCGCGATGGTGGCAGTCTCCAGGTCGCGGATTTCCCCGATCATGATGACGTTAGGCGCCTGGCGCAAAATGGCGCGCAGCGCGAAGGCAAAGGTCAGGCCGACCGCTTCGCTGACCTGCACCTGGTTGATACCCGAAAGCAGGTATTCCACCGGGTCTTCGACCGTGATAATCTTGCGGTCCGGCCGGTTGATGAAGTGCAGGCAGGAATAGAGCGTGGTCGTCTTGCCCGAGCCGGTCGGCCCGGTGATCAACAGGATGCCGTCCGGCAAGCCGATCATCCGCTCGAAGGTCTGCTGGTCATCCGTGAAAAAGCCCAGCTCCGGCAAGCCCAGCCGCAGCCCTTCCTTGTCCAGGATACGCATGACGATGCTCTCGCCGTGGTTGGTTGGCAGACAGGACACGCGCAGGTCAATCAGCTTGCTGCCCACCGCGGTCTGGATACGCCCGTCCTGGGGAATCCGGTGCTCGGAGATGGACATATTAG
>Ga0187877_1004122_pt1 | contig 11333 bp, 5 predicted proteins | sample June2016WEW_17_1_3_FD_132430 | JGI IMG/M metagenome (GOLD analysis project Ga0187877, IMG submission 132430) | Peatland microbial communities from SPRUCE experiment site at the Marcell Experimental Forest, Minnesota, USA - June2016WEW_17_100 | ecosystem: Environmental > Terrestrial > Soil >... | reverse complement strand
GCGAAGTTGCTGCTTGATCTGCTTCAGCTTCGCCCTCATACGTCTGCCGGTTTGTCCCGCTGATGTGTGTGAAACCCAGAAAGTCGAACGTTTCGGGCTTGCTTTCCCCTCTTCGTTTCCGTGGCAGTTCGGCATACCGCCCGAACTCGATCCGGCGCGTTTTGTCGGGATGGAGTTCCAACGCAGATTTCCCCGGCCGTTCCCGGTAGTCCTCCAGAAAACGGTGCGCTTCGGCCCGGTGTTGGAAAGGAATAAGATGATGCAGATATGTCCAAGAGCCTCTTTCGTTTCAGGAACTCGCTCCCCCAGGTCTCGACGGCATCACAGCCGTTCCGCCGCAGTTCGTCCTGGTGCAGAAGGTGCTCCACCGCGGCGGCGTCCGAACATCCGGCCTCCAGGGCCGCTCCCACGGACTCCTGCAACTTGCCGCGACCATACTGCTGGCCAAGTTTCAGCAGGCCGACCATCTGCCGGGTGCCGCTCTGCTTCCCGTACCGCGCCATCAGCGCCTGCCAGATCCGGTCGAAACTCGCCGGCCACAAACCCGCTTGCCGTTGTTGGTCGAGAGCCGTCGAATCTCTTCAAATAGTTCCACCTTGGCTCCAATCCAACGGACTCCTCCTTCCGGGCAAGGCCCGAATCAGGGTACCCGTTCGCTGCCAAGGTGGGCCAAAAGAAGTTGCCAAAAGCACGCATCCCTCAGTCTTTGTGTTAGCCCGGTAGAAGCGCTACGATCACCTTGTCAAAGGCGTGGATGATGTCGTCTTCATCGCGTTTAGTCAGACAAGATGGAATTGGCAGAATTACGCTCCGTTCAAAGAGGCTGTCGGCCACTGGACACGTCCCTTTATCGTAGCAAACCTTTGAGCCGGCATTCTCTGCCAGTTTCCAAGGGAATCCCCGACCATCCACACTGGTCTGCTTCACCAAGCTTGCGATGTTGTAGTAGAGATGGAGACCCCAATCTGTCATGACAACATTGGAAACGCCCTGCGGCGATGTTACAATGCCCTCAGCTCTCAAAGCCTGGTTGAGCCGTTTGGCGGTCGCAGCGTCAGCGAAACTCGTGATCAAGAAACAACCAGTGTCCCCCTTAGTATCAACAATCCGCCGCAAATTGACTTGAGAGAACTTTTCGAGGGCCTTTCGGATCCGGTATTTGCTCCGGCGCATATTCTCGATGATCCGGGGGAGCTTCCTTAACTGGACTCGAAGAAGGGCACCCCTAAGCTCATCCAGCCGATATCCTTTCCCCCAAAGGCAGAGGTCCGGATCACTGAATATTAGCCGCCCGCCCTCATCCCGGGCATAACCCATATCGTGGCAGGCGAAGGCTCGTCGGTAAAGCCTATCGTCGTTGGTAACCACACCCCCCCCCTCACCAGCCGTCATGTTCTTGTTCATCTGGAAACTAAAGGCGGCCATATCGCCAAAACTCCCGACTCTTTCGCCATCCACGGTGCCCCCGTTGCATTGGGCACAGTCCTCGAGCAGGAAAAGTCCTCGTTTGCGTGTAATGTCCCGGATGGCCCTGATATTAGCAGGAGCACCACTCATGTGGACAACGATGACTCCCTTCGTTCTGTCAGTGATCTGTCTCTCGAGCTGCGCTGGGGCCATGCAAAAAGTCTCATCGATGTCAGCCAAGACGGGGATCGCGCCTTGATTGACCACCGCCGCCACGACCGAAACCCACATGTAAGCTGGTACTATGATTTCCTGGCCTGGGCCTACCCCCAACGCGGAGAGGGCCGTCTGCAACGCGCCTGTGCCACTGCTAACAGCAAGGGCGTGCTTAACACCTATGAAACTCGCGAACTCGGATTCGAATTGATCCACCTCGTGTCGTAGGTCAATTCCGTAATAGCGAAAAAGCGAGCGGCTCGTAAGGAGGCGCTTGGCCGCATCCAACTCTTCCTCCCCCATATGATGGATTCCCGGAAACTCGAGAGGTAAAGGTTCGGACCGAACCGGGGTTCCTCCGTCTATAGCCAACCGCTCGCGGCTGACCTGTACATCTTCAACGCCCACTTTCTTGTCATTCATTTGAATTCCTCCATTTTCCTTTGTTACTGTTCTAGGTTATTCGTAAGATACGACTCCGCCGGTGACCGGGGCTCAACTCAGATCACTAAAATCGACCATCGTGGGTTCCGTCTGAAAACCACGCGTTTGAATGGCGTCATAGATGAGACCTACCAGGAGCCAGCAGCTTCCCGCAATTTTTGCCGGCAAGGGCAGACTCACCCAGATGGCCAGACAAAATAGAAATCCGGCGATGGGCAGGAGGGCATCCATGAAGAATCGTCGTTCTTGTCCTCCCCTTCGGCGGAGGTAGAACTCACGAAATGCCGCCAGGTTCACTCCCATGAAGCCGAGAAAGGCTCCAAAGTTCAAGCACTCGGCAGCGAGTTCGTAGCTCAACACCATCGCCCCGGCAAAAGCCAGCACACCAATGATCAGGATGTTGTACGCGGGATTCTTCTTTTTCGGGTCAAGATAGGCAAACACCGATCTGGGCAGCACGCTGTCCCGCCCCATACTGAACAACAATCGCGCCGCCCCGATCTGTCCACTTAGGGCGGCGCCGAAATTTGAAACCACCAGGATGACGGCGATGGCGGAAAACAGGATTGGCCCTCCCACTCGCCGTGTCACGTCCATGAACGCGGTCTCCAGGTTCGGGAAGGTCCGCCAGTTTGGCCAGACAAGCTGCCCCAGGTAGATCTGCAAGCCACTAAAAATGCCGGTAAACACGCAAACGATTACCGTAGCCAGCAGGATGTTGCGCCGCGGGTTGTGAACGTCTTCGGCAAGCGTGGTCACGCTATCGAAACCGATATAGGTGAGGGCAGCGAATGACGTGGCGGTGGCAATCGCCGGAAGGTGAAAAGTCCGGGAATTGTAGAAAGGCTCCAAGGAGAAGATTCCTGCCCAACCATGCAGTCGTGAGACGTAACGGATTGCCAGGACGATGAACAAGACGATGACCACGCTCATTATGAAAAGCAGGCCGATATTCGCTTTAGCCGCAGTCCGGACACCGCGAAGGTTCAGCGCCGTTATGGCGGCCGCAAAGAAGGAAGCCAGAAGGGCAAAAAGTAATTGAGGAGGCAGTTTAGGAACGAACGGGGTGAGAAGTCGCTGCACGGTGAGCGAACTGTAAATGATGCCCGTGACTGGGACGATGAGATAATCAAGAAATATCATCCAACCGGTCACAAATCCCAGATGCGCATTCAGACCTCGTCCCACGTACGTGTAGGCAGAACCTGCCACGGGATACAAGCTGGCCATGCGACCATAGCTCGACGCCGTGAGCATCATGGCCAACATGGCAATCAAGATCGTCGTGACCATGTGCCCGTTCGATAGCTTTTGGCCTATACCTAAGAGTGGGACGGCTGCGATCGGTTGGATGACAACAATGCCATAGAAGATCAGATCCCAGAGAGTAAGGACTCTCCGCAAGCGCGGTATGGCCGGTTGGTGAACCGCTGTCTCAGTCACGAGGCTATTCCCCACAAACAAAAACAAATTCCATCGGCCGGATTCCCGCGCGAGCGCGAAATCCATCCCGATCCGCTGATCCAGACTCTATATCAGGACCTTTTCCAGCCCGAGGACATCCGCCAGAACAACAAGTTCGTTCACCACGCCGTCGTGAACAAGTGCCCAGTGCTGAGTCATTCCCGTCTTGATAGCCTTCTCGAAGAACTCCGCCAAGGGAGTTGCAATCTTCACGTAGGCGTGAGGGGAGCCAAGCAGTTTCTCTTTGCCGCCCAGACATTCTCCCGAGGTGATCACCATTTTGAACCTGTCAACATCGCAGAAAACGCTCAGCATGGTAACGTGCCCACCTTTTGCCCTGAAGCGCATCCAACAACTGTCGGGTTCCGATTCCACATATTCGCCGTCCGGTTCGAGCAGGACCGCATCGTTACTTTCGGCCAGATGGATATCATGAATCCCGGCATGGCCGGCGAGAAGACAATTCTCGTCCTCGTCATAGGTGAATATTTCCACGTACATCGGAGCTTTCCCCGCGAGTTTTTTGAGCATCATGAGGGCGACGGCGCCACCCACCTCTGCTTCCATACTCACCACGGCCCTCTCGAACAAGGTGGGAACATACAGGCACGGTCGCAGACCCATCACCCGGTGGAGCTCCTCCGACACGTCCTCGAGGGCCAACGCGTCCAGCCGGTACTTTTCCACCAACCTTGCCAGGCCCAGGGAGACTCTCGCGCTCTTGGCCAAACCAGCCTCCGTCACACTCTCCGCCATTCTGAAGTTACCTTTCAGATCGCGAACAAAAGCCTCCACAGCCTCATCGGGAACCCCGGCGCATATCGCGGAGTATTCATTGACCGAGATGTATTTCAGCTCCGGGCCGATCTCCTTCTTGAGCCTGAACTCGTCAACGTAGGTTCCCGTCATCTGGTCGCAGCGGTAAGGGAGAACTCCAATCGTCGCATTTTTCAACTCTCTCGCCGTCTTGCAGGCTCTGCTAAACTCCACGACACTTTTGATGGCAGCCGGGTTTTTGTACGAACCGAAGGCGAAGCCAAACTTCTTGCCCAATCTCTTTAGAGGCGCGCTTGCTTGAAGGGCTCCCACTGGCCCGCTCGCCCGGAAAAGATCGCGCATGCTCATCTGCTCGGGAAGACTTTGGAAGGGCGAATAACACCAGAGCAAAAGAGGCGTATTGGGAAGCTTCTGCACGGAGTCAATGATGAGCCTGTCCTCTCCCCACGTGATCTGGCAGACAACCATTAGATCAACGTTCTCTTTCTTGAAGAGCTCAACCGCTTCATCTACTTGCTGCCGTGTCGCGATTACCCCGGCGTTGACGATCTGGAGTTCTGAGCATAGGGCTTCATCTATCCGCCCCGCATCCTCTTGAAGTTGGTGGGGCAGGCCTTTAAACGAGCCCTGGCTTGCACCTATCTGGGTGAACCATTCCGCTGTCAGTAAGAGCAGCCCAACCTTCGGCTTCTCTCCGCTGGTCGCGCAAGTCTTTGCAGGTTGAACAGAATCAGAATCCACCGCCGTACCCATCCTTGGCCCCTTTTCTAGGTCAGACACACCCATTGATTACGCGCCGGAAGGTAGCCGCTCCTTCGTCCACTGCATCGATGCCATTCCGCATGGTTAGACCCAATGCAAATCTTAAGCCGGTCCGAGCTCCCGCGGACCGATCCGGGCGGTGAGCGACAACTGCCCTATGATTAGGGCGCCTGAATAATGGCCTTCTTCATCGGATCTATGCAGCCCCTCAAGACCGCATTTTTTGCGCCGTACTTGAGCAAGAGCTTCCTACTGATTGGTTCAAGAAAAGAACTAATAGCGGCATCGTCAGTGACGGGGGATCCGCTGCCTAATGCCCTTTTGAGATTGGACATGCTCTCTGTGAACTCCTTGCCTGGCACGATAAGGCTCCCCCAGTTGTTAACATTGATCATCATTCCCCAACCATTCTGGCCTGTCCAGGCGAGAAGTGCATCCAGATAGCTTTCAATTACTCTGGCACTTTCCTTCTTGTCTGTTGTTGGCGTTAGCGTCCGGCACATCACTTCCCGTGCGCCGCGAACTTTCAGTTGCGAAACAAGGTCGCGCGCTACCTGGGCACGGTCCGGGAACAGTTTTCGTCCAAAAACCCCTAACCGGCCTAACTTGTCTTGATTGATCAAATTCTCCAGTTGCACTCGAAGACCATCTATCTTTTGAGGATCGGTCTCGTCGATGGCCGAGAAGCAATCAGCGATCAACTCTTTGTGTTCGGGATACAGGTGTCCCGCCACTTCCAGGAGCACGTCTCTTTGATCTCGATTTCGGTATTCATAGTCCCAGGCGGAGGCAAGAAAATAGTAGGTTCGAGGAAACTGCAAAAGTGGACACTGGTTGTTCCCCATCAGGCCCCGGAGTTCGGGAAAGTCTCGAGGGATGTCAAGGGTTTTCCGAACGGCATTCAGCGGCACGTTTGTAGCCGGGAAGGAGGGCTCTTCCTCGATGGCGTCGTAAGGCAGGTAGACGGTCTTTTCTAGCACCCCTTCCTTTTGGCAGATGGGCAAATAATCCTCGAATCCTGTGATGAGCCACCAGGGTTCCGGGACGTCCCTCTTCATGGCGCGGACGGCTTCCCTCATTAACTCCGCTTGCTTGGCTGGCCCATGCCACTCTGTGATCCCCCAACCCGTCCACATCCAATTGATCAGCTTGGCCTGCGTCCCGTGCACGTTGTAGCGGTCGAGAAGCTCCCTCATCGCCCTGAACACTTTCATCTCGTCGCTGAGCGGGCTATAGGGCCACCCGCCGGGATCCGAGTCGATCATGCAAAAGCCGTCGGCCTTGTTGACGATCCGGTACAGCGCTTCCCGAGACTTCACAATGGCTTCAAACTGGCGCGGGTCCGCAGGATTCAGGTCTAATTGATTCCAGTACACCCAGTAGTACCGTGGCCGGGGATCAGGCATGCCGAGATTAGATTGGGCCACCCTACCGACACTATGCATGATCCAGACTTCCATGCCGTGCCGCCTCTGAGCGTAATCGACGACCCGGTTGACCTCCTGCAGGTAGGCCTCGTCTTCCGGCGAAAGGGGGACTGGAATGATATCCATGAACGGCCAGATGTAGAATAAATTTACGCCCTGATACGCAAGGATATCGATGTATCGCTGCCAGTCCTTTTCTTTCCACACGCGGAAGGTATAAGGATAGTTTATGGGCCAGCCGTTTAAGTGCATGCCCCTTATCGCGAACTTGGGCCGGCTTGTGATATCGACAGGTCCTTCGAGATACGCGGATTGACCTTCGGCCTGAATCATTTTCATCAGGGCCGCCAATCCGAACTTGGTCCCATGAGGAGTCGCTCCGGCCACGATCAGGTGGACTTTGCCATTCTTCACGACTGACTTGATGCCATATCCCTCTGGGCCTAATTCTTTTCCCGCCAGAAAGCCTGTGGCGTCCTCTTCAGCCATTTTTCCCCCCACGACGATCAGCGACGGCGCCGTTTCGCCCAGGGTTGTTTGTATGGGGACCTCCGTGCCAGTAATCTCCTTTAGGTAATTCGCCAAGTCCTTGACGCCGTATTGAACATAAGAAGGCTCGCTGCCATCGACTACGATCCCGCTTTGGTTCAACGAAATCTTCTCATTGCTCCCCCTTGATCCTACCCGTCCCGAAGAGGCTGCTGCGCCCAGAATTCCGGACGCAGAGGTCAGGATGCTCAAGACAGAGAGCCACACCCAAAACTTGGTAGTCATCCCTTGTTTCCCTCCCCTCGGTTTAGTCGTAGCTTGATCCAATCCATAGCTACATCCTGAACGTGCAGCTCACTTTCACAAATCCGACCCCGCAGACTGATCTGAGCGGTAAGCCTCGGATGCCTCCGGGCTAGGGCGCCTGAAGGACAGCCGTTTTCAACGGTTCGACGCAACCGATCATGACCGCATCTTCCCCATATTTCTGTAGGAGCCTTTTGCTAATCGGTTCAGAGAAAGAGGCTATGGCGGCGTAATTCGTGTATCGAGCGCCACCGCCTATCACTCTTTTTAGAATCGAAAAGGCTTCTTCGAATCTCTTATCGCTCGCATAGATCGGAGACCGCCATATGCCGATATTGATCATCTTTTCCCAACCAGTTTGGTGATCCCATGCGAGTAATAAGTCGAAGTAGTCCTCAATCAGCTTTTCACATTCGTCTTTATCGGTCCTCGAGAACAAGGCCTGCAATAATTGTTGGCGCGCAGCCTCAACTCGAACCCCGCCGGGCGCTGCCGGCAATTCTGCCCCAAAAAGATCCTTGGCGGTCTTGTAGTTTTCCAGTGCTACGAGTTCTTCGACGGGTGCTCTTGTAGTGTTGAAAAGAAACCAGGCCGCTTGGCGGCCGAGGATCTGTTTGCCATTCTGCCAATACTCACCCTAATCTGCTTGGGCACATAACTGCGTGTATCGAAAGCTTCCCATACCAGTAAGAATTGGATGTTTTATGGCAGCGACAATGGGGGGACGAACCGCCGTCCTACTCACCAGTTTCACCGCCACTCGCAAGCGCCTCAGCCCCGACCCCTTTGCCTATCTCCGTGATCTGTTCGGTCGCATCGCGCCTCACCCCCAAGCCCGGATCACCGAGCTACTCCCCGACCACTGGACGACACCCCGGCAACCAGCCGCCACATTCTAACCTTGCTTCACGTCATGCCCCGAGCACATCCCCGAGCTCGCCCCAATAGGTCTACGGGACGGACACGGAAAGCCGCACGTATGAATTTGTGAGGGCGAAGCCGGATGGCCGAGCTACTCGACCATCTTCAGAAAACCCTTGACCTCGGAGGTCAGTTCTGACCCGCCTTCACTCGGACTATTAGAGTCTTCACGTCGTATCGAGCCATTGGGAATTGAACCTTATGGGCTGACCAGTGAACTGACCCAGCTCGGTCACCTAAGGGAGAGCCCAAGTACGCATCCTCTAGCTCGGTCACCGGGAACTCCAGTTTTGCTTCAGTCTCTTTTTCCGTAAGGTTTTGGACTCTCAACAAATAGCTCCCTTGACCCGGCCCGGGCCGGATCGTCAACACCACAATGCCTTCCGGTGAGGAGCTGAGAAAGCCGTTGCCTGTGACAGGAAGCGTTTGAGTCCATTCCTTGTGTTCATGTCGGAGGGCCAGTAATGGCGACCGAAACCCCAGTGAAAAAAGCGTCGCGGCTTCCGGAGTCAGATCCGGATCGCTTGTCAGGGCATAGCGAAGCGTGAATTGCCCTCCTTGTTGGGCGGGAGCATCAGTGTACCAGTAGTTGTTCATGGCGTAGGAGAAGACTGAAGCGTTTCGAATCTCGAGCGACGCCGGCCACAGGCCACGGTTGACATCTTCCAGCGTGATCAGCGGCGCATCGACCGTCACCCAGCCCACGCGCTGTCTCGCGCCCCAAACCCGCACTCCCCCCTGCGTGGTAAACCATTGACGGTTCGCTCCGGGAAGCATGTCCTTCGCCGGATTCACCCAGGTCGTGGCCCCTTGATATTCCACCCGCGGGCTCTCCATCGCAAAGGGAAAAGCAAAGTAGACGCCTTCTTTGTGCAGGGTGGCAGTTTTTTCGACTTGATTGTCGAAGCTCACGAGCTTCTGCGCGTCATTGAGGGTGATCGTAGAGACGATTTGCGGCGTGTTCAGGCCACGGGCTTGGACGGTCACAGTGGTTCCCCATGGAAAGCGCCGCAAAGTGGGCGCGCCAACCATCGTGGGACGGTTAACGGTTAATTCCGGGAGGGGCAGGGTAGCGTCGGAGGCCAGCAGACGGTTGTCATTGTTGCCTTCGTGCTCAAGCCCTTGATAATAGGACTTAGGGTCACCGCCACTCACGTAAAGATATTCGTTGATGCCGTAACCCGTCGCACCATTCACCAGGTCCAGTCCGGAAGCCTTGTCGATTAAGTGTGCTACGGCTCCGGTTTGGGGGTCAAGCTGCAGTCTGTAATACTTTCCTTCGATAGAAGCCCCGGGGTCGGTAAGAGGCTCAGGTTCTCCAGACGCAACTTTCCCTTTGACGATGGAGTAAAACTTATAGCCCGTTGCAGGAACGTCAGCGGCCCAACAGCGGGCCTCGTGATAACCGTCGATAAATCTGATGGAAGCGCAGGGGATGGTTTGTCCGGATGCCGGGTCTTGCAGAACCTCGTCCGGTTCGAGCTCAAAATCGAAGAACCCGCTGCGCGGCCAACTTTCGGAGTTGAAGACAACTGCTCCGGGATCATCCGATTTTATCCGCTCGGCGATCTGGTCCATGGCAGTAAGACGGAGGTCCCACGTCTGCTGATAGGCGGTCTCCGCCCACGCTCGATGCGCTGCCTCTCCGAAATGCGTGCGATAGCTGTAAGGCCTGCGGAAGGAATTGGAGTCGCTCCAGACATAGCAGTCCGCAAGCATTATGTTCTTCCAGGCCTCTAAGAACGGCTCGTAATCGAATCGAAGCAACGGTTGAAGCCAGTTCGCGACACTCTCGAGTTTTTCTGCGGCCAGCACGCGTATCTGCGACGTGCGGTTCATAGCTGCAATTCGGGCGTCCGCGCCGGCCTCATCTTCCCAGTAGGCTCCGCCGTCTCCCCGGTAAGTGGGAATCTGTGACCCAAAGTGAGTGGTCACATAACCAAAAAAGTCCCGCTGCGTCCCTGCGATGACCTTGGGGAAGGCGTATTCCTTATTCCACAAATCAATGACGTCGGCGCTCCCATTATGCCAGATCGGGACTTCATCATTGTGCAAGCCATAGAGGAAGACGGCGTCCGAAGGATAGTCCTGGCGGTCATACTGGGAGAGGAAGAGCGGCAAGGAATGCTCCAGGCCGAAGACCGAGGGATGATACTGGCCGGTCCGAGCGGACTCGGCATTCCACCCGCCCCAGGTCATGTCGTTCACCACGGTGTAGCCCACTGCACTCCACACCAGTACTTTGGCGCCGTTCGCCCCTTCCCAGTAATACGGCGAGTGAAAGTTCAAAAGACCAATGGGATTGAACGGCCCACGGATCGGGTCGCTGCCTTCGGAAAAGTATTTTATTCCTCCTTCCGCCAGGAGCTGGGGGAAGGCCCAGGTTACGGAGGGCTCATCGGTTTGGCCGGCAGCGTCCACAACGAACCCGTGCTGCCGCCCGGCGAGGAGGGCATATTCGAGCATGTGGAACAGTTCTTCCGGAGTTGCCAGGCCGGTGAAGAAATGTTCGTACATGGCATTGATCCCAAACCGGCCGTTGCTCAGGTAGTCAAGAAGTTGTTTCGCCCGCGCTTCGTTGCGTGTCGAGAGATAGGATTCAAGATTTGCCGCGGCGTCGAGCGTGAAGGAATAAGATGGAAACTGGCTCGCTATCTCCAGCGCCTTGTCGGTGTAGCGGTTCTCCCACTCCAGGGTCCGCGAGGGCACATCGTTATATCCAAAGTCAGCCTGTTCCATCGGCATGGCATAGACTCGCCAGCGCCGCCGCGGTACGAAGGTCCCCCGGTATACGGGAGTTTTTCCCCCCGCAATGTATATGGCCGCCGGAACCGCTTTGTCCAGCGCCGGCACCTCGATCGTTGCCCCTACATCCCCAAAGCCTGCCTGCTCGATTGCTGTCTCTACCCGCGTGGAGCCAATCTCCACACGCACAGATCTCCGACCCAGGGGCCGGGAAGTCCTTATCCTCACCTCCCCCACCTCTACCAACCCCGATCCCCCGCGCTTGTAGAATATCGTCGGCTCGACCGTGGCTGATACCACCTGGGGTACACTCCCCCCGACTTCATTGCGCAGGGAAAGATCGTCGTAGTAAATCCCAAAACCCCCTTCGCACCG
>Ga0187877_1004121_pt1 | contig 11341 bp, 8 predicted proteins | sample June2016WEW_17_1_3_FD_132430 | JGI IMG/M metagenome (GOLD analysis project Ga0187877, IMG submission 132430) | Peatland microbial communities from SPRUCE experiment site at the Marcell Experimental Forest, Minnesota, USA - June2016WEW_17_100 | ecosystem: Environmental > Terrestrial > Soil >... | reverse complement strand
GGTCGTCACGGAACCACCCAAACCTCCCCAAAATCACTGGCCCGATATCCTCGCCAGATTCTCCCTCTAAGCCCTGTCTCATTTTGTTCCCACAACAAGTCTCATTTTGAACTCCCGCCGACAATATTCTGAATTTCATTGCAAACGCGCTCTGCTTCCTGTTTGCTAGCGGTCAGCGTGGATTTGCAGCGACGCCTACCTTCATGGTCGGTGTAAAAGCATATCCAATTGGGTTTGCCAGTAAGTTTATGAACGCTCGACATGGTATAACAGTTTAGTATAACATTCAGCCTTGTCAAGCGTGTCCAATACCGTCGGAAATCAGCGGAAATGAACAGATCTCGCGTCAAAAATGGTCAGGTGGGTTCGATTCCCATCCGTCTCCGCCAATTCGGTGCGATCCCGGCCTGACTATGCAGCGCGTGCCTCAACCCCCGGTGAATCCCGCCTTGCGTGACTTGGAGCGTCATGATTTCTGGCCGGGATTCATCGCCGCCCTGATCGGGATCATCCTGACGTTTTGTGGTGTGCGCCATCTGACTGCCGTGGATACGGTTGATGGCGGCAACGCCTGGGAAACCCAGTTGATCAAAGCGTTTACCTTCGACGGGATGCAATACGCCAGCAAGGTGACGTCCCCGCCGCCGCCGAGAGGGGACAACCCCGAGGCGCTGGAACGCTGGGCCAGACAAAACCGCGAGGCGGAGGCGCCGAACTGGAAAGTCCGGGTGGATACGGCGGCCAAGACGCCTTGTCCTACCTGAGTGAAGTAAGATTCCGGCCGCATGGCGCGGCCAATCCAATGAAGTCCGAAGTCCGAAGTGCGAAGTCCGGAGTCCACATGGCAGCCTAGCTATGGAATGTCCTGTACCAGATTGCAAACAGCGCCAGCCGAATGAGCTTGGCCGCAAGCTCAAGCGGGCTCGTCCCTGGGTGCAGACGGGGTTCCTGGGGGTGTGGCTGGCGCCGGTCGGCCAGTGGCTGCATGGCTTTCCAAGCTGCGTCTTCCACTGTTACTCGTGCCCGCTTTCCTCGTTCGCTTGCCCGATCGGTATCGCGGCCAACTACGCCGCACTGATTCCCGTGACACTGGAGATTCCTTACCTGCTGCTCGGTGTGCTGCTGTTGGTCGGCGCGGCGAGTGGGTCGCTCGCGTGCGGTTGGGCGTGCCCTTTTGGGTTCGTGCAGGATTTGCTGGGCAAGATTCCGATCCGCAAAGTGGCGTTGCCGGCGTGGGTCGGTTACACCCGCTACGCGGTGCTGCTGGGGCTGGTGATTCTTCTGCCGCTAATCCTTGGTTTTAAGGGTATTCCCTACGGCGACCAGGTGATCTCCATTTGCCGGCTTTGTCCAGCGGGTGCGCTGGAAGCTGGCCTGCCAGCCTCCGCCCAGAGCGTCATGGCGGGCCACGGCTGGCCGATGAGTTGGCTCAAGACGCTGATCCTGGTGGCGTTTGTTGGGTCGGCGCTCTTCATCCACCGGCCCTGGTGCCGCATCTTCTGTCCGTTGGGGGGGCTGCTGGCCCTGTTCAATCGCATCAGCCTGTTCCACCTGCGGTTTAACCCCAAGGAGTGCGTCGAGTGCAATCTCTGCCGCAGCCGGTGCCCGATGGGTGTAAATGTGGACCAGAAGGTCAACGTGTCCGGCTGCATCCGCTGCCTGGAATGCAGCACCTGCGGGGCGCTGGAACCGTGCTTCGCCGTGCCGAAAGAAAGTTCGAAGCCGGCGCTGCCAAAGTAGGGCAGGGCGACCGGACGTGCCTCTCGGCCGCTTGCGGTGCAGCCGTGCAGCGGGGGAGAGCCTGGACCTCGTTGATGCCTGGGAGAGGTCCTTCCAGGCTCTATGCTCGCGGGTGAGGGCACCACAAAGCCACCCTCAAGCTAGGGGAAGGCGTGATGCTGGCGCGAAGGTCGCTTGTGTTCCGCTTGTAATCCGCTCGTATTCCGCTTGTATTCCGCTAGTACTCCTCGTGTCTTCCGATGGCGCCCTCTGCGGTACTCCGCCAGCTCCAATGGGCGGGAAGCCCAGCCAACTCGCAGGCGAGGACGCCCGCGCTACTTTGTCAACGGCCCGGCGAGGGCTGAGTCGGCGGGGCTATTTTGGCTTGCTGTCGGTCGGCGCTTGCGCACGTCGCAGGCACTCCTGGTAGAACATTCGCACGGGGGCGCCGCCCATTGCGATCGCGCACCAGGCTGCTTCGTCCAGTTCGGCCTGTGCTATGCCGAGGTCACAGGCCTTTTGATAATGCGCGTCGAAGCACGGATGGCATCGGCTTTGCAGGACCAGGCTGAATAATATCAGCTCCTTGGCTTTCTCGCTCAGGGCGCCGGCCGACTGCACCGAGCGCATCAGGGCGCCGAATGCTTTCTGCGTTTCGGCAGCAGAACTGGCAGGGCCGGGCTTCGCCTCGAATATGTCGGCGCAGCAACCGGGTTCATGCGGGTCGGAAAGGGTGGATGAATTCATGGTTGAAGGGGCGCGGACACCCACGTCCGCGGGTTGATGCTCGATCTCCTCGCGCGGGTGTGGGCGTCCGCGCGCTTCTTGCGCCGCCGAGTTCGTGACCTGAATCCGGCCATTAGAGGGACCGAGGAATCTGCCGATAACAAATGCGTTCACCCCTCGCTGAGCGAGGGCATGCTGCAACTTCTCCAGGCGATTAGGCGAAACGGCGATAAGGAGACCACCGGAGGTCTGTGCGTCGCAGCCGAGGTGTACCAGGGACTCATCCACATCCGGCGCGATCTGGAGGGCGTCGCCGACGAACTCGCGGTTTCTTTCCACCGCGCCGGGAATGACGCCTTCGCGAAACGCTTCCAGCGCGCCGGCAAAAGAGGGCAGGGCGTCCGCGAACACCTGGGCGGTGAGCTTGCTCTGCCGCGCCATTCGCATTAAGTGCCCAAACAGCCCGAACCCTGTGATATCCGTGCAGGCCGAGGCGCCTGCGGCTTTCATGGTTTCGGCGGCTGCCTTGTTGAGCGTGGCCATCGAGTTGGCGGCTGCCGCCGTGCCTGCTGCATTGCCCCGCCCGACCTGCTCGCAGAAGGCCAGCACGCCCGTTCCCAGCGGTTTCGTCAACACCAGCACGTCATCGGCGCGCGGCGTCTCCAGGGCGGCGGCGACGGCCGGATCAATCAGGCCGGTTATCGCGAATCCCAGCTTGATCTCGTCATCCTTGATGCTGTGCCCGCCGACGAGCGCGACGCCTGCTTGGCCTAAGGTCTCCATAGCCCCGGCTAGCATCCGGTACATGATTTCGCCGTCCAGGGTTTCGGAGGGAAAGGCAAGTATGCTCAACGCGGTCCGCGGTTCACCGCCCATCGCGTAAATGTCCGACAGACAATTGGCAGCGCAGATGCGGCCGAAAAGGTGCGGGTCATCTACGCAGGGCGTGAAAACGTCAACCGTCTGGACCAGGCAGAGGTTGTCGGCGATGCGGTAGATTGCGGCGTCGTCCGCCGCAGCGAGGCCGGAAATCACCGCGGGATCGTTCACCAGCGGCAGCCGGGTTAGCACTGCCTCTAGGTCGGCGGGGGAGATCTTCGACGCGCATCCGGCGTTACGCACCAGGCTGGTCAGTTTGAGTTGGGAGAAATCCACCGGGTCCGGCCGCTCACCGGCGCAGGGGCAGATGTTCTGGTCGCGAAACACATCGCAAGGGCAGGGTCGGCGCGGGTCGCAGATGCAATGTCCGAGCCGCATGGATCGCTCCATTACTCGCCGCCGCTTTGCCAAATCAATCTTCATTTTAATAGCTTACGCGCCTCGACTCCGGGCGTGCGTTCATTTCCTGACCGGACAGTGAAGCGCGTCCGGTCGAGGTAATCCAGCAAGGGCACGGCATACTTGCGGCTCACGCCGAGCGCATCGCGGAACTCCATCGTTGAGAAGCGTGGCTTCTGCGCGAACAATCGCAGCGCCTCGTGTTTGGCCGCTTCGAGCGCATCGCGATGGATGCAAAGACGCTCATCCAGGCGCACCAGGACGGCGCGTTCCACGAGCAATTTCAGCATTTTCTCAATGCGCGCCGGCGGTTGGCCGAGGGCGGTGGCCAGGTCGGCGGTTGCAGGGCCCGCCCAGCCGGCGCCCAGGAACGCTTCGGTGACCCGCTCACCAAGCTGTTGGTCGTGATCCGAAATGCGGGCGCTCCAGCCTGCCCGTGCGAACACGGTCCCCTGGCTTTCGAGCCGTTTGGCGTTGAGCAACGACGCAGCAGCCAGTTGGCAGACCTCCGTGCTGCCCCCCACGGTCGAGAACAACTCATCGCGGCCCAGACCGGCCCGTTGCGGGTTCGTGGTGTGGAAAGACCGGACGGCCTCCAGCATTTTGCCGGCGGTCTCCTCCACCACGGCACTGTGTGTGAACGTGCCGCCCGGCAGCGGCACCGCCCGACCATTGGCCCGCAACTGGTCGAGCAATGCCGTCAGTTCCTCGGAGCGGAGCAGGCACTTTCCCTCCAGTTCTCGGGCCGAAACCGGAGCGCCTTCGCGCAACATCAGTTCGCACCAGTGCGCCGGGTCGTCTATGGCGTCGCGGCGGGCCACCAGGGAGTTCAAGGTCCATGATTTCATCCGGCGCAGCCGAACGTTGCTGACCCCAAGAATCCGCCCGCCGCCAATGGTGGCGAGGCCAGTCTGGTCTTGTGCCGGCAGGTTGGCGCGAAGAACAAACCGGTCGCCCGGCACGAGGGGCAGGGGTTCGGCCAGCCGCAACTGCACCATTTGCCGCTGGCCAGGGGCCATCTCCGTCCCTTCCAGCATGGCCACCCGGGCCAGCACTGAAGCGGTCCCGACGTGCAGATGCGCTTCCACAAAGTCTTCCACCTTGCCCTTGACCGAGTTCAGGATTTGCAGCTCTCCTTCCGCCATCGTCACCGGCGCGAGGACGTCAGACGCGCAAAGCACCATGCCGCGGCGCACCTCCTCATGGTCAACCTCCGGCAAATTCAGCGCCACGCATTCGCCCGCCCGCGCTTCAGTGGCGTCCTCGCCATAGACCTGCATGCGCCGCACGTGGCCGGCCCGGCCGGCTGGAAACAGCGTCAGCGAGTCGCCAATTCGCACCCGGCCACTGGTGGGAATCCCCGTGATGACCGTGCCCGGGCCGCGAATGGTAAAGACATCCTCGACCCAAACCCGGAAGATGCCTGAGCTGGATCGGTCCTCGCAGGCGTCCACGACCTGGTTAAGCGCCTCGAAGAAGCCCTCGTAGCCTTCGCCCGTGATATTCGAGATAGGACAGATGGGCGCGTCCACCAGGAAGGTTCCCGCCAGCAGACGGCGCAAGTCCTCGATCACCGACGTCCGCCGATCCGCTTCCACCAGGTCAGTCTTGGTCAAGGCCACCAGCCCATGCCGCAACCCCATCAAAGTGAGAATGTGCAGATGCTCGTGCGTCTGCGGCATGATGCCGTCGTCGGCGGCGACAACGAAGATGACTACATCCACTCCGTGGGAGCCGGCGACCATGTTGCGGATGAAGTCCACATGGCCCGGCACATCAACTACGCCTACGATGCGCTTATCTGCCAGGCGGCAAGGGGCGAAGCCCAGGTCAATGGTCAGGCCGCGTTGTTTCTCCTCGGCCAGTGTGTCGGTCTCACAACCGGTGAGCAGCTTCACGAGAGCGGTCTTGCCGTGGTCCACGTGCCCGGCGGTGCCAAGCATGATGTTCTTGCGGGCGGCGCTCATGCCAGAACTGCTGACCTGTGGGAGAACATCCAACATCCAACATCCAACATCCGACATCCAATGATTGCCGAATCGGGGCCGGTTGGAGGTTGGAGGTTGGAGGTTGGAGGCTGGAGGTTCTCAGGCTTCATAGAGGGGTGACGAAAGGCCATTACGTTCATTAACGGTCCGCGCATTGCGCAACTCGTCCCAGCGCTGCCGCAATGGCAGGCAACTGCTCATCTGTGAGGGTACGCATATCGAGTCGAACGAGGTCGTCTTCGATGCGGCTGAAGATACAGGCTTCATCCAGGCGCAGCCGGCGGGCGAGTTCCGACGCGCTCAGGCCGGGGACGGACACGCTCACCATTGCGCTGGGAATCGTCTCCGTTGGGAGTGAGCCGCTACCCAGGTAGGCGACACCAGCATCAATATTCAGAGTGGCCTTCGGCGCGGTTTTGGCGACGGCGTCCACCAGCGCTTTAGCCCGGGTGCGCAACGCGCCTAGCGGCGTGCAAATCATCCGGTAGGTGGGATGCTCGCGGCGGAGCAATTCGGGATCGCGGAACAGGTGCAATGTCCGCTCCAGCACCATCAGGCAGGTCTTGTCCACCCGCATCGCCCGCATCAAGGGGTGTTTGCGCAGACGCCCGATCAATTCCTTGCGACCCACAATCACGCCGGCCTGGCTGGCGCCAATGAGCTTGTCACCGCTGAACAGGACCACGTCGGCGCCCGCTTCGATGGATTCGCGGACTGTTGGCTCATGGGGCAAGCCGAACTGTTCCAGGCCCAGCAGTGCCCCTGCGCCGAGATCGTCAATCATGGTCAGTCCCCGGCTGTGCGCCAGTTCGGCCAGCTCCACCAGCGGCACCTCGCTCGTGAAGCCGACGACGCGGTAATTGCTCGGATGTACTCGCATGATGGCGGCGGTGTCAGCGGTGATGGCCCTCTGGTAATCCTTGAGGTGCGTGCGGTTGGTGGCGCCGACCTCGACGAGCCGGGCCTGGCTCTGGGCCATGACTTCCGGCAGCCGGAACGAGCCGCCGATTTCGATAAGCTGGCCGCGCGAGACAATGACCTCTTTTTCTGCGGCCAGTGCGGCCAGCACCAGCATGGTGGCGGCCGCGTTGTTGTTCACCACGGTGGCCGCTTCCGCGCCGGTAAGCTCCGTCAGGATATACTCCACCAATTCGTCCCGTTCGATGCGCTCGCCGGTCGCGCGATCCGCGGCCAGGGTGGAGTAGCCTTTCATTTCCGTGAGCATGGAGTCCACGACGCTAGCCGGGAAGACCGCCCGGCCCAGGCCCGTATGCAGAATGATGCCCGTCGCGTTGATCGCCGCGCGGAGATGCGGCGTGGTCGCCTGCGCGAGGAGGACTACGGCGCGCGCGAGGACCGCCTCGGCCGTAACCTGCTCGGGCCCGCAGCGGCCAGCAGAGTCCGCGAGTATCTCCTGTCGCACCTCGGCGGTCGCGCTACGCAGGCAATCTGTCACCAGCGGCAGCGGACGAGTTTCCAGCCAGCCGACAACCGCCGGGTCTTTCAGGAGCTCGGTAATAGGGGGAATGCGCTTCAGCAAATCCTGCTTTGGTTCCGATGCCATAATCTTCTCTCCTTCAACCACGCTTTCGCCCGGCTGTCCATGATATTCGGCTGAAAGAGGCGCCCGGTGACAGACGCCAAGGAGGTGGGGGTGGGGAACCCCGCGGGAAGAAACGTTCTGTCACCGGACTGTAGCCTTTGTCTCACTCGCGGACTTTTGCCACAACACTTCAGTTGCTATTCCTTTACCATATTTTGCCGGTGCCAAGCGGGGCCGCCCAGGACGCCGCTGCTCCCTGTGGCGCATTGAGGGGAAGGGGCTTGGCGCGACGGCAGAGAAAAAGGGCGGCTCAGTCTGCTGAACCGCCCTTCCAAACAGAAGCCCAACAAAACAGAAAGGCTAACAACGTCCGTAGCTTCTCACACAAATCCTCCGCGTTCAACCCCGGGCGTTGCCAGAACCAGGCCCGGGGTTGTCCCGGGGTCTCAACCACTACCTTGCTCCCAGCTTTCGATCCATCCATTTGCCAACGGGCTGATGATTGAACCGGGCACACCGGTCGAGCAGGTGCTCGATGTCGTCCTCGACCAGCAGCGTTTCAAAGTGTTCGGGTTTCAGGAAACGCTGGCTGCGCATGTGAGCCAGGAATTTGACTAGCGGGTCGTAAAACCCCGCCACGTTCAGCAGTCCGACCGGCTTGTGGTGGAGGCCGAGCTGCAACCAGGTGAACGCTTCAAATAGCTCTTCCATCGTTCCGATCCCGCCTGGCAGCGCGATGAATGCATCCGCGAGGTCGGCCATCTTCTGCTTCCGCTGATGCATTGAATTCACGGGGATGAGGGAAGTCACACCGGCGTGGGCCAATTCGCGGGCGACCATCCGGCGCGGGATTATGCCGATGACCTCGCCACCCGCCGCGAGCGCCGCGTCGGCGAGGATGCCCATGAGCCCGACATTCCCGCCGCCATAGACGACAGTCAAGCCACGCCCGGCCAGGACCGAACCACAGCGCCGGGCCGCGGCGGCATACTCCGGCAGCGCGCCGGGGCTGGAACCGCAGTAGATGCAGATCCGCTTCAGAACTTGTTCTTGCGGTAGGCGCCGAGGGCCGGGGCATCCGGATTGACCTCGGGGCCGAAATAGCGCAGGCACACGAGCGGCTCGGTTTCGCTGGTGTTCTCGAACATCACGCCCGCCTTGGCGCCGTCCTCGGTGCAGAAGTATTCGTCTTCAGTCAGCTCTTTGAAGCGGATGAGCTTCGGGCTGTTCAGCGGCTGGCCGTTGATCTTGCCGCTGCCCTGGACGCACGTGAGGCCATAAGCGCCCTTGTCCTTGACCGCGCAGCGGACGCCGGGCTCGACGGTCAATTCCTTGGCGGAGAAAAGCTGTGCGCCGTCAATCTTGCCATAGACAATCCAACGGTCCACGAAGCCCTCCTTGCGGGTGTCGGCTACGGGCACGGGTTCGAGGTAATGATGGTCCTTGAAACTCGGGTCCACATTGGTGTCCCAATCTAGCTGGTCCACGATGAAGTCGAAGTCCTGGTGCTTGCTCTTGGGCATGTCCTTGACGAGGAGTTCCCAGGGGACATAACGGCCTTCGACCATGCTTTGATACATGCCGAACACGTCGCTGCCCCACTGCGGTTCGTAGGTGCAGAGCGAGCCGGGCGCGTGCAGGATGCACGGGCCGACCAGCCAGCCGGTGCCGGGTTTCAGGCGATAGGCCTTGGAGAGGTCGAGGATGCCGTTGTCGCCCTTGTTCCAATCCTCGATGCACTTGCGGACCTGGGCTTTGGTGGTGCCGGGTTCGAGGCCGAAGAAGGTGTGGGGGAAATAGTTGCCCACGTTATTATGCTGGGGCGGGAAGTAGTAGGACTCAGGTTTGCCTTCCTGGCCGACGAGCTTGGCCTGCTTGGCGCTTTGGTGCATGTGCAGGGGAATCGGCCCCATGTTGTCGAAGAACTTCGAGTACACCGGCCACTTGCCATACTTCTTCCAAATGGACTTACCGACGATGGCGGCGCCGCAATCTGCGACCGCCTGCCGCAGCGTGAAGCGTTCTTTGCCGACCACGCAGTAGCTGAGGCCCTCGTCGGGCACGCGGCCCTCGTTGGCGGCCTCGGTGGTGGAGGCGAACCAGCGCTCGTCAATGCCGCCACGGTTGGCGCCGTAGGCGTAGGTGTCGTCGGGATGGAGCTTGATGCGCAGGCCTGGCTGGAGGAAGGAGCGCGGGACCCAATTGGGCGCGAGGCGCAACAAGCCGCCGGTGTCTTGCAGCGCGGCTTCGACGCGGGAGCTGACGTTCTTGGTGACGGTTTTGAGTGAAGTGACGGTATTCATAGGTTTAAGGCTTAATGTGCTAGATGAGTTAACGAAGTCAAATGCGCGACACGGTTACATTGATACATTTGTGAATCGGCGATCATCCGTTGCCGGGGTGAACGTTGGCAAATCTGAGCGTGGGTGGCAAGCGCTCATTGAATTAGTTTGGGCTCGCGAGGACGCTCGCCCTCCCGGCGCCGCCTATTGGTTTGCCGCGCATGATTCATTCACGTTAGGATTGCATCCGTGAACCGACATGTTGTTTTGGTGCTTCTAGCCGTATGCTGCGGCAGCCACGCCTGGGGCGAGGCTGCGCCAAGCGCGAGTAAAGCACCGCTGCCTAAGATTCGGATCAGCGCGGACGGGCATGGTTTTGTGACAGAGAAGGACAAACCGTTCGTGCCTTTCGGGCTGACTTATTTCCGTTCGGGGACTGGCTGGGCGCCGCAGGTTTGGAAGAAGTTCGACGCGGAAGCCACGCGTAGCGATTTCGTCCGAATGAAGGAGTTGGGGGTGAACTGCGTGCGGGTGTTCATCAGCTATGGCTCTTTTTACCAGGAGCCTGGGAAGCTGGAGCCGGAGGGGCTGGCGAAGTTCGACCAGTTTCTGAAGTTGGCGGAAGAGCAGGGGATTTATGTCCATCCGACCGGCCCCGACCATTGGGAAGGCTCGCCCGAATGGGCCCGGGGCGATCGCATGGCGGACGAGAACGCGCTCGCGGCAACGGAGACCTTCTGGCGCCTGTTTGCCGCCAGGTATAAGGGGCGGTCGGTGCTGTTTGCCTACGACTTGCGCAACGAACCGGAAATGGGGTGGGACGGGCCTGTGATGCTCAAGCGGTGGAACGATTGGCTGGGCAGCAAATACGGCACGGGGGAGAAACTGGCGCAGGCCTGGGCGCGCACGAACCAGACCATCGAGCTGGGCAGCGTCCCGATGCCCAAAGCAAACGACGCACCGGGCAGCCGCGAACTGCTCGACTATCAGTTCTTTCGCGAGGACCTGGCCGACGAATGGACGCGACGCCAGGTGTCGGCGATTAAGGCCGCCGACGCGCAGGCGTTGGTGACAATGGGGCTGATCCAGTGGTCGGTGCCCTCGCTGCTGCCCGGGGTGCGGCATTACGCGGGCTTTCGACCGGCGCGGCAGGCGAAACTGCTGGACTTCATGGAAATCCACTTCTATCCGCTCGATCGCGGGGCCTACGAGTATCGCAGCGACGAGGAGGAGGCGCGGAACCTAGCCTACCTGCAAAGCGTCGTGGGCGAAGTGGCCATGACCGGCAAGCCGGTCGTGGTGGCGGAGTACGGCTGGTATGGTGGCGGCAAGCCACGGTTCGACGGTGGAAAGCACCCCTTTGCCTCGGAGGAGCACCAGGCGCGCTGGTGCCGGAAGCTGGTAGAGACGACCGCAGGCATTGCTGTCGGGTGGCTGAACTGGGGGCTTTACGATCAACCCGAAGCGACCGACCCGAGCGAGTTCAGCGGCCTGCTGACCGCGGATGGCAAACTCAAAGCCTGGGGCCGCGAGTTCCAGAAGCTCGCCCTGCAGTATAGCGGCAAACGGATTCCGAGCAGGAAACCGATGTCCACGCCGGCACTGGATTGGGACGCTTGTCTAACAAGCGTCGGTGCGGGCAACAGCTTTCGCGAAAAGTATTACCAGGCGCTCCAGCAAGCGCATCCCGGAAATTAGCCGGAGCTGATTCCAGCGCCGCAATCCCCCGCTAGGTAGGTGTTCACCCCAGTAGTTCAGCCCGGGCCGGAAGGCTAGGTTGCGGTTCACTAACAATTAACAGAAAG
>Ga0187877_1004114_pt1 | contig 11362 bp, 15 predicted proteins | sample June2016WEW_17_1_3_FD_132430 | JGI IMG/M metagenome (GOLD analysis project Ga0187877, IMG submission 132430) | Peatland microbial communities from SPRUCE experiment site at the Marcell Experimental Forest, Minnesota, USA - June2016WEW_17_100 | ecosystem: Environmental > Terrestrial > Soil >... | reverse complement strand
CAATAAAAATGTAATACTCAGTTTAATGAGAAAAATTACGCCAAAATAATTTGTAATCTAACACCCATAAACTCTTTATACCCCTTGAGCGCCTCTCTTCTTCTCCTACCAAAATAGCCAAGTACCGTATCCCTGTCCTGCCAGTCTCGCTTCACAGACCCCGTAATGGCGCCATGGCCTGTCCAAGGATAATGGCCCAATTTCTCTAAACTACTTACTATCCCAGCCCTTATCGGATTCAGATGAATATATCGGGTTAGCTCCAAAAGATAAGGATCGTCTTCGCAGACAATCGATTTATAGCGGTTCTGAAAAAGATGGCCATACCGCTTATGCCGACGGTTAAAATTGACCACATAGCCGGTCAAAAGCCTCTTCATGCTTTTAAAGATAGGTTGTCGGCCGGTTCGAATCAACAGATGAAAGTGATTGGGCATCAGCGCCCAGGCATAAACCAGCAGATGACCATCCCGACACAAAGTCGCCAACCGGTCAAGGAAATCCTCTCGATCGGAATCGGATCTAAAGATTTTTATCCTTTCGATCCCTCGGCCCATCACATGATGTAAGGCACCAGGGGCATCCAGTCTCGCTTGTCTAGGCATAAAGGCAAAATAGTCCTTTTCAATTTCTTTGTCAAATTGTTTTAGAACCTACGTCCCCTTTTTACGTCCTCTTTTTAGACTCTGCAAAAAAACCGAAAGTCACAGTAAAGGAGAAGGCTAATCGGGGACCCTGGGTTTGAGGGGCAAAGCTTCTTTTTCCGAAGCTTTCTTGATCTTCAGGTAGCCTTCGATTCGATCCCGGTAAATCAGAGTGAGTACGAGGCAAATGAGCGCAAAACCCAGGACTAGAAAAAAGCCTCGATAATTTTCCGATCTGACAGCTTGCCCCTGCATAGTCAGGAGAAGGGTTCCAGGAATTCTCCCTGCCGAGATGACTAAAAAAGTAGATAGGGACATGGGGCTCAATCCCAAAAGGTAGCAAAAATAGTCCTTTGGCAAACTGGGAATGAGGAAAAAAAGAAATGAAAAAAATGCCCCCTGGCGCTCCATGAGATGATCAAATTTCCGCATGGTTTCTTGTCCCACAAAACGGCAGACAAAAGGCAGGCCCAGGCGCTTGGATAACAAAAAAGCAAAGACCGAACCAAGAGTCAGGCCAATGGTTGAGTAAACTAGTCCCAGGCCAATGCCGAAAAGGTATCCCCCGATAAAACCGGTGAGTTCACCAGGGATAGGAGCAACGACAACTTGGAGGATTTGCAAGGAAATAAAGACCAAAGGGGCATAGAAGCCGAAAGAGGTGATGAAGTCGTTAAGGCTTTTTCTATTTGAGAAGAAGTGCAGGGCTTCTCGGATGCCGTGGTAGACGTCTCGGTAAAAGTAGAAAAAAAGGCAAAAGGCCAGAAAAAGCAGACCATATCCGACCAGCGATTTCCAGGCTCGTTTTTGTTTTCCCATGCCTTTACTCCAGCGAACTAATCTTCATTTCCGAAGATTATATTCTTTTCAGATAATTTTTCTATGAAACTTTTAATAGGAAAAGGTCCCTTTCCATAATTTTGTTTTGGAAACCAGAATCTGCTTCCATTTACGATATTTATCGGAAATTTCTTCTATTTCTTGAAATGTTCTATGGAAGGAAGAATTCAATAGCTGAAAAGTTCAGAAGAAGTCATTACCCCACTTGATGGTTGCTTTGAGGTTAAATTGTCCCAAGACGGACTTGAGTTGAGAGTTGATGGAGGAAGGTTCTCAGATAATACCTTTAGGATTCTTGGCCGCAATCATGAAAAAGAGGCAAAAAGTGGTTTCAGGGAAGGATACCCCTGGCTACTTTCATGGATGAGAAAAGGCTCTTTGCTGGAAAGAATCTATTGAATCCACCAGCAGCATTATCCTGCCGACAATCCAGGAAACCATGCGACTGCTAACTTAAGTTCCGTTCAGGACGGCTCACCCCCGACCCTCTCCAGCAAAAACTGAAAAGCCAGGGGGGGGAGCCCTGGCTTTTTCTTTCTGTGCTTGATATTGGACGTTTTCTTTTTAAGGGGGAGGATTTTACATCCTCAGCGGGGATTGCTGTGCATAACCGCTTCCCGTCCTGCATTCTCTTCAATTTGTTTTATTGTTGCACGAGCGGTCCAAACTCCCATAAGAGGTTCAACTTCCAAGAAGTAATTTTTCCCCTCCTCTGTTTCCAAGCTTACCGATTCCTGATTTTCATTAGTGAAGACTGAAACCACATGGTCTCCAGGTGGCGTTTCAAATAACAAATAAGATCCAGGTTCAATATCATCCATTAAGCGACCATCCAAAATAACTTGAAATGATGTTTCTGCCTCCAAATCCAAGTCTCCTCTAACTACATAGATGTTTGTTTTATCTTTAGGGACGTTGAAGCTCTTGACAGACAAATCCAAAGTGCTTGGTGCGGGTGGAAATATTGCGGTACATCCAACACCAAGGAAAATAGCCAGAGCAAAAATTATTATTTTTTTAATTTATCCCCCTAAAAATTCTATTTGAATTCCTCGCATCATTTGGATCCAGCTCGATGGCCTTGGACAAAGCCCCATCTCTCTTTCTACAAATGCGGTTTCATTTTCCAAGGGCCATACGACCCCCAATGGGTTAAAGGTTAATGGATATTTGGAGGGCACGATTTCAGGGAAATAATAAATAAACTGGAAGGCGAAGACAAGGGAAAAGGAGGAGCCAGCGGAGATATCCTGGCCACCCCTGGAAGGCACAAGCATGAAAAAGCCCCCAACTGAGAGAAAAAGGTATCCCTCTCATGGTGGCCACACCCCCAGAGAAGAAGTGGGTATAATATCTCTTTCCCTTTCAGTTTATCGATGTCCACCGTGGGAACCCCCACCGTGGACTCCTCCACCAGGAACACCCCCACCTCTCATGTAATGTGAGCCATGGAAGACCGTTCGGTCACTTCCTGGGATCCCGGTGGAAAGAAAACGACCTGTACGGGGTGCCCCTATGCCAGCATAGGTCCTTCCATTGAACCTTGCTACTGGATCAATCCGGAAAACTCTTTGGGCTCCAGCACGGAAATGATTGGAGATAAACACAGGTCTGCCGCCTACCACAACAACTCTGTGGAAGTCATGGAGCATATAGTATCCTGGAAACCAGAAACCAAAATAAAAGAATGGGTTAGGAACCCAGCCATATAGATAACCATAATCAGGAGGAGGGGCATAGTAGGTAACCACTGGAGGACCCTGGTTGGAATAATAATTATTGACTACTGTAGAATCGGGAGTCGGAGGCTGAATTTGGGGTTGGTTGCCAGCGTAGGGAGTAATTGGCAAACTAGATTCAGCAGTCAGGCTGTTGAACCTCTTTAGCGCCTCTTCCTTGTTTACTGGCAATTTTCCGGAGTTAGCGGCATCCCCAACTGCCTTTTGCAACTCAGCGATAATATCTGGAGTAACCGGATAATCAGCAATCCACCCATTTCGAGGTGTGATCCCAAGGGTTCCAAGTGTGGTTTCAGCCTCGACTTCGTCTCCTGATGTTCCTACACCCAGCACGGACTCCAGTCTTATTGCAAGGTCACCTTCACGGACTACCGGTGGGGCCACTGGTGGCGGATTTGCTTGTCCTGGTTGCGCATGAAGCGTTACCGGAGTCAGAAATAGACATAGGCCCACAAATAAATATCTAAAGAATTTCATTTTTCCTCCTTCAAGCTGGTAGTTGAGAGCGAACATTGTTTTACTCTCCCCATTGTGCGGAAATGTTCCCTGGCGGAATCTGATATTTTTCCCGGGATATCAAGCTCCCTCAATTCATTTATTTCGGCTGTGGCTGTAACCTCTTTATGGCCATATTGTATCAAATCTCGATCCTATAGGGAAGAGGGACAACCAGGGAAGGGAAACCGGACCCCTTTGGAAGTGACCGGTAAAATGAAACCTGCTTAATGTGATGATCGGCCCTTCATCACCATGAGGGGTTAAGGCTTGGCCAAGGCTCAGGCATTATTTTATCTATTGCAACATGCCTTGAAATTCTTCCATCTTTATATAGAGGTTTCTCGCAATTTCCACCGATGCGATGATCAGATATGATGTGTAGATCATTACAACAATCGTTAGAACTATTTTTAAAGTTTTGCTAAATTTTGGGCTCTTATAGAGCAACGGGAGAGCAAAAGGCCCCAATACAAAAAATAGGAGTAGAACTACACCAATAGGTCCCAAATACCATTTAACTTTTTCTTCTTTACCCATCCTTAACGTTTTTTCCAGGAAGTTGGATTCTCCCAATCCTCCGCCTTCCACATGACCTTCTGAGGGGTTAATTGGGGCATTATCTCTCTGAATAATTCCAGGCGTTCCTCATCGGTGAGTGGTTTAAAATTCTCAGCAACGGAAAGATTCTTTTCCAGTTGCTCCATGGTTTCCATCCCCACGATGGCCGTGCTGATGGGCAGGCCCAGGGTATAGCGCAGGGCTTTCTCGTAGAAAGGAGCCAGGACCCCCAGACCCATGACCTTCATTCCGATAATCGCCACTCCCCTGGCATTGGCGACTGGAAGGAATTCCTCAGCGAAGCTCAGAATAAAATGGTCGAGCACGGAAACCGCACAAAGGACGCTATCGAAGGGAAACCGGTTTAAGGCTTCGACCTGAACCCTAGGATTAGTGTGCCCACTGATGCTGATATAGCGAACCAAGCCCTCATCTCGTGCCCGGATGGCTGCTTCCAAAGATCCGCCAGGACCGGCGACTTTATCCAGTTCCTCCAGGGACCAGATGTTGTGTAACCGCCATTCATCAATATGATCAGTTTGAAGTCTGCGCAGGCTTTCTTCCAATTGCAGCCGAGACTCCTTGGCCGTCCGGGTAATCGTTTTGGTGGCAATCCACATCTCTTTCCTGCGGTGTCTCGCCACCTTTCCTACCCTTTCTTCGGACTGGCCGCCTGAGTAAATCCAGGCAGTATCAAAATAACGAATGCCTCGGTCCAGAGCATGGTTCAAGATTTTTACCGCCTGGCTTTCCGAACAACCATGGCCATCAACAACCCGCTGGGCTCCGAAGCTGAGAATGGGAAACTTAACCCCGATCTTTCCAAAAGGTCTCTCTTCCATTTTCGGCCTCCTACTTCAGCAGAGTGAACTTACAGCGTTTATGGATTATGTTGACCAAAAAAGCTCTACTCTTCTCGCAGCCCAAGACTCTTGATCAAACCCTCGACCTCTTTATTCGTCTGTACCAGATGCCTGGCCAAATCCTCAGGACCCCGGTAGATTAGGGGCATGTCCCCCTGCTTGTTCACATTGATAAAATCGGGGTCCTCCATGCCCTTCTTGAAGGCCCCGTGAAGGGTCTCCACAATCTGGGGAGAAACCCCTTTGGGACCCACGATGCAGATCAGGCTGGTAGCAATAATATCATAACCCAGATCCAGGAGAGTTGGGACATTCGGGAAATCCATCATCCGTTTCTCTCCAAAGGCAGCCAGGAGTCTCAATCTCCCGGATTCCACATGGGGCTTCCACTCACTGGTTCCAGGGGATGCCTCCACATGGCCTCCGAGCAAAGCCGTAACCGCTGGGCCATTCCCCTGAAAAGGAATATGGGTCCATTTGATCTTTTCTCTTATGGCCAGCCGTTCCATCACCAAATGTTGAGGAGTCCCCGATCCTCCGGTGCCATAACGGATTTTCCCAGGATTCGCTTTGGCATAATCAATAAATTCTTTGAAAGTCTTCCAAGGAGAATCAGCCCGTACCACCAGCCCGTAGAGATAGACAGCGTATTGCATGATAGGGGTAAAGTCCTTGGCTGAATCGTAGGGAACCTTCCGCAGGTGCTGACTGAGAACTGCACCACTGGAAAGGATGCCGATGGTGTATCCGTCTGGCTTTTCGTTCTTGAGAGAGGCCATGGCCACCGATGAGGCTCCTCCAGGCTTATTCAGGATCACCACTGGCTGCCCCAGAATCTTGCCAGCTGCCAAAGCAAGAGCCCTTGCACCAAGATCCGTTGTCCCTCCCGCTGGATAGCCTACAATGAGGTTGATGGGTTTGCTTGGATATTTCTCCTGGGCAACAGCAGGTCCAGGGAAGACTTCCCCGGAAACAAACATTCCAAGGATTACCCCCACAATCGCAATGATGAAGAAAATGGCAATCGATTTCTTCATGAATTCTCACCTCCTTGCAATGACGAAAGTAATCCTTCAATTCAAATCCGATACTATGCCGGTCCTTGAATTGTGTAGTAAAGATCAATAGGAAGTTTTTCTTACTTATCCCTTAACCATTTTGAGAGCATGATAACAGAAGAGGGGAAAATGTCAATAAGGGTTGGGGCGGGGGAAACAAATTGGGAAAGGAAAACATCTCTTCTTTCAGGGGCTTTGAAAAGGGAAAGACATAGGATCTGGATGGCATTCGTGCTTTTGAGGGGTTGTGAGGGGGAGGGGATAGATCCTGTCCATCCAGAGGAGGGTTAATTTATGCATTGATGAGAAATGTCATTTCTGCTATTATCCAGCCACAACTATAATTCAAAGACTAAAGACCTCGATCCCATGAAGAAGCCTCCCTATTATTTCACAGATGCCCGACATTTCCTGGATGAGAATGGCTTAGTCCCCGATAATATTCCAGCCCTTGCCAAAAAGCTCATTTCCTTCTTGGGCCAAATAATGGAAGAAGCCAGCTTGAACCCTCCGGGAGAAGATATTGAGACAAGCTTGAAGTGCAGACGTAGGCCGAGCAGGAAACCCTGTCCAGGGAAAATCCTGGCTATGAGGGAAACTGATGAAGGCCCTATCCTATGGAAATGTGATCATCGCGGAACATGGGGGGAGATTAGTAAATGGAGAGGGACCCAGTGGGATAATTCGATGGGGACGGTGCATTAGGGTGAAGGTTAGGTTTTGACTGTAAAGGCAGTGAAGAAGTAGGCTGCTGCGCTTCTAAAGATTTTTCTTTGACGTGTCAAGAATATACCTTTAAAGGAGGCTACCTTGGGTAAACTTGAATCCACAATCAAATCTGAAATCCAGCGACTGGCCAAAAGAGAAGTCCGAACCACTTACATCCCACTGCGCAAAGAAATCAGAGCCATGAGGCTTAGACTTTCTAGCCTCTCCAAAAACTTCTTCGCATTGAACCGATTGACCAAAGAGCAGTTGCAGAAGGTGCCGAAGAAGGGATTGGAAGCCACCCCGGAGGAGGTCAAAGCGTCCCGGATTACGCCTGATAGGATTCGGAGACTCAGGAAAAAGCTGGGCATATCCATGAGAGAGTTGGGCATCCTTACAGGGACAAGCCTAAGTGCAGTCCTATCATGGGAGAAAGGGAAATTTAAACCCAGAAGGGAGAAGAAAGCTGCATTGGTGGCCCTGAGGAAGTTGAGAAAACGAGAGGTTAGGAAACTTTTAGCAGAGAAGGCAGGATTAAACGTCAAGGCTAAAGGGAAGAGACCTGAAGTAAAGACCAGAAGGAAGAAACCAGGTAAGAGGGTGATCAGGAGAAGGAAGTAAAAAGATTCCGCCCAAAGAAATTCAAGTTTTGCAAGGCAGGCTTTACGAGAGGGATGTATGACTGTTACCAAGGCAGACATGGTCAAAATTATTTGTGACAAAATGGGCTGGGCACTGAAAGAATCCACGGAAATCGTGGAACAGGTGTTCGATATCATGAAAGAGACCCTGGAAAGCGGAGAGAAGATCAAGATTTCTGGGTTTGGGAATTTCAACGTACGTACCAAGCGTCCCCGCAAGGGTCGGAACCCTAAGAGCGGTGAAGAGATGGTGATTTCCGGACGAAAAGTAGTGACCTTCAAGCCGAGCTCAATATTGCGGAAGGTTTTGAATCAGGAGGTTTTATCCTCAGAGCTATCAGGAGCATCACAGGAGAGAATTAATGAAATTAAGGACCTTTGAGGGTGAACCAGTTCGAGGTGAAATGACCACTGATTTACCAGTCAGCCAGGATGGTCTTCCTGTTTTGCTCGTAAACGATGAACCTTTCTTCCCGGAAGAAGCCGAATTCTTCATAGAATATGCTGCCCAAGAAGAACTGGAAATGTTAAGGGAAGGCGGCTACGATCTCCCTGCGTGGGAAGGGAGAGATGAAGGGTATGAAGAAGTCGAAGAAATTGATTCTGCTGACGATGATTGAAATCGGGGGAACAGTACAAAAGGATCGGGACCCAGAAGCAGCTAAAGAGGCTGGAAAGGACCAGTTTCCCAATCCCAGGAAGGGTAAAGGAGCCGGTCTTCTTGGTCGCGCTTATCAATCTTTTACGCTCTTAAAAATCCCCACGGCCTCCTTTCCAGGGTAACCGCAATCGCCCCGATGCAAAAGAACAAAAAGAGAAACCATCCAGCAATCCTGAAACCTTTCGAACGGGAATTGAGGATAGGAAGATAGGCGCGGACACCCCAAGCATTTGCTGCCAGCAAGATAATAGCCAGAGACTCAGCCCCCAAAAGAAAGGTACTCGCACGGGCATTTAAAATAGACACAAGCGTCAAGAAAGCCTGTGTAGCAACATAAGGAGGCCCCAGGGCATTCACCAAAGGGCCCACTTTGAGGAAAATCACAAGACCAGACAATCCAAGTACATTAGTAACCAGCACATGCATGGCCCCACCTAAAAGACCCCCTACAATCAATTGAAAGATGACCGCATAACCCAGGACCGCAAGGACCTTCTTCCACCATCTACCAGACCGAAATCCTGGAACCGGCCGCACCCAATTAGCCATATCACCTTTGTCCATTCGCCTCACAACAAATCTTCCAGGCGCTAATATCTTTCTGTTTCACCTTCTAGGAATTCCTCTACCTCTTTGTGGCTAAGGATTATTGTTCCTTGAAAATCTTTCTCTTTTAGCGGTGGATTGCCTAAATGCTTTTTTGCTTCCTGGATTCCTGCTAAAATAATTGGTAAGGCATCAATATTTGTATCTGTCATAAGGGGTTTTCTTGGTCTAATAATAATGGAGCGATAATTCGGCTTTTTCAATCTGATCGCAAGTTCCCACCCTTCTGGGTTATCTATTTGCGGTATTGAGATGCCCTCCACCTCTGCTTCCGGGAACGTTCTTTTTGCAATTTCCAGAAGCATCTTTCGCCTTTCAATTTCTACTTGTATTACATTTTCAATCATTGCCATACCCCCTTATCCTTACTAACCTTCCCATAATGACAAACCCCATTCCCTCGCCTACAAGAAATGGGGTTTCAATTTCCAAGGGCCATACAACCCCCCTGTGGGTTAAATGCTGATGATGCATGGGATAGGCTATGGTTGCAGGGAAATAATATATAAACTGGAAGGGGAAAGCAAGGGGAAAGGGGGAGCCAGGAAAGATATCCTGGCCACCCCTGGATTATTCTTGATACCAAATATGCCCCCATGGGTAATCCTCATGATAACCAATAAGATCAGGATTGTTATCATATAATTCGAAAACCCTATCACGAAACTTCCAAATGTTTACAAATAATGTTTTTGGATCACCGCTTAGCTTGAAAGGGATATTTTCATCATAAATTGCCCAACCTGGCAGTATTTCTCCGTTTACTTCTTTTTGCTTTGTGGTTCCATAATGTAAAATTCGGTTGTGGATTACCTCATTGAATATCTTAGCTGTATATTCATCCGTTTTGAAATCAGCAGACATTCTTTCCATCCTTGATCTGTAGTTGTCTCCATATGAATTTTTCTTCAGAACTTGTCTTACATACCCTTCATAGAGAAAACAGGAAACAACCAGGACCACAAATCCTCCATCCCCGTTTTCAATCTTTTCAAGTTCTGTCAGGGGTGTTCTATACCACCGATTGAATACTATTTGGGGATCATGTATAATCTTCTTTTCCATCTTATTTCTCCCCCTTTTTTGTTTATTTGGTTTCTTTCTCGTTCAAATCCCTGTCAACGGTCACTGGTGTTACTATTAACTTTCCTGCTATCTCCGCAAGAAGAAGAGTCCTTATGAATGTTTTAAAACTTTTTTCCATTTGGGCTAACTATTCCCATAACCCTCTTCATTTTCTCCCTCGCTTCCCGGTAAGTCCTAAAAACAAAAACCCCATTCCTCCGTCATTACCAATAAACCGATACAAATAGGTACGGTCCATGCATTTATTATTTGGATAATTGAATAAATTTTTTAAAAAGGAATGCTACTCCCACAAGACCAATGATTATCCAAATAACTATTCTGCCAGCACGCAATAATTTTCGCATTTTTCACCCTTTTTTCCAGAAAACAAAAAACCCATTCCTCCGCCTAGACGAAATGGGGTTCAATCAAATCTCCAAGCCATAACCTTCCTCCGGGCAATGATTGGAGAACGAAAATCCATCGCGATAATGCCAAAAACGAGGGAGGATGTCAAGGTCAAATCCTTTTTGGGGGGAATACGGGTCTCTCAAAGGAATGGTAGAAAAGGAAGGGTGGGAAAAGAGAGCGGAGGAGAACGGAGTTTACTTCCTCTCCCATTGCTGTTATTATGGTCAAAATCAGTGGCAGAATCCCAGGGATAAAACGCTTGCGTTTTCCATCCTGCTAAAGAATACTTATAAACCGCTTTCCGATACAAAATCCGATACAATAATATTTTTTTGAAATGTCATATTTAACTAAAAATAAATAATATCAATGAGTCGGGGCGTAGCGCACCTGCCTCGGGCACAGGGGGTCGGAGGTTCAAATCCCCTCGCCCCGACCAATAAAATCAATAATCTGATACGAACGCATAGTTAGAGCAATCTTCATTTGAACCCGTAACCCGTAATCGTGACGTTGCCATGGAAGAACGGTATGGGGTATCCAATGCCGCGAGCCCGCCTGAAGATCAACTCCCGCCAACTTTACGAGCAAGTCCATCCCCACTAAATTCCGCCGCCTTTCGCCGGGCATGGCGATGCTCGCGACCATCCCCGGTGGAGCCCGGCGAGAGCTGTTCCCGTTCTCATTCGAAAAGAAAAAAGGGAGGGTTTCATCCCGCTCAACCGACACCTAATACAAACGCAATTAATTTCTTTACATTTCATTGCGAGCGCGAAGATCATGGCCATTTCACCCTCTCCCCACCCTCCTCCTGGAGGGGGAGGGTTAGGGTGAGGGGCCAAAGCGTACCGCAGGTGAAGTCCTGTGACCATCGAAAAAATCGTTATGGCCCTTTAAATATAGGGGTGACAGCGAATTTTCGGAAAAATTCTTTGCAGCTATTGAGTTACTAGGGAGTCCATAATAGGATAGACATCTTCGGGATGAGGGCCTGCCCTTGAAACCCACGGACTGGACTCCGGCCTCCGCCGGAGAGACGAATTCGAGAGAACATTTCTTTCCGTCAT
>Ga0187877_1004111_pt1 | contig 11372 bp, 8 predicted proteins | sample June2016WEW_17_1_3_FD_132430 | JGI IMG/M metagenome (GOLD analysis project Ga0187877, IMG submission 132430) | Peatland microbial communities from SPRUCE experiment site at the Marcell Experimental Forest, Minnesota, USA - June2016WEW_17_100 | ecosystem: Environmental > Terrestrial > Soil >... | reverse complement strand
GCAAAGGGTTGGAGCTGCTTGGCGTCATTCCGCATCAACAAATGCTGTGCAACCCGACGGTGGATTTGATTCGCGAAGAACTGCACACCGAATTGCTCAATGCACCGCCCACATTGGACACGCTCGTGGACGACGTGGTTGTGGGCGCGATGGGGGCGCAAAACGCAGTTCAATTCTTCAAGCCCGGCACGCTGCTCATCACCCCAGGCGACCGCGAGGACATCGTGCTCGCCGTGGGCGCGGGCATTGGCGGGCAAAGCAGCGAAAAAATGGCGGGCATCGTCCTGACCGGGGGTCTGCGTCCCAGCGCGAGCGTGCTCAAGGCCATTCAGACCATGCGGATTCCGGTGCTGCTCGCGCAGGCGGACAGTTATCAGGTCGCGTCCAAAGTCCACAACCTCACCGTCAAAACGCGGCCCACCGACGCCGAAAAAATTTCCCTCATTCGTGACATCGTCGCCCAAAACGTGAACGTCAAAAAAATCATCCAATCCTTGTAATAAGAAGGCTAGTCAAGTTTTGAACTAACGGAGACGCCTTTATGAAAAGTAACTTGCTTGCCGCCACTTATATTGTGATTTGTCTTTTGACTGTCGCAGCGAAAGAATCTTCACCGTTTGTCCCCAAACCTATTTGCCCTGATGACCCAAAGGGGCGGAATCTGCCGCCTGGCGTGCCAAGGACGGTTGATACAAATGGGAATGTAATATACATGGATATCAATTTCACAACCAAACAATATCGGCAGGCGGCCATTAAGTTGATTTTGCAAGAGGCCAACCTCGTGGCGAAAGAACTGCAATTGCCAGAGCAATTGCCAATCACGGTAACAAACTTGACTGAAGCAGCGATCACTCCATTTGGCTTCAATTATCAGCGTAAGGGTGTTGGCAGCGTAAGCACAAAAAATTACGTATATTATGTCACTAAAGACAACAAATTCAATGAATTGGGTGTGGCCAACTACGACCAGACCTGCTTGGACCTCAAGAGGCAATTGCTGCCAATCGAACAGATGAATACTAATGAAGCTTATCAATTGGCGATCCAATGGCTGGCTGCTGCTTCGATGGATGTGAACGGATTGAACCGGGATTGCAAGGCTCACGTTGCGCTTTCTCCATTCTGGAATGGCCTCGCTAGTCTCGGCCAGAAGCCAACAAAACGCTTTGTGCCGATTTATTATGTGTGGTGGACTACTCCAAAGAACGATGCAGAGGGTTACGGTGGTGTCGCGCGTGTGGAACTTTTCTCCCCGACCAAAAAACTGCTTGAATTGTCTGTTGATGATCCTAAATACATTTTACGAAAGCCGTTGGTGTTCACAAACCTTGAGTCGTTGTTTCCGGGAACGGCGCCAATTACCGTTTTTACAAACTTTCCGGTTAACCACGGTCCGATCGGAAGGCCTATTAAGAGCTAAAACAGGCTTATGGCCAGTTTTTCATTGGCGATCGCACATCTTGCCTATTTACTTTTCCAGACCGACGCTCCGGCAGAAGAAAATGTTCCCACAAAGCGATGAATCTTGAGGATTCCTGGTTTCTGCCGGCCATTTTTTTGTTTCATCGGGAAGGATTTAATTCCAAATTAGGGACAAATGAATATAAGTCCTTTTCTGGAAAACCTGCCCGTGTATCAACCCGGCCGGCCCATCGAGGAAGTCGCGCGCGAACTCGGTCTGGACCCCGACGGCATCATCAAGCTCGCGTCCAACGAAAATCCGCTCGGCCCGTCGCGTCTGGGTCTTGCCGCCATGCGCCAGATGCTCAAGCAGGTGAACCTTTACCCCGACGGCAACGCGTTTTACCTGAAGCAAAAGCTGGCCGCCAAACTTGGCGTGACACCGGCCAACCTGATTCTCGGCAACGGCTCCAATGAAGTCATCGAATTGATCGGGCATGCGCTGCTCGTGCCCGGCGCGGAAGTCGTCGTGTCGCAATACTGCTTTGCCGTCTATCCCATTGTGACCGCCCTGTTCGGCGCGAAACTCGTCGTCGTGCCGGCCAAAAATCATGCCCACGATCTTGACGCGATGCTGGCTGCCATCACGCCCAACACGCGCGTCGTCTTCGTCGCCAATCCGAACAACCCCACCGGTACCACCGCGAGCCGCGAGGAACTGGCGCGCTTCGTCAACGCCGTGCCCGCAGACGTCCTGCTGGCGTTGGACGAGGCCTACATCGAGTTCCTGAACGAACCGCTCGACCTGCTGCCGGAAATCCGGAGTGGCGCCAAGCCGAACCTCCTTTTGATGCGGACGTTCTCGAAGATTTATGGCCTGGCCAGAACACGCATCGGCTACGGCATCGGGCATCCCGACTTCATTGCCGCGCTGGAAAAAATCCGCCAGCCGTTCAATATCAACTCGGTGGCGCAGGCCGGCGCGCTCGCGGCGCTGGACGACACCAAACACGTCGAGAAGACGCGCAAGATCAACTCGCGCGGACTCAGACTTTACGCGCGCACGTTCCGCAAGCTCGGGCTGGAATTCATCCCGTCGCAGGCGAATTTCATCCTGGTGCGCGTCGGCGACGGCCAGCGCGTGTTCGGGGAATTGCAGAAGCTGGGCGTGATTGTGCGTCCGATGGGCGGGTATCAACTGCCGGAATGGGTGCGCATCACCGTCGGCACGCCGAAGGAAAATAAACGGTGCCTCGAGGCGTTGAAAACCGTTTTGGGCCAGAAATAATTATTTGAATCCAACCGAAAACTGAATACTTATCTCTGCGTTGAAACACCATAACGAGCCAAAGTGAAACTGACCGATCTGCGGGGCATCCTGCAATACATTCCGCAATTCCGCGAGAAGACGTTCATCCTGAGCATTGACGGGGCGATCGTCACGGACGAGAACTTCGCGACGCTGCTGCTGGACGTGGCGGTGTTGCGGTCATTGAACATCCGGGTCGTGCTCGTTCACGGCGCGTCCGCGCAAATCAAGGCGCTGGCTGAGGAGCAAAAAATCCAGGCCTCCGATCTCGGCGGCGGCGGCGTCACGGACGCGGCCACGCTCAATCTGGCGCTCACCGCCGCGAACCGGCTCACGCACGAAATTCTCGAAGGGCTTTCGGCCAACGATCTTCGCGCCACCAGCACGAATGCCATCATCGCCCATCCGATGGGCATTATTCATGGTGTGGACCATTTGTTCACTGGCAAGGTCGAACGTGTGGACGTGGAAATGCTCCAGTCGCTGCTTACGCAAGGCGTGGTGCCGGTCATTCCGCCGCTCGGGTTTGACGGCGATGGCAAGACCTATCGGGTGAATTCCGACGGCGTGGCGGTGGCCGTGGCCGACGCGCTCAAGGCCATCAAATTGATTTTCATCACCTCGCAGGACGGCTTGCGTTACAACGGCCAGCTCATCCGCCAGATGCTCGTGGCGGATTTGCAAAACCTGCTGCAACAAAACAGCGCCGGGTTTTCGCCTGAAACGCTCTCGAAGGCGCAGCACGCCGCGCTTGCCTGCCTGGCCGGAATTCCGCGCGTCCACATCATCAATGGCAAGGTGGACGAGGGACTGCTCGCGGAAGTTTTTTCCAATGATGGCATCGGCACGCTCATTTACGCGAATGAATATCAGCAAATCCGGCCCGCGAAGAAAAAGGACATCCGGGCCATCCAAATGCTGACGAAGGCGTCGGTCGAGGCGGATGAACTGGTCAAACGCACACGGGCGAGCATCGAGAAAAGCCTGGGTGATTATTACCTCTTCGAAATTGACAAAAATCCGGTCGCGTGCGTGGCGCTGCATGTTTACCCCGAGCAGAAAAAGGGCGAGCTGGCGTGTCTTTATGTCAACCCGTCGTTTGAAAACCAGGGCATCGGGCGGAAGCTGATCCAGTTTGTGGAAAACAAAGCGCGCGAAATGAGCCTGGGCGAACTCATCACGCTCTCGACGCAGGCGTTCACATATTTTCAATCCAAAGGCGGCTTCGGTGAAGGCACGCCCGACGATTTGCCGCCCGCCCGCCGCGAAAAATACGAGCAAAGCGGAAGAAATTCCAAGGTGCTCGTGAAGAAGTTGAAATAAATGTTTCTGGCCAAATTATCACATTTGGAATGGTTGCAATTATTCATAATTTTATTTTCGGTTTCTTGCGCCTGTGCGGACGAATCAACGAATAAATTCACAAGACCCATCGAAGAACTTTTCAAAACGGATGTGATCTATCCAGAAGCAAAAGGAGAATTTCAGTTTGAATTGGCTCCAACTTTTCAACGCGCCGCAGGCGGTGATACCTGGACGGTTCCCCTTTCCATGGAATACGGTCTCACTTCCCGGTGGCAGGCGGAAGCGGAATGGAACGCATTTGTTCAAAGCAATCCCACGGGCGGTTCCACAACCTGCGGCGTGGGCGATTTGGAGCTGGGAACTCAATATAGTTTTCTCAATGTCGGCGGCTCTTTATTTCATGTTGCGCCGCGTTTTTCCATTGAATTTCCATTGGGCGACGTGAACAAGAATTTGTCGGAGGGATTCATCGAATACAAGCCAGCCGTGATTGTGGCGCGGGATTTCCCATGGCTTCATGACACGCAGTTTTTTACCGAAGTGGCATTCAACCTTGTGCAGCGGGTGAAAACCCCCTCTGATCCCGATGAAAGAGAACCCGCCGCTGATGGGTTGGATTGGAACGCGGGGTTTTTCGTTCCGTTTTCACGTGGCGCAATCTCGATGGAGTTTAATTGGGACAACAACCGATGGAACAATCACGGCAACGAAAATCAAATGTATTTGACGCCCGGTTTGATTTGGAAACTGCCCGGTGACGTGGAAGCCAGCGTCGGCATTCCCGTCGGCTTGAATGGTGACTCGGATCGTTTTGAAATCATCATCCATTTGATTGTGGAGTTTTAGAATGTCAAAATTTGAGAACTGTTCATCTGATTTTTTTTGCGCCTGTGAAAAACAAGGCGTCCCTTCAACCCGATTTGTTCTCATCGTAAGCGTCGCAAACCAAACCGTTTCGCTTTTTGGAAAAACCTCTTTGCGTAGCGGCGGTCGGCAGACCGCCGCATTTTCCGGCTCTCTGCCGAGAGCCGGTACGGGGGAATTTCAATTCGTCAAAAAATTCCGCTGTTCCATTTGCCGTTTCGGGGCCGACTCATTTCCCTTGCTATTTAACCGCTTTTATGCGAATATGCTTTTATGCGAACGACGATTGATTTGCCCAATGATTTGTTCCGTCAGGTGAAGTCGAAGGCGGCTTTGCGTGGCGAGACGTTGAAGGAATTTGTCCAGTCGGCGATTGAAAAGGAAATTTCCGTTGAAGTTCCAGCCAGCTCTTTCCGCGTGAAACTTCCGCTCATCAAGTCCAGGAAACCTAAATCACTTTCGCTCACCAACGCCGAAATTGAAAACCTGCTTGCCTGACATCAACGTTTGGATCGCGCTGGCATCCGACCGCCACGTTCATCACGAGACGGCGAAAAATTGGTTTGTGGAAATTGAGCCGGGCGGCGCGGCATTTTGCCGTGTCACACAAATGGGTTTTCTCCGGCTCATCACCAATCGTCACGTCATGGGCGTGGACGTGGTGACGCAAAAAGAAGCATGGCAGGTTTATCAAACTCTTTCCAAAGACCAGCGCGTCACTTTTTTTCATGAGCCATCAGGCATCGAAGATGGATGGCGGCGGCTCACGCAAGGCGGGACAGCGGCAACAAATACCTGGACAGATGCATACCTCTCCGCTTTTGCCTCGATTCGCAATTTGCAAATTGTTTCATTCGATAGCGGAATACGCGGGACGGACGTAACCATTCTTCACGCCTGAAAACAATGCAATACCAAGAATTACAAGTTCTTTTCGGCTCCTGTAAGAAGCACGGCATTGTTCCAACGCGTTTTGTTCTCGTTGTCAGCGTCGCAAACCAAACCGTTTCACTTTTTGAAAAAAACTTTGCGTCTTTGCGTCTCCCGCTCGCGCGCCAGCGGAGTTGCGTTAAAAAATTTCGCTGTTCCACTTCCCGCTTTGGCATCAGCCAGGTCGCCGGCTCGAACGGCACGCCGCTCGGATTGCATCGCGTCGTGGAAAAAATCGGCGGCGGCTGGCCGGCGGGAACGGTTTTCAAGGGTCGCCAGCCCATGGGCTACACCTGGCAGGGGATGCCGGACGCAAAAATCACCACGCGCATTCTCTGGTTGGAAGGACTCGAACCCGGCTTCAACCGCGGCGGCAACGTGGATTCCCACGCGCGGTACATTTATTTCCATGGCACCGGCGACGAGACGACGATTGGCCGGCCCATGTCGTGCGGCTGCATCCACCTTGCCGCCGATGATTTGATTCCGCTCTTCGACAAACTGCCGGCCGGCACGCTAGTGTGGATTGCTGATCGCTAACTGCCGATTAGAAGTAGCAACCAATGTAGAACGAATGATTGTTTCCAAGGAAATTTGAAATTTGAAGATGAAAAATAAATTTAATTCGGCAGCAACGGTAAAAGTAAGTTGTGGTTTGTTGGCCGGAATACTCGCGCCCGGCGTGGTTCATGCGTGCGCGTGCGGCTGCGGCGTTTTTGACGTAGGCACAAGTTCAATGTTTCCCGGCGGCGAAGGCGGAATGGCTTTCCTTCAATATGACTATCAGGATCAGAATCGCAATTGGAGCGGCACGTCGCAAGCGCCGGCGGCGAACAATGACGACAAGGAAATCCGGACGGACTTCGTCACGGCTGGTCTTCAGTATATGTTCAACTCCAGTTGGGGGCTGCAGGTCCAAGTGCCGTTTGACTATCGTTACTTCAAGACAAAGGACGACATGGGCAACATCGTATCAACCAGCTGGGGCAGTCTCGGCGACATTCGAGTTGAGGGCATTTACACCGGATTCATGGCGGACTTGTCTGCCGGTGTGACTTTCGGTGTCAAACTGCCGACCGGCAATGATAATTACAATCCTGCCATCGTTGATCGGGACACTCAAATCGGAACCGGGAGCACCGACATTCTCCTGGGCGGTTTTTATCGCGGCAATCTGACCAAGGACCAGTGGTGGGACTGGTTTGCGCAATTGCAACTGGATGTGCCGGTGCTGATTCAAGATGAATATCGTCCGGGCATCGAACTCGATACGGCGGCGGGAATTGATTACAAGGGGTTCTCGCTCGGTCGCGTGAAGATTTCACCGCTGGCGCAGGTGATTTTTTCCGAACGGACCAGTGACAGCGGTGCCGCCGCCGATTCCGACAACTCCGGCTACCAGCGCATCATGCTTTCACCGGGAGTCGAATTTCACATTCATCCGGTGAAAATTTACGCGGACGCCGAATTTCCCGTTTATCAAAACTTCACCGGCAATCAATTGGCCGCGCCGGTGCTGTTCAAGGTGAGTCTGAGCTTTATGTTTTAGGCATTTTCCCACGCCAGAGGTGCAAATCAGCGCAGATTCGCCTGTAAATATTGCCAGCACCGGTGACCAACTCGTACCTGATTATCGCGTCCACGCGGCGGTGACGTGGCGCTTTTGACCAAGCATACAGGCAGAAAAACCGATTCGGGCGACAGCCGCCAAGGAGGTGGGGATGAAGAATCCCGCTGAAAAAACGACTGTCCGCCCGAATCAAAATCCAAAACCCGCAAGGTCTCCACCGCGCATCAAAAAACCGTTTGCGCAGCAAACCTTAAATTGAAAAGAACCAATCGGACGCTTTCCGGCTGTAATGGAAACCGGTTTCATCCTCATAACCAACCGGCGCCCGGGCTTCAATTGCGGCGCGCAATTTCGCGATGATTCGAGCCGGAGAACCAACCTCATGCCATGCAATCCGCAGGGTGCTGGCAGATGACGAAGACAGCGTTTGTTCAACGTGGCGTTCCGCTAATTGACTGTCAGCAATCATGTTATGACTATCCACATCCGGATCGAAATGTGCTCCACATTTTTTGGTAACAACTTAGCAATAATTGCAGAATCAATCGGACCGGTTTGCCGAACCCTTGGTGAAGGAAGAACGACCACGGGTTGCGAAGGGCGCTGGAAACTTCGCACTTTTCACTTTGGCTTTTTGGCTTACCTTCTTGCCGCATGACTTTGAATGAGCAGATGACGCGACTGGCCCGACAGGCCAGGGTGGCGTCGCGCGAACTCGCCCAACTCACGACGGCGGAGAAAAATTCGTGTTTGCTCGCAATGGCGGCTGCGCTCGAAAAAAACGCCGACGCCATCAAATCGGCCAACGCGCCCGACCTGGATGCCGCCGCGAAGTCCGGCCTCTCATCGGCCATGCTCGACCGCCTCAAGCTCGACGACAAACGCATCACTGCGATGGCGAAAGGTTTGCGCGAAGTGGCGGCGCTGGCGGATCCGGTGGGAAGAATTCTGAACGAACGCGTCCGGCCCAACGGCTTGAAGCTCAAAAAAATTTCCACGCCCATCGGCGTGGTGGTCATCATTTATGAGTCACGTCCCAATGTGACAGCGGACGCGGCGAGCCTGTGCTTCAAATCCGGCAACGCCACGATTCTGCGCGGCGGCAAGGAGGCGTTGAACTCAAATCAAACCATCGCGCGAATCATGATTGAGGCGGGGAAACAGGCGCTCGCGAAATTTCCCGAACACGCGATCCAGATCGTGCCCGTGGCCGATCGTGAGGCGATTCCCATTTTGCTTTCGCTCACGCAATACATTGACCTGTGCATGCCCCGCGGTGGCGAAGGTTTGATTCGCACCGTGGCCGAGTGCTCCAAAGTGCCGGTCATCAAACATTACAAGGGTGTCTGCCACGTTTTTGTGGACGCCGACGCGGATTTGAAAATGGCCGGGGAAATCGCGTTGAACGCGAAGGTCCAGCGCCCGGCCGTGTGCAACGCGATGGAAACGCTGCTCGTGGACAGGGCGATTGCCGCCCAATTTCTTCCTCAAATCTCCCAGCGACTGGATGAGAAGCACGTGGAGTTGCGTTGCGATGAAAACGCGCTCGCACTTTTGAAATCGAAAATCGAAAATCGAAAATCGAAAATCAGGCTGGCCGCCGAGCAGGATTTTTACACCGAATACAACGACTACATCCTGAATGTGCGGGTCGTGGACGGCGTGAAAGCGGCGATTGACCACATCAACCACTATGGCTCGGCGCATTCGGACAGCATCGTCACCAGGAATGAGGCGCACGCGAAACAATTCCTCGCCGAGGTGGATTCCGCGGCGGTGTATTGGAACGCCTCGACGCGGTTCACCGACGGCGGCGAATTCGGGATGGGCGCGGAAATCGGCATCAGCACCGACAAAATCGGCGCCCGCGGTCCGATGGGCCTGGAGGAATTGACCAGCTACAAGTGGATCGGCATCGGCACCGGCCAGGTGCGGACCTGAATTATCAAATGCCGATTTTTCGGGGTTTTTTAGGTTTTTAAATCAGGTCGCCAGCCGCACAACCGGATTCTTGTCCTCTTTATTGTTTACACCTAAAAAGATGCGCTGGCATGATTTCTGGTGTAGTATTATAAACTATTTATGAAAATCCCTCTTTTGACGAGCCGAGCACTTTGTCAATGGTCTTGCTGGCTGCTGGCGGCTTTGGCACTTCAACTGACAGCGCGCGCCGACCAGATCATTTATGACGACGCGCTGGAAAATGGCTGGGCAAATTGGAGTTGGGCCACCGTAAACCTGGCCAACACTTCGCCGGTGCATAGCGGCTCTTATTCCATCAGTGTGACAGCGAGCAACACTCCCGGTAACTGGCAGGCCCTTTACTTGAATATTTCGGCAATGAATACCAGCGGCTTTACCAACCTGACTTTTTGGATAAACGGCGGAACGGGCGGCCAAGCGGTGCAAGTTCAAGGCATTTTGGGCGGCACTGCACAAACACCAGGCGTTCAAATCGGGCCACTGCCTACAAACTTATGGCGGCAGGTCACTTTGTCCATGTCCGCACTCGGTGTGGCCAACCAGGCAAATTTCACCGGCTTTTGGATTCAGGCCGAAGGTAGTTCGACCATTCCGACGTTTTATGTGGACGACATTTCTCTGGTGACCAATGTCGTCATTGCCGGTACCAATTCGCCGGTTTCCATTTCAATCAACGCGCAGGCCAACCGGAACCAAATCAGCCCTTTGATTTACGGCGTGGCGTTCGCAACATCGAATCAACTGGCGGATTTGAATTTCACCATGAACCGTTCCGGGGGCAACGCCGAGACGCGCTATAACTGGCAGCTCAACGCGCATAATCACGCCGCCGACTGGTATTTCGAAAGCATTGATGATGGGAACGCCACGCCTGGAGCCACGGCAGATGCGTTTGTCGCCAACAGCGAAGCTGGTGGCGCACAGCCCTTGATCACGATTCCCATGATCGGCTGGTCGCCCAAGCTGGGAACGGGCCGGAGCAAACTCGCCAGTTATTCCATTGCCAAATACGGCCCGCAAACCGGCAACGACTCAGAGTGGATGCCCGATGCCGGCAACGGCATCAGCGTCACCAATAATACCCCGATTACCTGGAACAATCCCAATGACGCCAATTTCCAAACCAATTCCGTTTTTCAACAGGGTTATGTGCAACATCTGATCAGCAATTGGGGTTCATCCACCAATGGCGGCGTGCGTTATTATATCATGGATAACGAGCACAGCATCTGGTTCTCGACGCATCAGGATATTCATCCGGTGGGGCCGACGATGCTGGAAATCTGGACCGATATGGTCACCTACGCCAGCATGGTAAAATCCAACGACCCCAACGCGCTGGTTTGCGGGCCGGAGGAATGGGGCTGGAACGGCTATTTTTACAGTGGCTACGACCAGCAATGGTCCGGCCAGCACGGAGATTACAATCCCGCCGATTATCCGGATCGCAAAGCGAACGGCGGCTGGGATTACGGCCCTTGGCTCTTGAGACAATTTCAAAATTACAACACCACCAACCAGCAGCGGCTGTTGGACTATTTCACGTACCATTGTTACCCGCAGGAAGGCAGCGTCAGTGGAAACGCGGTTGACTCCACGACGGAGTTGTTGCGCAACCAATCCACCCGCCAGTTCTGGGACACCAATTACGTGGATCCGAGCTGGATCAACAGCGTCATCGCGCTCATTCCCCGGATGCGGAGCTGGGTTACGACCAATTATCCCGGCACGAAGATCGGCATCACCGAATACAACTGGGGAGCCGAACCTTACATCAATGGCGCTACCGCCCAAGCGGATATTCTTGGCATTTTTGGAAGTCAAGGCCTTGACTTGGCGACGCGCTGGACGACGCCTGACCCGAGCACCCCCACCTATCTGGCCATGAAGATGTACCGCAATTACGATGGCAACAAATCCACCTTCGGTGACACGAGCATTCTTACAGTCGTGCCCAACCCCGACAACCTGTCCGCCTTTGGCGCCGTGCGAACCAGCGACGGGGCG
>Ga0187877_1004109_pt1 | contig 11380 bp, 10 predicted proteins | sample June2016WEW_17_1_3_FD_132430 | JGI IMG/M metagenome (GOLD analysis project Ga0187877, IMG submission 132430) | Peatland microbial communities from SPRUCE experiment site at the Marcell Experimental Forest, Minnesota, USA - June2016WEW_17_100 | ecosystem: Environmental > Terrestrial > Soil >... | reverse complement strand
TGCAATGGCACCGTCGCACTGCACTTGGCCATGCTGGCGCTCGACGTGCGCCCCGGCGACGAGGTGCTGGTGCCTTCCCTCACTTACATCGCGACCGCAAACGCAGTCCGTTACGTGGGAGCGGAGCCCGTCTTTGTTGACGTCGATCCTCGCACCTGGTGTATCGACCCAGCAAACCTGGAGGCAACCATCACCCGGCGGACGAAGGGGATTATTCCCGTGCATCTGTACGGCCACCCCGCCGACATGGATGCCATCAACCACATCGCGGGAGTCCATGGGCTGTGGGTTGTGGAAGACGCCGCAGAGGCCCACTTGGCAAAGTACAAAGGCCGCCCTGTCGGAAGCCTGGCCCCGATTGCCACCTTTTCCTTCTATGGGAACAAGATTTTCACCTGCGGCGAGGGCGGCGCCATCACACTCAGCGACCCGCACCTGGAGCTTCGCACCCGAACCCTGCGCGGTCAGGGCATGGACCCCCAGCGGCGTTACTACTTTCCGGTCACCGGTTACAATTTTCGGTTGGCAAATCTGGCCTGTGCGCTGTTATGCGCGCAACTGGAGCGGCACGGGCAGATATTCGACCGGAGACGCCAGATTTTTTCGGCCTACCGAGAGATGCTCGCGGGGATTCCGGGCATCGGGTTTCAACCTGTGGCTGCCTGGGCTCAGCCGGCTCCTTGGCTGTTCTGTGTCACGGTGAACCGGAAGGAATATGGCCGCTCCCGAGACGAATTAGCTGCCCTATTAGCACAAGAGGGTATCGAGACGCGCCCGTTTTTCGTGGCTTTGCATGGTCTTCCACCTTTTCGAGAGGAATCCCGCCTCCGTGGTGAGCATCTGCCGACTACCGAAGAACTGAGCGCAAACGGGATGAACCTGCCTACCTACAACGCGATGACGGATGCGGACCAGGAAACGATTGCCCAGTTGATCCGAAAGGCAAGGCGATGAGACCCGTGAGGCAGGAGAGTTCTTCTCCACTGGAATTCCTGAAACTCAGCGCAGGATGGGAAGGTCCGCTGGCGGATTTCTTCCAAGCCCTGCGGGAGGCGGGTGACGAGCCCAATTTTCATCCGCACCCACTCGACGCCGAGAGTGCCAGGAAGCTGACCTCCTATACCGGCCACGACCTGTACTACATTGCCGCAGCCGGAGGGCGCGTGCTGGGTTATGGGATGCTCCGCGGGTGGGATGAAGGACACGAGGTCCCTAGCCTCGGAATTGCGCTACACCCCCAGGCAAGAGGCAAGGGGCTGGGGAAAGCCCTGATGTGCTTCCTTCATGCCGCCGCACGGCAAAAAGGGGCGAACAGAATCCGGTTGAAGGTTTATCCCCAGAACGCTACGGCGGTAAATCTATACAGGAGCCTGGGCTATAAGTTCGAGACCATGGAGGGCGACCAGTCGGTCGGTTATCTAGATCTTGCGCATGGGTAATCTGACGGCCAGCTTCGACGCGCGCCTGCTCGAGGTTCTCCCTCTCTTTCTCGTTTCCCTTGTTCTCGCCAGGACGTTGGGGCCGAACCAATACGGAGCTTTTGCCTTCTCAGTGAGCTTTATCGCCTTCTGTGGCTTCCCGGCTACAGCTGGTATTGAAGGGAACGGGCTCGGCAAGTTTGTGCCTGAGGCAGCGCGTGGCGCGGACGCTCTGCCTCTTGCTGACCGAGTGGGAAGAGTTTCGCGTCGTCGACTGGGAACGCGTCCGGGGGCTGGTCGTGCGACCGTTGCTCCTCGACGGTCGAAATCTCTTTTCGCAGGCAGAGTTGGCCTCCCGAGGTTTTCAATACATCAGGTTGGGTCGAAATGCGAGCGCCGAAATGATTGTGCCAGCGTCCCTGCCAGTTCTGACCTATGAGCAACATCGTTCAAAGCCCTAGTTTGGTTGGCTCTGAGGCTTCGCGACCCACTCGTGGCTCAGCGGAGCGCATCGGGCGCAACTTCCTGCTCTTGGGCGTCGGCAAGGCTGGCAACCTGCTCCTGAGCTTTTTGGTTGTCACTTGGCTGGCTCGCAAGTTAAGACCTGAAGGGTTTGGGCTCATATCGTTCGCCCTTGCCCTGTTGTCTTATTTCGTTGTGCTGGCGCAAGGCGGGTTGCAGCTTTTGGGGGTTCGGGAGGTTGCTCGGGAACCCCAGAGAGCAGCGCATTATGTTCGGCACATTCAGGGACTGCAAATCGTCCAGTCGCTTCTGGCGTTTCTCCTGATGCTTGTGGTCGCTTTCCTGGCGCCGCGTTCGCAACTCGAAAAGGAGATACTTCTTCTCTTCGGTATTACCCTTTTGTTGTACCCGTTCCAACTTGACTGGGTGCTTCAGGGGATTGAGCGAATGGGATTGCTGGCAGCAATCACATTTATACAAGGCGCCGTCTATGTACCTCTGGTTATCTGGAAAGTACACAGCTCCGAGGCAGTTATCTGGGTCCCTGTGGCGTATCTTGTAGCGACGGCCGTCCAGGATGTGCTCCTCACGACCTCTGTTTTCCGTCGTTTTGGCTTCTGCCTGCCGTCCTTTGACCTTACCTCCATGCGCTCCGTCCTCAGAACATCTCTGCCCATGGGTTTTTCCATGGCCATGGTTGTCGTGTATTGGAACACCGGCAGCGTGCTTCTTGGCTTCCTCAGGGGAAATGCTGACGTGGGCTGGTACAACGCCGCCATCAAGATTGTCATGGTCCTTGTGGTCGTTCCGCAATTATACAACCAAGCCATGGTCCCCTCGATCTCGGCTCTTTTTGTACAATCGCTACCGAGGCTCGAGCGCTTAATTGCGGAGTCGCTCCGGTTGATGGCCCTCATCGTGGTGCCGATGATGACGGGAGGTATGATTCTGGCTGGGAAGATCATTCATTTCCTTTACGGGGACCAGTATTCTCCGTCGGTGCTTACACTCCGGGTCTTGTTCGTGGGAGTGGCGATTATTTACATTTCCTTCCCCTTGGGATCTACGGCTCTCTATTCCAACCGAGAGAGGCTTTATATGTGGGCCGTGGCGATGGGAGCGCTGGTGAACGTAGGTGTCGACATTCTTTTAATTCCCAGGCTAGGCGGTAGCGGGGCGGCCGTCGCTACTGTCTTTGGTGAGCTTGTCGTTTTTGGACTAATGTACCGAGCCGCAAACCAAGTGGTACCCGTCAGGGTAGTGACTAACCTCTGGCGACCTGCCCTGGCTAGCTTTGCCATGGCCTTGGTTCTTGTTCTCAGCCAAAAAGTAGCTATGGGCTGGCAGATCTTGTTCGGCGGGTTTGTATACCTGGGGGCTGTAACCTCACTCGGGGGGCTGGAGATGGAGGACTTGCGAATCGTTACGTCGATGTTCCAGCCTAGTGTAGTGTCCAGGAAATAGCTGGACAACGCTCCTTCTCGTAGCGCCGGCATCCTGCCCTGCACCATACGGTACAGGGCCTGCCGGTCCCGCGCGGCGGGACCGCCGGGACGGCAGCGCTACATTGTCCACTCAGTTAGTGGACACTACACTAGGCTCATCGCGACGGCCCCAGCTCAAAAAAGGATCATAACGGAGCAGTAATTGAGAATACTCGCGGTAGAGCCGTATACAAGAACTCCAGGTCACTTCGATTGGTTCGCGACACGAATCTGCGGAGGCTTGGCGCGCCGGGGCCATCAGGTGACGCTTGTTACTTATGGCGGGATCTCCCCCGTATACCTGCCGGCAGTGGCTTCGTTCAGGGTTGTTAATGCCGCTGGGGAATCAGACCAGGACTTCGATGCGCGACTCTTCCACGGGAAGATTGACCTTCGATCACGGAGGGCTTTCATTAAGAGACAGACACGAGAACTGAGGACTTTTCACCACGCGTTTTCCTTGATTCGGGAAGAGGCGTTTGATGTAGTGCAGTTTCTGGACGCTGACGCCATCTTGCTTGTTTTCGCATTACATACGATGATGAAAAGAAGGCATGCTGAACGAACCGCAATGCTTGCCAATCTCCATGAAGCCCCTCTGCTAAAGCCAGCCAAGAGCTTAAAGGGGCGCTTTTACAGAGGGCTCTATCGCTATGCTCTAGGCAGATTAATTAAGGAAGATCTGGATGCGTTGATCGTGCTGGATGAAGCCTTCAAGAGTGAATTGTCACTTCGGCTCAAGTTAAGCGGGCCTGCCGGAAACAAGGTTCATGTTCTCCCGCTTGGGACGGACGAGGTGCAAAGTCTCAACGACAAGGAAGGGGCCAGACGCCGATTGAATCTCTCCCAGGATGAGACAGTCTTCCTGCTGTTTGGAATCTTAAGAAAGGATAAGAGGATTGACCTTGCCCTCGAGGCCATCAAAGGGTTGCCGTCCTGTCGTTTGCTGATCGCTGGCGAGCCGCACGATTATGATGCCGCCGCCGTCCAGGAGCTTATCCGCACGCGCGGATGTGAGAATTCCGTGTCCACTGAAATCAGGTACATCGATGAGGACCGGATGCACGATTATTTCCTTGCCTCAGATGCAGTGATTCTGCCTTATGCGGCTGATTTCCAAGGACAGAGTGGGATCTTGACTCTTGCCTGTGCTCACGGTAAATCCGTAATCGCCAGCGACGTCGCCGCGGTGGGGAAAACGGTAAGAGAATCCGGAATTGGTCTTGTGGTAGAGCCCGAGAGTGCTGACAGGCTAAAAGAGGCGATCAATGAGTTTTTGTTGCTTAAGCCGGAACATCGTGTGCAAATGGAAGCGAAATCAAGATTGCTTGCCACTGCGCAATCCTGGAATTCGGTCTGCTCCCAACTGGAGGACATGTACTCCGAAATCTTGAATCGCAAGAGGGGCGCGGCTATCGCAAGGGAAAGATGAACGCTGTCATTCCGAGCGAAGCGAGGAATCTCGCTTTGCCAACAAACGAAGTACGAGATTCCTCGCTTCGCTCGGAATGACAGGCCAGGGTCGTTATCCGGAATTGCAGGCCAGGTTTCTATAATGAGAATCGGAATTGACGCGCGACCCTTATCGGACCCACCGGGGGGCATCACTCGCGTCGTCACCAATAATGTGCAAAAACTCGAAAGAATTGATCGGGAAAACCTCTATTTCCTTTACTCGAATCGCAGCTTCCAACTGCCTTTTGATAATCGCCGGTGGCATAAGCGAATCCACACGCTGGCATCTTTTGTGCCCAGCAACCTATGGCTTCAAACCGAGGCTCGGCGGATGGTCAAACAGGATAATTTGGACATCTTCTGGGCGCCAGCCCACATTCTCCTCGTGGGTCTCCCTGCCAAGATTCGAAAAATCTTGACCGTCCATGACCTTGTTTGGAAGCGTTACCCTGAAACCATGGCATGGCGTAACAGCATTGTTCATCGTTTGTTTGCCGAGCGGTCAGTTCGTGAAGCAGATAGAATAACGGCCCATTCTGCGTCGACAAAACGTGACCTCGAACTCCTGCTAAGAGTGCGCTCAACGAAAATAGAAGTCGTCCATCTTGGCGTCTCTTCGCATTTCCGCCCGCACGATCCTGCCGTTGCGGCACAGCGCATCGCTCGCAAGTTCGGTGTTTCAGAGAAATACATCTGCGCGGTGGGCACTGTCGAGCCACGGAAGAATTTGGCAGCCTTGGTCGAGGCCATCGGTATCCTTAAGAAGCAAGGGAAGCTGACGCACCAATTGGTGGTGGCAGGTGGAAGGGGCTGGGGAAAATCAAAGGCCTCCGAATCGATCCGGAATCGGGAGCTCACTGAGGATGACGTCAGGTTCCTGGGGTTTATCCCCGAGGAAGATCTCCCGTTGCTGTATTGCGGGGCTGCGTTGTTCGTCTTCCCATCGATATACGAGGGTTTTGGGTTGCCCCTCTTGGAAGCCATGGCTTGCGGGGCGCCTGTGGCGACTTCAAATCGCTCTAGCTTGCCGGAGGTCGCTGGCGACAGTGGTCTTTACTTCGACCCGGCCTCGGTGGATGAGATCGCATCCACTATTGATCGAGCTCTTTCAGAACCAGATTTGCGCACAGAATTGGCCAAGCGAGGCGCCGAGCGAGCAAGACAATTCACCTGGGAGGCCTGCGCAAGGATCATCCTAAGTATTTTCGAAACGGAAGCAAAGGAGTGCCAGTAGCTTCTTGACAGGTCGACGGCACACTGGGCATCTTCTAAAGGTCTGGGAAATGGAACCCATAGGCGCAGTACATGCTCGGGTTCTGGATGCCCGTCACACCCCACGCGCGGTTTGCTACGCTCGCTGTTCCCGTGCAGCCGACGAGCATCGGCAACGCTACACCGTAGGTGTTTATCTCGAACTCATTTACAGCCCAGTCTTGAGCCGTGAGGATCGATGCCGGCAGCAATCCCGCCCGCGGACTGCTGGTGATATCGAAATGCGAGTGCTGGATGTCCGTGTGCGGCATGGAGAGGAAGGGGTACTCCGCTCCAGTCGGGCACCACTCCAGGAACACGTTGTCGAAGTGCAGATTTCCCAAAACCATGCCTATCCACGTCGATTGCGTGTCCACGATCGCGGGGCCGAAGGCGCTGCACCCGTTGAAATAGGGATCGCGGAACGATATTTGGCCGAATGTCGATGGATAGTAGTCGTCGTCAAAGATGATCGGCGCGCCCAAAGTAAAGGTGGGGGCATCAAAAACGATCTTGGTTTCTGAGCCGGGCGGAGTCGCGAGCGTAGTAAAAGCGGACTTGATTCCAAAACTATTTGCCGAACTGAGAACCACAGGGCTTAGGTTGGCGGTACCCGTGTAGCCGGGCACCGTGTATACGCAGTCGATGAAGTGCGTGCTCTCGGCGCCGTTACCATAGTAGGCGAACGAGCCGAAGCTCGAAAACCTCACGTCGGTGAAAGTGTGGCCGCTGCCGTTCGAGCTTGGCACCGACGTTTTCCCGCCCAGATAGACCACCTGCGGCGCGTCGAGTGCCGAAGTCCCGCCTTGCAACCAGATATGTTCCCATGAAGTGTCGTTGGCGCCGGATTCGTCGATGCAAACGCCGGTGTTCGGCGTCGCCGACGTGCATAAGATTTCCGTCAGCTCGCCCACGGAGCCAATCACTCTCGTGTGGTCGTGGCTGCTGAAATTGAGATTTGTCACCGGAAAGACGCCGGGCGACAAGACGAGTGGAGCATTGGCCGCGACCGCAGCATTCCTGGCCGCTTGCAGTGATGCCGTGTCGTCGTGCGAGACGGCCGTTCCGTTGGGGACGGCCGTGCTGGTTGCGGGGAATACCGTCGCCAGGTTCCCGGTAATGGAGGTCACGGTGCCAATATAATTCGTGCCGCCCAAGCCCGCACCCGGGATTCTGATGCCCTCGCCCGCACTGAAACTCGAACCGTTTGCAAGCACCAGGGTGCTCGATCCTGATGGTGTGCTGCCGACCGTGGTAGTTGTGGCGGTGCTTCCAGAAGCGCCATAATCCAAGACGCTGATCGAGTCGCCGAGCTTAGCGGTTACGGTCCTGGCAACCGCTCCTGTGCCCGATGCGGTGTGAGTGGCGGGAATGGCGGCTCCTCTCCCGCTTGTTCCTGCTATGGGCAAATTCGCCGTCAAGGCTGCGCCGATGGGGCCAGCGGGGCCGACCTGGGGCGTGCAGGCAATCCACAAGCTGAGCATGCAAAGCGCGAGCGCCAGCAAGAATATCTTGAATCGCATTCTCATCCTTTTCACCACGCCTGCGGACACGAGTAGGCGATGACATCAGGGCCGGTCCCCCTGACCGTCAAGCTCGCGTGGGCGCGCAGGGTTCGCGGGTATGCATGGAGCAGGGATCGCGGGTGTGTGTCTGATAATGTCATCGGCAAACTGAAAGCGCGCGGGGTTGATGGGTATGGTTGGCGATTGTGGACACTTACCAATCTGGCGTGCGCGGGCTTGAGCCCCGGTCAGTCGTGCGTGTGGGGACTGGTGCCGGCGGCGGTGGAATGCCCGACGGTCACGCGCTGAGATCTATAGAGTGCGGCCTCCTGTTGACTCTCCTGAGCCAGAAGCCTATTGTAGTCGCCTAAAAGGTGTTGTCAAGAAGTTTTTGGAGGTTGGACCTATAGTCCAAGAATGACCGATGGTGAGCCAGCAACGTACCGCCAGTAACTTGGGCGCTCCTGAATCTATGGCGGGGCAAACCGGTAATCTCACGGTGGAGATTCGAGAAGACCCAAGCATTACAAGCTGGATTGCGCAGAGGGTGCATCTTGCGCAAGGCTTGATTCCGAGGAGCGCGTTGCGCCGGAGAGAAATAATTGAACCGGACATTCTGTAGGGAATCGTCACAGTACATGCCATATCCCGCGGAAATACTTGCTATCATGGTTAAAGGATGTTGAGGATTGGAATCGACGCTCGCCCGCTGGCACGCGGGGCAGCAGGTATATCTCGGGTGGTGTATAGTATCGTGCGCGAGTTGGAGAGGCTCGACGACCACAACCAATATTTTCTATACTGTAATCGACCGTTCGATCTTCCTTTTGAAAACCCCCGGTGGCAAAGAACAGTCCAGCCGCTTTATTCCTTATTACCGGGCTCACTCTGGCTTCAAAGTAATGCCCTCGCGCGCGCTGCTCGCCATGACCATTTGCACGTCTTCTGGGGAACCCTCCACTCCTTGCCGCGCGGCTTGCCCGTGGCGACCCGCAAGGTCTTGACTATCTATGACCTGGTCTGGCGAAGGTACCCCGAAACCATGTCCTGGTATGGTAGAATATTGAACCGTGCTCTAGCGGAGCGGTCCGTGGGTGAGGCGGACATGATCGTTACAATCTCGGAATCGACAAAGCAGGACCTTGAAAGTGAACTCCGAGTCCCGGCGCAGAAGATTAAAGTTCTCCACCTCGGAGTGGACCCTCAATTCCACCCCTATGACCGGGCAGTTGTTGCTCGGCGCATCGCTCAGAAGTTTGGTGTTTCCGAAAACTACATCTTGTCCGTAGGAACTATTGAGCCGCGGAAGAACCTTCCGACCCTGGTCGAAGCTATCGGCATTCTTAAAGATCAAGGGAAGCTTACGCACCAGTTGGTCGTAGCAGGCGCAAAGGGGTGGGGTAAATCGCGAATCGCTGAATCGATCCTGAAGTGGAAGCTTACTGAAAGTGATGTGAAGCTCCTGGGGTTTATCCCTGAGGAAGATCTTCCTCTGCTTTATTCAGGGGCTTCTGTGTTCGTGTTCCCTTCGGTTTATGAAGGATTTGGCCTTCCCTTGGTGGAGGCGATGGCCTGCGGTGTCCCGATAGTAGCCTCGAACACCTCTTCAATTCCGGAAGTGGTTCTTGATGCGGCGGTGCTGGTCCCCCCCAGCAACCCCGAGGGGTTCGCAGAAGCCATTTTTCGAGTTCTGCACGAGCAGGGATTGGGGAGTTGCCTGGCTGCGAAAGGACTGAAACGGGCCCGCGACTTTCGATGGGGATCCGCCGCACGGGCAGTGCTTGAGACCTTCGAGGAAACATGCACAAACGCCCGGTGTTGCTGAAGTCCCCCGATGCCGTGCCAAAAGGGTAGGCAGGACAGGAAGCCAGGCTAGATTCTCCGAGCGAGGCGTGGATCGTAAGAGTTATCTACAATGATGGTTCTTGACATATTGGTGCTTTCTGGTTTGCTTGCGCTCGTTTACTACCAGTACCGTCGTTCCGGAATCCTCGTTTCTCCCGGCGCGGCGGCGCTCCTGATGAACGTGATCCTCGGCGTTTATTTTGCCTACCCATTCGCGCTTACTTACCAATCCTTGGAAACCATCCATCAGCTTCACAACTACGAAGGCCTTTCCATTGCGGCCGACAAGCTGCTCGGTATAGTCATGCTCGGGACGTTTTCTGCGCTTCTAGCCTATCGTTACACTCCACGGCTTTTCCCGAGACTTGCCGCAAAGGTGGCGCGCAGATCCTTGCAGCCCCGTTCCAATCTCAGCGAGCTCACCTTAGGGGCCTGCATCTCCGCACTTCTGGGAGTCGCATCTGTGTGGACGTTCTTCTATGCTGTCAATCAGATCCCATTTTTGAGTTATGACCCGGCTTACACCCGCTCATCCCTCGGATATGGCAGCTCGTTCCGCGCATTCCAGTGGGTGGGTACGTTTGTATCCACCACGGGATGTTCTTTTCTTCTCGCCGGGCTCGCTACGGGGCGCCTGGTTCGTTATAAGCTGCTCAGCTTCGCCACCGTCATCGCCACGCTGGTGACGAACCTGCTCACCGCAAGCCGCACTCCGTTCATCCTCCCGATTCTCGTCGGCGGGCTTGTCTATTCCACCATCGGAAAGAAGAAGTTCACCTTGGTACGCGCTTTTATGTGGACGCTGGGGCTATTCGTTGTGGTCGCACTCATCCAGGCCCATCGTTTTCGGACTGGCGTCTCCCTCGAGAACATGTGGGACGAGGTAATATCCGGAAACACGAACAGCCCTTTCCGTGATAACGCTTGGCTGTTAATGAAATTCGAGGACAACCGTTTCGACTTCTACCACGGCAAGACCGTAATTGCCGGATACATCCCATCCAGGTTCCTGCCTTTCAAAGAAGATTACAATTGGGGTGCCGTAACGCTTAATTTGGTCCACTGGACGGACAGGTACTCCTGGTTGGGCATCGGTCACGTATACTTCGGTGATTGGTATTTTAATTTTGGGTATCCAGGCGTCATCTTCGTAGGTGTGTTGATGGGACTGGTCTTCCGGCTGTTCGACTTGCGCTTCTTTCGCCTTCTCGGCGAGTACAAGCGCCTGGGGAAGCCTGATTTTTACAGCATGTTCAGGGTTTGGTTCTTCTGGCACATCGCTTGCTTTGCATTTGCCAATGGCACATCCATGTTCGTCGCCCCCCGGTTGATCGGATACTTCATTATGATCACGGTCGCGGCCGTTTCAAGGAAGGTCTCTCAGGTCGGGCGCAAAGGCAGCGGTCTCCCGGATGCTGTCCCATTCACTGGCCTCCCCCTCACAGTATCTCCGGGTTCTTGGAGTGGGATCGGTGGAAAACGAACGGCGCTGCGTGGGGGAAAGTTGTAAAAGTGAAATTCACCTTTCAGACAGCAATGAGTCTCCTGAACGCCCAGGGGTTTGATGTCGAAAGAAAATGGAAGCGCCATTTCCTTCCGAGGAATCTTACAGGATTCGGCCGGCGTTTTAAGAGCGCCTACGGCAGCTTCTATCGGCAGGTCGAATCCCTCGACAGTCTTCTGGCCAGGGCCGCCCGATGAAACGGCTAATCATGAAATTGGTCGATCACTCCCGGGTCTTGGGGTTCTCATGAAGTGTCGCATCACGATTGACGCTCGCATGCTCGGCTATTCGGGCGTCGGGACGTACTTGAAGAATCTGCTCGAGAACTACGCGCGGATGGAGTGCGATCTCTCGTTCCGCCTAGCCTGTCCGCAGGAGGAATCCGTTCGGGAGTTTGGCTCCGACCGCTTTACCTGGGTGCGTGCCGATGCTCCCATTTACGGTCTGCGGGAACAG
>Ga0187877_1004108_pt1 | contig 11382 bp, 6 predicted proteins | sample June2016WEW_17_1_3_FD_132430 | JGI IMG/M metagenome (GOLD analysis project Ga0187877, IMG submission 132430) | Peatland microbial communities from SPRUCE experiment site at the Marcell Experimental Forest, Minnesota, USA - June2016WEW_17_100 | ecosystem: Environmental > Terrestrial > Soil >... | reverse complement strand
GGGATGCTGGGGGGCAAGGTGCGCGTCGTGGAATGGAAGGACGTCCTCGAGCCCGTCCTCCAGGTCGAAAAGCGCGGGCGGTTCATCACCAATATGGGCTTCGCCAACGTGGTCACCGCCGCCGTTGAATCGGACGACAAGCGTCTCAAGGGCTCCTGCATGATTATCCTGGAGGAAAGCGATCCGGGCGCTTGGGATCGCGGCACTCCCACCAAGAAGCTGGTGCACCAGCTTTCTTCGACCCGAGACCCGGTCTTAAACGTGCGTGTCCCCGCCAGCCGCATCATCGGCGGCTACACGGTGAAGGACGGCGTCATCATCCCTCGCTATTCCCACGGCGAGATCCTCGAAGCCGTCTTCCGGCGCACGCGCGTGACCGTCGGGCTCATGACTTCCGCCAAACTGCTCTCGGCCATCGAGCCGGTTATCATGTATGCTCGCCGGCGGTTCCGCGGTGGCGAGGGCACCCCCGGCAGCCCGCGCTATGAGCTGGGCCTGCAGCAAAAGGAAGACGTGCTTCACCGGCTGGTGGATGTTTGGGCCACCGGCGAGGCGAGCGCTTCACTGGGTTTCGCCGCTGCCAGATTATTCGATCAGCTCGACCCGCTGGAGCGGAAGAAGGACGAGTTGTTCGCCGCTCAGAAGCTAGCCGGTCGCGCCGCATTCAAGGCCCTGGCCAAAACACAACAGGAGGCGATGGAGCTCTTAGAGCTTTCCGCGAAGCCCGCAGGCTCGCGCGACGAGAAGCGCCTCGAGGCCCTGAAAGCGGACCCACTGGTGCAGTTCGTGTTGCTCGACTCGCAGGCCAACGTGCTCTGCCCCGCCTGCAAGCTCTGGAACACCGGCCACGGCACCAACATGATGCGCGAAGCCGTTAGCCTTATGGGCGGCTACGGAGTCACGGAAGATTGTCCGGGTTTCCTTGGCCAGAAGTGGATGGACGCCCAGCTCGAAGCCACTTACGAGGGCCCTGAGGCCGTGCAGCGCCTGCAGCTCTCCCTCACCATGACCAACGAGCTGTTCCTCGTGCAATACCGGCAGGGGATTGCCGAGATGGCGCGCATCGCGTCCCAGCGTCCCGGCACGGGCGCCTGCACCGTGGCGACGGCCATGAAGCTCTGGCTCTGGACGCTTAATCACCTGCAGACCGCCACGGACGCCGATGGCGGCAAGCTCTACCACAAGAACCGCCAGGGCGTGACCTTCCCCTTGGCCGACGCGCTCTGCTGGCTGCTGGCCGTGCGTCAGTTCATTCTCGACGTGATCGAACTCGAAGAGAAGGGCTCCACCAATCCAGCACTGGCCGACGGGCTGCCAGGTTTCGTGAACTTCTTCACCGACCTCTGCCACGTGCAGAGCGCCCGCGCCGCCGGCGAGGTTGGCCGAATCTGCGCCGAATTGGTGTACGGGTTCAACCGTCACCCAGCCTGGGACGAGGCCAGTTGCAACGCCTGCTACTCGGCAGACGAGCTCGAATCGCTTGAAGGCATCATCCCCGGCATAGACGGGTCCGCGCGCGCCTGCGCCGACGTGACCGAGGCCAATGAATCCCATCCGCTCAAAGCCGGCCCCTGCGTGAAGTTTCTCGGCTTGGAAGACTTCGTCCGCCTGCGCGCGAAACTGGACGGCTGCCTGACCGGCGCACGCCTGGCCAAGGACCGCGCGGCCGACGCGCTGACCAAGGTGATGATCCCTGAGGCGCTGGATTATCCGGCCTAGTAATGCCGCCAGCTCTTAAGGCCAGGCAGCCAATAGGTTTGATGTTGCAGTATGCCGCATCAAACAAAGTCTGGGGGCGCCGCCGAAAGCCTCCCGACGCCTTCGCCGAGCACGGAGCATTCCCCCGCCGCGGCTGGCTATGCCGGCGTTGACGCAGACCGAGGTTCAACTTAAGATTAACTTGATATGAATACAACGATCAACGCTAAAGAACTCCGCGCCTCCCTGCCTGAGGTAGTTGAGAAAGTACGGCGCGGCGCACGTTTCACGGTGCTATATCGCAGCCGGCCCGCCTTTCAGGTGGTGCCTGTGGATGCGGCCCTGACCGCGGCGGGTGATCTTGAGAGTGATCCACTTTATCACGCCAAACCCCTCGGTCGGTCAACCGACGGTCGGTTAGCCGCCGACCACGACTCTCTCCTTTATCGCAAATGAAGGGACTTTTCGTGGACACCGCCGGGTGGGTCGCTTGCACCGATACTGCTGAGCCGGCGCACAAGCGGGCTGCGGCAGCGCGAGACCACTGGCTGGAGGAAGGAGGCTTATTGGTGACAACGGACTATGTAGCCGATGAAACGCTGACTCTGCTCCGCATGCGGCTCGGCCTTGACGTCGCTGAGGCCTGGTGGGAACAGGTGGATGGCAGTCCGCGTCTGCGCTGGGAATTCGTGAGCCTGCCTCGGGCGGACAAGGCGCGGGGGATGTTCTTTCGATACACCGACAAGGAGTTCTCATTTACTGACTGCACTAGCTTCGTGGTCATGCGCGAACTGAAACTCCGAGAAGCCCTGACCACCGACCACCATTCTAAGCAGGCAGGTTTCATTACCCTGCCCAAATAAACGCCTGCACCGAGAAACAAGTTGAGAATACTGGGACAATGGACGCAAGCCCAAGTGAAGTCGAACGCCAGCGCATGGACGCCGACATCGTCTGCGTCGGGTTCGGGCCCGCCACTGCGGGCTTTCTCGCCACCCTCTCTAAGCGGTTGGTCAACCCGGACGGTACGGCCGCGGTCGAAAGCGCCGTGATGCCGGGCGCGCCTCCGCAGGTACTATGCTACGAGAGAGCTGACGACATCGGCTTTGGAGTATCCGGCGTTGTGACGCGCGCCCGTGGCCTGCGCGCCGCCTTCCCCGATCTCGACCCCAAGAACATTCCTATGGCCGCTCCGGTCGCAGAGGAAAAGGTCGTCTATCTGCTCGACCCGATCGGCGCGAGCCGGCGCTCCTGGACCTTGCGCGTGGCCGAAGCGGGCATCCGGGCCTTCCAGGGATTGCTCCCGTTCGAGGATGAGGCGGTGGAATTGCCCTGGGCACCCCCCTTCCTGCATAAGACTGGCGGGCTCGTGCTCTCAATGGGTCAATTCATGCAATGGGTGGGCACTCAGGTCCAGAGCAGCGGCACGGTGCAAATCTGGCCCGGCACGCCGGTGTCCGAGGCGCTCATCGAGGACCAAAAAGTCATCGGCGTCCGTCTGCTGGACCAGGGCGTGGATAAACAAGGCAAGCCCGGCAATGGCTTCATGCCGGGTATGGACATCCACGCCGCGCTCACAGTTGTCGGCGACGGCCCTGTCGGCCCCATCGGTCAGCAACTCGACGCGCAGTTCGGCCTTCCGGAAGGCCACCACGCCCGTGATTGGGCGGTGGGCATGAAGTTCGTCGTGGACCTGCCCGCCGACACTGCCCTCAAGCCCGGGACAGTCCTGCACACGTTTGGCTTCCCGGAACCGGAGATCTTCGGCTTCTTATATGTGCATCCCGAGCGCGTTGCATCGCTGGGTATCTTCGTTCCCTCCTGGTTCGACACCCCGGTGCGCACGGCCTACCGCTATTTGCAGCATTGGATGCTCCACCCTTATCTTTGGCGCCAACTCAGGGGCAGCAAGCTCCGATCCTGGGGCGCCAAGACGCTCGGCGAATCGGGCCGCCGCGGCGAGCCACACCTCGTCGGCGACGGCTACGCGCGCATAGGCGAAGGTTCCGGCACCACCAACGTTCTCACCGGCTCCGGTGTGGACGAAGCCTGGACTACCGGCGCTCAATTGGCCGAAAGCGTCCTCGAGCTGCTCAAGTCAAGGAAGCCTTTCACGCGGCAGAACCTCGACGACACTTACCTTAGGCGCCGCCGTGCAAGCTGGGTGGAGGCGGAAGCCCGCGTCGCCGAGAAGTCCCGCCACGGCTTCCAAAAGGGCGTGGTGCGCGGCATGATCGGCATGGCCCTGGCGGGCTTGACCAACGGCCGCCTCACGCTCCGCGGCGAGCCGGTCCCACCCTATAAACGCATCCCTTCGCTGGAAGAATATTACCGTGGCCGCATCCCAGAAGCAGAAATCGAGCGACTCCGCAAGGAATGTGCGATCAAGAATGTCTCACTGCACGGTGCGCTGATGCAACGGTGCGGCTGGCCGGCGATACCTTACGACGGCCAATTGCTTGTCTCTCACCAGGACGCGCTATTGCTCGGCGGCAAAGTGCAAGCGCCACCCGGTTACGCCGACCATGTCGTGTTCCTTTACCCCGAACTTTGCGAACGATGTGGCACCCGGATCTGCATCGAGCTGTGTTCCGGCCAGGCCATTACCCCGGGCGAGGGCGGCGTGCCGGCGTTCGACCGCGAGAAATGCGTCCACTGCGGCGCCTGTTATTGGAATTGCGCGCAACCTGTCCCCGGAAACCCAGAGCGCATGAACATCGCTTTCCGCTCTGGTACCGGCGGCTTGCATTCCGCCGAGAATTAACGCGCTCTTTCCAAACGGGCGTTGCGTGCCGGGGCGGCTGCGTTACACTCGGCTAACAACTGACGACCTATGCCGAAAGAGACCTGGATCATTGCGAGCGTGCTGACGGCGCTGCTTCTGCTGGGGTTGCTTGGCCTGGCATCGTGGGAGAAGAAGCGGGAAGTCGAGAAAGTCAGGGCGGAACTGGCCGATGCACAGGCGGCCACAGCCAGGACTCAGGCCGAGGTGGCCGAACTCAAGGACAAGCTTGCTGAGAACCAGTCCCGCATCCAGGAGTTGCAGAAGGAAAAGGACACCGTCGTGCAGACTCATCAGAGCTTGGAAGACGAAATGCGCGCCGCGCTCGAGTCGAAGGATGTCACCATTTCCCAGTTGCAGGGCAAGCTGACGGTCAACATTCTCGACCGCGTGTTGTTTGATTCCGGCGAGGCCGACCTCAAGCCGGCGGGCGCGGCTGTCCTGCGCAAGGTCGCGACTATCCTGGCGGCGCACCCCAACCTCAAGATCCACGTCATCGGCCATACCGACAACGTGCCCATCAGAGCGGGTGCCCGGAACCGGTTCCCGAGCAACTGGGAGCTCTCCACGGCTCGGGCAACTGCGGCCGTCCGCTTCCTGACTGAGATTGCTGGCGTGGACCCGCGGCGCCTGGGCGCGGTAGGCTACGGCGAGTTTCGCCCCGTCGCCGATAACACGACTCCCGAAGGCCGCGCGCGCAATCGCCGTATCGCCATCACCATCCTCTCCGAAGAATTGGCTGGCGCCGACACCACCCCGGCAGCCGCGCCCAAGTCCCCTGCTCTGCCTGATCCTGCGGCGCCGGCAACCAATGCCCTAGCTGATCCCTCGGCCAGATAACGGTGCCCGCGATTCTGTGGCACAACACCAGCGACGGGGAGAGCACAGGAACGTAGCGCGCACTTGACCCCGTTCCTAATCAGGACTATTAGAATATCATGGTCCCAAAGCACTCTAACTTCGGGGACAACATGAATGCCCCCAAAACCCGCCGCCAATTCCTAGCTGAGGTCGGCCGAGACATGCTGGTTGCCACCGTCGGCTGCGGCATGGCGCGCGAACTTTGCCTCGCTCCTGCTTTCGCCGCCGACGCGCCCGACGCCCTCGACTTCGGCCCGCTCGAACCGCTCGTGCGGTTCATGCAGGAAACCCCCGCGAACAAACTCCTGCCCGCGCTCGCCGACAAACTCAAATCCGGCGCCGATCTGCGACAACTCGTCGCCGCCGGCGCCCTCGCGAACGCGCGCACATTTGGCGGCGAAGACTATGTCGGCTTTCACACGATGATGGCGCTGGCGCCATCCCTGCACATGGCGGGCGAACTTCCCGACGCCCTCCAGCCCTTGCCCGTCTTCAAAGTCCTTTACCGCAATACGAATCGCATCCAGGAAAGAGGCGGGCGCAAAGCCGAAGTGCTTCATCCTGTCACGCCCGCGGTGCTGGCGCCAGGCTGTTCCGGCGCGGAAGCGGTGCGCGAAGCCGTCCATCGCAAAGACGCTGAGGAAGCTGAACGGGACTTTGCTGCCCTCGCCCAACTCGGCGCTTCGGACGCATTCGATGGCCTGCTTTACACAGTGCAGGACAATACCGAGGTGCACCGGGTCGTCTTGCCCTATCGCGCCTGGGATCTGCTTGATCTCATCGGCAAGGACCACGCCCACACGCTTCTGCGCCAATCCGTGCGCTACTGCGTGAAGGCCGAGTCATGGCCCCAAACGGCCAGATCAGACGAGCCGCGGAAGCTCCTGCCAAGAATGCTCGAAGAACATAAACTCCTCGATCGAGCCCCCGGCATCCGCGCCGCCGATGACAACTGGGTTGACCAGCTCAGTCAGACCATTTTCGCATCCACGCCGGAACAGGCCGCAGAGGCCGCCGCCACCGCCCTCGCTGAAGGGTTCTCCCCCGCCGCTGTGGGCGAAGCGATAGCGCTCGCGGCGAATCAAATCATCCTTCGTGACATGGGCCGCACCCCCCGCGACGAGGTAATCGGCAAACCACTGGGCAGTGTCCACGGCGACAGCATTGGCGTCCACGCCTGCGATTCCGCTTGCGCCTGGCGCAACCTCGCCCGCGTAAGCAACGCCCGCAACACCTTCGCCTGCCTGATCCTCGGCGCCTATCAAGTCGCGCTCGACCGCACCGCACGCGGTGGCGATTTCCTGCACTGGACCCCGCTGCCACTCCAACAACACGTTGATCTCGTCAAGACCACCGAGCCCGACGCTCTCCTGAACGAGGCAGACGACGCAATCCGCCAAAATCTCCAGGCCCACGCAGCCGCAGTGGTTCATCGCTATGGCGCACTCGGCCACGAGCCGCGTCCTGTCTTCGACCTGCTGCTGCGTTATGCCGTCAGCGAGGACGGCGCCCTCCATGCGGAGAAATATTACCGCACTGTGACCGAAGAATTCTCCGCCACCCGCCCCGCCTTCCGCTGGCGTCAATTAGTCGCGTTGGCACGAGTGACTGCGAGCGAGTATGGCCACCCCGCGCCCGGCATGGCGGAAGCCCGGGAAGTGCTGAAAGTAAAAGCCTGATCGGGCAATGTTTATTATCGCTCGTTCGCCCGATAAAACCGGCGCGGCAGGTTAGTCGCTGCCGAATCGAGAAACAGCACCGAGCCCGTAGCTGGCGGGTTGGTAAGAACCGGCAGCCAGCTTGCCAGGTTTGTAGAGGCAAACAGCACCACCGAGTTGGTGGCATAAACCGAGTCCAATTGGAGCCTCAGTCCGTTGGTGGTCATCAGCAGGTTCGGGGACCGCGTATTGAACACAAACGGACGCACCGTCAAGACGGCAGTATTCGTGACGCTTCCGTATCCATTACCCACCACGACCGAATAAGTTCCCCCCTGGTTCAATTGGACATTTGCTAGCGGGAGAACTGAGTTGGTGGCTCCATCAATAATTGTGCTATTGCATTCCCATTGGTAAGAGAACGGACCTTCGCCGACTATATTGGTAACGATGAAAGTCGCCGCAGCGCCGACGACGGTGGACAAGTTCGGCGGCTGGATGGAAAACTCCAATGGGACTTCGTTGAGAGTGATGGGGCCATTCGTGGCCATGCCAAAAGTATTGCTCGCGGTCAACGTGTAATAACTCCCGGCTTGATTGGGCTGGACATTGGTCAACACCAGAACTGGGTCGGTCGCTCCAGGAATGTTGGTGCCGTTGCAGTTCCATTGAAAAAACAAAGGAAGGGCGCCCACTGGATTCATCCGCAAATATGCTGTCGAGCCGCCAGCGACCGTCCGATTGATTGGCATTCCCGCAAAAATCGGCGGCCCGCTACCGATCAAGGCGATGCCGTCATAGCCGCCCGCGCCAACTGCGGCCACATTTGTCGCGACAGTCGGCGCAATTCCTGGATTCACTGCCAATGTTCCGTCGCTCCTGGCGGCTAGAACAGCGCAGTTGCCCCCGAATGCACTGAAAGGGCAAGCCACCTCAACAACATTGGTAAAACCTGACGTCGGAGTGGCTGCATTTCCCCACACCAGAACAGTTCCGTCGGCGCGCAAGGCGGCGTTGCCAGACCACCCAGTCGCAATTGCCACGATGTTGGTAGCGGCGGCTGGAACAGCGGCTACACCAGACCCCCAAGCCACCACCTTTCCGTCCGCGCGCAAGGCCAGACAATAAGATGAACCCGCCGCTACTGCGACCACGTTCCGGGCCATCGCCGGTATGTTCGTCAGGCCATAAGCGCTATTGCCGCCCCAGTCCAACACGGTGCCGTCAGATCGCAAAACCAGCGCATGTTGTGCGCCGGGTCCCAAGGCCAAACCCACAATGTTTGTGGCGTCGTTTGGCACGGTGTTGACCTCAGTGGGCAGAATCCGCCCCCACAAGGCCAAAGTGCCATCCCGCCTCAAAGCCAGACTGTGAGCGCTTCCCGCCGCAATGCTCGCCACATTGGTCAGGCCTGGCGGGACATTGGTCTGGCCACTGGAATTGACACCCCAAGTCGCCACGGTTCCGTCGGCCTTCAAAGCGAGGTAATGTTGGTCGCCAGCGGCCAGCGCTATGACGTTTGTCACGCCTTGCAGCACGTTCGTCTTCACATAGGCGTTGCTGCCCCAGTCTATCACAGGATCTGCACGGCTGGTCGCGAGAGAACAGAGCCAGTTCACAAGCACTACCAGCGAAACACCGAGGTAGGTCTTTCTCATCTGAGAGGAATTGGGTCGCTTGGTGATGGTGAGAATCCCGAATAATGCTCCTGGTGTTTTCATAGCTGTTCTCATTTCGTCGTGAAGCCGACATGTCCTTATCCATCCCGCCAAGGCCCGAGCTTGACCGGGACTGGGCACTCGTCCCCGGCAACAGCGCTGACCCCTATCGCGCTGCCATTCTTCAACCTCCTGCCCAGGAAAGGCAAGCGAAATCCACAGGTGAAACCAGGCATTAACGACGTGGCGGCTTTTCGTGCTACTTGCTGTCAGAGCGGCAATGCTGGCCATTAAGAACCACCGTCGCCTTTTGTGTGAGGCATTTCGGGCCGCACCGAGAAAGACCGGATTCAGCCAGGAGAAGCTGGACCTCTCGCCGACCCTACGAGACCCAGCCTGGCTCCTCAAAAAGCCGAGCTTCTGGCCCCCTGATCCTCCAACCCTGCCCCTGACCATCCTGCGGGACGCGCCGGACCCTCGCCGGATACTCGCCGTATCACCTCTTATCGCCGATAAGAGGTGCTACGGCGAGTATCCGGCGAGGGTCCGGTGTGGCTACGGAGGTATGAGCGGGCGCTAGAGGACGCTACTTCCACGAATTCCACTGAATACAGCGAAGAACCCACATTGCCACTCAAGTGCTTCAGCCACAGTCATTTGGGCAATCCATCTCGGCCTCCGGGGTGCCGCCGGAAAAACACAGTCCCTGCAGGAAGACGTGAACCAGGGACAGGCGCAAGGAGGCAGTGTGAGTGCAGCAACTGCAGCAGTTTACGCGACAACCCGATGAGGCTCTGCCGGTGCAACCGTCTCAGAACCTTCGGATTTCAACCTGGGATACACACCGGGGTTACATTCGGTCTTTCCAAACAGCTTTGAGCTTATGATTATCTGAGCCGCATGAGCACTGCATATCAAGTTGTCGTCTGCGGCACTATTGTGCCCGACCCGCTCCAGACTTTGGAGCCGGTAACCGGCCCGGCCGGCCCGGCGTTGAAGAATGAAATGATGCTCCCCGCAGTCCTTGACCCGTGGGCGAGCCACGCGCTCTATGAGGCTGCCAACCTGGCCAAGGCCGCGCCCGGCAGCAAAGTCTGGCTGGTCAGCCTGGGCCCCAAAGCCAAACTCCAGCAAGTGATGATGACCGTCGCCCAAAAGGTGCCGTTCGAACTCATCGCCCTCGACGGCCCAGCGAGCGGGTTTACCGAGGCCGCGGAAGTCGCTGCCGCCCTCGCGGAGGCCATTCAGGGCATTCCCGGGCTGGATCGCACGAAGCTGCTCCTTTTTGGCGGCTGGGAATCCGCCTCGCGTGGCGCAGGAGCTACGATGCAAATGGTGGCCGAACGCCTCGGCATCCTCGACCAGTTCCAGGGCGTGGACGTGATCAAGGTAAACAGCGACGGGTCGCTGGAAATCCTCGAGCGCATTGAAGGTGGCAAGCATCAGGTTTCACGCTGCGCCGGCCCCCCTGCCCTCCTAGGCTGGGCCACCGGGAATTTGCCGGAGCCTAAGAACAATCCGCAGGTGGGCATGGTCAACATGCGCACCGTGATGCCTGCGCTCCAAAAGGCGAAGCCCACCAAGCTCACCGCCGAAGGGCTAACCTTCGCCAGCGTCTCATTGCCGAAACAACTGCGCGAGACCAGGATCGTAAAGGACAGATCCCCGGACGACATCGCGCGTGAGATAGTCGAATGGATAAGAAAGTAGGGTCCGCGAATCACGTGGGCTGACGCAATCCCTCTCACTCCAATACTCACCTCAGTTTTACCATGGAAACAATTCTCCTCCTTGCGAACAGTGAACCAGATGGTTCGCTTGCCAAACCAGGGCTCGAAGCACTTGGCACGGCTAAGACACTAAGCACGGGCCTGCCGGGGTCGAAGTTGGTCGTCGGGCTGGTAGGCCAAGCCGTTCAGACCGCCGCCGACAGCATCGCAACTTGTGGTGCAACGGCTTTCCTGGGCGTCACGGGCGCTGACTTCGCGCCGTCGCGTTACGCTACTGACGCCGCGGCTGCGGAAGCCCTGGCTAAAGCCGCCCAAGCCACGGTCATCCTCGCGCCGGCCACCTCACGCTGGAATCGCGCCCTGCCGGGCGTGGCTCAGCGGCTGGGCGGACGCGCGGACACGCATGTGACCGGCCTTTCCGCCGATAACGGCAAGCTGTCAATCAGTCGCTGGTATTATCGGCAGCGCATGGAAGCGGTCCTTCAACGCACGCAGCGGCCCTGGGTCATCCTCGTGGACCCCGGCAGCCAGCCCGCCTGGCAGGGCGAACGCGGAACCGCCACGCTCCAAACCGTCCCCGTGGATGTGACTGATACCTGCAAGCGTACCACCGTGGTGGGCGTCCGCGAACCCGCCGCCGACGCGCAGACCATCCGTCCCGGCGCCGACTTGCTGCTGGTCGCCGGCGCCGGCTGGACCAAGAAACAGGCCGGCGGCCAGGCACACGTGAAAGACGCCGAAAGACTGATCCTCGACTGCCTCAAACTTGCGCGTGCTTCCCTCGGCAGCAGCAAGTCCCTGGTGGATTTGGGTGGCGAGGGTCAGGCGGTGCTCTCGTGCCTCACCCACCTGAACCAAATCGGCCAGACCGGTTCTACCCCCCGGCATGCGAAGGGTTTAGCGACCTGCTGCCACGGCGAGGAGCCCCATACTGTCGGTTGGCGCTTCATCAACGAGCGCCGCGCCATCAATCTGGACCCCAACTGCGGCTGGGC
>Ga0187877_1004085_pt1 | contig 11428 bp, 8 predicted proteins | sample June2016WEW_17_1_3_FD_132430 | JGI IMG/M metagenome (GOLD analysis project Ga0187877, IMG submission 132430) | Peatland microbial communities from SPRUCE experiment site at the Marcell Experimental Forest, Minnesota, USA - June2016WEW_17_100 | ecosystem: Environmental > Terrestrial > Soil >... | reverse complement strand
GGCTTCAGAGTGCAATGCAAGCAATGCCCGCAAGCGAGTCTGCCCATCACCGCGCCAAATGTTGTTGGAATGAACTGAGGAAAATCGAGATGGGTCGGCTCCTCGGCCCGGACTCGAACCTGGAACCCTTCGGTCAACAAGCTAGCTGAGCCAATCTATCTCGTTCGGAGATTCATTACCGTCAGCCGTTAGAGTTCGTCGCTGTGCTCACCGCTGGAGCGTTTGCGGCCACTTGGCGTATTGCGGCGCACACGCAACTTACTCGCTTGATGGCAGTCGCCGGGAGCAGCCTGGAGAATAACTTGCTAAAGAATATGGTCGGCCCGTGGGGACTCGAACCCCAGACGTCTACCGTGTCAATCCGCAGTTGATTGATTTCTCAACAACTTACAGGTGCTCATAGGGGCTGCTAACTCCGCGAAGTGCTTGTAAGTTCGTTCAGCATCGGGTTGGTCTTCGGGCTGGCACCCAACCTCTTTAGCGCTCAATTGAGCGCAGGCGGGAATCGGTCTTCCAAGCCGCCCACGCCATCCCAGCTTGACCGGTGGGGTATGGTCTCCGTCATGGACTCTGCCAAGACGGACCCTTAGCTGCGCCACTGGGTGCTCCGGAAGGCGGCCGCCCCTTACTGCTTCTCGCAGTCCGGGGCCTTCCTATGCTCGACGATTTCTTTGTAACTTACCGCGAGTTCGTCGTCTGCGTGGAGGGCAGTATCTAGCAGCGGTTCGTTGTCAAGCCTTCCGAACAAAAGACCCGCTTCGTCGTCGCAGGAATCCACCCGTACTCACATCCACTCGCTCTCGCCTGTCAACTCATCTTGGAACTTGACCTTGACGTAACCACCGGATTGAAACTTTGGTATATTGCCATTTCCTATCGATTCCTATGAATGTCGAGCCGCGCTTTCAGCTTCCGCTCCAGGATTCGATGCGTCCGTGTCAGACGCCTTCCCTTGAATTCGTGTTCCCAGAAGCTCCAAACCGCAAAGCCCATTTTCCGCAAGGCCCTTCGGTTAGTTCGGTCACGTTTGCGGTTGCGGGCCAATTTCGGAAGCCAATATTTCATATTTGATTTTGGCTTATGGCCGTGTTCAGGGCAACCGTGGAAGAAACACCCGTCCGCGAAGATTGCTAGATGCAGGCTAGGGACAACCACGTCAGGCTGCCCTGGAAGGGTGCGCACGTTATTTTCTATTCGCCACCTTCCGCCCAGGGTCTCCCGGACCAATGCGCACAGCCGCGCCTCCGGAATCGTGCCCGAGCTCCTGATGCGCGACATGATTTCGCTGCGCTCTTCGCGAGTGAAAATGTCGGCCATTTCGCCTTTTCAAGCTTCGCATTTAGGCTTCTGTCGCCTGCTGGTATACGCAACCGGGCATCCTAAATCGCTGACCCTAACATGTGCCCTCACGGCCATTCCACATCGAGGGCGTAGATTTTCGAGATGACTTTGGATTACCGGGCTTGCAGCCAGCGGCGCTCTCCCACATGGAGGGCACAGATTTCCCGGATGAGTTTTGAGAGTGTGTGCAACGGCGAGTGATGCGGAGCCTAAGGCGAGCCCGGGAGCAAGGAAACGAGGCGAACCACTTGGCTCTGCCGTGTCACGCGCATCTTGGTGTAGATAGATTTCAATTGGAATCGAACCGTTTCGTAGCTGACGCGAGTGCGCTCGGCGCTCATCCCGATGGAGAACATCGGCACGGTCGAGCAGCGGTACAATCAATGGCTGTCGCCGTTGTTTGCCATCGTGTGAAGCATAGCATAGGATAGCGGTCACTTTTAGGGCATGCTCCAACGGCCGCTGAGAGATTTCATGAAGTACGTTCTGGTTGCACTGCTATCAGCCGCGTGTCTTTGGGCTGCGACCGATCCCGCAGCCATCGTGGAGGCGAACTCCGGCCTTGAGCTCGCTCGTCAGGGCAAATATGAACTTGCCATACCCCATTACCGGGCGGCCATTGCGTTGGATCCCCAGCTACCCGGCATTCACCTCAATCTCGGCCTGGCCTATTTCAAGCTGGACAAATTGCCCGAGGCCGCTTCCGAATTCGAACAGGCCACAAAAGCCGACCCCACCAGCTTTCAGGCCCGAGTGTTGCTTGGAATGAGCTATTACGGCAGCCGCAGATTCAATGCCGCCGCGGCCCAACTGAAAGTTGCAGCCACGCAGCAGCCCGACAACACCGAGTTGCGGCACAAGCTGGCCCAGAGTTACTTGTGGTCCGGTCAATGCCAGCTTGCGACCAGCGAGTTCCGCTTTCTGCTGGCCAAGAACCCGGAGTCCGCACCCGTTCACATGCTCTTAGGCGAGGTGCTCGATGCGGCTAACCAGGAAGACGAGGCCACGGCGGAGTTTGAAGCTGCAGTGAAAGCCTCGCCTCGGGAGCCCGAGGTTCACTTCGGTCTTGGATACCTCTACTGAAAGCGGAAGCGTTACGAAGATGCCTGCCGCGAATTTCAGGCAGAATTGGCTAATCAACCCCAGGACACCCAGGCCTTGGCATACTTGGGCGACGCCGAAATGCATGCGGGAAACGAAAAAGAAGCCGAGGAACATCTGCGACGGGCGTTGAAGTTGGATCCGAATTTTCGGCTCGCGCATCTGGATCTGGGCGTCCTTCTGGCGAGCAGGAACGATTACACTGGAGCTGAGCGTCATTTTCGTGAGGCGATCCGCATCGATCCGTCGAAGCCTGACGCGCATTACCGTCTCGGCACGCTTTGGCATTCGTTGAGCCGCAAAGCAGAAGCTAATGCCGAGTTTGCCAAGGTGAAAGAGTTGGCAAAAGAAGAGCAGCAAGCGCCGCTCATCAAGATACCGGGGCGCGGGAGCGAGCCAACGCCGTGAATCGGGCATCGCTCGGACGTCGCGGCAGCAGCGTCCTGGCACGGTCGGTGGCCAGGTGGCCGTTTCTCTGGACGGCGGGCGCGTTGTTGGCCACCGTTTGGTTGAGCGCATCCAGCCGGAACACGGAATCACCCATCCATTTCGTTTATCGGCCGATCGATTTCAAGCTCGACAGTTGCGAGACGCCGGAGCGCCATGCGCCGGAAACCATGGCCGGCGGGGTGGCTGTTTTTGACTATAACAACGACGGCTATCTGGATGTTTTCTTCACCAACGGAGCCGATATTCGCACGTTGAAAAAGGCCTCTGCAAAGTACTCCGACCGGCTCTTCGAAAACGACGGAAAAGGCAACTTCAAGGATGTCACCGAAAAGGCCGGTCTCGCGGGTGTAGGCTTCGACAACGCCGTCGCGATCGGCGATTACGATAACGACGGTTATGAGGACATATTCGTGGGCGGCGTTCACGACAACCGGCTATACCATAACAACGGCGACGGCACGTTCACGGATGTCACGGCGAAGGCGGGGCTGAACAAGCCAGACAGCCAACATGGCCCGTTGTGGACGGTCGGCGCGGCTTGGCTGGATGTGAACAACGACGGGCTTTTGGACCTTTTTGTGGTGAACTATCTCGCTTGGGACATCAACACTGAACTCCCCTGCGAGGCGGCGCCGGGCCGGTTCGACTACTGCCATCCGAAATTCTATAAGCCCACCCCCAATCAGTTGTTCCTCAACAATGGCGACGGGACTTTCCGTGATGTTTCGGAGGAATCAGGAATCCGCGCTTATCCCGGAAAGGGGATGGGCGTGGGAGTCGCGGATTACGACCTCGACGGGCTGACGGACATCTTCGTGACGAACGACAAAATGAATAATTCGTTCTTTCATAACAAGGGCGGCGTCCGATTTGAAGAAATCGCATTCGAGTCCGGCGTCGCGATGGCCGAGAACGGCCAGTTCATTTCGGGCATGGGCGTGGATTTTCGAGATCTTGATAACGATGGTTATCCGGACATCTTCTTCGTGGCGCTCGATGGCGAGACTTTTCCCTTATTCCGGAATTTGGCGGGGCGCGGATTCAGCGATATCACTGATGCAAGCGGCCTGGGCCGGCCCAGCCTGCGCATGGGGGGCTACTCGCCCACCATCGCCGATTTCGATAACGATGGATGGAAGGACATCTTTGTCACGCGCGGGCACGTTCAGTCGCTGGACTATGCTCCACGAGCGCAGGTGGCGCAGCCTAACACCGTGTTTCGGAATCTTGGCGGGAACAAATTTCAGCCACTCACTGCGGAAGCCGGTTTATCGGCGCAGCCGCCCAGCCGGCATCGCGGCTCGGCTGTGGGAGGCCTGAACGGGGACGGGCGTCTGGACATCGTGGTCAGCGCCATCAGCGCCCCTGCCGAGATTTGGATCAACGACAGCCCGGGGGGCAATCACTGGCTGGAGTTCAGGCTGGAGGGCACGAAGAGCAATCGCGACGGTATCGGAGCCAGGATCAAGGTGGAAGCCGGAGGGACCATCCAATACAATCAAGTCTCATTCGTCGCCGGCTACGCTTCTTCAAGTGCCGGACCCACTCACTTCGGGTTAGGCCCGAACAAGTCTGCCGACTCGGTGGAAATCCGCTGGCCATCAGGTATCACGCAGGAACTCAAAAACGTGCCCGCCGATCAGATTGTCAAGGTGAAAGAGCCACCCAGGTAGCCGGGGACGACCCGGTTCATTCACGAAAAAAACCGGCCAGCAGTCTCGCTAACGAGGCTACTGGCCGGACGGAGGTAGTTAAAACCTTGTCCCCTTTGTGCGTGGGGCCGATGTTAGGACCCCGCCCCGCCCCGCGATGGGCGCACGAGCGGAGTGAAGTGCTCAATGCGTCTAGAAGTACAGCTTCAACCCCAGTTGCAGCGTCCTCGGGTCGGCGGCGCCAGTGACCTTGCCAAAGGTACCAGACGAGAAGCCGCTGTCGACGGAGTTCCATTGCACGTGGTTGAACGTGTTAAAGCTCTCGAAGCGAAGTTCGAGACGGCTGCCGCGCGCTTCGCTAATCGAGAAGGTCTTGAAGAGCGAGATGTTCCAGTTGTCGCGGCCAGGACCGTAGACCGCGTCGTACCCAAGAGTGCCCCAATCTCCGGGCGTCGGTGTCGAAAAAGCCGACTTATCGAACCACGCACCCTCGGTCTTTGGATACGAGACGCTCCCCGTAAGGTCCGGCCGGTTCGTGGCAGTGGGGAGACCATTGCCGCCGGCCGTCCCGCCCAGAGTGATGTTCATCGGCGAGCCAGTCTCGGCAGTGACGATGCCTGACAGTTCCCATCCGCCCAGCCCCGTTCTCAGGGCGTGGTTTGGACTGTTCTTGAGAAGCGGGATCTGGTAGATGAAGTTGGTGACGAAGACCTGCCGACGATCGAATACGGGCGGCCCGAGATCGTAATTGCGGTTGTAAGGATTTGAGCTGCTATCGAGATCCCAGCCGTTCCCACCATTCCCGGTGGTCGGGTCAATAGCCTTCGAATACGTGTAGGCGACCTGGAGCGAGAGGTCGCTCTTGATCTGTCCGTGGAGGCTAATCTGGAGTCCGTTGAAATGCGCGTTTTCCGCATTTGAAGCCAGGCTGATATCGTGGAAACCGAGATACGGTACCAGTGTGTTGTAAGTGGAGCCGCCGTTCGCGATCAGAGCTGCCAAATCGGACTCGGGCGGGTTATTGACGTGTTGGTAGTAGCTCTGATGCCGGTTCTGGTTCCCGACGTAAGCCACGGACAAGACGGTCTTGGCCCCCAACTGGCGTTCCACGCCAATGCTGTACTGGTCGCTTACCGGTAGCTTATAGTAAGTATTCGAGAGCCCAGTAAAGCTGGCCACAACGACCGGTGCAGGTGGGATAGTCACCGTGGTGCCGGTGGCAAGGTTGGTCTTGGGGTTCTCAAAAGAGACGTTGTTGAGCGTGACGGCTGAACTAAATGGAACGTCCGTACCCCCGTCGTACATGTCGTTGCCCTGTACGCGCTCGTACATGATGCCGAAGCCGCCGCGAATAACGGTCTTGCCCGAGGCCGTGAGATCATAGGCAAAGGCGATGCGCGGCCCAAAAGCGGCCCAGTGGTTGCCCACCATACCCTTAGGAATTCCGGGCTTTCCGGAGAGGCCCACGCCGTTCAAATAGAATTGGTAGCCCGTCAAGATGGGATTGGGACTCGTGCCCAGGGCGCCCGCTGCAGGGCCACTGGGGTCGATCGTGCCATTCGCCAGAAAGGTGGCCGCGTCGGCCGGGTTCCACAGGTTGGGATAGAAGTTCGAATATCGGTTGTTCGCCTCGTAGGTATGCGGGACTCCATCCCACCGCAGGCCCAGGTTGAAGGTCAGGCGCTTGGTGGCACGCCAGTTATCCTGAACATAAGCCGCCCAGGAAATGTTGTTCCAGTGACCGCTGTCGTGAACGCCGTTCTCGCTATAACTGTTGGAATAACCCAGCAGGAAGTCCGCAAAGTCATCCCCGGTGTAGAAGCCGTTGAAGCCGAACGAGCCCTGGGTACCGGCGAACACGTCCTGGATCTTCTTGTAGAGCGCCCAACTGCCCCCCATCTTGAGTTGGTGAGACCCTTTCACCCAGGAGACGTCGTCGCGGATCTGGTAATCGTCCGCCTTGTTAACCCAGGGAACCCAATTGGCAGTGTGGTTTGTTCCCGTAGCGCCACCCAGGGAAACCGCTGGGATGCGGTTGTCGATGTTCGGGCCCGTAAACACCCTGTTGAACGTGAACCCGCTGGGCGCTGCGTACGTGCCAATGGAAAGGATGTTGATGCGGTTGCCGTTATAGTTAAACGCAGTCTCGTTGATCAGCGTGGGGCTAATGGTGTAGGTCGCATGCGCCACGCCGCTATAAGAGGGATTGCCGAACGTGTTGCCAATGCTGGGCACGCTATCGCCACTCCACATGGTGGTGCCGTAGGTTTGCAAGATCTGTTCGGAAATCCAGTGTCCGAAAATCGAGAACTTGTCGCTGAACTGGTGATCAATCCGGGCAGTCTCTTCCTTGACGTTCGTGGGTGAATTGTTGCCGCCCCTGTATTGCAAGACCCCAGTTGTGCCAGTCGATACAAGGTTTGTAGTAGGGAAAATCTTGGAAGTGTTCAGCAGGAGTTGCGCGTTCGGGTCGAGTAACGCCGAAGGGATCGTGTTGTTGGTGAATGGAACTAAGACGGCTGGGACGTAGCCTGACGGCGGACTCGCCGGAGGTGGCCCGCAAGCGCCACCGGAGTCAGCCGTGCTGAGGGTTTGACCGACGGCTGTATATTCTGCAGCAAGCGTCGTCGAGACTGCGTTCGAGCAGGGCGTGTGCAGTGTGGCATTGGTCAGCGCGGCAGGAAACACACCACCGTACTGGCTCGGGTCAGGAACGTTCGAGTTCAGCGTACCGCCCTGGATGAGTTTGCGCCACTCCATGTTATAGAAGAAGAAGGTCTTGTGCTGGCCGCTTTCGTGCAGACTGACCGGGCCGCCGACGTTGAAGCCAAACACATTGAACCTCAACTCCGGTACAACGGGCGCTCCGGTCGAGGTTCTTCCGGCGAAGGCGCAGATCGCGTCCAAGGCGTCGTTACGGTCAAACTCCCACGCCGTGGCATGGAACTGCTTAGTTCCGGACTTTATAACCATGGTCATGGTGCCGGCCGAAGAGAGGCCGTAGTCGGCACTGTAATTCGAGCTCAGCGCGCGGAACTCCGCGATGGCGTCTTGGGAAGGCATGACGCTTATCGTTCCGGCGCCCCCGCGGTCCAGATCTTCCCCGCCATCGATCAGATAAATGTTGTGCGACATCCGGTTGCCGTTAAAGCTCACGTTGGCGTTACCAGCCACCGGCGTGGGGACCTGGAAGTCGGGCATGAGACTGGAGGTCCCCCGCAGCAGTGCGACCAGATTGTAGAAGCTCCTCCCGTTGACGGCGACCCCGATGATCTGCTGGCCGCTGATCAAGTTGCTGACCTCCCCCGAGTCCGTTTGCACAGCGACGGGAGTTGCCTCGACGGTAACACTCTCTGTCCTTGTGCCGAGTGGTAACTTGATATCCACACGGATTCGATCGCCGACGGCCAGCACGATATCCGTCTGCTCAAAGGCCTTAAAGCTGGCCGCTTCCGCGCGGAGAAGGTAATGTCCGATGGGCAGGTCGGGGACCACATAGTCGCCAGCCGCATTGCTGGTGACGTGGCGAACCTGACCCGTATCGGTGTTTGTGACCGCAATGGCCACGTTCGGAACTGCGGCATCCGACGGGTCCGTCACAGTTCCAACAATGGTCGCTTCCTGAGCTAGTGCCGAAAGACAAAATGCTCACAGGAATCCGCAAATCAGAAAAATTCCTCGAAGACTAAGCTGCTTCATGTCCACCTCCATTAGCAAGAACTTAAGTTTTTCAGAGTGTTGCATTTGGGCACTCCTGTAAAACAAACTTTGTCAACTCCCGACTTCTGCGTTGTAGTGCGAGTGGCGTGTCCACCGACAGGCGACCGACGTTAGTAAGGTCTGGTTGCAGTTGTAGCTTAGCGCCGCCGGCCGCGACCCGTGGTGCAACGCGCCCTGAGTATTGGTGTTTTCCCGGTTATTCCAGGGAGGGCTGTTTAACCAGCGCTCCGAGAGATGATTCATAGCGTTGAGACCGTTGTTGTGTTCGAACCGGTAAGTGGCGCCGCGGAACTGGCCGGTTCCCGACCACACGAGAACATGCAGCACTGCATTGCCGCTGCACTCACTGTCGGCACGGTCGAGGCTGTAGGGGCCAACCCTATGGGTTGTCGCAGGGAAGGTAAAACCCCTGCCGATGTCGTGGGTAGTCAGCGGCGCCAGGCGAGCTCTCAGTTCCAGTGGAGCGATGACAACCGGCGTTACGGAAGTGCTGAATACGTGAGCTCGGTCAACGGAGGCTCCCGACCCGCTGAGAACAAGCAAAACTGCAAGTGCCCGCAGTCCATTGAAGGAGCGCTTGCTCTCTCGTCGCTTCTTCCTGCTTGTTGACCTGCTTCGAAAGGTGTTGAACGAGCCCTCGACTCGCCGTTGCCAGTGCCGGCAACGCATATTATCCTCGTGATCGAAGACTCGACGCTAACGAGAAACGCCCTATGCCGGCTCCATGCCACAGTCGACAGAGTGCGCAAGGTATCCGCTGTCCTGCCTGCTTAAGGACCGGACAACGGCAAATTAACAGCGGCAACTTTCGCTTCCCGCCACAAACGCTACCGCCGCGCGGTTCAGATACCGTACCTAAACCGGTTCAGCAAAGCTCGCTAATCCGGTGGGCCTGTTTTGTAGAGCTATTTCTATGAGCTGAATAAGTGGCCCTCGTGCTATACTGCGCTGGTGGTTACGCCAAAGGCTGGGGAGATGCCGAAGAAAGTGACATTAAAGTTCCTTTCCGAGCGTCTGCGCCTTTCCAAATCAGCCATCTCCAGTGTTCTCAATAACTCTCCCCTGGCTAGGACCTTCGCCCCGCACACCCGCGAGCGCATTTTCAAAGCGGCCGAAGAGTACAACTACAAGCCAAACTACTTTGCCCGGTATTTGAACCACCGGCGTAGCTATCTCATTGGCGTGCTCTCGCCAGACTTGGCGGAAGGTTACGACGCTGGCGTTTTGGCGGGAATTGAGGAATACCTCCTCCACAGCGACTATCACTACTTTCTAGCCAGTCACCAATGGTCGAAAACCAGAATCGAACGAACCACCGAGATGTTTCTGGAGCGTGGCGTCGATGGCCTCATTCTCATCAATACACACCTTGGCTCTGAGGTCGACTTTCCGGTTGTGAAGATTGGCAAGGCCGACATCGCTGAACGAGGCACCTCGATCGTCATTGACAATCATGAGGGAATCCGGCGTGCGCTCGAACATCTTGTCTCTCTCGGCCACCGCAAAATCGCATTTTTCAAAGGCCACAAGGACAGTGGGGATACAGAGGACCGCTGGGACGCGGTCGTCACCGCTGCACGAAGCCTCTCGATACAGGTGGACCCGAAACTGGTTGTGCAACTGGAGAGACTCGGCACGCAGCAGACGTCTGCAATCGAAGAAGGCGCGTGCTGCGCCGGACAGCTCTTATCGCGCCATCGCGCGTTCACCGCATTGATGGCGTTCAACGATATCTCTGCCATCGGCGCCATCAACCGCTTCCGAGAGCACGGATGGCGCATACCTCAGGATCTCTCCGTAGTGGGTTTTGACGATGTGGTCGCAGCCCGCATCGCTTATCCCGCGCTCACCACCGTGCGACAGCCTCTGCTACTGATGGGCGAAACTGCTGCCCGCGAGGTCATCAACGCGATCACGCACGGCGTGAAGGATCAGCAACTGGTTCTGACCCCGGAGTTGGTCGTCCGCAACTCCACTGCAACCGCCAGCGCCACCCGCTCCAAGCGCGTCTAACAGGCAGCGAGAATGCTTGTTCTCGCGCTGCTCTTCGCCTTACTCGGCGGGTTGGGTCGAGGACTGGCGCCATACGCCGTAGGTTCGGCCTATCTATTTCTCCCCGTTTCTCCTGGGAGTGCCACCCTCGTCCGTGCCCATAACCTCATTTGTGCGCGCTGGGCTCACGACGAAGCTTCTACGATGGCCATTCGTTCAGCCCATGAAAATAATTCTTGACAAAACAGACGCGCTGGGGTGATAAGGTCTTTTCTAAACCGGTTCAGGTGTCTGGTCTGGAACCACGGACGGATTCCTTGTGAGTTAAGAAATGGAGAATCGTTTGAGCGCACTTGCGAGCGGCAGGCCGGCGGAAGGAACGAAAGCTGAAAGCAGTAAGCTCTCCTTCTTTGAAAAAGTTGGCTATGGTGTCGGTGACACCGCCTCGAACTTCTACTGGCAGACGTTTCTCAACTTTCTGTCATTCTTCTATACCGACGTTTTTGGCCTCGCGGCCTCAGCCACGGCCACCATGTTCCTGGCCGTACGCATTCCGGACACGTGCATTGACCCCGTGATGGGCCTGATTGCGGATCGCACGCACACACGCTGGGGACACTATCGCCCCTACTTGCTGTGGGGATGCGTGCCGATGGCGTTGATGGGGGTGGCGATGTTCACCACTCCGAATCTGGGGCCGCAGGGCAAGCTGGTGTACGCCTATGTGACGTATGGCCTGATCATGCTGGCGTACACATTCATCAATATTCCTTACAGTGCGCTGATGGGAGTGATTTCGCCAAACTCTCTGGAACGCACGAGCGTATCGAGCTTTCGCTTCGTTCTCGCCTATGGCGGACTCTTCATGGTTCAGGGGCTCACCATTCCGATGGTGAAGCGATTCGGCCACGGCAATGATCAGAGGGGATTCCAGTTAGCGATGGTCGTTTACGGAGTTCTGGCGATCGCTCTCTTTCTCACAACTTTCCTCACCACGCGCGAACGTGTGCAGACGGCCCACCGGGCGGGCGACGCGCTGAAGGACGATTTGCGGGATCTGCTGAAGAACGTGCCCTGGGTGATGGTGTGCTTCATCGGAGTTTTCGCGGTCTTCTATATCTCCATTCGCATGGGCGCCATCCTGTACTACTTCAAGTATTGCGTCGCGCAGC
>Ga0187877_1004081_pt1 | contig 11433 bp, 9 predicted proteins | sample June2016WEW_17_1_3_FD_132430 | JGI IMG/M metagenome (GOLD analysis project Ga0187877, IMG submission 132430) | Peatland microbial communities from SPRUCE experiment site at the Marcell Experimental Forest, Minnesota, USA - June2016WEW_17_100 | ecosystem: Environmental > Terrestrial > Soil >... | reverse complement strand
GTCATCGAGCAGCTTGCGCAAATCCTTGGCGCTACGGTCATAGTAGCCGGCGAACTCGACTGCCGGGTAACCGATCTTCGACACTGCGGCGAGCGTGCCGGGGAGGTCCTTCTGGCATTGCTCACGCACCGAATAGAGTTGCAAGCCGACGGGAATCTTCTTGCTGTCGGCGGCCTGGGCCAGGGGTGCGACACCGAGGCCGAAGGTAACCCCGGCGGCGCCGATGGTGCCTAGGAACTCGCGGCGGGTCACTGCGGAGGATAAGACACTATTCATGATGTGGTTCTTTCAGATGGGTGTATTTAGGGCGTGATTGCCATTGCGAGCGCGATACTAAGCCAGCCGGCAATTGCGGGTCAAGCGCGTTTGCCGGTTTCCCGGTTGAGGCTCAAGGAGATTCGCCTCATGCGGCGGAGATTGCAGATTCCAAATGGGGGCTTTGAAAGGTCTGCCCCTTGTCCTATAGTCCGCAGCAAACTTGAACCGATAGCTTTATATGGCTGTAGAAATCAATATCACCTACGAAGGCGGTCTTCACTGTACTGCAACCCATGGACCGTCGCGAAACACCCTCACCAGCGACGCCCCGGTGGATAATGGTGGCAAGGGCGCCGCCTTTTCGCCCACCGACCTTGTCGCCACGGCCCTGGGCACCTGCATGGCGACGATCATGGGATTGGTGGCGCAGCGCAACCACCTCAACATTGACGGCTTGCAGGTCCAGGTGATAAAGGAAATGACCGCCGACCCGGTCCGCCGCATTGGCACGCTGAAGACCCGGCTGGTCTTCCCTTCGGGCAAATCGTTGTCGGTTACGGACCGGGCCAAGCTGGAAGCCGCTGCCCGAGCCTGCCCGGTCAAACAAAGCCTGCATCCCGATGTAAAGACCCCGGTGGAGTTCGTCTATCCGGCGTAGGCGGCAGCAGCGCGCTGGTGCGATTGCTCGGGGGCGCGGCATTCCTGTCTGCTCAGCAGGCAGTCAGCTCAATTGCTAGAGCGAAATAGGCTGTCACCTTTTCGCCCCGAGCCGGTGTCTAATAGAGTAGAGGCTGGAAGCTATGGACGACTGGCAACTGCTCGACGAATACGCGGTCCGGAACTCGGAGGCGGCGTTCCGGGCGCTGGTGGACCGATACGCGGGGATGGTCTATCATACCGCGCTGAGACAGGTGCGGGATCGGAGTGTGGCAGAGGAGGCCACGCAAGCGGTGTTCATCGCCCTGGCGCAAAAGGCGGGCAGTATCCCGCGACGCACCGTGCTATGCGGCTGGCTCCTTCGTGCCACACGATACGCCGTATTCAACCTGATGCGGGCTGAGGCCTGCCGCCGCTACTACGAACAGGAGGCAGCAAGTATGGAAACGACCATAGAATCCGGGGATGCGGTTTCGGTCTGGGAGCAGATCTCGCCGCATCTCAACGATGCCCTGGAGCGGCTCTCCCGCACGGACCGCGAGGTTGTCACGATTCGCTTCTTCGGAAATAGGAGCCACAAGGAAGTGGCGCAAGCGCTTGGCATCAGCGAAGACTCCGCCAAGAAGCGTCTCTCCCGCGCTTTGGAGAGGCTTAGGGTGATTTTTGCCCGCCGAGGCGCGGCCGTGTCTTCAGTGGCCCTGGTCGCAGCGTTCTCGGCCTTCGGCGCTCAAGCCGCGCCGGCAGGTCTGACGTCTTCGATTACGGCGGCGGCGCTCGCGAAGGGAGCCTGCGCCACGTCAGCTTTGTCCATCGCGAAGGAAGTGTTGCGGCTGATGGCCTGGGCAAAGGCCAAGACTGCAATCGCTATTGGCACCGGCGTCTTGCTCGCCGCCGGGACGACGACCGTCGCCCTGAAAGGGAATAGCACGCCCGCGCACGATGTCATCGGCCAATTGGAACGTCAGAGCGGGACGAAGATTGCCTGGGACAAGCACCTCACCCTGTCGGCGGCGCTGGACCTTAAGAAGCTACCGCTGGAGCAGGCGCTCGACGACTTGTCCGTGCATTCCTGTGCCTATTGGAGCCTGGACTATGCGATCTATAGTTCCGACCAGGCCTTGCGCCAATTGCTGACTACCCTGAACGAAGGAAGTGATCTGCAGACGGGCGGCTGGACCAACTTGAGCAGCCGACCGCTCCAGGCAAACATCCTGCTAGAGCGCTTCGATCCGCACGGCCGGTCAAGTGTGGGAGGGGGCGGAGGCCGGTCAGGCGGTGGAGCGCAGATGCCCAAGGACGGCCCCATGAGCCTGGTGAGCATGAGGGTAATGCTGGGTCCCGAGGCTTCTGCCCAATACTACCGAGAGCTGGTGAATGGCGTGGCGCAACGCGGTCCGTCGCTGCGTGACGCAGTAACTCGCACTATCCGCCAGGCAATGAGCGAAGGCACTGCCGACGGTGTGCTCGCTCCCGAACGCTTGCTCGCCGAAGGCCGCCTCATGCCCGGGATTACGTCAACCCTCCCCTTACCCGCCACGGCCGAGACTGCCTCCACGGTCGCCAAGTCCGCCCACGCCCACTGGACGACCATTTACACGTTAAGAAAGTCACCTGTCCCCGATGCCGGTATCAGGCTGGTTCATGCCAGTGCGGATTCTCCGTTCGGGGGCCCCAACACCGACTTTAATCCCGCCACAATCAGCGCGCAGATGGAATCGAATCGGTTCAGCCTGACGCCCGAGGATCGCGAGGCGCACCGGCGCGCTGTCGAGGCCCTGAAGCGCCAAAAGTAGTTCAACCCCAACCCCGCCGTGAGCATGACAAGAATCCACTTTCCCCTTCGTTCACGAGCCGCTCGACCCGGCGCCTTCACTTTGATCGAACTGCTTGTGACTCTTGCCGTGGTTGGCATTCTCGCGGCCCTGCTGCTGCCGGCGATAGCACGGGCGAAAAGGCAAGCCAACAACATCACTTGCATCAACCAGCTCAAGCAGTTGGGGGTCGCCACGCGGCTATTCGCCGAGGACAACAACAGCAGATTACCCGTAGCGGAGGCTCTGCCGAGCAACCCGGACAATCCGCAAGAACCCAAGCCGCGAATCTGCGACGTGCTCGGCCCTTATGTTGGGAAAGCCGCAACCACCAACCACAGCGCTCCGGTCTTCAAATGCCCCTCCGACCAGGCTTGGTTCTTCGAAGCCGAAGGATCGAGTTACCAGTGGAACACGTCGCTCAACGGGAAAGCCATTGACTTCAGCCACATTGCCGGCACGGTCACCAGCACGTTGTCGTCGAACGGGATCATTGTCTGGCAAACCAATTTTACTCTGGTACAAGCCCCCGAATCAGCCCCTTTGCTGCTTGACTACGACGACTTCCATCCGCGTCCGCCTAAGTCCGGCAAGAACGCCGTCTATATGGATGGTCATGCGACGGCGTCTGGATTCCCTCTGCCATGACGGCGAAGAGCGCGCCAAGTCGGAAGCGGCTGCCCGAGCCTGCCCGGCCAAACAAAGCAAGCATTCCGACTTGAAGCGCCCAGTCGAGTTTGTGTATCCGGATTAGCCCACGCGCAAGTTAGTCCTGCGCTTGCGCTGGCGACATCGGGGCCGGCAGCGAAGCACCATCCCGGTCAGGTCAGGTTTGGTTCATTGAGCTTGAACCCGGACGAATCTGTGTGGACGAGTCGGCGCGTAGTCGAGGTTCGTCGCCCAGGGACTTGCCAGGCTGGTGGCATGCAAGAGTGTGCCTCGCGGCCAGGTCAATTGGAGCTGGCCGCCGATTGCGGGCCATAATGCCAAGGTGCGGCCTGGCGGTTCCGGTTCAGCTTGGTCACCACCATGGATAATTTGGATCGGGAGGAGGAGAGCGCTCCCATTTGTACATATCGGCGGGGAACTTGTAGGCCGTGCCGTGGCTGTCGGCAAAAAGCATCACCGATAGGCTCCTGCCCCTGAAGTTGTGCCACACGCTCTTGGGATCAGTATTCGCGCGGTTGGGATGCCACACCCAGTCGCCTTGAATAATCTTGGTGGCCACATTTCCGGCCAAGCCGGAGGTCTTCATCGGTGTGATTCCCGGGTCTGCCTGCGGCGAAGGGGCCGTCACGCTGCGGGTCCGAAATGCATAGCGCTTGGAGTGATCCGCCGGATCAATTGGGTCCTGAACCGTCTTATCCGCCCATTCCACTAGATAGCTGTTGCCGTACACTCCGAAGCAGTTGGTGACGCTCGCATCAACGGAGTCTCCTTTGTCAGCGGGGCAACGGAAGGCCTGCAGGTTGGGGACATACTGGTTCAGCGGCCGGTTGGTGGCGGCCACGAATACCTCAAATCCTCCGTCCTTTCCGCCCACCGAAGCCCAGTCCGGATGTCGCGGATAAGAGTCGCTCCAATCCGGGGTGTACATCGAGTAACCCAGACCGATCTGCCTTTGATTGCTGAGGCACTGGGTCTGCAGGGCTTTGGATTTAGCGCGCGCCAGCGCCGGCAGCAACAAGGCGGCCAAAATCGCGATGATGGCGATCACCACTAACAATTCGATCAGTGTAAAGGCTCGAGCGGCCGGGGCCTGTGGTCCTGCGAGATCCGACGAAATCAAAACTCTGGGCCTCATAAAGAACCTGCCCTTCAGGAGGTTCCACGATCTGCCGCCACCGTCAATAGCTGCTCTGGTTCTCGTAAATTCAATTCAACCAATGGGCCAGCCAAATGTCCATGCAGTATCCTATCGAACAACATGAAGGATCCTATCACGGAGCTCCGGGCTCATCTTCCCCATCGCGAACAGGGTTTCGGGCTCATCCTTGAACCCTGGCTGAGCGGCAGAAGCCGGACAAAGTGAAAGCGGGCCGCACGAGATCATCGAGCAGAAAACTAAACTCCGCTTGAGGAACTGACGATGTTCGACCATCCGCATAGGCTTTAACGAGTTCCGGCTTCCAGCCGGCGTTTGCCGTATCCGGCGCGGATGGTTTCATCGGCCCGGGTGCATCCAGCGGGCGCGAGGTTGGGCTCCAGGCAGGGCGGGCGTGTTCATTTCACGTTTTGGCCGCGCTGCTCAGCCCGAAGCAGAGCACTGCCACTAACAGCAACGATAGCCCGACGGTCAGTCGCCGACGCGCTGCAACCGGCGCTCCCGTCCATTCGCCGCGCCGGAGTCCCCAGAGGTTGCCCACCAGGATCGCCAGCGAAATAAACAGCGGCCATCCCAAGATGCCGCCCCATCGGCCCATGCGCGTGGCGCCCATTCCATAGAGGTAAAAGCTGCCGATCCAAATGAGGCCCATGCTGGCCATCAAAGCGAGGTTGCGACCCAGTTCGAGCCGCAGCGTACCGAAGTTGCGCCGCCTAAACATCAGGACCAGGCAGTAGGCGGAATTCACGGCGAAGCCGGCCGTAAAGAACAACGCCCAAGCGGCATTGCCGGCCATACTTTCGGCCGCGCCAAGTTTGATCGCCGCCGCCTTAAGATTGCCCGCGTAATTCATACCCACGTTCGGCAGGCAAGACAGCGCCCCGGCGAAGACGGCGATGATCAACCCCGCGGCCAGGCCGCCAGTCGCCGACTTGTCTTTTGTTTGCGGAGAAGCCTGCTTCATGCCGGCGGCGCTCGCGCAAGCGACAATACCGGCGAGGGTCACAGCCGTGCCCAAGAGCAGCAAACCGCCGGGTAACGACACGATGCCCGCCGGGTTCAAGATCAGCAGAGGAATCAGAGCGCCCAGGCTTAGGATCAAACCCATGATGATCGGGTAGCCCAGGGCCATGCCCAACCGGTCCATGCCCATGCCAAACAAGATCGCGCCCACACCCCACAAAGCCCCGAAGAGCATCAGCACTTGCAGGTCGCGAATCGGCGTGCTCCGGTATGCCCCGGCCAGATCAGGCAAAACTTGGCTCGCGATCATCCAATTGAACACGATCATGCCTAACAGGGAGAACACCGCCCAGTCGTGTTCCCATTTCCACTGGCGCGTCAGGGTCATCGGCAGGACAAAAGACCCCTGCAAGATGCCGGCTGCCAGCACCAGCAACAGACCGGCAAACAGACTCATAGGTCACCTCCTGCCCTGTTGAGACTCTTGACGGCGTCGAGTACTTTGCCCGCGTGTTGGTCCACTTCCGCCCGGTAAGCGTAGGATTCGATGGTTTCACGGCGCCGAGTGGACAAGCTGGCAGCGGTCACGCCCAAGGCGATGGCTTCCAGCATCGGGCGGCCTTCACTCAAGCCAACAGCCAGGCCTGAGTTGAACGCATCTCCCGCGCCCACGGTGTCCACCACTTCCACGGGCAGCGCCGGCACTACCTCGATCCCCGAACTCGACGCCCAGAGCACCCCTTTCTCGCCTCGCGTCAATACGACGTGCTCCGGCCCCAATTCCAAAAGCCGGCGCGCCACGTCGTGGTCGCTTAGGGAGGTGTCCGAAGGCATGCCCAGGCAAACGCGCCCCTCGCGTTCGTTGGGGGTGAGAGCGAAGACGTGGCTCAAGTCAGCCGGGCGCAAATCCTGGGCTGGGGCTGGGTTGAGAATGAACTTGCGCCCCGCCGCTTTCGCCAGCCGTGCGGCGGCCAGCGCCGTCGCCAACGGGATTTCCAAGGGCGAGAGTGAAACACCGGCGCTTTGCACAACTCCGATCCGCGCCTCGATGTCTGAGGGCAGGAATTCCCCATTCGCGCCCATATCAATGACGATCAGATTGGTGCCTTTGGTGCAGAAAACAATGAAACCGACGGCCGTCGGGGCTTTCTCGGAGAAGAGAACGGCGTGCGGCTTTACTCGCTCGCGCTCAAGCAACCGCAAGAAGCCCTCGCCGAAAGTATCACGCCCTATTTTTCCGAAGAAGGTGGTCTCGGCCCCGAGGCGGGCGGCGCAAGCGGCCATGTTCGAGCCTTTGCCGCCATGCGTGGTGTGGTAATTGCGCCCGATGACGGTCTCCCCTTCCAGCGGAAGGCGCTCCACGTCCATCACGAGGGCCACGATGTAGCTGCCGACAATAGTGACTGTGCCTTTCGGGTTTGGAGTTGCCATTACTTTGTCAGACAACGCCATACATCGCCAAAATGTTCTCCAGGGGTGTATCTGCCTGAATGTGGTGGGAGCCGGCCATGATATAGCCTCCCTGAGCGCCCAGGATTTCGGAGGTGGCCGCCACATGTTCGCGCACTTGGTCGGGCGTGGCCCGCGGCAGAAAGTCCTGTATATCAATTCCCCCATGGAAGGCGATCCGTCCGCCGAACTCGCGGGCGAGCTTGGCGTGGGCCATGTTCTTGGCCCGAGGCTGAACCGGGTTTAGAACCGCCAACCCCATTTCAATGAGCTCCGGCAGCAGCGGATAGACAGAACCACAGCAATGCAGCATGGCTGGCTTGCCATAACGCGCGGCCAGGTTGACGAGCCCCTGGTGATGCTCGCGGAGGAATCGGTCGTACATACCAGTGCTGATCAAGAGTCCATTCTGCGAGGCGAGGTCGTCGTAGAAATACACCAGGTCAATCTGGTCCCCTGCCAGCCTCAGCACTGATTCCAGATTGGCCAGATGGACTTCGGCGATCCGCTCCATGATGTAAGCTGGAAGTTCGGGTTGGAGCGCCAGATCCGAGAGAAACCGCTCAAAGCCAACTAAGGACCAGGCGGTCTCGAAGACCGAGCCGGCCCGGTAACGAATATGAAAGATGGCTTTTTCATTCAGCGCCGAAATGGCTTGAGGCACGGCGCGGAAATCCCACCACGCGGGCTCCGGCCACCGGTATTGTTGCAGGTCCTCCAGGCTGGCTGCCTCCGCCAGCGGATGGGAAGCGAACTGGTCCAGCGTGCCGAACGCGTTGGCGACCCTGCGCCGATGGGCCCCCCAGATGTCACGGTTGCTGCCGTCCGGCAGTGCACGCCGCCACATGCCGGACAGCGAAGAGCGCTCCTGGGAAGCCTCCCAATCCACCTCGGCCGGATCGCCACCGGGATCGTGACAAAAGCTGTCATAAGAAATGATGCGGCAATCTACTCCCAGCCGGGCCAGAACTTCACTGCGCTCGCTGGTCCCGAAATGCTCCTCCAACCGGCGCCACACCTCCGGCACGGCGGCAAAATCGCGTGGCACACGATCGGTCCGGCGGTGGGCAATGGCATCCTTCACCCGATCTCGGGGCCGGGTGGATTTGGCGGTGGGCGCGCCGAGTTGTGGCGGAGCAGGGTTCATGTCATAGACGACTTGCCCCCATTCAATCCCAGGGCGGGATTAATGTCCATGAACTATCTTCTCAAAGCGTATGACCGGGCGCATCGACACTTCCACCGGACCGCGAGCCGTCTCCGGCTCGCAGCGGCAACCCATCCGAAGCTGAGGTCGGGGTCCTCACACGCTCCTCACGCGGTCGAAGCTGCTGCGAGCCGGGGACGGCTCGCGGTCCGTCTCAGCCGGGCGCGTTCGCTTCGTGGTGGCTGTGTCGAGCACCCCGCATGACCAGCCATTCGCACAGCGAATACCGGCACTAGGAGCAAGGCCAAGTGAGACGAAACCAAAGCGCGGCCTGTTACCGAGGAACAGGAACGCACAGGCGATAAGCAATTGGTCCCTGGTAGCCGCGGCTATTTTGCATACTCAATGCCCTTGCGGGCCGCCTGGGCGCGGATGCTGGCGGCGACTTTCTCATCGAACGAATCGCCCTTGCCGAGCTCGGCCTGGCGTTTGCGTTCGGCGGCGACGTAGTCCTCGCGCTGTTGGGTCAGCTTTTGAATCCGGGCCTGGAGTTCGGCGCGCTCCTTTTGCTTCTTACCGATTTCCGCTTTCAGGTCATCCGTATCCAGTTTCTGCAACTCGGCTGGAAGCTGGTCCTTGTCGAGGGATTCCAACTTCACCGTGCCGCTGCTCAGGCCGCCGAGCAATTCGCCTTCGCCCTGGACGGCGACGCCTGCGCGCGCATTGAATGCCAGCCGATCCGCGGCCACCGAAGCCGGCGCCGCTTCGGCGGCGAGCTGCTTGATGGCGACAGCCCGGCGCGCAGGCTCGGCGCCATACGCCACAAGCGTCTTGCCCAGTTTGCGGTTCAAGTCAGCCAGCTCGCTGTCCATAGGCGTGGCGATGGCCGCCATGTTGCCGGACTGCGCGATGGCAGCGTAGCTGCCTTCGGACAACTGCGCGATCTCCGTCCAAAACGGCGTCGTGCGCTCGATGCTTCCGCACTGGACCGTATTGATGATAATGTCCTTCTTCACGGCTTCCTGGCATACCTGCGGGTACTTAGGGCCGTCCGCGTAATCCATGTGCGGCGGCGCGTCGCCGACCAGGAAGATTATCTTCAACACGTGCCGGTCCTGGCTCCACGACATCTTCCGGACGGCATCCTGGAGCGCCTCGTTTACTGACTCCGGCTCGTCGCCGCCGCCGGCGGCCTGGAAAGACCGGAGATGCCCGTAAATGGCATCAATGTCGTTGGTGAGATCGAACGTCTTCGTCACATACTCATCACCGCGGTCGCGGTAGGCCACTAGCCCGAGCCGGATTTCCGGCGTCGGCTTGGCGCCTATCATGTCGTTGGCAATAGACCAGATCTTCTGCTTGGCGCCTTCAATGAGGCCGCCCATCGAGCCCGTGGTATCGAGCACGAAACAGACCTCGATGCGAGGCTTGACGACTTTGGCTGCCGCCTTGGCCGATTGGGTGGAATCCGTTTCCTTCGGCCCAGCCAGCGCGCAAGCGCCGGCGAGGACAAGTGTGGCCGAAATGAGATGTTTGATATTCATAGAGACTCGTGTTCCAGATCCTACTCACTCGTAGATATCATAGATCATGTTATTCAGGACGAACTGCACGTTCTGCCCCAGCGCCAGCCAGGGCAGCGCCTCCGGAGTCCTGGCAACCAGGTCAAAGTAATCCGCCGAGCCAAACTGAATGCGCACTCGCTTGGCGTTGGATTGCTTCTGGACGGCGGAGTCAATCCACTGCTTCTCGTTCTGGAAGAAGCTCTTGCCGGCCACGAATTGCGTCTGTTGCGCATACTGGACGAGCCGGTCTTTGCTGCGGTCAGCCGAGGATGGCTCTGCGACGCTACTTGCCAGATCGGACAGCCCGAGGGACCGGCGCGCTTCGATGGCGCCGTTGACGGCTGCCGGGGCGGCCGCATTCGCTGATTTGAAAGCCATGCCGTACCGAGCGCTCGCCACGGCTCCGCCGCCGCTGCTCTCCTTCTTGAAGTTGCTCCATGCCTGCTCCGCCTCGCGCCGTGCGCCGCCATCCCCGTCAAAGCTCTGCAGGGAGCGCTGTGCCATCGGCACATTGCGTTGGGTCTCGTCCTCCAGAATCAGGTAGGCGGTGTAGGGCGTCACGATGCTGTACTTGCGCGCGAGCTCGCTCACCTCGTCGCGCAGCTCCCCGTTCTCGCCGTGCAAGCGGATTTCATCCAGCAAGTAGCCCACGCGCCGGGTGGCCCAAAGGCGCGGGATGAATTCATTGGCGGAGGCTTCCTCCGGGAAACTCACTTCATAGGTAAACTTCCTGCTCGCGCCGTTCACGGTGCCTTCCACAATTACCGCCGCGTCGCCTTTGCCAGAGTAACGTCCTACCAGCACCAGTTGCTCGCCCTTGAACAGGTCGGGCAGCGGTGAGGGATAGAGCTTGGTCGCGCGGATTTCCCCCGTGAACTTGAGCGTGGGATTAGCTAGCACCGGCTCCTTGATCTTGGAGAAGAAGTTGGAGACCTTCACTTCAAGATCTTCTTCGGGCAGGACGTACTGGCTGACGGCCCGGGTGTCTTCGGTAATCCGGTCCAGCAGGTGCGTGTTTACATCCGTGCCAATGCCAAAGCAAAAGACGCGCGTGCGGGCATCGTTCTCCTTCTTCACATTGGCCACGATCTGATCCTCGTCGGTAGTGCCGATTGTGGGCCGGCCATCGGTGAGGAAGATGACCACAAAGGGGCGGTCCTCCCCGCCGGGCCGCAACGCCAGCGCCTTGCGCAGAGCATCGTCAATCGCGGTGCCGCCGATGGGCTTGAGGTCTTTGATGAAATCGTTGGCCTTGGCGCGGTTCTGGTCGGTGGCCTTGACCAGCTTGTCGAAGAGCGGCTCGACCTCAGTCGAGAAGCGGATGATCTCGAACCGGTCACCGTCGTTGAGGTTCTCGACGCAGAACTGCAGCGCCTTCTTGGCCTGCTCCAGCTTCTTGCCGGCCATCGAACCTGAAGTGTCCAGGACGAAAGCGATGTCCTTCATCACCACCTGCTTTTCCTTCACATCCACGCCCGGCGAGGCGAGCAGCAGGAAGTAGCCATCTTCGTCGCTCTTGCGGTAAGTCAGCAGGTTGACGCCGATCTCGTCCTTTTCCGGCGCGAAATACAGCGCGAAATCCGTGTCGGGCTGGACATCGGTCCCCTCATAACCTGCGGTAGCGCCGGTCGAGCCGTGTCGCTTCACCTCGACCGCGTGGCTCGGCGAGTAAATGGACTTGAGCGGGCGTTTGCTCTCCAGGTCCACTTTCACGCTGACGTTCCGGATCGGCTTGGCGGAGAACTTCTCCGTATTGAG
>Ga0187877_1004076_pt1 | contig 11447 bp, 10 predicted proteins | sample June2016WEW_17_1_3_FD_132430 | JGI IMG/M metagenome (GOLD analysis project Ga0187877, IMG submission 132430) | Peatland microbial communities from SPRUCE experiment site at the Marcell Experimental Forest, Minnesota, USA - June2016WEW_17_100 | ecosystem: Environmental > Terrestrial > Soil >... | reverse complement strand
GCCGATGTCGAGGCGAAGCAACCGCTCCGCGAAGACAACCTGTTCTGGATTGCGTCGATGACGAAGATGTTCGCCGGCGCCTCCATCATGATGCTGGCGGACGAAGGCAAAGTGAGCCTGGACGATCCCGTCACTAAGTTTATCCCGCAGCTTGAGAAATGGATGGTGGTCGAGGAAAGAGACGCGTCTCACGTCCTGCTTAAACCGTTGGCGCGGCCGGTCACCGTCCGGCATGTCCTGAGCCACACCAGCGGCTTGACGGGTATGTCCGAGTTGCAACAGGTGACCGGGTCAGACAGCACGCCGTTGAAAGCCCGCGCGTTGAGTTCAGTAACCGGTCCGCTCCAGTCGCAGCCTGGTGACAAATACCAGTATGGCAATCAAGGCATGAATATCGCCGCGCGCATCGTGGAAATCATCAGCGGCATGCCCTACGAGGAGTTTCTGCAAAAGCGCTTTTTCGATCCGCTGGGAATGACGGAGACGACGTTCTGGCCCAGCGAGGCGCAAGTTGCCCGGCTGGCCGGCGCTTACGGTCCGAACAAGGAAAAGAACGGTTACGTCCGGGGCGGCATTGGTTTCCTGACGAAACCGTTGAGTGATCGCATGCACCGTTTTCCCGAGGGGGGCGGTGGCTTGTTCTCCACCACGCACGACGTCCTTCGCTATGGTCTCATGCTGGCCAACGACGGCGAACTGGACGGCAAACGCTACCTGTCCCACGCGGCCATGGAGGAATTGCGAGAAGAGCAAACCGGGGCCACCAAGGTCAACTACAGCCTGGGCTATCACCTGCGCAACGGCATGTTTGGCCACGACGGCGCTTATGGCACCGATCTGTCGGTCAACCCGAAGACCGGAATGGTGGCCGTCTTCATGGTGCAATGCCCCGGACCCGACCAGTGGGCGGCGCGCGACCTGTTCCTCAAAACCGCCATGCAAGTCTTCAAGAACTTGAGGATCACCGCAGGTGCGGAGTAACCTTTCGGCATGGCCAAGAACCGCAACGCTCCCAAACATCTCCGGGGCTTTGGAATCGGGATCATGATCGGTTTCCGATGAGGGGTTGGCCGGCCAGCAATCCTGGCTCCCGGAGGAACTCATCGAGTTCGAGGATGGTTCGGCGTGCAAAGCGGTCCGGCCCGTATTGCGCAATAGCAGAGGCATGGCCCGCGCCGGGCAGCACAACCAGGGTGGATGAGTTGGCTAACTCGATCATACGCCCGTGAAACACACGGCTCTGCCGGAGGCCACCACCGAATCGGCGTCCCCGTGGATCAACAATATCGGCGGCGTCCGGTTCGATATGTGGTGCAGCGGGGACAAAGCCTGCACCAACTTGCCCATGCCCTCGCCCCACCGGCTGGTCAGGTCCATGGTCACCTGCTAGCCATCGGCGTCGGTCAGACGGCGGGAGCTTTTCGATGGCGTGACGGAGCATGGTGCGGGTGCGGGAGCGCGTCCGGGGTCTTCTCAGTCTAACTTCATCTCGTCGTCCAGGAAACTCCGCACCTCCTTGTGATCGATGACCTCACGCTCCAGCCGCATTGACTTCGCCATTTCCTTGAAATCCTCGAAGAGAGTCTTATTCTCCTTGTGGAGCTTCCGCTCGTGGTCGACCTACGCCTTGGCAGGCTCCCACCAGCGGCACGCATAGAAACTGAAAGAGGATCCGGCTGTTTGCGCTTGCAAGCACACCGCGCGACTAGCCACCGTGCCCGACGGAATGAACAACGCTGCGTGAACAACGACGATGACACTGAAAGCATTCCAATTCCCCACGACTGGCCCTTTGGTGCATATGTTGGTGTTGGTGTCTTTGCTGGGCGCCGCCGAAGGCCTGCTGCCGACGACTGTTCGCGCCGAGACCCGCACGGCCGCAGCGTTGACTCCGGAAGCCGTCTGGGACGCCATCAACGCGGCAAAGGACGGGGACATCGTACAGCTTCCCGAGGGGACGGCGGTGTGGAAGAGCGGATGGAACTCCGAGCTTTGGGCGAAGATGAAAGCGATCACCATTCAGGGCGCCGGAATTGACAAGACGATTATTCGCACTGATACAACCACGGCCCCTGGAGACAAGGCGTTCGTGCTAAATGGGGTAGAAGGAAAACCCTTCCGGATCACAGGGATCACTTTCGACGGAACCGGGTTTGCCAACGCGGGAACATGGGCCGGCGAGGTCGTGATCAGCGGAAACTGCAAGAACTTCCGCGTGGACCACTGCTGCTTTCACGCCCTGGAGAAGAATCGCCTAGCTCAGACGATCTACTGTCAGGGACCCGGCAAGGTCGCCTTCAGCAGGCCTCTCACGATGGGCACTGCCCAAGCGGTCTGCTTCGAGGACAATGAGGCTCGCTTCAGCCCGGCGGTCGTGAACACGGACGGCAACAACCCGTGGATCGTGCCCTACAACGGCGCGCGGGTCGTGATCCGGCACAACCGGATCATCAATAGCCAACTGGAAATCTACAGGGTCCGCCCGGGGGCCTATGGATGCCAGAGCGCCGAGATCTACGACAACACGTTCTCCGCCGAGGGCGTGAAGATGGGCCGGCCCCAGGGGTTCATCTTCATCGCCGGCGGCGTGGCGATGGTGTTCAACAACACCGTGACGGGAACGACCTACAACACCCGCACGATCCAAGTCAGTCACGAACGATCGTTCCAAGCCATTGGCGAGTTTGGGATCTGTGACGGCACGAATCCCATTGACGGCAATCAGATTCCTGCGGGCCAGAAAGGGGCAGGCTATCCAGCCATGGGCCAACCGGGTCGGGCAACGGATGCCGACGGAGATGGCGTATTCGAACCATCGCCCTGCTACGCATGGAACAACACGCTCAATGGGGCGAAGCTCAACATGGTGCTGCGCCCTTGGGCGGATCCGGAAAAGACAGAGCGGCAGGCAGCGCATGTCAAAGAAGAGCGGGATTTCTTCAACGCGGCGCCCAAGCCCGAGTACTACAGGCCGTACACCTATCCGCACCCGCTTCAAGGCGGTCAGGAGGCCAGATCGGGATTTTGAAGAACACGTTTTTCGGCGGCCGCGTGGCTGGCGGGGTCGGGCAAGGGCGACGAATGGAAAGCGGCGGCAGAGCCATGCCGGAACTTGCTCCAGAAGCCGAGGCTACGTTGACAGGCGCTACCTCCACCTCTTTGGTCGGGCACCCTTGACTGCTGCTCAACGCCACCTCTCTGCCGACGCTCGATCAGGGACCATCGGTCGGACGATGCGGGGGAGTTCGGGAGGCGCAAACTCCGGACTGCCCACCAGGAAGCGCAGCATCAAGTAGTCCACCAATTCGGAATAGGCGAACCCCACTTGCTTCGCGCACTCCGACGCGTAAGCGGTGAGGAACGACTCGGCCGCCTTGCGCCCGTCATTCCGGAGGAGCTCAGCGGCGGCTTGCTCGAGGGCGGGTTGGAGATCCAGGTAGCGGCGCTCGGCCGGCTTAATCATTGCCTGGACCTCTTTGATGGCCGGCTGATACGGCAGGCGTTGCACGAGACTGTTGATTAACCGGAAGTTCCACTGAGCTTGTTGGCGATCAATCCTCGTGAAATTGGCTGGATGATTCCAAGAGGCCGGCAAATCCGTGACTCCCGCATAAAGAGGGATGAAGCAGCTCGTGTCGGCCGGGCCGTATGCGAACCACAGGAGGTTTCCGATGCTATTGGGCAGCTTATCCCGCAGTTGGGCGATAAACACGTATCCGCTGGTGGGCGTGCAAATGGCGCGTTCCGGCTTCAAGCCGAGCAAGTCCAGCATTTCGTGAGGTCCCCAGGGGCAGGCGAGCGGGCTCTTGCCCTCTCCCCCCTTGAAGGCGGCGTGCGCCGTGAGATCGAACTCCGTGCCTTCGTAACTGTCTCGCATGAGGTCCATCAGTCTGGGCACGGTTAGAGGTCGGTCCGGTTTCACCGAGAAGGGATAGCGATCCAGGCCGGGATCCCCTGTGACCTTCAACCCCAACGATGGAGCCACCAAACTGAGAGCGCGCCATTCGCGCAGCGAATTGCTTCGGTCACCAGGCCCACCATAAACCTCATTCCAGAGGAATCGCGTTCCTGGCTGCCACAGGCCCAATGCTTCCGCCAGCGAATAAATGTTTGTGGAAGCAAGAAAATTATTCGAGTCCTCCAGGTTCACCGTGCCAATCCGGCTGCGGTTGGCGCTGCAACCGACTTCACCATCTGGAACCCGTTGTGCACACCACACTCCGCCGGGCCGGCCGCTGTCTGGTGTCCAATCTTTCCCGGGGCCGAAGATCTCCATGAGCCAGGCCTCGCGGCCATCCGCGATTGGCAGGGCCACGCCGGCGCTGGGCGCCCGGTAATAGAGGAAGCCGCACTCCTCGACCATGGCGCCGATCAGCCGAATTGCTTCCCGGGCTGTTTTCGTCCGGAGCAGGGCGTTGGCAATGAGCGACGTCGTCCAGTGATTGCTGTTTGGCCCCACCCGACCTTTGTCGCAAGCCAATCCTTGGCGCATGGGCAGGAACTCGATCCCAATACTCAAGCCGTATTCGTTGAGCCCGCCGGTGGTCATGCTTTCCAAGTTCCCGGCGAGGATGAGACTGCGATGGGTTTCGGTTACTGGCAGTGTCCCCACCAGATCATAGCCCTTTCGCACGTTAGCCTGGTACTCCTCGTACGTATTGGGGCGCGGCACATTCCAGTACATGGGCAGGCGGGTTCCCGGCGGGTAGGCGTGGGCGGGCACGACATAAACCAAGCCCATTACGTCGCCATCACAGGAGTGGCTCATGAGCACCGAGCCATCTGCCGTGGCTTGTTTGCCGGCCAGGATCGTGGAGCAACTCACCGTCCGTTGAAGGGGCATGCCGGCTACGGCGACCATCAGCACCAAGGCTAGGGTTCGTTTCATCAAATCTCCCATCCTTTCCGGAAATAACCGCGGATGAGCGTTTGGGCTTCGGGAGCATTGGTCGCCTTCATCTCGGGGCCGTTCCAATAAATGGTTGCGCCCGTCCTCAACGCTACCACCCCCAACAGCACGATCTCCGTCAACCGGGCGGCGTAATCGAAGTTCGAACTGGCCGGCGGGCCGCCCTTGCACGCCTCAATCCAGTCCCGATGATGGCCCCGCGACCGGGCAATGCTCGGGCGGGGTGGTTGGTACTGGCGCATTTTCTCCTCGGGAATGATACGTGGCGAACCGCTCCACACCCCGGATAGAATCGCTCCGTCCTCACCCACGATGAGCGAACCTCCGGCCGGAGGCAGCTCGCGCTCCGGTTCCAGGCAAGCCGGACGGGGAGGCCGCAAGCCGCCATCGTACCAGAAAACATCAACTGGTGGTCGCTCGCCCCGGCGCGGAAACACGTAATGGTACATCGCCGCCGCCGGCGTGGTTTCCTCGTTCAAGGCCGTGGAACTCGCCTCGACCATGCTCGGATATTCGAGGTCGAGCGCCCATACGGCAGTATCCAGTGTGTGGCAGCCGTAGTTGCCCAAAGTGCCACTGCCAAAATCCCACCAATAATGAAACGTAAGCGGGGCGTAAGCCGGATGGAACGGCCTCTCCTTGGCCGGACCGAGCCAAAGGTCCCAGGATAAGCCCTCGGGCACTGGAGGGGTCTCGGTCGGGCGGGTGGTGGGCATGGAGCGGTTCGGCCCGCCTTGCCACGCATGCACCTCGCGCACCTTGCCAATCGCGCCGGCACGGATCCATTCCACACCTCGCCGAATATCCTCCGTCGAATGCCCCTGGTTGCCCATCTGCGTAGCCACTCCGGCCTGCCGTGCTGCCCGAGCAAGCTGGCGCGCCTCGTAGATCGAGTGCGTGAGTGGTTTCTCGCAGTAAACGCCTTTGCCGGCCCGGATCGCCGCCATAGAAGCCACCGCGTGGACGTGATTCGGCGTAGCGACCAGGACTGCGTCGATGTCTTTGCTGGCCTGTTCCAACATGGTTCGGCAGTCCACATAAACCGCGCAGTCATGGCCCCGTCCATTTGCATTCTGGCGATGGTGCTCTGCAATGACCTCCTGCGCGGGCCGGCGCCCGCCGTTGTGCCGATAGTAGAGATGGCTGTTGTCCCAGAACTCGGCGACATCGCAGATCGCACTGATGTTCACGTCAGGATGTTCCAACAATTCCTTGAGATTGGTGATGCCTTGTCCCCCAGTCCCGATAATGGCGACATTCAATCGCTCGCTCGGAGGAGTCCGGCCAGGTCCTCCCAGAACCCATCGAGGGACGACGCTGACGACCGCGACCGTGGCAGCCGCCCGCAGGAAACCGCGACGATTAAGCTTTCGGCTGGTGTTCATTCTCCACGTAGTACGGCGCAACCCAGGCCAGAGCAAGCTCCATGTGGAGATGAGAGACCGAGAACCTGGGCGAAGCCAAACGGCAAGACAATCCTCAAACCCTTTGCGTCGTCCTTGCTGAACGATTTGCCCGTTCAATCTACCTTGCTCAAGGCTGGCTCCCGACCACTATCGCCCCCAGCGTCAGCCACCCCGGGACATCGGCATCCTGGGTTTGGTTGGCAAACGCCGAATGGTCCTTTACGGCCCATGGGGATGTTCTGGTGCGCCACCCATTCCAGTCCCTTGCCGTCTTTGTTTTCGAACCAGGTGTCAGCCCGAATAATGTCCAGGTGGCCGTCACCATTGACGTCGGCCACTCCGCACGGCGTGATGGCGCCGTGGACCGGCGGTCCGATGTAGTGCCGCACCCAGGGTTTGCGGGGGTCCGAGGGGATCGAATACCAACAGAGCGAGTTGAGTGGGGTGCGTTCGTCCCCCATCATCACAATGTCTGGTCTGCCGTCGCCAGGATGTCATGCGCGCCTGCCGCATGCTCGTCGAACACGATGCGCTCAAAGGGTTGCTCGCGCGGGTTGCCCGGGTTGCGAAACCAGACCCCGCTGCACACCCGGTCCGGCCAGCCATCGCCGTCGACGTCGAGCGCGGCGAGGCCGACGTCGGACAGGTAATTGGTGCCGACCAGATGTCGCACCCAGCGATCCGGCCCCTGGTACTCGAACCAGTAGAGCTGTGAAGGGCTGAAAGGCCGGCCACCCAGAACAAAATCAAGATGGCCATCGCGGTCGATGTCCACGAGCGCCGTCAGGCCATTGTCACCCACGGAGTTGTCCCTGACCGGCAGAGTGCGATCGATGAAATGGTGCTTGAATTTGTAGTCAGACCCGACAGCGACAACTTCAGCCAATGCCGCCAGGACCATGCAGGCCAACTTGAGCAGGGTGCGCATTTGCATGCCGTGAGTCTGGCACGGCGTTAGAGCCAGTGCGAGCGGTTATGCTCTCATGTGCGGAAATTTAGTCGGGATTTGTCGAGGGTAGCCAACGAGGGTAATCGGCGCCCTTGTTCTCGAGACCACCGGTCAGCCAGCGTCCAGTTCGCGAGATTCGAGCCGCCGCCGTGATTCTGCGGGCTTCCGTGAGTGGCAGCGAACCACATAGCTTGGCCTTGGGTCAGCCTCCGAAGGTCCGTTCCATCTGGGCGGGCCAGACAGAGATCACACCAGTCGTGACCGGGATCGGTCTTGAACTGGCAATCCAAGAAGAGCAACCATCGCCCGTTCGGTGACCAACTCGGACCGAAGTAAAGGTGCTCGGGATGGGCGGCCACGAGCCGGCGCTCCGCGCCTTCGATGTTGCTCGTCCAAATTTGATAGCCCTGCGGGCTGGCGAGGTGATAAGCGACCCGCCGCCGATCCGGACTGAGGCTGAGCCCATAGGGAAGTCCCTCGCCCAGCCGCGTGAATTCGCGCGCGTCGCTGCCATCGAGGTTCATGCTGAAGATTTGGCCGCCCTGATCTCGCACCACTTGCACCAGCAACCGTTCGTCGGAAACCAGGAGTGCCGGCGTGTAGAACACGGCCAGGCGGTCGCACGTGGCGATTTCGGTCAGCGAGTCACGGTTCAGGTCGTAAAGCCAGAGATGGGTCGGCGTCTTGTGGTAATACTCCGCAAACGGCCGCCCGGGCCCATCGCGTCGCGCCTCCATGCTGAGAAGGATGACACGGCGACCATCTGAAAGAAACGGTCCGGGCTGCCAGGTGACTTGTTCGGGCGCCTTGAAGTCGAGGTAACGCAGTGCGCTGCCATCGGCGTTGATTAGCGCGGTCCGACCTTGCGTGGTGAAGAACAGTCTCATCGGGCGCCGCACGGGGCCTCGGCTGTTGGCCAGATTGCGGCAGCCAAGAACACAAGCGGCCGCTGCGGCGGTGGCACCTAGCGCGACGAAGCGGCGGCGGTCCAGCTTCCGGATGCCCTCCGGTTGGTCCGGTTCGATCCTCACTTGCTATACAAGGTGAACAACTCGTCTGGGACGGCCGCGCTGAAGTCGCGGAGGCGAAAGTAGGTAGCCTTTCCGCCGGGGTCGGGAAACTCGGTTAGTATCAACTCATAGTCGGCCTTGGCGGCCAGGCCGAATCCCGGTTTCCAGGCCGAGACTTTGCACGCCAAACCGCCTGTGCGCACCGCATCGCAACGGATGGGAGTTCCCAGCGAATCAGGGTCGAGCGCCAGGTAGCCCAAATCCGTCCCGTCGAGTTTTGCGAGCGTGGCGTCCTGCGTCGGGTTGAGACAGAAGACCTGCGGTCCGCGCATCACGGCCACGCGTCCCGCCTGCCGCTGCCGGCCCTTAACCAAACGCCAGGACATGGGCAACTCCAAGGTGACCTCGTCGCCGGGCTTCCACTTGCGAACAGCCTCAAAGAAGGTCCCAGCCTGCACCGGACCGATTGCACGTTCGCCATTGACCGACACCGTGGCCCCCCGCGCCCAAGTGGGAATGCGCAACTGCAACGGGAACCTCGCCGGGCGCCCCGGATTGAGGAGCAGCCGGACATGGCCCGAATTCGGGTAATCCGTCTCCTGCCGGATGCTGAGCGGAACGTCCTCCGCGACCGACAGCTTCGCCTGGGATGGCGTGTACAGGTCGACCGCCACGCCTCCGGCCCTGCGATAGAAAACCATGGCGGGCAATTCGGACACGATCCGGCGGTAGTTGCAGGGGCAGCAGTAGGTGTCCGTCGCCCAATACTCGCGCGGCCCCTCCGTCGGCGAGAAGTAACGCAGGCGGCGGCCGTCGGGGGACTGGGCGGCGAAAAGCGCGTTGTAGATGGTTCGCTCGATGAGGTCTCCCCTGCGCGCGTCCCCATCGAGCCGCAGCAGGCTGTCATAAAGCCGTAGTTGGTAGGCCGTGGCGCAGGTCTCACCGAGATCGCCTCGACCGTCCTGGTCGTCCGTCCAAATCTCGCACTGACCCGCGCCGCCGGTAATGTGCAGGCCGTCGTGGTGCAACATGAACTCGAGAGCACGTTCCGTTTGGCGGAGGAGGCGCCGATCCGGTTGCTGGCGATACAGCTCAAGCTGCGCCAAGCACCGCGCGATATAAGCATAGACGTGGCCCTCAATGCCCTGCCGACGCCCGATAACGATAGGCAGGTCCCATTCCGGCAGGGCCCTGGTTTTCACCACAAAGTCCCGCCAGGCGGCTTCCCTGGTCTGGCGGTGCAGTGCGAGCATGGTGCGCTCGATGCCCGTGACGGCGACATGCATCGCCACATCTCCCCGGCCCCAGTCTGCTGGCAATGAGGACCAGTTCTTCACGAGATATTCCGCGGCCCGGCGCGCCGCGTCGAGCGAACGCTCGTCACTGAAATACTGGTAGTCGGTGAGCAGCCCCCAAATGAGGTACCCCATTTCATGTATGTCCCACAAACCGCTGACGCGGTTGGCCGGCGCCATAATGCCGATGTAGCCATCAGGCTCCTGGGCTTGGATCGCCCCCGCCACCAGATGGCGCCTCAAGGTGTCGACTCGGGGATCTCCACTGTAGGCGGCGAATTTCACCGTAGCGTCAATAAGCTTGCCGAGACCGATGTACCCGTCCTTGGCCGTCTTCGCCCTAAATGGAGGCAGGAAATCGCCGTCGGCGTTGAGGACCAGCAGGTTGTTGGTGATCGTGTTGGCAACACGTCGGCCGATCTCGCCACCGACCTGCACCTCGCGGAGGCCCAGGGGCGCGAGCGCGTCGGCAGCGAGGCCGGTTTTGCTGAGCGGGCATACTGCCGCCAGTGCTGCCAGGAGCAGTTCAGGACATGATCGTCGGATTGTCTTCATGCAATCGCACTCGTGGATTGGGCCGAGGTGCCGGCCAGGACTCCTGAAGCCAACGTGCCTGCGGCTCGGTTTCATCATTGGTCACTTCTTTACCAAATCCCCGGATTCGAGCCAACCGGCAAGCAGGCCGTCCACCTCTGTGCTGAGCAGACCCGGAGCACGTGTATGCCAGCTGGCCGACATTCTGATGGGCCTGTTGAGCCGTCCCACGCTCGCCCGCCCGGGCCGTCATCTGCCATCGGAGGACACCGCCCGCTCCGCCGATTTCGACAGCCGCTTGTTGGTCGCAAGCCACTGCTGGGTGACGGGCTCGGGGCACCAGTCGGAGCGCCGGGACCGCTATACAGCAGTCGGTACTTCAACACGAAGGCGTCCACTCCCATGGCGTTAAGTTGCCGAGCGATATCCACCCCCTCGTAGCTCATCATCAGCGTCCGAAAACCACCACCCGGGGCCACAATCATAGCCGTGCCAACGGCCGCGGCTCCGTCAGCCGCGTAGTGCAAAAGCACGGGCCGCACGACGTCCTGGACCATCGGCAGCCCTGTCTGTGTGGTGACAGCCCGTTCTGACCAATCCCACTTCTCAGAGCCAGGGGCCGCCCCAGGGTAAAGCGGGAGCTCTTTTGCAGTTTCCGCCGCCACTACCGGCGCGATCCAGGTCGATAGTAGAAAGACGGCTATTGCTTGAGGCAAGAATTTCGCTGAGCACTTCATGGTTGCATCGTCATTATAATGTGGTTCGCTTAGCTCCGATTGGCCGAAAAAGCCAGCACAGTGGCACACCAACCAACCGGCGGGCTCGTTCAGCAGCCCTTTTTCACACTCCATTCACCTCATCAGCCGGCATGAACCGAGTCCTTCATCTCTCACCTGGCACCTTCGCTGAAATAAACCCTCACGTTCCTGGTCGCCCGCGCCGGAGAATCCGCTTCGGCCTGCCGTGGGGCCAACCAGTTGCCGGTCTTGCCGGTTCGCCGCATCTTGCTTTTCTGGCCCGCGGGTGGTTTACTGCGGACTCAACATGAAGCCCGTCACCAGACAACGCTTGTTCGCCGTGTTCGTGCTGTTGTTCACCGGCCTGGTTCACGCCGCCACGCAAGACAAGCGCCTCGGCGAGCTTCAGCAACTCCGCCAAGTCCTCCCTCCCTGCCGCGACTTCGACCAGTGGCTCGAGACCTTCCACTGTCTGCCGCCCGATTTCGACAAGCTGCCGGCCGTCCCGTACCCTCAGGATTTGCTCAATCTGAACGCGCATGGCCAGGCCCGCCGCCTCACCGCATCCGAATGGCCGGCGCGGCGAGAGCAATTGGCCAACCTGGTC
>Ga0187877_1004075_pt1 | contig 11447 bp, 7 predicted proteins | sample June2016WEW_17_1_3_FD_132430 | JGI IMG/M metagenome (GOLD analysis project Ga0187877, IMG submission 132430) | Peatland microbial communities from SPRUCE experiment site at the Marcell Experimental Forest, Minnesota, USA - June2016WEW_17_100 | ecosystem: Environmental > Terrestrial > Soil >... | reverse complement strand
GCAGTCAAGGACGACACTGTTCCGCCAAAAAGGGACGCCATCGCCGATTCGAAGGTTGGTCCATACGCCAGCCGATCCTGCAGTGCGAGCACGACCAGACGTAACTCCGGCATCGGACTTCGTTCAGCCTGCAAGTAAATAGGTTCTGCATATAACAGCGCTTTCCCAGTCGGAATCACCAGCAGGGCCCCGCGCCGCACGTGCGAGCCTTGCTGATTCCACAGGGTCAATTGTCCAGAAAGTTGCGCATTCTGATCGATTCGGGCCTCGATCTGCAGCGGTCCGTCGACCAACTTCGTTTTGGGAAAGTTGTAGACCACCGACGTACCGTACTGTGCGCTGTCGCTGCGCCCGGCGATCCAGCCAATCAGATTGTTCCGGTTAGCCGGGGTGAAGGGCAGAATCTCTGCGAACTCCACGCCGCTTTCGCCCGGCAATTTCATCAGCACAAAGTTCGGCTGCATCGCCTGTGTCGTTTGCTCCCCTCCCTCGCTCATGCCGACTTCCGTGGCCACCGTCCACAGATCTTCACGGTTGTAGAACGCTTCCGGATCCGTCATGTGATACAGGCCGTAAACCTCCGCCTGTAGTTTGAGCAACAACTCGGGGTAGCGCACGTGCTTGCGCAGCCCCGCCGGCATCATGGCCGCATCCTTGAATAGATTCGGGAAAATGCGGCGGTAGCCTGCGATGATCGGATCCTCCGTATCGAAGACGTAGAAAGTCGTCGTGCCATCATAGGCGTCGATGACCACCTTGACGCTGTTCCGCATGTAGTTGATGGAATTGTTGTCGAGACGGTAATGGGTCGAGTACGGATAGCTGTCTGAAACCGTGAACGCATCCATGATCCACGACAGCCGGCCGTCGTCGCCGAGCACGACGTACGCATCCGGATCGTAAGTGAGGAACGGCGCTAACGCCGATACGCGGTCCCGAATGTTGCGACGCATGAGCAGACGGCTATCCTTGTTCACGTCATCGCTGAACGGTAGCTTCGCGAGGTCGCTTTGGTCGAGCGCGATGATCATGCGGCGCAGGAACCCGCCGATGACAATTCCGCCGTTGCCCTCGTAGGACGTTAGATTGTTGCTCTCGCCCTGCGGGTAGTTGAATTCTTTCTGCCGCGTTTTCACGTAGACGTCAGTATTCGTCAACTCGCCGAAATAAATCTCCGGGCGCGTCACGCTCAGACCACGCACCGTGCTCTGGACCGGCATGTTGCTCAGAATCAGCGTGGGCAGCCCTTCCGCCGTGAACCCATTGACTGGGTTCATGGTGATGCCATAGCCGTGGGTGTAGATCAGCTTCTCGTTAATCCAGTTGCGGCTGCTCTCCGGGAGCTTATCGACGTTTAGCTCGCGCGCGGCGAGCATTACCTCGCGAGTCGTGCCGTCAATGTCATATCGATCAATATCGATGTCGGGGAAGTCGTAGTAAGTGCGGATTTCCTGAATCTGACGCAGCGTGTCCTGGAGTGCGCGCCAGTCCCACAGCCGGATGTTCTGAAGTGTAGCCTGATTGTTCTGTGGATCAGCCGCCTCGACAGTCGTCTCAGCGGGAAACTCGCGCTGCGAGACCCGGTTCAATCGGTAGGCCTGCCGGGTCAACTCGGTGTTGAAGACAATGTAGGGCTTCTCGCGAACCAGTTCGTTCGGTTTGACGACAAAGCTGCTGACGTACCAGCCGACTGCTTGAACCGCAACATAACAGACCGCAGCCGGAAGGATCGCTGCAGCCAGCCAGTGCCCGCGTGGCACCCGCACGGCGTTGACGACTGCGATCACCGCGCCCAGAACGAACGCCGCGCAGACGACGAGCATTCCTGTGAGCGTGACGTGCGCGTCCGTATAGGTCACGCCCCCAAAGATCGTATGATCGTCGAGCAAGAGTTCGAACCGGCCGATATATGCACGCATTGCGAGGATCAGCAGCAGAAACGCAAACGTGATCGACAGCCCGCGCCAAGGTAACGTAACGTGGCGGCTGAGACGCCCGGCGAGCACACGGGCTCCGCCCGTGATGAGGATGAAGAAAACGGAGAGTGCACAGGTGATCACGGCGAGCGTAAGCAGCCAGCCGGCGATGAGCTGCCACGCGGGCAGGGTGAACAGAAAGAAGTTCAGCGGCTTGCCAAAAATCGGGTCTACGACGCTACTCGCAGTGCGAGGTGCGTACCAAAAGAGCGCGAGCGTCGGCCATTCCCCTATCATGGCGGCGCCGGTTGCAGCGGCAATTGCGAGCGACACGCCGAGAGCGATGAGTCGCAGAACAGGCTCTACGGGGAGCTTCACCGGCTGTCCGCCGATGAGAATCGTGTGACCCTCCGGCAAATCGGGGAGATGTGCCTGCTTCAGAGCCAGAAACGATCCGTACAGAATGAGAAATGTGGCCGCTGCAAAAGCGGCGAAGATTTCCGACTGAAGACTCAGTGTTTTCCAGAAGACGTCCGCGTAGCCGAGCGAGCCGAACCAGAGCAAGTCCACGTAATACGACAACGCGGCCCGACCCCCGAAGAAAATAACGGCTAGGACGACGAGAATAAGAAGGACGCGGCGGCGACGGCGGGGCCGCCCTGGACGCGGCGGCGGCCAGTCAATCGACTGGGACATTGTTCTGCTCCGTTTTCATCAACTGTATTGGTTATCCGCATAATACTCCCTCGCCTTCTGGACGTTGCCTAACATCCGGCCAACGGTGCTCGGTTGCCGCGACAGGGAAGGTGTGAAATGCAGGTGCTGACGGCGGAACAATCTCGGCTGTTTCCAGGGGCGATGATGAAAATCCTTTACAGTCTAGTCTTCGCGGTTACACTCACCGGTATGTTGACTGACAGCCGATCGCTCAGCCCTGTATTTTCCCAGTTTCCGAGAACCTGTGGGCGTGAAGTGTGCTTCTAAAGCTGTCTTTGTTGGCGAAGTCACTGGTTCGAAAAGTAATCAGGAGCGTTTGGGGGCTTCCACTTAATGTTACAACCCACACTTGGCTTTTGGTTGCTGAAGACTGCGTGGCCGGACAACACCGCGTCCAGAGCTTTGCGTAGATCTGCGCCGGTGACCGGACGCGCGTTACCGGGCCGGCTGTCATCGAACTGTCCCCGGTAGACGAGGCGATGGTCTCGATCGAAGAGGTAAAAGTCCGGCGTGCAAGCGGCGCGGTAAGCTTTGGCCACTTGCTGGCTTTGGTCGTAGAGATAGGGAAAGGTGTAGCCCACGTGCTTGATCTGTTCCGCCATCTTTTCAGGCCGGTCCTCCGGGTGACTCTCGACATCGTTCGAGTTGATTGCGACAACATCCACGCCGCGCGCCTGATACTCCTTGGCGAGAGAAGCAAATTGCTTCTGGATGTGCTTCACATAGGGACAGTGATTACAAATGAACACGACCAGGAGAGCTGGCGCATTCTTGAAATCATCTAATAACGACACCAACTTGCCATTCGGATCCGGAAGGTTAAAGTTGGGCGCACTTGTGCCCAACAGAAGCATTGTAGAGGGCGTCTCAGCCATAAAGTATCCTCTTCTCGAACTTAATGGATTTCGCAGGCACGAGTCCAGTTGATCAATATCTCCCCTGACGCCGACCAGAGCCTGATCGGTCGAGTGTTCGATCTCCGCTTGGACTGTCTGAACAGCAGCGGGGCTGTCACAAGCGCATGATCGTGTGCCGTCGCTTCAGGTATGATTTCATCAGCAAAGTAGTTCAATACTACTCAAAGAAAGAAACCAATGACTAATCTAGTTGCGGTACTAGAGGAGCTTAAAAAGGAACGTGCACAGTTAGACAAGGCAATTACGGCGCTGGGCTCGGTGGTGTCTGTCGATTTCCAAACCCCGGCAGCGAGCAATGGTCGGGTGAAGCGGAAATTGTCGTTGGCTGCCCGCAAGAAGATTGCGGCAGCACAACGGGCACGCTGGGCAAGAGTTCGGTCAAAAAAAGCAGCCTAGCAATTCCGCCAACCTGAGAAAGGGCACGCAATTCAAGCGTGCCCTTTTTCTCTGACTCCCTGTAATTGTTGCGGCCTCACGTCCGAATGCTATCACTCAGGCGCAGGCATCGATTGCGCAAGGTCACGCCAGCTTTGTCTTCACCTAGTCGGCTCAGCGCTTACTGATTTCCTTCTCGTAGCAGGACGACGTCGGCGACATCGTGTTCGCGGATGACTGCCAGTGTTTTTCCGTCCGGCGACCAGTGGAAGTCAGTGATTTTCTCGGAGTTGAAGTGCGTCAACTGGTGTCCGGGAGAACCGTCCAGGGGCTGGAGCCAGAGGTTGTCCGCGCCGTTTTCGCTGATCCGGTACGCCAGGGCGTTGGCATTCGGTATGAGTTGGGTGGAAGGGCTTAAAACCTGACTTCCAGCGAAGCGCGGGTCAAGTTCGAGCAGACGCGGGGGAGAAGTGCTGTCTAGATTCGCGATAGCGAACTTGGCACGGGCATCGTGCGTGACCGCGTCCGCAATGTCGACGACGTAGCCGATGGATTTTCCGTCCGGGGAAACGTAGCTGACGGCTTCGATGCCGAACTGGCTTGGGACAGCCGTGCCGGGAACGGGTTCCGCTGTGCCGCCGTCGACGGAAACGCGCATCAGGCGGGCTAATCCGGGGCGGTCGATGTAATACACCCACTTGCCGTCGGGCGAGCAGACAGGATTGGTATCAAAGCCTCCGCTGGTTAATTGTTTGGGTGCGGCACCATCGGCGCTGGCGCGCCAGATCGTGATCTTTGAGGAGCCGGCGTGGAACCACCAGGAAAGCAGCAGGTAGCGGCCAGCGCAGGAGGAGAAGCCGAGAAGGAAAGCGTTCGGGTCGGCGATGAGGGCGGCGGAGTTATGCCCGTCCGGATCCATGCGGGTGACGCTTGCGGCATCGGCAACGAGCAATTTTCCATCGGGAGTCCAATCGAGCTCTCGGGGATCGGCGACTTGCGAAAGCGGTTGCGGTTCCGGAGTGGTCTGGGGCGAGATGGCGCCATCCAGAAGGGCCAGGGCGTGGGTAGTCTTCACCTGCACGCTGGAGGCACTCTTGCCGTCGGCGGAGACCGTCAACGTGTCATAGCGATTGGTGTCGCGTGTGATGGGCAGGAGCGCGCCTTTATCGGAGAGCAGTCCGATTTGCGAACGTTCGTAATTCGGTCCCTTGGGGAGAAAGACGGAAAGCAAGGAATGCCCGCCGGGCAGCCACTTCAATTCATGGACCTGGTCATTGGGGAGCATGGCCAGAGTTGCAACCTGCTTACTCGCGGTGTCGAAGCTCTCGACGTAGCTGAGGGCATCGCCTGAGGAATCGAAGGAGTAGGCAATCTGCTTCCCGTCAGGGGACCAACTGATGTGCTGGGGATCGGCGCCACGCGTGGATTGCGTAATAAGCAGGATGGTTTCGTCGCCGCCATCCTCGTTGGCCGTGAGCAAGCGGTACTTTCCGGGCTCGGGGTCATTAGCACGAATGTAGGCGATACGGCGTCCGTCGGGGGAGAAGGTGATGTCAGAGTCGACGTCGTGGGCAACAACCTTCGGAACGCCGCCCAGAACCGGAGCACGGAAGAAATCGAACTCTGTACCCTGATGGTTGGCCGCCTTCTCGAAGTACACGTAATTCCCATCGGGAGAAAAAGCCAGGTGGCGATAAATTCCGGGGGCGGGCGGAACGGTCTGCGTATCGCTTCCCGTGGGTATGTTGCGCAGCCACAGACTTTGCATACCGTTGTCGTTTTGGACGTGGAGGATGTACTTTCCGTCGGGCGAAATCGCGGCCAACTCAGCTTTGCCGGTGTTGGTGACCTGGGTGATGGTGAAATTCTGAAACGGCAGGGAGCGGGAACGGCCGAGAAAAGCGTAGACGCCAAAGCCGGCGGCGCCGAGAAGCGCTAGAACGACCACAACAGTGACGATGGTTCCAACGCGATGCTCTCGGGCAACGGCGGTCACGCTGGAGCTGCTGGTGCTGGACGGAGATGCAGGAAGAGACGAGCCACTTGCCGCCGCCGCAGTGCCCGACGCGGATACTGGCGGCGGCTGAGTTTCGCTGGCGGGGACAGATTCGGAAACCGCGGCGCTTCGACCGGAGCCACTGTCACGCTGGAGGCGCTTCAGGTCGCTGCGCATCTCGGAAGCGTGTTGGTAGCGAAGGTCGCGATCTTTTTCGAGGGCTTTGCCGATGATCTCTTCCAGCCGCAGAGGGACGTGGGGATTCAGGCGAATGAGCGGGATCGGTGTCCGGCTCAAAATCCCTTCAAAAATGATGGCCGACGTATCCCCGCGAAACGGGACGGCGCCGGTCGCCATTTCGTAGAGCACGGCGCCGAAAGAGAAAAGATCGGTGCGAGTATCCAACTCCTTGCCGCGGGCTTGTTCGGGCGACATGTAGGCGATGGTGCCGACGGCAGTGCCGGGGCTGGTGAGAAAGGCATCGCTCACGGCGGTAGGCCGGTTCATGGGTCCGTCAGCGTCCGCGCTGGCGTGGGAAGTAGGAACAAGTTTAGCGAGACCAAAGTCAAGGATCTTGGCGTGGCCGCGGCGGGTCACGAAGATATTGGCGGGTTTGATGTCGCGATGGACAATGCCTTGGGCGTGGGCAGCGTCGAGCGCATCCGCGATTTCGATGGCGAGTTGCAGCAAAAGGTCGGTCTCGAGAGGCTGGCCGGAGATGCGGTGCTTCAGGGTGAGGCCGTCCAGGTATTCCATGACGATGAAGGCCTGGCCGTTTTGCTCGTCGATCTCGTGGATGGTGCAGATGTTGGGATGATTCAGGGCAGAGGCGGCGCGGGCTTCGCGCTGAAATCGTTCAAGGGCCTGAGCATTCGCTGCAACCTCTTCGGGGAGAAACTTGAGAGCGACGAAGCGTCCGAGCTTGATGTCCTCAGCTTTGTAGACGACACCCATGCCGCCGCCGCCAAGTTTTTCGACGATGCGATAGTGAGAGACGACCTGATCGATCATTCGAGCCTGCCTGCCTGTCGAGTCGCTCCATATTACGGACGCAGCATCCGCTCGTCAACGAAGAGGCGCTTCTGTCGCGAGTGCTGAACCCAGAAAACTTGCCTCTGCGCGAACAGGGATTTGCGACGGAGCACCGACCGGGCAGATGATTTCGTCGAGACCGAGTTCCACTGCACGCGTAAGGCACCGCGGCAGATGAAAAGCAAGGAAACTAACAGCAAGGATCGCGATCAGTGCTTTACGACCAGCGCACCCCGAGCGGCAGCCCTAGCGCCTTAATCCCAGTGATAGGATCGTCGAAGATGGCGCACAAAACAGTCGTAGCAAAGTGTCCGAAAATTGGCAAGCAACTTCAAAAAGAATGAGACTCGCGGGAGGTGATTTTTAGCAGATAACTGAGAAGACTTCACGACCACCGCACTCCAAAACCGTGCAGCCGTATATGATCGGCCATGACTTCGCTTTCGAGAATGCGAATGTGGCTTTTGAGATTCTCCAGATCTTGTCCCTCGTTGAGCCTCGTTGCTTTGTAGAGTTCTAACAACAGCGTCTTTGGTGAGGCGCCGGTTATTATTTTCATGGTCTGAGGATATTTTCGAGAGCTGTGCGCGGCAACGTCACTACTGGTGGGTTACGGTGCTATTACTTTCGGCGGCCGGGAGAAGTGCGGGTTCCATCCTTCCGCCGCTTCCGTGTCACGTGGCTCAGAAAGCCGCGTGTCCCCGAGGATCTGCTGCGATTCTGGATCGGTCACGCGGATAAGAGCATCCGGATGGATATTCGAAGGTGAATGAAGATGCCGAGTTCCGCAGATTCACAGCGGAGCAAGCTGGACTTGGCTTCCACATGCCGACTGTGGTTACGAAAATGCCAACTGCAGGTCCGAATTCGCCGGTGGACGGAGAGGCAGGGGTAACAGCCGACATCAATAGCCAACATATCGACTTGCTGGTCAAGCTCCCCCCGGCGAGAAAAACCACAAAGTTATAGTATGAGGTGGCAGTCCGCATCCAGTGGAGGGATCCGATGGGTGAGATGATTCAGTTCAAGCGCCCGGACGGAAAGACATGCCCTGGCTATGTGGCACATCCCAAAGCAGGATCAAGCGCGCCCGGCTTTGTCGTCATCCAGGAATGGTGGGGACTAAACGATCAAATCAAGAAGACCGCTGATCGGCTCGCCGAAGCTGGCTACCGGGCGCTCGTGCCGGACTTCTACCGGGGTAAGGTCACCAAGGCCGCCGACGAAGCAACCCACCTGATGACGAACCTTAACTTCCCGGATGCCGCCGGTCAAGACATCCGCGGCGCCGTGCAGTACCTGAAACAATCAACGAAGAAGGTGGCCGTGGGCGGGTTCTGCATGGGCGGGGCGCTGACCATCCTGGCGGCAGTGCGCGTGCCGGAGATGGACGCCGGCGCCTGCTTCTATGGCATTCCGCCCCTCGATGCCGCCGATTTGACGAAAATCAAAATTCCCCTCATTTGCCACTTCGCGAACAGTGACGACTGGTGCACACCCGCCAAGGTGAATGACCTCGAGTCCGCGCTGAAACATTCGAAATCAGAGTTCGAGCTCTATCGCTACGACGCGCACCACGCGTTCATGAACGAAGCCCGCCCTGAGGTGTACGACCCGGCATGCGCCAAGACAGCGTGGGAGCGAACGCTCAAGTTTCTGAAGAAGGCACTCACGTAAACTGTCGCCAACCTCGCGAGCCCAAACTGGCCCAATAGGAGGAACAGCAGAAGTATGCTGACAGACTTAGTAGAGTATTGCAATGACAAATCTCACCGAGCAATGTGATGCGTTTCCTCTAGAAACTCGGAATATCTGCATGGCGAAAGGTAGCCACGGCGAGGTGCCCCACTGTGCCCGCGGATGCATTGTGAAGGTTAGAAGATGATCCTCAAAGAAAACTCCGCGTGTACCGGCTCGCCCGGGCCGATGCTGGGATTGCCGAGGTACGGTACCTCCATGTTCGTCGCCCGCAGTAGCCCGAGGGAAACGGGCGAGCAGAGAAAAGGCTTAAGATAAAGCTCGTGGATGCCGAGGGTTTGGCCTATCGTTCGGCGGTCATGCTCTTGCTGTGCAGGGCGCGAAAATCTCGAGTCTCTCCGCGGCGATGAGGGACATTTTGGCAACAGAATTCTCGACGGAGTGAGAGAACTCCAGCTATGAGCTTCGATGTCTTGTGTTCTCCGGTACGGTTTCTGCAACAGGTCGGGATCTGTGCAGATCAAGACTGGCTGCGAGAATACGAGGCGTGGTTCGAACGTGAAGGGCAGGAGATCTCAGACGCGGTGGACCGCGCCGGCACACCATGGTTACGCATGTTCGATCGGTGGGGCGCGCGGGTAGATGAAATCCTTTATCCACCCGAATACTGGCGCATGCTGAAACATGGATACAGGGCCGGCATGCTCTGGCGAGTCTTTGAGCAAAATTCGCTGGTACCCGCTTACCTTCTTCTCTACGCCACGGGTTTCTATGATCCGGGCTTGGCGTGTCCGTATACGGTCTCTCTGTCCACTGTTTCCCCGCTCTCAAAATATGGAGACGCAGAATTGAAGGCACGGTTTTTGCCCCGCATGTTGCAGCGCGATGACAGTGTCTGGCAGGGAGCAACCTGGATGACAGAGATCAAGGGTGGGTCAGACTTGGGCGCGGCGGTAGAGACGGTGGCGCAACGGGATCGGAGTAAGTGGCGGCTAGCTGGCGACAAGTACTTTGCGAGTAATGCCGGGGCCGAATTGGCAGTGGTCGCGGCTCGGCAAGAGGGTGCACCGCAGAACGTGCGCGGGCTAAGTCTGTACCTGGTACCGCGTCGCGGTGAAGACGGAAAGCTGAACTATCGGATACGCCGCCTCAAGGACAAGATCGCCACTCGCTCGGTACCAACCGGTGAGATCGAATTTCGTGACAGCGAGGCTTGGCTGCTGGGGCAAGCGGAGCATGGAATCTACTTGATTCTCGAAGTGCTGAACCTCTCGCGTGTGGCCAACAGCGTAGGCAGCGTAGCCCTGGCACAAAGAGCCATCGCCGATGCCTATTCGTTCGCTGCACGGCGCACGGCCTTCGGTAAACCGATCATCGAACATCCTTTACTTCGACGGCAGTTCGAGGATCGTGTGCAGGCGCTACGCGCGGCTTCCCGGCTGGCTTGGGAAGCGGTGCGTCTGCTCGACAAGGTATGGCAGGAGAAGCCACCGTACTCGGAGAGCTATCATCTGTTTCGGTTGGTCGCTCACCTGGCGAAGTACTGGACAGCAGAGTTCGCTGTGCAGACGGCCAAATGGGCGATGGAAGTGTACGCCGGAGTGGGAACGCTGCAGGAATATCGCGTGGAGCGCTGGCTGCGCGAGGCCGTGATCCTTGCGATCTGGGAAGGGACATCGCATCGCCAGATGCTGGATGGGCTGGAGGTCATGCAGCGCAAAAGCGCACACCGGTTGCTGTTCCAGCATCTTGCGGGGAAAACACCGGAGGCGCAGTTGCGCGAGATGGAAGCGCGGGTGGAACGACAACTCGGTTTGCCCGAGGTTGACAGGGAAGGGACCTTGGAGAGGCTTTTTAGCGATCTGGCTTCGTTTACAGCCGATGCCCTATTGAGAGAACGGGCTGACAACGAATGATTTCGGATCACTTCCGAGTCGGCGACACCCCTGGAAGATGACATAAGCGGGCGCTTTCATGGTTAAAGCGTCTTACAATCGTGTCTGGGCTGCAGGCTTGGCGCCGGCGGTTCCCTCCTCGCCGACGATCTCCAACCCGGCCCGAGAGCATCTCTCACTGAGGATCTTTATGCGCAAATCGGCTTTACTACTCACTCTTGTTGTCAGCATCGCCATCCAAGCCCAGGATCTGAAACCGATCCAACTGCCAACGGCACAGACCGAGGGAGGCCGTCCGCTCATGCAGGTGCTTAAGGAACGAAAAACTCGACGGGAGTTTAGTCCCGAGAACCTGCCCACGCAGGTGTTAGCCAATCTCCTTTGGGCTGCGTTCGGCATAAACCGTCCGGATGGCGGACGTACCGCGCCTTCGGCGATGAACTGGCAAGAAATTGACATCTACGTCGCTATGGGCGATGGCCTATTTCTGTACAACGCCAAAGCAAACCGTCTTGAGCCGATCTTGGCGCAAGATGTGCGCGCTGCCACTGGAACGCAAGCCTTTGTCGCCGCTGCACCTTTAAACCTTGTCTATGTGGCAGACCTCAGCAAGAGGGGACAATCGGGGAGTGAGGCAGAGTTCTTCACTGCCGCCGATGTAGGTTTCATCAGTGAGAATGTCTATCTATTCTGTACCTCAGAGGGATTGGCAACGGTCGTCCGAGGCTCTGTGGATCGCGCCGCGCTAGCCAAGATCATGAAGGTGGGGCCAAACCAGAAGATTTTGCTGGCTCAGTCCGTTGGCTATCCGAAGAAGTAGCCTGCTCCCTGCGCGGAGGAATTCTTGAAGGAGGCGTTCAAAGATTCGACCGCCAGATCGCCGTTGTCCGCTTCATCGAGT
>Ga0187877_1004065_pt1 | contig 11461 bp, 11 predicted proteins | sample June2016WEW_17_1_3_FD_132430 | JGI IMG/M metagenome (GOLD analysis project Ga0187877, IMG submission 132430) | Peatland microbial communities from SPRUCE experiment site at the Marcell Experimental Forest, Minnesota, USA - June2016WEW_17_100 | ecosystem: Environmental > Terrestrial > Soil >... | reverse complement strand
TGCGCAACCTGCGGAATGCGTTGTGACCACATTGCTGTTGTTCCAGAAGGACCATACAAGGGTTCAACTTCAAGGCTTGAGTTCGAATGCCTCTGGAGCATGGGACCATTATGCGGTATTGACCGATTAGACGCTATCATCGAAGCCATGCGAATCGTTAACGAGTATGGCATGGACGGCATATCCATCGGCGTCGTCGTCGCATTCGCCATGGACCTCTATGAGCACGGCATAATCACAAAGGAACAAACTGACGGAATTGACCTTCGCTTCGGAAATGCTGAAGCATTAATCGCCATAATCCACAAGATTGGTAAGCGTGAAGGCTGGCTTGGCAATATACTCGCTGAAGGTGTTGCGAAAGCTGCTGAATTAATCGGCGGAGACGCATACAAGTATGCTTGCCACATTAAAGGCTTAGAACTCCCAGGTTATGACCTTAGAACGCTTAAGACTGCGGCACTTGGCTTTAGTGTCTCGTTCCGTGGTGCATGCCACCTAAGAAACGGTGCTTACTCACCCGACGTGAAGGGCAAGGTGAACCGTTTCAAGATTGAGAAAGGCAGGGGCAAAATGATTGCGGACGAAGGCAACATGTACAACATCATTGACTCACTTATCGTTTGCAAGTTCAGCCGAGGCACATACTACGACGGTTGGAAGGACTTGGCAAACTATTACACATTAGCCACAGGCATACCGATGACTCCAGAAGAAATGACCAAAGACGGCGAACGTATCGAAAACCTTGCAAGACTCTTCAACATCCGAGAAGGCAAAGGCACACGCAAATACGACGATGTACCATACAAGATAAAGAATTATCCAGTTCCAGACGAAGGACCAGCCAAAGGCGCTTGTGTCAACGACGAAGAAATGGCAATAGGCTTAGACGATTACTACTCAGTCCGCGGGTGGACAGCAAACGGCGTTCCAACAGTTGAGAAACTCAAAGCGCTAGGCCTCGACGACTTAGCGTATATTGCTGAGAAAGCATCTGCAGGAGGCGCATAGAAATGGTGCGACCTCAAGACAGAAAATTCGTAACAGCAGACCCAGAGAAATGCATAGGCTGCTGTACCTGCGAGTACGCTTGCTCGATGGTGAACGAGAAAACCTTCAATCCGACTAAATCACGAATTCGCGCTATGCGCATGGGACCGCTCGTGAACCTTGCTATCACTTGCAGGCACTGCGAGGAACCAGCATGCGTAGCCGCTTGCCCAAGAGATGCGCTTTCACAGGAAGAGAACACTGGAATAATCCGTGTTGACGAGAACGCTTGCAACGGTTGCGGGTGGTGCATCAGCGCATGCCAATTCGGCGCCATGAACATGCATCCAGACAAGAAAGTCGTGTTCACATGCAACAGCTGCACAGACAACGAAGCCAAAGAGCCGCAATGTGTCAAATGGTGCCCTGAAGAAGCATTAACATACGTTACTGCAGAAACATTAGCGCAGAAGTACAGGCAGAAAGCTGTAAAGAACCTGTTCCAAACAGCAGAAGCCAACAAATCAAAATAAACACATTTTTTGAGCTTTAATACGCTCTTTTTTTAATTGTTTTGATTTTATTAATATTCTAGATAAAGACATTTGTGATGGCCAATTTGAATGGGTTTGCTTTCTTGCCAATCGCCTGTTCTTGAGTGATTGGCATTTTGATGTATATTCCTGCTCAGGTGCTTGTTAACGCGTTTACAAATTAGGCAGTATATTTTGGGACCATTTAACGACTGAGAGCTATATTGCCTATGATCACAGACCACCGCCTCTGCATGAATAGAGGAATATGTCAACAAAAGCGTAGTTGTGGATGCTCTCTTTAGCAGCGTCAATTGAAATATACCTAAAAGACAAAGTGTAAGGCATTTTCTAGATAGAGCAGAGAATTTTAAGTTGCCAAATCCTTATAAATAAACCCGCGAATAGAAATAAATAGAAATTTAAGGAGAAAAGAAAAAATGCAAATTTCTAAAAATAAAACTGCAGCTATTATGATTGCTATATTCTTAATGCTTTCAATGGGAGCTTCAACGATGCTTATACCAAATGCCAATGCACACACGCCTGCGTGGCAAATCACCACATACGCATGGGTTACTGCTTCACCCAATCCTATTGGTGTTGGTCAGCAAATGCTCATATTCGGTTTCCTTGACATCGTGATAAATGGAGCAGTCGTCAGCAATAACATAAGATTCAACAACTACCAGTTTACTATCACTAAACCCGACGGGACAACCGTAACCCAATCATTTGCGATAGTTACTGATTCAACAGGAGCACAATACTTTACCTATACACCTGACCAAGTGGGAAATTACACAGTATTTTTCAGCTATCCAGGACAAGTGTATAATTATGGCGGCACATATCAAGGCGACTATTATACACCTAGCAATGCAACAACGACATTCACAGTGCAATCACAACCCGTAGCGGGATTTACTGAATTTCCACTTCCGACTAACTACTGGACTCGACCAATAAATGCAGAAAACATCAATTGGGATTCAATTGGATCAAACTGGCTAGGCGGAGCAGCCACAGCTAATTATTGGCAACAAAACGGAGCCGCACCTACAAGTGCGCACATAATGTGGACGAAACCTCTTGAGATAGGCGGCTTAACAGGCGGAATCATAACTCAGGCCGGCAATAGTGCTCAATCAAATGATACAGCGGCAACATATTACTCAGGATTTTCATACAATACAAGGTTCGGCAGTCCAATAATCCTTAACGGAGTACTCTATTACCAACAGCCGCTAGGCGAAGCTGGAACTGGTGGAGGCGAATTTGCAGTAGACTTGACTACTGGCCAAACACTATGGTCCAGTAACACAATAGTGTTTAACAAGGCGCAACTTTATGATTTGCAATCACCCGACCAGCACGGAGTCGTAGGCGGCATACTGTGGCAGGTTTCTGGTACTACATGGATAGGCTATAACGCATTCAATGAACAATTTCTATTTAATCTGACGTATGTTCCTTCAGGCACCGAAGTTTACCTTAACAACGGCGAGATAGACCGCTACATATTAAGCTACAATACAACATCAAAATCTGGATGGTTAGCTTTATGGAATGAAACTGCTGTAATCTTAAATGCCCAACTACTATATGGAGCGCCATATGGATGGCCAACTGGTTCTAACCTTGTTATCCCTGCGAACACAACGACTGCGTATTCATATAACGTAACGATAACGGCAGATTTGACAGGAAGTACATCTCCAAGTATTGTTGGCGTTATCCCTGGTAACGTAATACTCGGCAGCAGCAGCAGCCTTACACTAGCCTCACAGCCTAACCCGAACACAAACCCGTGGACAATGTGGGCTCTAAGCGACAAACCAAACACACAAGGTAACCTATCATGGATTCAACGTTACGCGGCGCCAGCAGGCAACATCACCGAAATGTTGTGCACGCAACCAATCGATCCAGTTACCAACGAGTGGACCATGCAAACCTTAGAGACTGGTCAACGATATGCTTACAGCCTTGCCACCGGAAACTTAGTTTGGGGTCCAAGTCCATCTCCTCTAACAGGATTCCAATACTACAGCGCTAGAGAAGGGTTCCCAGCTTACGGGAATCTTTACGTATCAGGCTATGGCGGAATCGTCTATTGCTATTCAATGCTAAACGGAACTCTGCTATGGACCTACGGTAACGGCGGCGAAGGAAACAGCACAAATACTGGGGCTAATACGCCTTGGGGTAATTATCCAACCCATGTTTGTGCTTTGGCTGATGGAATAGTCTACACTATGGCTGGTGAACATTCGCCTAACACACCACTTTATAGAGGATACGTGGCACGTGCTATCAACGCTTTCACTGGACAAGAGCTTTGGACGCTGCCGGATTGGTCTGCTTCAGGACTAGGCACATCAATTGCACCAGTTGCTATCGCAGATGGCTACATGGTATTCGCTAACGCCTATGACGGTCAAATATACTGCGTTGGTCAGGGCCCAAGCGACACTACTGTTTCGATCCAAAACAATGTTATAACTCAGGGAAACACCGTACTTATACAGGGCACAGTGACTGATATTTCCGCTGGCACACAGCAAACCGCGCAAGCAGCAGACTTTCCAAATGGAGTTCCAGTTGCATCTGACGCAAGCATGAGTACTTGGATGAGTCACGTCTACCAGCAACAACCAATACCGACCAACTTTACCGGAGTTCCAGTGACAATTGATGTTTTAGATTCTAACGGCAACTACAGGAACATAGGAACTGCAACAACTACTTCAAGCGGTACATACAGTCTTGCATGGACACCTGACATCGCAGGCAATTATACAGTTACCGCAACTTTCCATGGCAACAACGGCTACTATGGATCATACTCGCAAACCGCTTTTTACGTAATGAACGCACCAGCAGCAACTGCTACACCTACACCTACTCCGACATCTGTCGCCGACATGTACTTTGTTCCCGCAATCGCTGGACTATTCGTTTTAATCATCATAGTCCTCGCCTTGGTAATAATGCTAATGCTTAGGAAACGACCATAAACAAAAACATACGAAAAACATATTCCTCTTTTTCTTTTTTAGTTTTTAAACAAGAAAAATATTTAGACTTTACCTAATTAACCGAATAGTATTGAATTTTCACAGCTTTCTTCTCTTGCAACAGAATTTAAAGACCACTCAGGTTGATTTCTGAGTTATTGTACCTTTAGTGTAAGGCACAAACTCCCTAATCTGCTCAATCGACGTTTTCCCAGCTTTCTCCCGTTGCTCCTTAGGCAACTTCAACATTAAAGCCCTGAGAATTTGCTTCAAAAGCTCCTTGCCAGCCAGGTCACCAGGCACAAGGATAACGTAAGTTTTGGTTTTTGCTTTCACCGCATCCACAGGTCCACCAACAAAAGAAGCCGCCTCATCAACAATTGTTCCAACGGCAAGCTTAAGCGGCACACTCCGCATCCAATTCCGTTTGCCAACAACCGCAAAAGCGCCATGAGGAACAGATTCGCCTGAAGGACCACTCTTGCTTAACTGGTCAAGTTTAACCCAGTAAACATCGACTGAACCAGCATTTTCACGCCAAGCACGCGAAAAAGACGCCGCGAACTCGCCAGCTTCGCGAAGCGTTTGTTCGCTTATGGTTTTGCCTTCAGATTTAACAACCACAAACGGTGCGCCTGAAATTTCAGCGTGAAAAACCACGTCTTCTTGCTTAGTGTACTTTTTTATGAGCACTTCGTTGCTGACTGTGTCTTTGCCAGCAACCACTAAGAATCCGTCAGAGGAAGTGAACCAGCGGAATTTTTCATACCACGCCTTACTCTCCCTCTCCAGCTTACGTTTAGAAAGGGCTTCAATAATTTCCGCGGGCTTGAGACTTTTCAACTCTTCCGCTTCACGCAATTCCCTATCAATTTTAGCTAACCTTTTCTTTGAATCCTCAAGCGCTGCTAATGCGCCAGCGGATTTTTGCTTAGCCTTTTTTCCGCGTTCATAATATTCTGAAGCATTATCGAAAAGCGAATGTCGCAAGGTAATGCTAAACTGCAAGTCCTCTATGAAAAGGTTAAGCGCGAGGTTGCGTCCATCAAACGATTCAATATAAACTTCAGGTATTTTACCAGTTTTTTTTGCCTCTAATGCTTCATTGATTAACATGTTCCAGTCTTTACCTGCCATGTTTGCATTCAGAAGCTTATCTTGGAATGTTTGAAGTTCGTTGAAGTGAGCGTAAATGGTATCGCCAATTAGTTTGTCGCGTTCCGCTTTGGCTTCATCGTCATGTATGGATTTTTCTTGTTCAGCGACTACTCGTTTTAGCCGTTCTGCTTCCTGCTTTAACTTGTCAACTTCAACGCTGGCAAGTGCACTCTCAGCAACGGTTACCCGAAGGTAAAACTCGTCTAACGATTGATTAAAACTGCTGTAAACTTGAGTTTTGAAGCCTTCATAACGCTTAAGCTTGAGGGGCACAACATCCAAAAAGCTTCCATCTTGGTCCAGAATTATGCTTGGCTCTAAATTACCCTCTGAAAGCTTTGAAAGCAGACTTTGAAGAGCATCAAAAATCCCCTTAATTTCCATATCTGTCAAGTTTTTACACGGCTTAGCTTTATCCACGTTAGCTCTAAGCAAAACTTCTTCAGCGTAAACTCCACCGATACCTAAGAAACGCGCTGTTACCCTGACAACCTCAACTTCACCCGCATTTTTCAAGGCTTCCTCCAATTCAGACAGGGAAACTTTGAATGGGTTTTTGCCGCTTGGAGGAGGAAATGCTAAGACTTCATTGCGCAAAATGTTGCGGTCACGCATGCGTTTAAAGAATAAAGCTTGCAAAATCATGTTTTTCTCGTTTGTTAAGATGATGTTGCCTTCGCCGAAAAGCTCCACAACCAGCCTGAGCAAACCGGCTTTAGTGTTAAAACTCAGAGTTACAATTCTTTCAAACTCATATTGCTCAATGCCACTTACCCATGCTCCACGCAAATACTTTCTTAATGCCATGCAGAACGCTGGCGGAACATTTGGGCTTTCCTGCGCGTAAACGGTTGAGTGTAATCTTCGTCCCGCTTCAGTGACTAGTCTTATTGGTGGCTTGTCGATTTTGTGCAGTTTGAAGATTAGCGTTTTCTCGTTGAGTTGGTAGATGTTGTTCACTCTGGAATCAGCGATTGTCGCTTTTAATTCTGGGATTGCTGCGGCAATGTCGAAGCTTGTGAATTCTTTTTTGCGCAATGTTTGCACCGTCATACGTTGGAATCTATTATGGACTTGACTATAAAATAACCTTTCACTAAAACATCGCAAAGTGCTAATAAATAGGATTTGGAAGGCAGAAACGATTAATATCTAGGCATCTTTTTTAAGTAAGAATAAAAATATAGTCTGCCAAGGATTAGATATGACATGACACCAGTGAAACAGCTATACATCATAAGAATCGTGTTAGGCATAATTGCAGCGGCTTTAAGTGCAGTGGTAGCTTTTATGCTAGGTAATGCGACTGATATTAGCACTTTTGTTAACAGTTTAACAGTAGCCTTAGTAGTTTACTTATTATCCTACTATATTCTGAAAGCAGTATACAAAAACAAGATAGAAAAGCAATCAAAAATCTTGAGTACAGCCGTAGGGATGTACTTTTTCACTTGGATAACATTCTTCATCCTATTCTACACAACAATAAGAGCTTTCATGCCAGCTTAAAATTTATTCATCTTCGCTTTTCTGCAGAAAATTCGCGATTGTAGCTTGGCTCTTGTCGCTTCTCAGGGTTTCTATTTTTTCCTCTTCGGCCGCTTTGCCATTGCCGTTTTGTGAGCTTGGAATGTCCATGCGTGTTAAAATGCGCATGCAGTCTGCCCAAGCTGAGAAGTATCCGCGGTCAAAATCTGCATGCAATCCGTTGCGCATGTGTTCGAGAAATTCTTTTCGATATGCATGCAAACTTACTTTGTCGCTTAAGTCTAGTTTTGTAAAGAAAGCGTAGTCATCAGCAGTATTATTTTTACGTAAAAGAAGCATTCCATATAATGCTCGGAAGTATCCTCTGTTCCACTCGGTTTTCTGCATTTTTTGTTTAAGTCGTTCCAACTCCCGCTCAGATTCAGTGAATTGCCTGTTAACTATGAGTTGGAAGTACCGTGTGACTAAGGCTTGTGGTATTGGCATGTTTTAGCGTCCACGAGGTTTAGCTGCTTTCTCTTCTTCAGAGACATCTTCTATTCCGTTTTCGGTTACTTTAAGTATTTCCTCTCCTTCGGGCAAATATGGGCTTGAAACTAGCCTTGCAATTCGTATTGGTCCATGAGGTGCTTTTCGGAGGTAGATGCGTGTGTGGCTTGTGTGGCCGACGATGTTTCCGCCGATTGGGTGGATTGCGTCGCCGAAGAATTGGTCTGGTTTAGCCATTACTTGGTTAGTTACGACTGCTACAGCGTTGAATGCTCGGGCTAAACCGATTAGTTTATGCATGTGCTTGTTGAGTTTCTGTTGTCTTGGTGCTAACATTTCTCTTCCAATGTATTCGCTTCTGAAGTGCCCAGTTAAGGAATCTACTATGATTAGTTTAATGTTGTTCGCTTTGATTATTTCATCAGCTCTCTCTAAAAGGAACATTTGGTGGTCTGAAGTGTATGCTTCAGCGTAAATGATGTTTCTTACAACTTGTTCAGGGTCTAAGCCTAAGTGTTTAGACATTTGCACTATGCGTTCAAGCCTGAAAGTGTTTTCTGTGTCCACGTATAATGCTGCACCGTTGAGTCCACCTCGTTCCGGAGGTAACTGGACGTTTACGCAAAGTTGATGGCATATTTGGCTTTTTCCACTGCCATACTCACCGTAAAATTCTGTAATGGTTTGGGTTTCTAAGCCACCGTCAACGATTTTGTCTAAGGCTTTGCTGCCTGTGCTTAATCGTAAAACGGTTTGGCGCATTTTGAAAAGTTCATCTGCTCGGACGAAGGAAATTCCAATGGATGAGCGTGCTGCTTCTATGATTTGGAAAGCCTTTTTTTCGCTTACTCCAACTGGTTCTAGTTCTCGCGCTGTCGCCATGGCTAATGATTCCACAGCGTGATAGCCGAGTTCTCGGAGTTTTTGGGCTGTGGCTGGTCCAACTCCTGGGAGGTCTTCTATGAACTCGTATTTTTTCTTGCCTGATTCAGTTTCAGGTTCTGTTTCGGTTTCTGTTTCTTTTTGGTTTTCAACGTCTGCAGCGTCAGTCATTACGTTCCACACTTTAAAGATGATGTGATATTTGGGCTATTTAAAACAAGCGAAAAACAGGATTATTTGCTAAGTGGAGAGGTAAGTGAAAGTGAACCAGTTTTAAGTTTGAATTCGCAAAGAATTAGCGTTGAAGAATTTTTAGTCAAGAAATCTTGACTAAAAATTCGCGTTTAGTCAAGGAATGTTGACAAGAAGTCTTTTATCCGTGAAATCAGCCAAGTAAAAAACGGTGAAAAAATGAGGGAAATTGCCACTCTGCTGCTTGTTTTAGTCTTGGTTATGACGTCTTGCGTAGCCTTGCCTTCATCGGTTAAAGCTATTTCCGGAACCATTACTGTTCCTGAAGAAACGCTTACCGCAAGTTCACCAGCAAATCCCGCTCCCAACCTTACACCAAGCCCAACACCGAATTCGTCACAGTCCCCACAGCTGACTCCCCAGCAAGGAACACAGCAGTCACAGCCCACCCCAACTGTAAAGCCATCTCCCTTTCCATCACCATTCATAATAGCTGCCTCTATAGTAGCTTTGGTGGCGGTGTTTGGCGCAGTTCTGTCGTTGTATCTTAGAAAACGGGGCAAAACTAAAACTGTGAGAAACACAACTGGCGAACGCTTCTGGGTCATCGACTGTTATGGTCACCGCTAGTTTGCTGGTTTATTTTAAGAAAAATAAAAATTAGTTATTCTTTACATTCTTTGAGGCTGCGAAGCTCATCCACTGTCTTGTTCAGTAAGGCTGTGTCCTTAATCGATTTAATGGCAGAAACTGGCAAACAAACTACCACTTTGCCGAGATAAGGCCTTTTGAACCCCAGCTTCTTCGTCGCTTCATCAGTTAAACCAACATAAAAATTCGTTACCTGCCAAGTATTCATGTCCAGTTCAGCACTTTCCACTTCGCCCAGCAAAACCGCGTCAGAAGTGAAAGCTTTTTTCCAAAATAACCTGCTAATTTCAACCATACAAAAACCTCACCAGTAAATTAGCAAGCGCATCTTATATTTGTTTATTAGCAATGAAAGCTGCAGAATCCTTTTTAACATTCCAAAAGCATATAGTTATAATGGTAAATTATGACTACTTCGCAAAAAGAAACAACCTACAAGAAACTAACTCCCGAAGAGGAACGCGTCATAGTTCACAAAAGCACAGAAATGCCCTTCACCGGCAAATACTACGCTTTCTGGGAAAAAGGCACCTACGTATGCAAACGCTGCAGAACACCACTTTATCGTTCAGAAAACAAGTTTGAAGCAAACTGCGGATGGCCAAGCTTTGATGAGGAGATTCCAGGCGCAGTTAAGCGATTACCTGACCCTGATGGAGTGCGAACTGAAATTCAATGCGCAAACTGCGGCGCCCACTTAGGGCACGTCTTCATCAGCGAACAATTCACGGAAAAAAACACTCGACACTGCGTTAACTCAATATCAATGGATTTTATCCCTGACAAAAAAGAATAAGCACCCCCAGCAATCCTCATGTAAGCGTGAAATAATAAAAAGACTAAAGGGTTTAAGCAATGGATAAAAAAGAAGCATCTAAACAACTCGACGCAAAAGCCTCAAATCTTGAGGGCTTAATTGATTATCAGGAAGGCTCAGTTGTAAGCCGCACAATAATTGACAAGAAAACAGGAACCATCACGCTGTTCGCGTTTGACGAAAATCAAGGCTTAAGCGAGCACACTGCACCCTACGATGCAATGGTTTATGTTCTTGACGGCGAAGTGGACGTTACCATATCCGGCAAGCCTATCAGGCTAAAGCAGGGTGAAATGACCATTATGCCTGCTAACGAGCCGCATGCTTTAACCGCAAAAACAAAGTTCAAAATGCTTCTAACAATGATAAAATCTAACTAAACTTCCCGCCCCACTTGTCCTTGAAACAATAATCGCCAAGCAGTTTTTTAAGTGGCACAGGCGGTTTCTCAGTGGAATAACCCATCGCAATCAACGCCTCAGGCTCAACCTCTCCTGGAATTTTCAGCACTTTCCTAACAGTTTCTTTACAAAAACCCGGCGCACAAAACCAGCATGCACCCAACCCCTTCGCATGCGCCGCCAACAGCAGGTTTTGCAAGGCTGCCCCTAAACTTTGCATTGCCAAATCTCGCTCGCAGTTTTGTCTCTTTTTATCGGAAAATTTCCTCATGCCATCCATGGTTAAGCAAGCAAGTATTAGCACAGGTGCAGTTGCGAACCGTTCAACACTAATCCTACGTTTATCTGCTTCAATTTTTAAGCCGTCTTTAGCCATGTCAACAGCCCAAGATTCAGCCATAGCCTCAGCCAACTCTTGCTTCACCGACGGACCAGCTAAAACTACGAATCGCCATGGCTGAGCGTTATGCGCTGAAGGAGCCCAACCAGCTGCCAACAAAACCTCTTCAATTACCGCTTGCGGAACAGGGCGAGCTAAATATTTTCTGACACTTCGCCGCTCTCTAAGCGCATTTAACACGTTTGACATGATAATCTATATGTTTGTTTTTCTTTTTATCTCTTACAACTAAACCCTGTTAGGCTCCAAAATAACCTTCAAAGATTGCCCTGCCTCAGCCACCAAGCGGAAGCCTTCCTGTGCCTTGCTTAAAGGAAGCCTGTGCGTTATCATGTCCTTAACGTTGAACTGTTTTGTCGCTAAGACACGCAACGAATCCTCTAAATCCACAGGGGCTGCGCCGTAGCTGGTCCGCATGGTTATTTCGTTTCTCCAGA
>Ga0187877_1004059_pt1 | contig 11473 bp, 10 predicted proteins | sample June2016WEW_17_1_3_FD_132430 | JGI IMG/M metagenome (GOLD analysis project Ga0187877, IMG submission 132430) | Peatland microbial communities from SPRUCE experiment site at the Marcell Experimental Forest, Minnesota, USA - June2016WEW_17_100 | ecosystem: Environmental > Terrestrial > Soil >... | reverse complement strand
TGAACCATGCCTTCAAGGCAACAGCTCACGAAAACAAAATCCGGCGGTGGCAAACTTTTACTCCGCCGCAGCGCTCCGCTCACGCGGCGCACTGTGGCCTAGTTTTGCACTGGCGCGCATAGCTGCGGTGGTGCACTTGGGCAGGCGCCCGCCCATGGCCTTGACCGTGCCTCGACACGCGTTGATGAGCTGCGTCCGCGCAGCCACCAGGGCGTCGCGGCCACGCACCACGGCCAAGTCCGCTTGGGCTTTCGCGCTACGATGCCGCACTGGCGCAAGTAACTCCACATCAGCGCGTCCCAACCGCGCCAACATGCGAGCATCCAGCCGGTCATTCTTACGGTTGCTCTCATAGATCATCCGTAGCTTGCGCGCGTTGGCCACCACGACGGAATGGCCCATGCCTTTCAACAATCGGCTCACCCAGGGTGAATGGGTCCCGGTTTCAATAACGAAGCGCATCGCGGGCAATGTCCCGAATCGCGCTTCGAGCGCCTGGTCGGTGCTGCGTACACGATCTTCTTCCTCTACCGAACCGGCGTTGTCCAACATGCAATACCGGCTCCATCGGTCGCCCAAATCCAAACCGATCACCATGTTGTTGGGAAACGTAACTGCGCTTGCTATCGCCTGTAAGTTTTGCTGCATCGCTGCCTCCTTGGGGATCGGGAAGATTCCCGTGGCTCAAGCCTACTCGTGGATCTGAGAGGCAATGGCAGCTACATTTTTATCTACATCGGCTCCCTGTCCGGTCGCATCCTGAGCCGGTGTCCTGCGCGGCACTGCGGCGGCGTCCACTCTAGTTGCCAGAGATTTGTGATCTGACCGCCTTCCAAATCGTATTCCCAATCGGACGAGCCGAGGAGCCTAGTCAGAAAACTCACTTTTAGCGCCCTCTCCATTAGCTAGCGCGCGATTCAGCTCGCGGACCTCCCTGCGGAGCTCTCGGACCGGAGAACAGGCCCTGGCGCTGGAATCACCCGCAGCCTCAAACTGCCGCTGTCAGTGATACAGCACAGTGCGATGGATGCCGAGCTTGTCCGCCAGCGCCGACACGCTCAGCCAGTCCTTCATCCGCTCCATTGCCATCTGACGGAACGACAGAGGGTATTTGCCAACTCGTTTCCTCGCCACTTGCAGTTCCTTTCCCTGCCAAGTGTCGCAAATGCAAGTGTCTCATTTTGTGGGGTCAGTCCACGTCAGTATTGCACTTCAGTCCGAGTGCTAGTATCCTCGAGCCTTCCCCAAAACTGAGGTGTGAACGATGAAATTCAATATCAAAGCTCTGGCCCTGGCGTGCGCAATCCTGTGGGGAGTTGCGGTGCTGCTAGTGGCCCTGGTTAACCTGATATGCGGCGCCTACGGCCAGCATTTCTTGGAAATGCTGGCATCGTGTTATCTGGGCTATCATGCTGCGCGGAGCGTCGTTCAAGTTGTGATTGTCACGCTCTACGCCGTCGCGGACGGCCTGATCGGCGGCGCGGTTTTCGGATGGCTCTACAATTGGCTGGCGAAAATCGCCTGGTTACGCCCGGCAGCCGAAAAGTAGACAAGCGGTGCCCAGCGGGTGTCGAACCATCAGGAGATAGTTAAAACGGATGCGGGGGAGTTCGTGTGTCCGTGACCGGTGGCAGAAAGACTTACATTGGTCTCTTGATTCCGCGCCGTTCGCTGGAACGGTCCCAGATCTGCTCGATGTAGACAGCCACGGTGCGGGCCAGGCCATCGGTTGGAATCTGCGTGTGATGGTTCGGCGACAGGCCGGATGACGCTACCAGGACGCCGACCGAGTTCGCCAGCCAGATCGCGGCTAGCCGCGATCTGGCTGAAACAAAAACAGGCCGAGAACTAACTATCTAAGTGGTACAGATTTTCCGGGCCCGTCACCATCCCAGTTTCTCTCACAGCAACTGGTACAAAAAGTGCCGGGCACTCCAAGGCTCGCTCACGAAAATGACCAGCCTATCGTGCTACAGATCACATATCGCCCTTGCCCCTCAGGAGGACTATGCACTCAGGAGGGACCAAAGCGTGGCTGAAACACCCGAAACTAGACGGTTAAAGAGCTCGAAAAAGCTACAGCCCACCCCCCTCTACGAGTCTGTTCCTGACGGTCAGCTGGCGGGTGAGGTGCTGAAGCGCTCGAAGCCGCTTTTTGTTCCTGCAGATGGCATTCTGTTCCGCGAGGGGGCCACGCCAAACGGGGTCTTCTTCGTGCGCAGCGGCAGCGTTACGCTCACCATGCGCTTGGCTAGTAGAAAGATTCTGCGCGCCCGGGCTGAAGCCGGCTCCTTGCTCGGCCTCCCTTCTACTGTCAGCGGAAAACCTTACTCGATGTCCGCCAAGGCTTGCTCGAAGGCCGAGATAAAACACTTGAGTCGCGACAGCTATCGAGAGCTCATGCAAAGCCGCCCCGACCTGTCCATAAATGTTGTAAAGATTTTGGCGAATGAGGTTCGCGCAGTGCGGCAGGCTCTCGCGGAGATCCTTGGGTAGAACCTGGTGATCTTCTCCGATCGAAGCAATCTCGGGAACGGGGACCTGACATCTAGTAGCGTGACGTGATTATGGACGACGAAACAGCACTTAACATTCACAAGATCGCGTGATTGCGCTTTATCTTGCTCGTCGAATACACTTGAGCGAAATATCAGAAATGCAGAAACGACTCTCTGAAACAAGTGCCATTAAAAGGCCGAGAAGTCCTCTGCTTTGGGCCAGTGGAATCCGGGTTTCGCAGCGCAAGATTGCGCGCAAGTGAGGCCTGAGCCGGAAGACGGTGCGCCGTAGGGTTCGTGCCCGAGGCTTTCCGGAACGCAAGCAGGGGCGCCACTCCTCGACGGTCGATTCGCATCGTGGATATCTGGAAAGGCGCTGGTGGGAGGGACGTCGCAATGGCGCACAGCTTTGGCGCGAGTTACATGCACACGGAATTACAGGACGGCTGCGTACTCTCCTTGACTGTTCCAGAAGCATGATGGCTCGCGAAATAGCCGGGACAAACATCCATCGTCTGCTTCTCCTGTGCCCCAAGCGTCTCCACGACAAATCGCTTGGCTGGTCCTAGAAGATCCGGAAGATGCCCGTCCCTACTTGGAAGAGGTGTACCGGCGATCTCCGGAACCTTCTGCTTGTGCCGCCTCGGCGCGAGAATTCTGCCGCATCATCCGGCAAGGGGATGCAGCGGCCTGGACGGTTTGGCCGGACGCAGCCTCCAGTGGCCCGTTGGCCGGCTTCACCAAACATCTGTGCGGCGACGAGGCCGCTTACCTCGCTGCTCTTCAGTTGCCATGGACCAACGGCCGGGTTGAAGGACATATCCACCCCTTGAAGCTGATCAAACGTTCCATGTACGTACGGTCGCGCCAGCTTTGATCTCCTCCGGCTTCGCGTGCTTACTGCGGTATAAAACCTCATCGATACAAAACCACGCGAGATACCACTCCGCTTCACCAAATGTGAGGATGAATCCCTTTCATTTCGTCCTTGAAAGGCCGGCCTGTTGCAATTTCCTTCGGCGCAAAAACACGCCGATGGGGATGAGAGCAAGGCCCAGCAGAAACAGGGCCGACGGGATCAGAAAGAAAATGATGCCAAGATAGGGATTGTCGGTGAGGTGCCCGAAGATTTCGGCTACCCAGTAGCCGATCATCGTCACGCCGGACGCGGTGGTGATGGCGCCGCCGGCGAAGCTGATGGGGTTGTTGCCGAAAAAAGCGCCGGACGAATCCAGCTTTCGCGGAACCTCTCAAACAACGACACGTTTCCTCAACCTCCGTGATTTGGCGGCCCGCTGGAAGAGAGTGGGCCTGTCTTCAAACTACTGCGCCGATTGTAATGCTTACTTCAGGGTCTTGAAGTACTCGGCAACCGCCTTCACTTGAGCGTCGCTCAACCCAGCGATGGGCTTCATTTTTCCCTTGCCGTTCTTCACCTGGGCCTCGACTTGCGCCTCTGAGAGGGATCTCATCGAAGGATCGGAAACTGGCTTGATGCCCAGCATCTTCGCCATTCCCGCACTGGGCGTGCCGGTGGCGCCGTGGCACATAGCGCACTTCGCCTTGTAAATTGCCCCGCCGTCTTCAGCGAAGCACACGGAGCCGGCCAGCAATACCGCCGCAACCAACACGAATTGGGAACGAAATCTCTTATTCATGGCGAACTCCTTGAATTACTTGCCGGCCGTGCGCACACTGGAGCGTTTGCCGCGTCGTTGAGGTTGATGGTTCATGTTTCCGTGCTGTGCTTTCGGCCGTTCCCTGGGCCGCACGGAACGGTGATCGCGCTACCAGCTTATTTGTATGCAAAATACCGACTTGAGAAGAACTTGCTGGCACATCTCAAAAACCAACGGCCGCTACCGATTAGCAAGTCAATGTGGTGATTGCCCCCTTGCTTGTGAGCGCCAGCACGGAACGAATGCTATCGGAACGGTGTGCAGGCGCTTCTTGGTGCGGAACATCACCACATGCACGCAAGATTACGGTTTTGAGATGAAATGGGCCGGTGATGCACATCACATCCAAGGTGAGTTCTGTTAAGCAAACTGCTCTTGGATGCCTGTTTCAGCGGACTATCTGTTTTGCCTGCAGAAAATTCTCGGCATGTTGGCCTCGGCCGCAGCCTCAGTAGGCAGGAATTGAGACTGAGAAGCGGTTGAGGTGACGGGCCCCATCGATAGCGAACGGGACAAGACGATGGTGGACACACAGATTCCGGTGGACGAACAGACGAGGCCAAAGCACACGAACTGGCCGTTGCCACTTGGTTGTGCGGCCGGCGCCAATCGCCGTCCCGGCCGGATTTGCTCGTTGGGCAGCGCCGTGCTGGCCGATCTGGAGCTGGCCACGAGCACTATATCGCTGCCTGCGCAGATATCTCTTTTCACCCAGGGCGACGATGCCCGGTGTCTCTACCTCACTTGCAGCGGTTATCTGAAACTCACAGCCAGCCTGCCCGAAGATCGCCACATGATTGTCCGCCTTGCAGGCCCCGGCTCCATGCTCGGCCTTTATGCGGTGCTTTCGCATGGCGTCTACGAAGTTAGCGCGGAGTCATTAACGCCCGCGCAATTGCGGCTGGTGGAGCGGGAGCGGTTCCTGAGCTTTTTGCGCAACCATAAAGAGGCCCAGTTGGGCGCGGTGCAGTGTATCTACCAGGAGTATCGTTTTGCATTTCAGGATGCATGCCGCATCGCGCTGGCCGAGACCGTGTCCGCACGGCTGGCGCGCCTGCTGATCGACCTAGCGCATCAAATCGGCGAACACACCGAAAACGGCGACTACCGTTTTCCTTTGCTACTGACGCATGAAGAGATGGCGTCGATGACGGGTACCACCCGCGAGACCGTCACCCGCACCCTCGGCCAGTTCCGCAAGGACGGTTGGGTCTCGATCGAAGAATCCATCGTTATGCATCACAACCCCCGCAAGCTGCAAGGCCTTTTCTAAAATCCTCGAAAAGCGCTTGTTAGCGATCCCCGCAGAGGAGGTACATTTTTTCGCTCGCGTCCGGCCCGTCTTCCGAGCCCAAAGAGCTAGAATGCTTCATAGTTGGAGTTCCTTCGCCTTTATTCATGAATGCATTTGCGCGGACCTACCTGCCACCTTCACTTTTCGCTTGCTGAAATGCGGCGGACCATACATTCGCTCCGGCGCGTACACGCAGACCCAGATGGCTTCCGACTTCAATACCGGATCGCGGTTCCCGAGCAGCAAGTAGTGCACCATCTGCGCGAGCGTCAGGTCCATATTCGAAAGCAACGGGCATCCGGCGGTGCAGCGGTTGCACTGGAAGCACACGTCGGCAGAAACCGACCCGAAGTTTGCCCAGGCGGATGAACTCTGCCACTCCCGTGTCTGCGAGAGAATAGGCGCATCCCTCGATCAAGCGATTTGAAGGGCTACGGAGCCTAACATCAAGCTTGAGAAAATGTCAATCAGGTTTATTATTTCTCAGGTAAATCAAATAGATCATTGCGCCTATATAGATAGTTGGTTGCGCTTATGTTGTGGTTCACCAAAATCCAATCCGAGGACGAAGCGACTCGCCATTAACCGTTACGGCAAGGCAGACCGCTCGTGCCCGGCTGTTCGGAGGCTGAATTGGTGCAGGCGTAACGATGGTTGCGCGCCGAAAACGCTCAGACGCTTCCCGGTAGACCAACCCAGTCGAGGGCTATCACAGCAGGCCGCATTCTCGCAGTTTGCGGTACAGATTCCGCTCGCTGATTCCGAGCATCCTGGCGGTATTTGCCCGATGGCCGTTGCAGGCCTCGAGGGCGGACCGGATATGGGCACACTCAACTTCCTGCAGCGTCGTCGGCAAGGGAGCTGCGGTTGAGGAACTGGTTCGCGCAACCGGTTTCGCATTACGCAGGGCGGTGGGCAGATGCTCGGGAAGCACGACGGAGCCTTCACACAGTACCAGCGCTGCTTCGACCACGTGCAGAAGTTCGCGGACGTTGCCCGGCCAGTTATGACACCGCAGGAGTTCCAGGGCTTGCTCGCCGATCTGCTTGTTGGAGCCGAAACGCTCGTTGAGTTTCGCAACAAATTGGTTCGCAAGCAGATCAACATCGGATCCGCGCACCCGCAGAGGAGGAACCTCCACCGTGATTGTGCTCAGGCGGTAGAACAGGTCTTCTCGGAAGAGGCCCTGCCGCACCATGACGGCGATATCGCGGTTGGTCGCGGTGAGAACCCTGACGTCCACGTGAATTTCCCGCGTGCCACCCAAGTGCCGGAAGGTGGATGTGTCGAGCACGCGCAGCAATGTGGTCTGAGTCGCGGGGCTGATTTCGCCGATCTCGTCCAGAAAGATGGTCCCGCCATCGGCCACTTCAAACAATCCCGGCTTGGCGCGCTCGGCTCCGGTGAACGCTCCGCGCTCATGTCCGAACAGTTCGCTTTGGAGCAGGTTTTCCTGCAATGCGGCGCACTCAACCACCACGAAAGGCCGGGAGCATCGCGGGCTGCGCGCATGAATCAGCTTGGCCACTCGTTCCTTGCCCGCGCCTGTTTCGCCCATAATGAGGACCGCGGCATCGCTGGGAGCCACGCGGTTGATGAAGTTGAGCAAGCGGCGGAACTGCGGGCTTTCGCCAACAAACGAGCTTCCGAGATCCGGAGGCGTCAGCCCGCGCTCGAGCAGATTTGCCCGCTGCCGCAGCGCCCGCCGTTCCAGGGCCCGCTGAATGCGAATATCGAGCTCGTCCAGGGGGCATGGCTTGACCACGTAATCGAACGCCCCGATGCGGATCGATTCGATGGCGGTGTCGATGGAGCCGTGGCCGGTCAGCATGATCACTTCGGTACCCGGCGCATTCGCGTTTATGGCCTTCAGAGCCTCCAGCCCGCTCATGCCCGGCAGGCGCAGGTCGAGCAAAACAACTTCTGGTTCACCGCCCGCGACTCGCTGGATCGCTTCTTCGCCCGAACTCGCGGTCGTAACTTCGTAGCCGAGCCGACTCAGTTCGCCCGACATCACATGCCGGAATGCCACGTCGTCGTCGACCAGAAGAATGGAGGATGGTTTCACAGTCCAACCTCTGGTTCCAAGCCGGGATGGATTGCCGGTAACACCACCTCGAACATCGATCCTTTTCCTGGAGTACTCTCGACCCGAAGATCGCCTCCCCACTTCCGCACAGCGTTCAATGAAAGGAACAAGCCGAGACCGGTGCCGCCCTGGCGCATGCTGAAGAACGGCTCAAAGATCTTCTTGAGGCTGTCTGCGGCAATCCCGCAGCCTTCGTCTGTGACGCGAATACGAACGTCTGCGCCGCCGTGGGCTTCGACTACAACCTTGCTGCCCGGCTTGGACGCTTGCACGGCGTTGAGCAAAAGATTGATTAACAGATCTTGTAACTCCGCCTCGCCGGCCCGCACGTGCAAGCCGTCCGGAAGCGGCCGCACCTCGATTTGCACCGAGTGCGTCCGCCCTATGGGATCGACGAGCCGCTGTGCGGCCTCGATCGCCTCGGGTACATCGACAATCGCTCCGGTACGGCCCTGTCCTCGCGACAAACGCAGGAAGTGTTGGGTGATGCCGCGACAGCGCAGCAACTGCTCGCGCGCAATCGAAGCATTCTCGCGGATCCTGGCCTGATCCACCTGCCGCTCCTGTTGGGCAGGAGTCTCGCGAAGGATGCCTTCGATGCAGGCAAGCACGGTGCCCAGCGGAGTGTTCAACTCGTGTGAAAAGCCGGAGGCTAATACTCCCAGCGATGCAAGGCGATGGGACTCGGCTAGGTTCGCCTCCGCAGCCCGCCGCTCGGAGATGTCGCGCCACACCTCCACTACGTGCGTCAGGCGGCCGTTGGCATCCCGGATCGGCGATACGTGAATCTCCTCCCACGTGACCGCGCCATTGCCGGCTCGATGTTCGCAGATCCTCACCTGATGCGTTCCCGAGCGCAGATATTCGAGCGTGGGGCAGTCGGTCAGGTTGCAGGAACCTTGCTCTAGCTGATAGCAGCAGTGACCCAGAATCTGATCGCGGGAACTGCCGATGCGCAGCAGAAATGCGTCGTTGGCCGCGATAATCTTGCGTTCTGGATCGAGGACGACAATCCCGTCGTCGATGCTATTAATCACGGTTTCCAGCCGTTCCCGCTGGGCGTTGACTTCACCCACCAGTCCAGCCACCGAGTCAGCCATGATATTGAACTCACGTCCCAGCCAGGCCAGCGTATCCGACCCTTCCACGGGCGCGCGCCGCTTCAGGTCGCCTTGCGAAACCAGGCGCGCCGTCATCTCTAGACGCTGCAACCGGCGCAAAACCGACACGCGGATCACCACAAAAATGGCTCCCACGATAACGAAGGTCAGCGCACCCGTACCGGCGACCATCCAGCCCAGGTCCCGCGTCATGCCGGCGCGCACTTCGCCCGCGTCGTAATCCAGAATCAGAACCCCGTTAATCTTCTGCGCCGCGTCGTGGCACCTGTAGCACTCTTCACGGTTGCGAATCGGGATCACGGTCCTCAGAATGGCTCCGCCCCGGGTCTCAATCACGCGGCTCGATCCCCGTCGCTCCGGCGGGTCGCGATGACAGGCCTGGCAGGTAGGAGAGCTAATCCGAAAATCTTCTCCCTGGTTCAGCGGTGAACTCGAGTAGCGCGGCACGCCGTTGCGGTCCAGCAGCACGAGTTGTTCTACGCGCGCCTGTTTGCCGAATCCCTCAATCATCTGCGCAATCTGGGGCCGGTCGTTGTTCAGCATGGCATGCTCGAGGGCGGTGTGGATCAGCTCGCCTTCGGCCAGCGCGTTGGTGCGCGCCATTTCGAGAATGCTATTGAAGTAATGGACCGAATAGAAGTAGGCGGCCACCGTGCAAGCCGCGACCACGGCTGCGGTAACACCCAGCGTCAGGCCGACCGTCATGCTGGCGAAACGCAGCTTCATGCTGAAGTGGTAACCAATATTCGCATTGTGGCATACGGGTTCTCCTCCGTCAAACACTGACAAATTGTCAGTAGCGGCAGGACAGGATGGCAGTAAGGCTCTCGGAACCACCTCACGCGTACTGAAACAAAAGGAGTTAGCCAACGACTCTCCTGGCACGCAATGTGCCATACAGGCCACCAAGGAGGGACTATTGCTATGGACATGCTCTTGATGGGATTGTGCATGACGTTCATAGGCGTGGCGGTCACCGCGATGGCGTTCGTTGCGGCGACGCGTCCAAGGTCGTCAACCCCAGCGGTTCAGCCCGAGCTTCCCGCAGCGAAGGTGGCTCCGGCCCGCTTTTTCTCAGACCGCGTGGCGGCGTCCATTCCGCTGCAGCCGACGGTGCCGATTGAAGTTCTGCTGCTGCAAATCGAAAACCATGTTCGTCTGGAACAGGCCGCTGCGGAATCGTTCGTTGCGTTTCCGACTCAGGCTCTGTTGCACAGCAAGACAACTTCGCCGTTTGTTAACTAAGGGAATGGCTCATGGTATATGAACTGTTGAACGGTTTGTCACCCGCCGAAGCGGATCAGGTGCTGGCGTTGGGTACCAGAGTGACGGTGCCTAGCGGAGGTCCGCTCTTCCGGCTGGGAGACCCGGCTGACCGCCTCTTTCTCACCGAGCGTGGCCGCATCCGGCTGACACTTCCCATGCTGGTTCGGGGCCGGCAAGAGGACATCCTGATCGAAGAAAAATCGCCCGGTGAAACGGTCGGCTGGTCCGCTTTGGTTCCACCCTACAGCTTCACCCTCTCCGCCACCGCCCCGCTGGAAACGGAAGTCATTGCGCTGTCACGGGAGACGCTTTGCGCCTTCTGCGATTCCTCGCCGGCGGTCGGTTACAAAATCGGCATGAACTTGGCCATCCTGGTGGGACAACGTCTGCAACTGGTCCAGGCAATGTGGCTGCGCGAGATGCAGCGCACGGTTGAACTAAGGGCCGCCGGCGTTAGAGAACGATGAGTTGGACCGTGCCGGCAGAAACAATGAGAATCGGGCCGGCGGCAGCCATTCCTGAGGAAAGGCTAGCGGTCAGTCGCGTTAGGGATTACATGAGAGCAGCAGATCGGAGAAATAAATATGGGAACCAGTGACCCGGGAATGGCGAATCCAAGCTGCCCGCTGCACCCGCCTGTATCCCGTAGGGGGTTTGTCGAATTCTTGCTGGGCGGCGGCTTGCTGGCTACATTTGCTTCCTTCATCTACCCCGTGCTGCGCTATTTCGTCCCTCCGCCAGTGGCGGATCTCGGTGTCGATGAGGTCGTGGCCGCCAAGGTCGGCGAGCTGAAGCCGAATTCGGGGACGATTTTCCGCTTTGGCGACCGGCCCGGCCTGTTGATCCTGGAAGCCGACGGCACCTTTCGTGCCCTGTCGGCCACGTGCACGCATCTGGGCTGCATCGTGCAATATCGTCCCGATCTGCACGAGATCTGGTGCCCCTGCCACAACGGAATCTACAACCTCAATGGCGGCAACGTCTCCGGCCCTCCGCCCAAACCGCTCACAGTCTTCAATGTCCACGTGCGGGGTGACGAGATTTTCGTCAGCCGGAATGTGGAGGCGTGACCGTGTTCCGTGCCATCCTTCGCTGGCTCGATAAACGCCTCGATTTGGACGGAATCCTGGCCCCATTCCGGCACAAAACCGTCCCTACGCACAAGCTCACCTACTGGTACTTCTTCGGCGGCATCACGCTGTTTCTCTTCATCACCCAGGTGCTCACCGGCATCTTGCTGCTTCTGTATTACCGTCCCAGCGCCAACGAAGCGTTTGAAAGCGTGCAGTACATCGTGACGCGGGTGCAGTTTGGCTGGCTGATTCGTTCCATCCACTCGTGGTCCGCCAACCTGATGATCTTCACTGCCTTCGCGCACATGTTCAGCGTATTGTTTCTGAAGGCGTACCGCAAGCCCAGGGAGATGACGTGGGTCAGCGGCATGTTGCTGCTCTTTCTGGTCATGGGATTCGGCTTCAGCGGCTATCTGCTGCCGTGGAACAAGCTGGCCTTCTTCGCCACTACGG
>Ga0187877_1004049_pt1 | contig 11504 bp, 7 predicted proteins | sample June2016WEW_17_1_3_FD_132430 | JGI IMG/M metagenome (GOLD analysis project Ga0187877, IMG submission 132430) | Peatland microbial communities from SPRUCE experiment site at the Marcell Experimental Forest, Minnesota, USA - June2016WEW_17_100 | ecosystem: Environmental > Terrestrial > Soil >... | reverse complement strand
GCGCTCGGCGAGCCGGAACAGGCGCAAGAGATCCCCGGCGCTGCGCGTCATGCTGAGAATGAACCGGCGGCTGGCCAGGGGCCCGTGCGCCTTCTGGATCTCGCGCAGGGCTCGGAACTCCGCCAACAGCTCCTCCGGGGCGGACTCGAGCTTGCCGCTGTGGTCGCGAAAATCCAGTTCGGCCAGGTGCAGTCCGAAGGTCCGAGCCTGCGTCAGCAGCCGCTGCAACCGGCCGCCCGCAGCGCGCCGCGCCCCTTGCCGGAGCAGGCCCTGTTGAACTTCCTCCAAGGTCCCGATGAGCTCAGTGATTTCGGCCTTGCCCGCTCGCAACTGGCTGCGAAGCTGGGCCAGTTTGGCACGGAAAGCCTCGTAAGGCTGGAACGGATGGACCGCCCCCGCTGGTTCGAACTTGCCCGCGCCGTGCGGCGGCGCGCTGGCATGAGTTATTTCCTGAACCAGCCTGGCGCACTGCCGCTCGTAATAATCCATCGCGACGCAGCCATGCCAATCGGCCGCCTGACGGCTGATGTGCGGTGTGACGAACGGGTTGCCGTCCCGGTCGCCCCCCACCCAACTGGCAAAGGTGAGGAACTGGCGATGACGCTTTACCCGGGGGTAATACCCCGCCAGTTCGGCGTCGAACGTGGCATAGAAATCTGCCGCCGCTTCAAAGATAGCGCGGTCGAAGTAAAAGACCGCGTTGGCGACTTCCTGCAGCGGCCCCACCCGTCGCTCCCGCACTTCCTCAGTCTGCCAGAGAGCTTCGAGGACCTCATCCGGATCGTCCCAGTGCTCCTCTAGCCGCCAGATTTGCGTCATTGTGGCCCGGCGCTTGGCTTCGGTGGGATGCGCCGTCAGCACCGGCTGAATCTCCAGTTCGTCCAGGCAGCGCCGGACCTTTTCCGCGGGCACGCCGGCCTGCTGAAGTTGCTGAAAAAGACTGCGCAGCGACATCGCGGGCGCCGCGGTGCTCTGCAAGTGGCGAATCCGGGCGCGCTCTTCGCACAGGTTGACAACCTGAAAAAACAGGCTCAGCGCATGGGTGATCTGGTAGGCCTCGCTGACACTAAGCCGATGAACGAGCGTGCGTTGGGTCCGGACGCCGATGCGATCGTGGTGTTGGCGCGCCGCGGCTGCGAACCGCCGAATCCGGTCTAGGTGCTCAAATACGACCTCCCCCGCCTGCTCCCGGATAATGGCATCCAGCCGGCCCGTCAGGTGCTCGATCTCTTCCGCAACGATTACACTCAAAGTGCCCTAACATAGGGTGAGTCCCTGAAAGAGCAAGCCGGTGCGGGCGGCTTGGCCTCAGAACCGATACTGCAGGCTGGTATAGACCAGATGCGACTCGTAATTCTGGTGTCCGCCGTACGTGCTGTTGTCCGAATGGGAATACCCGTACTTCAACGACCAGCGGATGTGCTTGGTGATCCGGCGAGTGAGCGAGGCGGTGATGGCATAGGTCTCTTCGCCCGAACCGTAGGGCACGCCGTCCAGCGAGTTGTTCTGATAATCGTCCGCCAGGAAATAAAAGAAATTCAGCTTCAGGTCGGTCTTGTCATCCACGACCAGCCCGGAAGAAAAGTTCACAGTCCAGTAGTCGTTCTGCGCCGGGAGAATAGCCGGCGTGTAGTCAGAAGCGGGGGTCTTGGTTTCGTTCAGAACATAACTCAGGCCCGCTTGCAGGTAGAGGCGCGACCAGGGCGTCCAGCTAATATCCTCGCCGATCACATGGCCGATCGTCCGGGAGGATTCCACCTCGCCAAGGCCTGACATCGAGTCCGGCGTGGTGTGGACGGTCGAGTACTGATACTCGTAGCGGGAGACGGTGGAAATGTTCTGCCTCGGTCGGAACGTCACCCTGAAGCTCCCGTCATAGGTTTCGAATTCTTGCAGGGTCAGGTAGGCGGGATACCGCGTAAAACTGTCATTGGGAGTGCTATCCAGCGTGTAATCATAATCGTACTTGTTGTGCTGGTAGTATCCCCCGGCATCCAGGGTGAGCTGGCGAGCGGGGTACCATCGGACTCCGGCGCTGTATTTCTGAAAGAAACGGTCAATCTGCGAGTTATAGTTTACCGGCTGCACCCCGATATCGTTGATGGGAACCAGCCCCCCGGTTTCCGCCACAGTTCCACTCCCTTCCGTCAATTCGCCCCGCGCATAGAACACCCAGTTGGTGATGCCGTTATAGGTTGCATCCAGACGCTCGCGCACGTCGAGGTCGCTGGCGTTATTGACCCCGTCTATGGATTGCGGCTGGTAATCACTCAGCGTCTCCGTCCCACTGGAGGTTCCATCTGAGTTCTGCTGTTGGACACGCAGGGAAGGCACAATGGTCAAATGCGGCAATGGCCGGGTGAACACGTTCAGGTCCCCAACGTATTCATACAGGTGGGAGCCTCCGTTCAGACCAGTATAGCCGAGACCATTTTGTACGTTCGGCGCGTAGCCGACATCATAGGCCGATCCGTAAATGCGGCTGCCGCTGAAATCGTTGTCCAGGTCCGAGAATGAAACGCCCGATGAGACCATCACGTTCTTGCTAAGCCAGCTTTCGGCGAACGAGTGCACGTTCAGCATGTCATAAGTGGTGCCCTGCCGATCGGTGATATTCTGCTGGGAGGATTCCCCAGGGAACTGGTCAATCTTCAGCGTGTCGTCCATGTGCCCGGTCTCGTACCGGATCCCCGCCCCCACATCTACCGACTTAATGTGGTGTGTGACGTCCATCTGGAAGATGTCGCTCCGCTCATTAATGTCATAGATCGAGGGGCTGAGCCCGCGCACGAGCGCGCCGCCCGAAGGATGCGTGTATCCCCAAATGGTCGAGCTGTCTTCCCCCTCCCGGTAGGTGTGTTCGTACTTGAAGGTGATCTTCGGCACATTCTCCAGCGTCAGCCCGCCCTCGATTGAAAAGTCTCCCCGATCCAGCGCCTGCGCATCCCCGGGCTGCCCATAGTAAGCGCCTGTAGGCGGGAAAAAGCCCCCGTCACCATTCTGCCAGGTGCGGAATTCGCTGGCCGAAAAACGCAGATAGCCCAGTTTCTCCTTCTCGACGCCTAGACTCAGTTTATAGTCGTGCTCGTCGAATATGCCGCGCCCGTCCACGGTCATCGTCGTGCCCTTGGCGATCTGTTGCTGGTAATGCAAATCCGTGATGCCGCCGAAGGCACCCCCGCTGTTCTGGTTCTGCTGCTGAAACTGGGACTTGTTGCCTTTGGTCAGGAAACCGCCGAACCCGAACTCGACCCAGTTGTTGTAGGCATTCGTGCCGCCCTCAAACATTTGCTCCGGCGTCATCGGAGCAGCCGCAACGACCGCTGGCGGGGCATTGGTCGCAGCCGCCGGTGGGGCATTTGTCACGGCCGCAGGCGTGGCGTTGGTCACAGCCGCCGCGGGAGCATTAGTGGCAGCCACTTTAGGAGCCTGCGCCAATGTCCCCGGTGCATTGGTCTCGGCGGCCGAAACAACGGAGACGGTCAACCAGAGGCCGAGCCAAGCTGCCCAGCGCCATCCAATGCGTTCTTCCTCGCACACGTTTCTTGGTTTCATCGGGGTTCGAGTTGGTGGTTAGAAGCGCAAGGCCGAGCTGACGCGAGAACCATGTATCGCCTCGTGGCAACCGGCAGTCCAGCAAGTGCCTTGCTGCAGACGCAGCGTATGGTCCGATCCACCAATCAGCAACTTGCCGCTGCTGACCTGCTGAAAGTGGCATCGCAGGCAAAGGTTCGCATCGCGAATCTTAAGCATCTTGGCATTGACCGAGCCGTGAGCGGTGTGGCAAGTCGTGCACCCTTCGCGCAGGGCCTCGTGCTCGAACACGAAAGGTCCGCGCTGGGCGGCATGGCAGCCGAAGCATAGTTCGTTCTCCGAGAGCAACGAGGTGCCTCCGGCCCGGAAAATGGAACCCTTATGCGGCGAATGGCACGCCGTGCAACTCAGCCGCCCCTCTGGCACCGGATGGTGAGAGGGCAGGTCAAATTGCCCGCGCACATTGGGATGGCACTGGAAGCACACCGTTTCGGTGGAGCGGGCGGGATGGAGCGCGGGTTGCGCCCCGAAGCTGCTCGCCTCAGGGCGCCCGGCGGTGAAGCTGTAAGGCGGCTTGACTTCGCCACCTGACTCGGAGTGCAGGCTTCCCGGCCCGTGGCAGGACTCGCACCCGACGTTGAGCGCATTAGTCCCCAGCGCCATCAGCCGCGCATGGTCAGCCGTCGCGAAGTCCCGGCAAAGCTTGTCGTGACACTGTTCACATTCCTTGGAGCCGATGTATTTCGCCCCGGGAACGTCCGGCAGGACCACCACGGCCCGATTCACCGTCCCGCAGGAAATCACCACCACCAACAGCAGCACCGCCGCCGCCGCCGCTGCCAGCGATCGGAGCCAGGTCGCGCGCTGCCTTCTATCCATGCGAAGGATGCGTTTCATCATAAGGGCTCTGATTGTCATTCATCATTGGTACTGCATGGCACTGCAAGCCACCGGCCGTTTTTCTCGCCGAGCGCCTCACCGCAAAGCTTGATCAACCCAGTTTTGAGCGGTGTCCAAAAGCGTTAAGGAATAGAGGGGGTTGTGAACGGCTAAGCTGCCGTCGTACAGCACGAGGTAAAGGTCGAACCGGGCCTTTTGGATATTAGCCGGAATCCGCGTTTGAAGAGCGGCAGTGGGCCCCGGGCCACCAGGTGACAGCGAGCCTGGCATGGTGTATTCCCATGCCCTTGTCCCGTACCGAGCCGTTCCCAATATGGCCGGCGCCTTGGTGATGGCCCATTGATTCAAGGAGGCTTGCACGGCCTGTATCTGGTTGGTGATAAGCCCGCTCACAAAAACAACCAGATTACTGGCATTCGCGGCACTGCCGTGACAATCGGCACAGACTACATAGCTATCCATGGCAAATGTGTGACCGGTCATGGCCGGCTGCGACGGGCTCGTGTAGGGGGCCGTTTGCATGTGGCAGCCGACACATTGGTTGGTGATGAGAAGGGCGTGGGAACCCGGGTCGTATTGGGAAGGCCCGGAATCCAGCTCGCCGACGGCACCCAGCAACATATTGTACTGTGGGAATCTATCCGGCGGCGCGCTCGAAATGGTCCACGATGCGCCGTGATCGTTGTGGCATTGGCCGCAGAGATTAACGCTCGGATTGAAGCCAGTCGTCGAGAGTCCTGAGACATAGTCATTCGTGGAATAAAGGGGACTGCGCACTTGCGCGGGAAAGCCCGTGAGCTGGTGTGGTTCGTGGCACGTCGGACAGCCGGCGTGCCCGCTTGTCTTCCAATCCTTATAGACTGCGGGGTGGCAAGCACCACAAGAAGTGCCGGACAGCGGCAGATTGAGATTGGGTCTGGACACCGGATCGTAGTCATTAGCAGCATGGTCGGCAGACGGGCCATGGCAACCCTCGCATTGTCCCGCGTGCCGAGTCTGATTCACGGTCTGCGCGATAGGTGAATGGCATTCAAGGCAGAGTTGAGAATCGCCGAAGACGGTTGTTGCCGGAGCCGTAGAAACGGGTTGGCCGACGGTCCCTCTACCCGCGCTCCTCACCGTGACGGTTTGGCCAAGGACTTTCCCACTGAGGCTGTCCAACGCGTTGGTGGTCGGATAAAAGTTGATAGTGAGCGAGGTGGTCCGGTCGGTGCCTGCGCCCGACAGCCTGACGCTTTCCAGGCCCGTGCGCGCGGAATAGGTCACAATCGGACTCGCCTGCACGCTGCGGCCGTTGGCCATTATAATCGAAGCGGCACCTCCGGGCGGCTGCAAATTCATGGCCACGTTCCAGCTCCCATCCACACCTGGCGGTAATGGTACGCCAGCAACAGGCCCTTTGATAGCGCCGCTTTTCAGCCCCGCGATCATAGCTTGGCCACGGGCCGTTCCATCCAGAAATCCCAGGTTAACCTCCAGATTGTACTGCACGGAAATGGTGGAAGACTTTCCTCCGGCGCCGTTGGCCGGCACCACCCACCGTGCGGACAATGAGGCGCGCGTCGCTCCGCCCCCGCCGCCCGTAACCGTCCCGCTGACGCTGTACTGTGCCGCGAGGAGATCGGTGCCTACCTGGATATTGGTTACCCCTGACCCTCGCAGCCGCCCCGCCGCATCCTGTGCCAGCGAGCAGCCGAGGGAGAGATTCACCGTCCCTCCGCCTGCTAACGTGACGACGTGGCTAAACTCGTAGCTGCCGCTGAGGTCATAGACCGGCACGTTCGGGCTTGCGAATGAAAAACCGACTGGCCCGGATGGCGCCGGCTGGCCGGCCAGACTCGTCGCCGTTCCGGCGCACAATGCTGTGGCGAGAAGGATCGGCAACCCAGGGAGCAAAACCAACACCTGCTTAGTTAACAGTGCTTTCATGCTGTTCATGGACCGCATACTCTGCTGCCACACGCAGTCTCTGCTTGTGCGGCAAACTCACATCACCAGACGGCCGCTGGGATTCTCTGAGCCCTATTCTCAACCATTGCCCGGGCCCGCGCAACATCAGATTCAGCGTCGTCCGACGGCGTTCGCGCGGAAGTTAGAGGCCGAAATCGAGGAGAGCTATCCCAATATTGTCTGATGTTCACCATCAATTGTCCTGTGGAGGGCGCTTTCCGCCAGCCTCCCCTTCCGAGACAAAATTAGCTCGCGGTTGCTGCGCCGCTCTGACAAATTACCATCGGAATACGGCATCGGCACCAGAGCAGAAAGCATGGCACAAATATTCGCGAACCATTCGGAAACTCCCTGTCGGCGACACAGGGGTGAGGAAGCGGGCGTTCGGGGCATCGTTCTGGCACTGGCCTTCCTTCTCGTAGGGGCTGCCTTCGGTGCTGTGTGGCTTTACCGCACCGCGCACCGCGGCCCTGCTGTCAGCGGCGAACCGACTGGCCCACAACCGGTCGCCTTGTCCGATACCACCTTGTCGGTCCTGCAGAAGCTGGATTCGGTGCTTGAAATCCGGTTATACTCCATTCTCGATCCGGCGAGCGTGCCGGACTCCGAGATGGCCTTCGCCAGCCGGGTGGACCAGATGCTTTTAGCCTACCAGCAGGCAGCCGGTGGCAAGATCAAGCTGACCCGCTTCGACGCGCAGTCGAACCTTAATCCCAATGCCGCCCGGGCGGACGGCGTCCAGGCTTTTAACCTCGATAAGGGCGCAGCCTGTTACCTGGGGGTTGCGCTTGCCTACCAGGGGCGGAAAGAGATCCTGCCGCACCTTTCCCCGGAATGGGAGCAAGCCGTGGAACCCGATTTGACGCGGGCTATCCTCCGCCTGGTCGAGGCTCCTCGCCCCACCGGTGCCGGCGCCCCGGTCCCGTCAGAAGTCAATACAAACGCCGTCCGGGAAGTGAAGGCCTTGATTCCCAATCTCGGCACCGTGTCAGAGGAAGAAGGAACGCGCATTCTGCGTGAGGCCGCGCTCAACGAGTTCACCGCCGCCGCCAAGGAAATGCAGGTCCAGCTCAAACAAGCCGAACAACGCCTCGCCCAGGCACGAAGCGGCGGTTCCGACGCCGACCAGCAAGCCGCCATGAAACAACTACAGCAGGTCCAGTCTGAGCAAGATCAGAAACTCAAGGAGATCGCCGCCAGGTCCAAGGCCCAAATTGACGCCCTGCAACAGCTCAAGGCAACGCCCCATTGATATCGTCCTGGCGGTCCCTGGTCATCCGGCAGTCTGATCCGCCTCGACAGCTCCCTGCGCTCCAATTACGCTCCGTCGGTCAGTATGGACCCTAGCGGCACAGCGGGAACGGAAGGTTCCGGCGCGCGGTTTGTCACCACGCATTGGTCGGTAGTGCTGGTTGCGGGGCGCACTGATTCCACTCGCGCACAGACTGCCCTGGCCCGGCTTTGCCAAACCTACTGGTATCCCCTTTACGCCTATGTGCGTCGGCGCGGTCACTCGCCTCAGGACTCCCAGGACCTCACCCAGGAATTCTTCGCCCGCCTCTTGGAACGCCACACCCTCGCTATCGCCGACCCCAACCGGGGGCGCTTCCGCTCCTTCCTCCTGTCCACGATTAATCACTTCCTGGCCCACGAATGGGAAAAGCTCGGCGCGCAGAAGCGGGGTGGAAGCCGCCAGATCCTGTCGTTGGACCTGGCACGCGCCGAAGAGCGTTACGATCTGGAGCCCACGGATAATTCGACGCCCGACAAGTTATTCGACAAGCACTGGGCCACCGCTTTGCTGGAGGAAGTGCTGAGCCAGCTTGAGGCCGAATACCAGCAAGCCGGCAAGGCCGATTTGTTCGCCTCGTTGAAGCAGACACTCACCGGCACGGGTGAGTCTCAACCCTACGCCGTGCTGGCCACCCGCCTGGGCATGAACGAACCCGCCGTCAAGGTGGCGGTGCACCGCTTGCGCAAGCGGTACCGGGAACTGTTACGGGCGGAGATGGCCAACATCGTGGCCGATCCCGAGCAAGCCGATGATGAACTGCGCCACCTTGTTACCTCGCTCGCAGGCCGATGAGCACCAGTAACCTTTTCCCGCCGTTCCGGTAATGGGGGATGAAAGGGTATTATGGATACGATACAAATTTGCCCAAGCTGTGGCCGGCCGTTGCCCTCCAACGCGCCCAAAGGCCTGTGCCCGGAGTGCCTGCTCAAGGCGGGCCTCCAAACCGAAACGCAGCCCAACGCTGGTGGTCCGGCTCCACCCAAGCCGCCGCCGTTCGTGCCGCCCAGCCCGGCGGAGCTGGCCCGGCACTTCCCGCAGCTCGAAATCCTCGAACTCATTGGCCGTGGTGGCATGGGTGCGGTCTATAAGGCCCGTCAGCCATCACTGGACCGGCTGGTCGCGCTCAAAATCCTGCCGCCCGGCGTGGCAGGCGATCCCGGTTTTGCCGAGCGCTTCACTCGCGAAGCCCGGGCGCTGGCGCGTCTGAGTCATCCCAACATCGTAGCCGTCTATGACTTCGGCCAGGCCGCCGGAATGCCTTTCTTCCTCATGGAGTATGTGGACGGACCAAATCTGCGTGAACTGGAGCGCGGCGGGAAGCTGAATCCGCGCGAGGCCATGCAAATCATCCCGCGGATTTGCGAGGCACTGCAATTCGCCCATGACGAGGGCATCGTCCACCGGGACATCAAACCCGAGAACATCCTCCTGGACAAAAAGGGGCGGGTGAAGATTGCCGACTTTGGGATCGCCAAACTCCTCGGCCAGACGACGGTGCCGGACGCCGCGCTTACCGGCGCCGGTGACGTCGTGGGGACCCTTAACTACATGGCTCCCGAGCAGAGGGAGAAGCCCCTGACGGTGGACCATCGGGCGGACATCTTCTCGCTGGGAGTCGTCCTCTATGAGCTGCTGACGGGCGAGTTGCCCCTCGGCAAGTTCGCGCCTCCATCCAAGATGGCCCAGGTGGACGTGCGCCTGGATGAGGTCGTCGTCCGCGCGTTGGAGAAGGAACCCGCGCGCCGCTACCAACACGTCAGCGACCTCGGCACGGATGTGCAGAACATCACCGCCGCTGGGTCAGCCAATCCGCCGCTTCTCTCTCAGCCGCCGGCGCCGGTGGTGCCGCCGGCGCCCCCGCCGGAGGAACCCAGTGACTGCCGGATTCTGCCCGCCTTTCTGCTCGCCTTCATATTCGGCATCTTTGGCGCACACCGCTTTTACGTCGGGAAGATCGGAACGGCGTTCTTGCAGTTGTTCACGTTCGGCGGCCTGGGCATCTGGGCAACCATTGATTGGATTCTAATCCTGTGCAAGGCCTTCAAGGATAAGAAGGGTAGGAGGATTACCAAGTGGACTTAGTCTGCCTGGCAAAACCCGGGACCCTGCACCCAGCGGCGGCGTTTCATCAGCCGCTGAGCGCGCCAGGCCCCAATGAGGCCGAGCAGCGGATGTTCGACCACAGAATCCAAGGCTGCGCGGCCAGGTGTGCCGCGGCCTGGACCGAGGCCAGCCCCACCTCTTCCGGTTTCGGACCGACTGTTGACCTGCCAGCGAAGCTGGAACGTGAGCATCGCGCTGACGGGTATGTTGAGGAGATCGAAGCGCGGTTGCGCCGCTGGCCCGCATCTCCGGCAAGGCGCGCGGCTTGGCGCCAGGATTTGCTGGGCGCAGTGCGCCGGATTGCCAGCGACTACCTGCAAGGTGACGCGGAAGGACTGGCTCAGCTATTCACTGCCGAGGGTCTTGCAGCGACCCGTCAGTTCGTGCGGCAGGCAAAGGCGTTTGCCCCGGCAATAAGCGATCAGAACCTCTTCCAAGCCTTGCGCAACCTCTGGGTCACGCACAGCGTCCAATTGTTCTTGCGCGCCCCGATTACTCTTTCTCCGACGATATTTGCCTACAGCATGCTTTACCCGTGGACCGACAATTGCCTCGACGACCTGCGACTCGAGCGCGCGGCGAAGATCGCATTCGGCGATTGGCTGACCCTCCGTCTGTCCGGCGAAATAGCGCCAACGCGGGACGTTCATGCCGAGCAGGTTGGCCGTCTGGTCGGCATGATCGAACGGCTCTACCCCAGGGCCGAGTTCCCTGAAGTCTATCTCAGCCTGCAGGCCATTCATCACGCCCAAATGCGAAGCCTCGATCAGCAGGACGTGGCGTGGACCTTGGACGAGCAGGCGCTGCTGGACCTCAGTATCGCCAAAGGAGGAGCCTCCGTCCTGACCGACGCCTGCCTGGTGCGGGGTTCGTTGACCGATGATGAGGCGGAGTTCATGTTCGCCTACGGAGTGCTGCTTCAACTCATGGACGACCTGCAGGATCTCCGTGACGACTTGGCCAATCGGCATCTGACGATCTTCACGCGGCAGACAAGGATTGGCCCACTAGACGAAGTCACTACCCGATTATGGGCTTTCACGCAAAAGGTGCTCTGGGGCTTTAGCCGGTTTGCATCCGCCCAACCCTGCCCCCTCAAATCCCTGGTTCAGGACAACTTCCGGCTCCTGCTCGTCCAGACCGTGGCCCGGAACCACGAGTTCTACACCCCGGATTTTGTCATGCGGGTGGAAGCTTCCTCTCCTGTGCGATTCTGTTACCTCACCGGGCAGGAAAAGACCCTGACTGGCAAATACTCCCAGGTGTTGACTTCAATTCGGCAAAGCCGGAGAATTGACTCTCTATTCCAGATGTTGGACTGAGCTGGCGCACGCGCAACCATGTTGCCAGCACTGGAAACGTCTGGGAACGAAGAAGATCAGAAACTCGCCCATCACTGTCTTCGGTGACGTGGACTTCCGACTTCGCGGCCATCAGTGCCTTGACTCCACAGCCACAATAGAAGACCCAGACGTTGCAACTTAAGTGCCACAACCACTGATAGTTACGAGTACATACGCGTCGTAAGTGCAGGAAATTCAGAGATTTACACAGTCCACACCGAGTACTCGCCGGGGTCCCTCCATCGCCCCACCGGACACTCGCCGTAGTACCTCTTATCCGCGATAAGAGATAAGCTTGTTCCCAGACTCCGCTGGGAACAAGGGGCGCTTCGCGCAGCCGACAGTACGGTTTCCCATTTTTGGGATTAACGACAACATGT
>Ga0187877_1004044_pt1 | contig 11507 bp, 10 predicted proteins | sample June2016WEW_17_1_3_FD_132430 | JGI IMG/M metagenome (GOLD analysis project Ga0187877, IMG submission 132430) | Peatland microbial communities from SPRUCE experiment site at the Marcell Experimental Forest, Minnesota, USA - June2016WEW_17_100 | ecosystem: Environmental > Terrestrial > Soil >... | reverse complement strand
GGAACGTGTGGCGATTGACCCTGCATGTCCTTGTGGAAAATGCGAATTCTGCATCGAAGGAAATCCGAATCTGTGTTCGGCATTGCACTTCGCCGGGCACGCACCTGATGATGGCGCCCTTCGCGAGTATATTGCCTGGCCGGACCATTGCCTTGTTCCGCTCCCCGATTCGATCTCTGAAAGCGAAGGGGCAATGCTGGAACCGCTGGGTGTGGCTTTATATTCGGTGGATTGTGCACCCGTAAAACCGGGCATGAGTGTTGGTGTTTTTGGCTGCGGTGTAATCGGGCTCTCGGTAATTCAGCTAGTGCGAGAGGCGGGCGCAACTTCTATTTTTGCCACCGAGTTGCCTGACCTTTCGCACCGCGTCCAATCTGCGAGGTCGTTTGGTGCAACAGTGTTCGAAGCTTGCGGCGGACGGGAAGCGGAACAGATTCTCAAAGCAACAGCGGGGCGCGGTGTGGACGTCGCGTTTGAAGCTGCAGGAGATCCTGAGGCGGTCGAAGCCGCCGTTGCCGCGGTAAAGCCCGGCGGACACGTAATCCTGATCGGGATACCCCGCGACGATCGCACAACCTTTACTTCATCGATTGCCCGGCGCAAGGATTTGACGATCAAAGTGCAGCATCGGATGAAAAACTCCTATCCGCGCGCAATTCGGCTGGTGAAAAGCGGAGTCGTGAAGGTCGATTCGCTGGTGACGCACCATTTTCCACTCGTTGAAGTCGAGCGGGCTTATGCCTGTGCCGCGAATCGTGCGGGAATCAAAGTCATCGTGGACTGCTAAAGAAAATTCAGACCTGCGGACGCCTTAACAACGAAACAACGGCCTGAGCGCCCGAGTGCTTGCCAGCAGTTCGCTGCGTTCCTCCATGCCCATGGGATCTAGATCAGGCGCCAGTTCCAGCGCCATTCGGAAAAGCCGTTCATCACCGGGAGGAATTGCAGCGGTTACACCTTCCGAGAGAGTAAAGCGCAGGGCTTGCCGGGCCATTTCGCGGTTTTCGATTGGACGGTACCAGCAATTCGGGTATTTCCTTTTCTCTCCTTTGCGCCATGGGCCATGAGCCATTGCTTTGATTGCAAGGCGCGCAACGCTCAATTCTTTTGCCCTCGCGATGACCTGCGGTCCGAAATTCCCTCGCGCAAAGCAGATGAAATTAATGGGAAATAATACCGAATCGAATTGAAAACGGTCGAGCAGCGCCATTGCGGCTTCTACGATGTGAGCGGAAAACCCAATGTATCGGATCTTCCCTTCTTGACGTGCCTGCGTGAATGTTTCCAATGCGCCGCCCGGCGCAAAGATTTCATTCACTTCTTCCATGTCTGAAACGGCGTGAAACTGGTAAAGGTCCAAATGATCCGTATGCAACTGGCGCAGGGAATGATTTAATTCTTCCTGGGCGCCCTTTGCCGATCTTTCCAGAGTCTTGCAGGCAAGAAATACCTTTTCTCTGTGCTGTGCCAGCGCTTTCCCCATTTTCTGCTCGGCTTCTCCATCACCATAGAACGGGGCCACATCGAAGTAGTTGATTCCCCGGGCCAGCGCTTCCTCGACAATCCTGTCCACCGAAAACTGCTCCATTCCTACCAGGAGCATTCCGCCAAGTCCGAGAATCGAAAGGCTGACTTCATCGCGGTATGGTCTTTTCGGAATTTCAAGGCTTCTCATTGGAGGTTCTCCGTTCCCCGTTTTCCATTCCCCGTTCTAAACAGGCAAAAACGGACTTTACTTGATGCAGGATGTGGGATGCAAGATGCAGGATAGGATCCCCGGTTTCCAAGTTCAAAGTTTAGTCTCGAACGGGTGACGGAAAACGGGAGCGATGAAGGCTGATCCGGGCGGTTGGGTCCCTAAAACTGCTGCAATCTCACTACACTGAAAGGCACCGGTTCTCCAGGCAACGTTGCATACCCAGGTGCGGTCGGACACGCATTTGCACGAGGCACAGCAAAACCTGCGCACACCGTTAGCTTGGCCAATCTTCAGGTTTTTGGTCAAGCCTCCACCTGAACAGTTGTGCCAGGCACTCTCACCCGGAGTTCTTCAAATTTTTGGTTGATCTGGAGGTCCCGGCTTCCGCCAGAACCTCCCTTGGGAACTTAGGCCTGAAGTTTTACTACATCCTGAGCCTGATACCCTTTAGGCCCTTTGGCAACATTGAATTCTACGTGATCGCCTTCATTCAATGATTTGAAACCAGTGGCCTGAATAGCGGAATGGTGCACGAAAACATCATCCCCGGAATCGCGCCGGATGAATCCGTAGCCTTTTTCATTATTAAACCATTTAACCACGCCTTGTTCTTTCATTTTTCCTCTTTATTCTTTACTTCAAATCCTGCGCTGCGCGCAGGGATACAATTTAAATCTAAATTGTCTGTTTTCGTTCCATCTAAACCCAAGGGGGGACGAAACCAAACCGGGGAGACATCTCCACCTCAGACGCTCAAGACCTTTCAGATGTAGGCATTCGCCATGATCCAGGTCGCCCTCGAATATACATGCCCACCTTTAAAATTGCAACTTTTACACGAAAAAATTAAGCGAAAAATGATGTGCGGGGCAGGTCCCCAAAAAGCGTCGCATCCGCGCAAAGCGACAACATCAAACTTCAAATGAGCCGGGTTTTCCCACCTGTTTCGGCGGCTCATTTAGACCGGTGGGGAGGCATTGCGGACAGGGGCAAAGCTGACGCAGATAATCAAAGGTATAAATTCCGGTATCGTGTCCGTCGCTCCAGCCGAATTGCAGAGCATAATTGCCCACCGTGGAAACGTTCACCCTCTCCACAGTTGCGGGAATGTCCCCATGGACTATCTTCCGCTGCCCGGTGAACTCCTCGACGCAAGCAGCGCACAGACAATTCTCCCGAAGGTACCAGGACGGATAGGAACTAAGATGACCGTCGTTCCAGACGATGTCGGTCTGGACCGGACTTATCCGTTTCACAATTTTGGGCTTTAGGTACGGCATGTAGCATCCCCAATCAAAAAGAACTCAGAAGTCAGAATCCAAGCACATTCTGACTTCTGAATTCTGAATCACATGGGCTTTTTCTGTCGAAGAACGTGGTCCATATTTTTCAGGAAAACTTCTTTCGTTTCGAAACCTGTTCCGCGAAGACTAGTGATCTCCTGTCCGTCCGGTCCGAGGAACACCAGTGTTGGGACTCCCAGGACCTGAAATTTTTTCCTAAGCAACTCCGACTGCGGATTGGCTGCTGAAGTGAGGTCTACCTTCAGCATGAAAAAGGCTTTTGATCGGGCAACGACCTCGGGTGCTGCAAAGGTATGATTATCGAGTTCCTTACAGGGTGCGCACCAATCCGCATAAAAATCGATGAAAACAGGCTTATTCTCCTGGGAGGCTCGGCTCAGAATTGATTCGGAATATGGCATCCATTGGATGGATTCGCCCTGATTCTTCGCTGCGGAACGGACCTGAGCGCTCCCGATACTTCCTTGAAGACCAGCGACGGTTGTATATAGCGCGGCGGCAAAAAAAACAATCCCGACCACGTTGCGCACATACGAAAATATTCTGTCAGGTCCGGGTACGGTATCAATCCAAGCCAGGTAGATGCCGCCCAGAAGCATAATCAGCGCCAGTGTCAGATTGTAAGCCAGCAGACTCGGGAAGAGGGATTTCAAGAAATACACAGCCATCATCAACAGGATGAAACCGAAAATTTTCCGAACCCAAACCATCCACGCGCCGGAGCGTGGCAAGCGGTGAATGCTTCCCGAAAAGATTCCCAGGAGAAGAAACGGGATTCCAAGCCCGATGGCGAGCACGAAAAACAGAGCAAAACCCAGAATTGCATTCCCCCGGTTCCCGACATAGGTCAAAAGCCCAAGGACGAAAGGCCCGACACACGGCGCAGCCACGATTCCCACCGTGAGCCCCATCAGGAAAGTACCGAAGAGACCTTTCTGAGAACTCCCGGCAAGACGGTTCAACCACTGCGGGACTCTCAACTCGTACACATCAAACATGCTCAAAGCCAGAATTACCATGACAAGCGCGATACCAAGCAGCACCGGTGGATATTGATTTGCCGCGCCAAAAAGTCCGCCCGTCAAAGCTGCGACCACGCCAAGAACCGAATAAGTCACGGCCATGCCTGTGACATATAGGCTGGAATGCGCAATGAGGCTCCCCTTTTTCCCCTGCGCCTGTCCGCCGAAATAGGAGATGGTGATCGGAATCATCGGATAAACGCAAGGGGTCAGGTTCAGCGCCAGTCCTCCCAAAAAAACCAGGACAAAGGTAATCAGAAGGCTCTTATCGCCGAAGCTTTGCGCTTCTGAATTTTGTTTTTCGGCTGCAGGCAAGGGCTCAGAGGAACGTGGCTGTTGGGGGGCACCGATCGCGCTTGCAGCCGGAGCAACGTTTTGCGAGCCTGCAGAAACTGAAACCGGCAGCATTATGCTGAAGTCCTGCCATACTGGAGGAAGGCAAGAACGGTCATTGCATGCTTGGTAGCGAATCTTCCCCTCTGCCTTAACTTCCCTCGAAATAAAATCTGCGCTGGGGGTTACCTCCACACCAATTCTCACAACCCCCTCATACACCGCCATCGGGGAGTCTGACACGGGCAAGTTCTTTATGGGAGCAGGCGGAAACACGGTCTTCCCAAACACGATACCCGGCTGGGGCTCAAATTCCAGAGTGGTTGGAATAAGATAATCCTGCAGCGGTCGATTGGAATTGATGTGGTATGGACTGGAAATATCCAGTTCAACGGCAAAAATGGAAGTATGTCCCCGCTCTAACGCCTGGGCTGGCGGAATTGTTCGAATGGAAACAACCGGCGCCGCACCGTGGAGGCTTAGGGTTAATAAGAGACAAGCCCCAATCACCGACAGGAGGGTTTTCATCCGACCAATTATAGCCAGTTATCCGCCTCCTGCGCAAACGGGGACGCCACCCTTTTCGCCAGTTTAGCTTTTCCTAGGACCGCTGTTGCTCTGGCGAAAAGGGTGGCGTCCCCAGTTTAACTCAGCAGGAATACAGCGATCATGATTAGAACCGTGATGGTTTGGCCCAATTTTGTATAACCGGGATAACCTTTTTTCAAAGCGTGCCAGTATTTGGCCAGACAAAGCATCAACAATATGATCGCGGAACTCAAAAAAAGGCAACCCAAGTAACCTGTTTCCAGGCCGAGAATCCGACCTACGTGCTTTCCCCGCAATAGGGCGAAAATGAACCAGAGGTGAACGCCGTAAACGAGCAGTGATTCCTGTCCTGCCAGCTGAATCGGCCTGGGAACCCACTGCATGCCGGCTTCCAGGTGATATAAGAGAGCCGTGATCAGCAGAATGCATCCGATCCGGATCACTACATAAAGAGGACTGGTCGTGTAGAAATTTGAATGTCCCGGAAGCGTGTACGGCGCACTGCGTAGCAGGACTCCTGCGATGATCATCAAAGCGCCCAGAATTGCAATGCCTCGTATGAACTCAGGGATTCTGCGCAACTCGACCGATTTGAGGAAAAAGCAGGCTGCGCAACTTCCGGCCAGAACGAAGCAAAGCCAGGGGAAAATGGGGAACAGCGAAACACCGTGAGGATTCAAAAACAGAGCCATCGAAAGAGGAAGACTCCTGCTGAAGTCTCGAGACCACATCCAGGGAGTAACGAATGCCACGCATCCGGTAAGCAGGCATGAGGCCCACGCAAGAAGGTTTCTCCTGCGTAGCACGAATAGGAGCAGGTGAACAAAAAGAAGTGAGACCACGATGCACTGCAATATGTCCACCTGCAGCGTTTTGGTCCACATGGCGCGGTCACCCCAGTCTCGCAGATACCGGCTCAATTTGAAACCTTCAAGATGGCTGTAATAAGCAACGAGAGTGATAAACCCCAGCCGGCGCATCTGCTTCCAGAAAGGGAGGCGAAAGTGAAGCCAATTATCCCATTGGGAATTGCCCTGCAACACGATAGAGAACCCGGCGGCAAACAGGAATCCCGGCGCCACCAGTCCGTTGACAAAACTGAGCCAGAAAAAGAATTCAGAACCTTTTCGAAGAGCAACCGGGAGATAAGCATTGACGACGTGAGTTTCGACCATCATCACCAGCGCAAAACCTCGCAGCAGATCTATAAACCCGTATCTCGTCGCCTTGGTTGCGGCCCCTGCATGCACCTTTACTTTTTGCTCGGGTTGGGGAAGAGAACGGGAGGGAGCTAGAATCGCTGCGATCCGCCAAATCCGCTCTTTGCTATTCGGGGATGACATAGTTGTTTTGCAAAGGCCATGAGGATACAAAAAAAGGCAGGGCATGACAAGAATGCATTTCCACAACAAATGAAATCGCGCAGACTGTTGGTTAAAGTATTCGTCCTGAGTCGCTCGTGTGCTATTTTCTTGTCGGGACGGGATTTCCCCGATTCCCTTGATTCCCTTATGAGCAGACCCGTTTCAAAGCTGTCCGTCGAAGAAAACGTTCCGCTGGCGCCTTTGACGACTCTGCGAGTCGGCGGCCCCGCCCGCTTTTTTATCCGGGTACAGACCGAAGAGCAGATTGGCGAGGGCCTCGATTTTGCGCGGAAGCGCAGCTGTCCTGTTTTCATTTTGGGAAGAGGCAGCAATCTCGTCGTAGCCGATTCCGGCTTCCCCGGCGTAGTGCTCAAGATCGAACTGTCGGGCATTGAGTCCCACAGTTCGGAGGCCGAGGAGAGAGTCTCGGCTGCGGCCGGCCAGGAATGGGATCGCTTCGTTCAATATTGCGTTGACCGAAACCTTGCCGGGATCGAGTGCCTGAGCGGAATTCCGGGAACTGTCGGCGCCACTCCGGTACAGAACGTGGGGGCGTACGGCGAAGAAGCAAGTGAAGTAATCCTTCGGATTCGAGTCCTGGACCGCAGCAGTTATTCCATTTTGCACTTAAGCAATGCCGATTGCCGGTTCTCCTACCGCACCAGCGTTTTTAACACGATTTATAAAGACCGCTACATCGTGCTGAAAGTGGATTTTGTCCTGCGCCCGGACGGGAAGCCGTGTCTGCGTTACGAGGATTTGCGTCGCCATTTCGCGGGAAGGTCAGAGTCCCCATCCATCCGGGAAGTCCGGGAGGCCGTTCTGCAGATCCGGAAGGGTAAAGGAATGCTCCTGGACGAGCCGGGTTCTGATTCCAATAGCGTCGGGTCTTTTTTCAAAAATCCTATTTGGGATCCGGAAAAAACAGCAGCCCTGGAGAAGAAGGCGCGCGCTTGCGGAATTCTTGAATCCAAGGGAAATATCCCTCGCTTTCAAGCACCCTCGGGACAAGAGAAGCTGGCGGCAGCCTGGCTTGTCGAGCGCGCCGGCTTCTGCAAGGGATATAGATTCGGAAATGCCGGGATCTCGGACAAACACAGCCTTGCGCTGATTAATTATGGCGGCGCCACGGCACAGGAGATTGTGGACTTGATGCACGTGATTCAGACGCGCGTCCGGACACTGTTTGGCATCGAGTTGCAGCCGGAACCTACCTTTGTAGGTTTCGACCGGATTTAAAAAGGCAAGCGCCGAAAGCCAGTCGCGAGAACTTCTGGCTTCTATATTTGGAACCTTCTGATCGCACATTGCGTAATCATTCCAAGATTGGGATAATGGGAGATTCTTAAGTCCGGGAGGAAGCATGAATAAAGGTCAGATCATAGGGTTGGGCTGTCTGGCTGTCATCGTCATCGTCGTTGTTATTATTGGCGCTTCAGCCTTTGCAGCTTACAACAATCTGGTTAAGCAACAGCAGAGTGTCGAGTCCGCGTGGGCTCAAGTGGAAAATGTCTATCAAAGGCGCGCCGATCTGATTCCGAATCTTGTCGCAACCGTAAAGGGATATGCGGCCCACGAAAGCCAGACGCTGGAGGCAGTAACAGCTTCGAGAGCGCAAGTTGGTTCTATTCGGGTTACGCCGGATATGTTGAACAATCCCGCTGAATTTCAGAAATATCAGCAGGCACAGGCCGGACTGACCAGCGCTCTCTCCCGATTGATGGTTGTGGTGGAGCGCTACCCGGATCTGAAGGCCAATCAGAACTTCCTTGAACTGCAGAGCCAGTTGGAAGGAACGGAAAACCGAATTGCGGTCGAGCGTAAACGCTTCAATGATGTGGCGCAGGAATACAATACCAGCGTTATGCAATTCCCGGGAAACATCTTCGCCCGCATGTTCGGTTTCCAGAAAAAAGCATATTTCCAGGCAGCGCCGGGGAGTGAAAAAGCACCGGTCGTTGACTTCACAAAATAGGGCCCAAATGTCGCGACTTGCTCTGACTTTAGCGCTGTTCATTTTTCAATGTTTCAGCGCACTTGCCATCGATGTCCCGAAACTCCAGAACCGGGTAACCGATCTGGCCGGCGTATTAACTGCCGACCAGGTCTCCAGCCTGGATTTGAAACTGCAGTCCTTTGAAGCCAGCGATTCCACGCAGATCGCGGTTGTCATCATTTCCAGCCTTGAAGGAGAATACATCGCGGACTACTCGATGCGGGTCGCAGAAGCCTGGAAAATCGGGCAAAAGGGGCGGGACAATGGTGCGATTCTGCTCGTGTCAATAAAGGACCGAGTTGTCCGGATCGAAGTCGGCTATGGACTTGAGGAAAAGCTGACCGATGCCGGGAGCAATCAGATAATCAGGAATGAGATTGTCCCAAGATTTCGCCAGGGAGATTATTACGGAGGGATTGATGCGGGCATAAACGCAATCATCGGAACCGTTCGAGGCCTCTACCAGGGCAATCCCAGAGCGGAAACCCCGTATTCCCATCGCTCCTCCGGCCGGCTCTTCAATCTGCTGATCGTCATGCTTTTCCCGCTCTTCTGGATACTGAGTGCTACCGGAAAGTGGGGCGGCGGCATTCTCGGAGCCATAGCTGGAATATTGTTGCCGCTTACACTGATCGGCCACGGCTTGATTTCCCTGCTGATCGGAGGGGTTATTGGAAGCGTTTTGGGAATCTTTCTGGGAGCGCTGGTGCACGCCGGCGCCAAGTCCGGCCGTGGCCCGGGTTCTTTTATCGGACCGTTTTTCTGGGGCGGAGGCGGAGGCGGTTTCGGTGGTGGTGGTTTCAGCGGCGGCGGTTTTGGCGGAGGTGGGTTTTCGGGGGGCGGAGGCGGTTTTGGTGGTGGCGGGAGTTCCGGCAGTTGGTAGTGAACGGCATTGACGATTAAGGGAAATCCTAATCAATGAAACGATTAAGTAATCAGGACAGCAGGACCATCGAAGAAGCGATCAAGAAGGCGGAGGCGACCACCTCCGGGCAGATAGTCTTTGCGACTGCGGAGGCATCGGCTCACTACCATCACGCGACCCTGCAAGGGGCACTGATCGCAATGGCCCTCGTTACAGCCGCATCTCTTCTCTTTCCTTTTGCCCATACTCCGACGGCCGTTCTGTGGACCGAGTTCATCTCCTTTGCGGTTTTTTATTCAATTCTTCCCCATGTGCCGTGGCGGCGCTGGATAATCTCCAACCACGAAATGGATGCGCGGGTTCACGAAGCAGCATTCATGCAGTTCTATTCCAGCGGTCTCTATAGCACCCGGGAATCGAATGGAGTGGAAATTTATCTGTCTTTCTTTGAGAGGCGGGTCGTAGTCATAGGAGACCGCGCCATTCATTCCAAAATGGGGGACGAGCACTGGCGGGTGGTTAGGGACTTGATCATCCGAGGCATGAGGGAAGGAAACGTCTGCGGTGGAATTTGCGCAGCAATTGAAAGTTGCGGCAAAGCTTTAGCCGAACATTTCCCTCCCAGGCCGGATGACATGAACGAATTGCCCGACCAAGTCATTGATCGCCGCTTGGACCCGGATGCCCCGTAAAGGCAGTCGGCAGTAAGAACTCTGCTATTATTATTTTGAGAAAAAATACAGGCTTAATCTTAATATGGATGAAGAATTTCGACTGCCCGCCATTACTGATTTGCGCTCCCATCTGTGCTAACATTATTGAATCAAGGAATACCAAGAGGTAGGTATGCCCATATTCGAATACAAATGTCTCAAATGCGAATCCGAATTTGAAAAGCTGGTCTTCGGGGTTTCGTCGGAAAACGGCATTCATTGCCCTGAATGCCAATCGAAGGATGTGGAAAGGCTCTTTTCCAGCTTTAACGGAGTGTCCCGCTCCAGCGATGGCACGACCCGGTCAATGTCCTCTGGTTGCTCATCGTGCCAGGCTTCGAGTTGCGCCAGCTGTAAAACCGCTTAGCAGTTCTTCAGGGATCGGAACCTGCGATTTCACGAAAGCTTCTCTGGGATACCGGAATCAACGCGATGGCGGCTTTGACGGCATTCCTGTTTGAAACAAAGCAGCTGCTTCCAGATATGGAGATTCCTGGCTCGCCGAAGATAATTTCTCCGCCTTGTTCTCTTAAGCTACCTACCAATATTCCGCCATTGATTCCCTGCCCCGAACCTTGAGCAGCCAAATTACCCGCACCCAAAACAAGCACCAGACCGCTGTAGGTGTAAGGACCGGAGCACAGAAGGCTTCCCGTGACAATGAGCAACCCACCCCCGGAAAAGCCGCCGGTCACAGAAAGGTCCCCGTCGACTACCGTGATTTTGAGATCCTGCCCCGGAGCATTCCATGGCTTCGATGCATCATATGATCCCGCATACGGAGCGTTCCTGTCTGACCAGTTTTGGTCGCCACTAAAGAAGCTGTCGGCGAATTTTGGGGCCTGAACATGAACCAAGTTCCACAAATAGCGTGGATTTAACAGCAAAGCCCAGTCGGGATTAGAGCCAATCTGACCCGAAATATCCTGGATCGAGGGATTAGGCTGCGCCCCGCCGGTAATGCTTCCCTGGGTTCCGGCAGCCGCACGAATTATCTGGTCCGGCCGATTGGCGTCCCCAGTATCGGTATCAATTGTGCCGATGCCAGGAGATTGATTCCCGGCAATCAGGAATGTTCCATCAAAGGAAGCGTTGACCTTGCTCCCAAGCACAACCAGCGCAGGTCCAAGATCAAATGTGGACAGACGTTTAAAGCGTGCCTCGAAAATGGCGATTGAGTTAAGCCTGGGAATTGATCCTACGGATTCGGAAAATGTTTTCGAAACCCCGATGGAACGCACGATCACAAGGCCGTCTCCGTCAACAAAGGGATTGTCGGCCGGATCGCCGGAAATCTCTGAGGCTTCACCGTTGTTATCGGTGATCTTTACAAAATAGCGCGAGATCACAATCTCTCCCGGCCCATAGGGATTTTTTGAGGCCAGCCCTACCCCGGCCATCGGGATCAGCACAGTCCCGGCTGAGCCGCCGTAATATCCGGTGCTGATGAGCCCGTCATCGGATATTGAGGAAGAATCAAATGCCGGATGGAAGATATTCAACGACTGAACAATTGACAAAGGCAACGGATTGCGGAAATCAAATTTTTTGGCTTTGGTAAGATAGGCCGCATTGTGGCTGTAAACCCCATCCGGGCCTTTGAGCAGATCGTCAAACGCCAGTCCACGGACCAGCGCCCGCGCATGATTCAGTCCCGCCAAG
>Ga0187877_1004039_pt1 | contig 11514 bp, 10 predicted proteins | sample June2016WEW_17_1_3_FD_132430 | JGI IMG/M metagenome (GOLD analysis project Ga0187877, IMG submission 132430) | Peatland microbial communities from SPRUCE experiment site at the Marcell Experimental Forest, Minnesota, USA - June2016WEW_17_100 | ecosystem: Environmental > Terrestrial > Soil >... | reverse complement strand
CGAGCGCCTTGAAGGGGCTGATCCCAAACCCGGCCGCACCGACCTTCGCCATGCGCTGCCCGAAGGGGATGACCCAAGCGAAGAACCCTGGGAACCGCTTGGCATCGAGGAAGACTTCGACTGCGCGCTCCTTGACCCAATCTCCTTCCAGCTCGTACTTGGCCGCGGGAAGGATTCCGACCCCGGGACCCGAGGATGGTCCGGTGGCATCGACGAGGTATTTCGCAGTCACAGTCTCCTGACCGACGTCTACTGACACTTCATCCTGGACCTGAAGGAAGTTTGAGGCCCTAGCCCCAGTCACCACCTCGGCTCCGTTGGCCCGAGCCTCGTCAGCGACCTGCTTGTCGTACGCACTCCGGTCGAGCACGACGACATCGAGGGAGGTCGCGTCGACTGTGAAGTGCTTGCCTAGAGGCGAGTGCATCACGCCCGAAGCAATCTTGTTCTGAACAACCTCAGATCTCGGAGGATGGCCATAGCGTTTCAGGCCTCGTAGGCTGACGAGGCCGTCGCACTTCTCCGGCTCGCCGATCTCGCTATGTTCCTCAGCCACCAGTACCGAGAGGCCCCTCTTCGCAGCTTCAGCGGCGAACGTCAGACCGGCTATGCTGCCGCCAGCGACGACGACGTCGAACCTTGACGCCAAGAGGGAGGAACCATTCGCAAAGGCTTATTCACAGTTGTAATAACCGTTCAACCGAAGGAAGGATGAAACAGGCGATCGTCGTGCGGTCTGACTTGAAGATGGGGAAGGGGAAGCTTGCAGCCCAGGTCGCGCACGCTTCGCTCTCTGCCGCGGAAGAGGCCATGGAGAGGCGGCCTAACTGGTTCAGCGAATGGAAAGAGGAAGGCCAGGCCAAGATCGTGTTGAAAGTCCAGGCCGAGGAGACACTCCGTGAACTACACAAGAAGGCGAAGGCCGCCAAGCTCCCAGCGGCGTTGATCGAGGACAGGGGGCTCACCCAGCTCGAGCCGGGGACGGTCACGTGCCTGGGAATCGGCCCAGGGCCCGAGGAACTGTTGGATGGGATTACTGGGAAGCTCAAGCTGCTTTAAGCCGCAAGATAAAGGCAATCTTCAGGCCAGAAGGAGAACCCCCGAGAGGCGGAAGTTGGAGTTTCCTAACTGCAGTGGGCTGGGGCGGGCCCGCACCCAAACCGGTTTGATCCTTTCCCCTCACGCTGCGCGCTGTTCACCAAAGGAGCTTGAGTCTGCCCCCGGGGGGATTGGGGCATGGAAAACGATGTTCAAATCCCGTCTGAGAGTAATCCGCTAATGGTTCTGTAGAGTCTTCTGTACGATATTCTTGCTACATTTCAGACGTGAACCAAAATGGGATTTCATCATGAATGGGGCAGGCTGCGCCCTTTCGGGCCCGCAGCCTATTGGTGATGCGACCGCGTCCGCAAGGTGACGACCGCAACTCCCAGTGTAGCCAGGATTACTGCTGTCGCCCCTATCGCGACGGTGGTCACGCCCCCTCCCAGATTCACATGGGAGGACGTCGTTGTCGACCCGGTTGCGCCGAGGGCGGCCTCAATCGAAGGTACCGCCGACGGAAGGTAGTACTGATTTTGGGATCCCGTCCCGGACGGAGCGGATTGTACTGTCGATGGCACACCTGTGGGCTGGCTGGCAATCGTCCCGCTGGACGCTCCCGAGGAGTTGGCTGTTGCAGTCTTGACCCCCATGGGCGTTACCCAGTACTCTGGTTGCTGGTAGTGAAGGGTCAGGTTGACGCTGCTGTTGGGTGGGATGACCATCGCAGATGCGGATAGGCCGACGTAGGTCGTCTGCCAGTAGACAGTGACGTTGATCTTTTGACCCCCGATATTGGCTGGAACTGTGTTGTTGCTCACAGGCTGGTTGACCGGAATCCAGTCCCACGCAGAAATTACTGCGGGCGCCTGCGGAAGGATCAGATGGGCGATTCCAAGGTTGTTGGTCTGGTTTGACATCACGACACTCGAGTTGGGGCTCCACCAGTAATAGTCTTGGCCGATGATGGAGGCAGACACGTAGGCTCCGGCTGCTGCCGTCCCATTGGCAAAGGTGACTTTGACTGTGACCGGGCTCGTGGGCAGCAAGGTGACGTTCTGGGTCTGGACTGTGAAGGTGACTGGGCCGCTCACTGTCTCGACAGCGTACCCATATTCTGAGGCTGACTGGATCAGGAACACTGGCATGGCTGTTGTGCTACTGCTTTGGGACCCACCCGAGGCTGGTTGCGCGCACATTGGGCAGGAAGGGTACCCTTCGCGAAGTGCAGACACGGTGAAGAGATAGGTTCCTGATGGAAGCTCGAACGCAGCGGCTGGGAAGGAGGACTGATACGTCGCGACCTGATTTCCCGTCAGGTTGTAAGCTGACAAGAAGTAGTTGTACTGCAGGTTTGCGCTTGTGCTCACGAAGATCTGTACATTGTTGAATGAAGCAGCACGAACCGTAAGTGCAGGAAGGCCTGTGAGGCCAAGGAGGATGATGGTCACTAGCATGACCGACAGCGCCGAGGCTGTCGCTCTGCGTGAAGTGCGATTCGTTCTCATGGTTTGTAGATGCATCTTTCTCAGACGTCTATTGGGGAGGGGGAGAGTTATACCTATGTCGCCGAACGACCGTTCTAGGCTACAGAACAAGCGCGCCCTGATAGGGACTACGGGCGGGGCGGCAGCCTTCAGACGCGAGGCACGGAGGAGTATGGAGGGGGAAGTCGTTCTGACGAATAGAACTAACAGGGTAGCACACGTTAGTACGTATTCATGAGGTCTGGAAGATCTGCGTTGGGGGTCATGGCAGGGGTCCTGTTAGGAGTGAGCATGTTCCTGGCTGGCTCAGGCCTTGGCTCGTACGGGGGGCTGTACGCCTCGTTCACTGGGAATCCTGTTGTGACGACCAGCACCAGCACTTCGGGGCAATACGCGGTTAAGACAAACGCGAGCGGTACCTGGTACATCCCATCTGGGACAGGCACTGCTAGCTCGAACTCCACCAAGGGCCAGGGAGGGTGGGTTCTCGTTCCTGGCACAAACGCCGTTCAGGACGATATTGCCTCGCATCTGGAGAATATAGGGCGACAGCCGATTGCTCTCACGGGGTTCGCCCTCCTACCGGTCTTCGCCGCCCTCTTGGTTGGGTTCGTACTCTATCGGGTGTCTAGAGCGCGCAACGTGAGAGAAGAGCCTCCAGAAGCTGCCTAATCGGTACTGACGCTGGACCAGAATCTCTGCGCCGTTCAGCGCACGCGCGTCGTCGGGCTTGCTCATCGAGCTTCAGAGACAGGATTACTGAACGAATGTCTTTTTGTCCAGTGGCATGCAATCTTAATGCTTGAACTATCTCTTTGTGAAACCTGAACGCCTCGGACCTATCTCTTTCAGCTTGCTACGGAGGTTGCACTCCGCATGCTTTTCTGCTCCCACAGGTGTTAAAACCATCTTTCCCCGCGCGCAAGCTGCTTTAAGGAGTCAGACAGAGACAACTTTCAGGTCAGAACGTGCTTCCTCGCGCGCCACGGGGGGAATGGGCGCCACCGTGACATCGTGGCTTGAGCGGTAGTTGGTAACAATGCTCTACTAGAAGGCGGCCGGATTGACTACCACGAGCCGGAGTCAACTCCTGAAGGGCATTGCCTCGTTCTCCGTCACCTTCGGCCCGATGTACCTCGTTGAGAGTGTCGCAAACTACCTCTTCCTAGGTCACGACCCGGCCTTCTACTCAGTCTCGGGGTCGAGGATCGTCCTCTTCGTCGCCATAGCGCTGGTGGGTTCGGTGGTCGCAGGCGCTCTTCTACTGGACCTGAAGGCGGCGATTGCTACCCAAGCGTCCGCTCTGGTTGCGTTCTTCTCGTTCGCTTATGTGCTCTGTAACCCCAAGGTGTGCTACTCGGCTGGCCCCGACGGCTTGGAGCCGCTCCGGATGGGAATCTTTCTAGGCGCCATAGCGATTGCGGGGGCATCCATCGGCCTCAGCGCTCGCCGCAGAACCGCGAAGTCGCCGGGCGCCACGGTGGTCGTCACTTTCGGCATTTTCGTCGCCTTGGCCTTCCTTCCGGTCGCGTACACCCTCGCCAGTGCCAGACTTCTAGTCCCTCTCTTTCCTTGGAGTCTGTTCATCTTCTTTGCACTGCTCTCCTTTGTCACCGCGGTCACTTCCTGCTCTAGACTCGGCTTGTTGCCAGGCTTTCTGCTACCATTGGCGGCGACTGGATTCATGCTCCCGCTCTTTTGGAGTATGGCCACAAGCTACCTACCGCAGATACTCCCTGGTGTTCAGATGATGGCGCTGGGGGCGCTGACAGGCTCCGCCCTCGGTGCTCTCACGGTCCACTCCAGGAGGGAGGCTGTCATACGGCATGAAGTGGGGTTCTCTAGGTCCCTCTTGATCGTCTTGCTCCTCGTCTTACTACTGGTAGTGGTCGTCGCCCCCGACGAAGTAAGCGGGGTGCTGCCAGAACCTGCAACGGGGCCTCCATCACACCTGGCCATTGGGATCCCGGTGTACGCTGGGGGGTACATGGACATCGACGCGGGTCACTCGACCGGAGTGGCAGTGACTGTCAGCTTCGCTGGAACCACCCCGGCTTCGATTGGAGACGACAACTTCCTCTCGGGCGGAATCGGAGTCCACTCGCCTGACTGCTGTCGCGATGGAATCGACTACGGCTATAGGTTCGACGTCTACATGTTCCACGACGGGAACGAGTCCCTCGTTGCCAGTGCGTGGCAGATTTGCGACAACAACGCAGCCTGCGGGGGACACTCTTGGAAGAACCTGCTGTTCTCGAAGATGAGTCCTCTCGAAGCCGGGTCCAACGTGTCTTCGGTGACCCTGCGGATGCAATGGAAGGGGCACTCAGTCTACTGGGCGTACCAAGTGGGGACAGGCGCTCTCGTCAATTTCACGGGGTTCCTGGCGCCGGCACACCAAGACCCGATATTCAACACAGGGGTGCTCAGCGGCAGCTTCTACTTCCTCCAGTTCGGGACGATGAGTCGGTATCCTCTGACCAAGCCGGGGTGGGCAGTCACCTTCGCCTGCCCATCCGTCATTGCCGGCGGAACGTGGCAGTGCGTAGACCATGCGCGGACTCTTGAAGGGAGCGAGTCCGACTGGAAGGTGCTATGGAGGTGGGGGGAGGGCTATCCGCACGCAATAGTGACAAAGTCAGTAGAATATTCCTTCACATTGGGATACTCGGCGACGTCTACAATGGGGAGCTTCCAAGCGCTATGGTAGGATCGCCAAGCTGCGAAGCCCCTCAACTCCCAATACGGCCCGGTCAGCTTGGTAGCTGGATGGTGCCCAGCGTCGCGAAGGAGCCGAGGTCGCTTATCATCACCTCGCCCTGAGACACAGTGTAGAGGTCGTTCCCGATTATGACGCTCCTGTCGATTTGAAGGCTGCTGTTCGGCGAGTCACCGTAGTTCTGGCCCGCCGGATACTGTGAGACAGTCCCAAGCAAGGTGAACCCCTGGGGAGTCACCCTGAAGACATAGACACCCTGCCAGACGGGGTCGCCATAGGGAGGCCAGCCGTCCCATCCATACGACTGGTTGCCACTGACCTTTGCGAGCAGCACGGGGATGACCGTGATGTTACCGGTAGAATCGTATGTGAACGCTAGATGGTCAGTCAGTACAGGGGAGTCTGTCCCACGATCCCCTATCAGGTACTTTTCCATCTGAATCGAAGTGCCGTTGTCGAAGACCCTGAAAAGAGAGAGCTTCAACCCCAGGTAATAGGAGAAGTCTCCGGTCGACGATGCGACCGCGTCCTTGCCCACTCCTATCAGGTAGCCCCCTGGAAGCGGATACAGGTAGTCCGAGTATCCGGTCACCCTGAGGGCGCTCAGGATGACCGGGTTGGTGATGTTCTGGAACGATATTACGAAGAGCGGGTCTATCTGTTCGTAGGTGACCACGTAACCAATGTCGCCGACGAAGCTGACCGCGTAGATGTTCTCTCCTGGTGCGATGTTACGTAGCGCCGAGACCTGGCTCATGTTCATGTTGAGCACGTAGACGTCGTCGCTTACAGTGGCCACGCCGCTGATCGTCGTGAACCCGCTGGTGGCCACTCTGAAGTAGTTGCCGTACTCATCAAGGGAGAACTGGTTGAGGACGGTCCCCGGGACAGAGCCCACCGCTTCCACGGTCACATTGCCGCCTGAATAGGAGGCGCGGAAGATGGTGCTGTTCTGTGCCTGCTGGAGGCTCGCCGACGTGATGATGCCGCCGGTATAGACGTCCCCGGGGATGTTGTCCGCGTACCACTCCTGGTAGTTGGTGTAGACCACGTAGATGTTGGATGTCGAAACGTAGATCGTGGAGGACGGACCGGTGAGGACCGAGACCGCCTTCTCCTTCCCACTGGACATGTCCACGCTTACGACCATCGTATAGTAGCTGATCTGTGACTTGTTTGGCGTGTAGTACACCGAAGAGGGGGGGACCGTAATCGTGACGCCGTTCTCGACCAGCCTGGGCATCACTCCGGTGGCATTGCCGCTGCTGTCAAACGAGTAGGATGGCTGTTGGATGACGGCATAGAAGTAACCCTGGGCGAGGCGCGCCGCAACGTAGGTCCCTGTTATGCTGATGTTCGCCATCAGCCTTGGCGAAGCGAGGTTCGAAGTATCATACAGAAGGAGGTCGATGTACGTCGTGTTGGAGTATCGCTGGTCGATGACCATCAGGCGGTCTTGCGCGATCTCTAGGCCGATTACCTGAGTGGCCGGGAGCTTGATGGTGGAAAGGATTGACGCCGAACTTGCCGGGTAGGCGCTCATAATCGTGACCGTGTCGGTAGTCGACACGAACAGATTGGTCCCATCTGTCTTCACCCGGTCTGGTTCGTCGACTCCTTGGACTTGGACGTTTGTGCTCGTGAAGGCAACGACCGAGGGGGCGGCAACCGTACTGAGAGTGGCACCAAAGGTAAGGGGAACCACGCCTCCGAAGAAGATTGGGATACCTCCTAACCAGGACCCGTATCTGCTGTACACCGTGGCGCTCTTCGCGTTCGCGGCCATGAACTCCTGCAGCTGAGAGTAGCTCTGGAATGAACCAAGTCCTTCTGGCACCGCGTTGGGGTTCGAGGCATCCGTCCTGTTGCCTGGCGAGGTGAGGGCGACGGCCCCTATCACAGCCATGAAACCGAAAATTGCAATCGTGAAGACCGCTTCTCCCCGGCGAAAGGAAGGCTCCTCGTGAACCTGCATACCTCTAGCTTAGATGGGTAGGGGATTAAATCCCATTGAGCCGAACGGAGCGTTCTGGGCAGGCGAACACTGCCCCGAAGTCAGAAAGGACTCTAACCGACGAAGCGGGCGACTTGCCGAGACAGCTTCCAGGCAAGAAGGAAAACCACGGAGAGGCGGAAGATGCAAGGGCTGGAGCTCTGCCCTCAGCCCCTGACTGAAGATAGTCCCTGGCCGAATATGTACGCCTTGAAATGGGACCCCGAATGGTTGGTAGCCCGGCCTCGATTGTATAGGTTCGGCTGGTAGCCAGGTTTCCGAACGAGTGATGCGTGAGAAGCGCTTATTACAAGCAGACAGGTCGTCTGCTTCGTGCCGATATGCCATAAGTGCGGAAAGTTGATCAGTGGTAAGAAATACGCTAGACACCTTAGGCGGTGCGGGACAACCCACAAGCACTCTCCGCAATCGAACGCACCTGTCGAGATCTAGAACCCGTGGTTCAATGAAATCTAGGGGCGTAGCCCAGCAAGTAATCACGCGGATGGGGACAGGTTAGAAGAACTCAAGAGGAACGTGAACCACCTAGCGGATAGGGACAGACACGCGCGCTCTCTCTCTCAGACTAATCGATGGTATCTGGGTTTCCGACTCTTTGCTGTACTATCTCGGTCCGACGATCTGCCGAAAGCCAGGACTGACTGCCTAGCCTTTCCTGGCTCTTCTCTGTGCTTTTCCTAGGTTCTCTCTGGCTTTTCCTTGGGCCTGTTCGATCTTGCCCTTGACCTGCTCCGTCTTGTTGTTCGTCAACTTACCTACTTCTTCACGAACCTTTCCTTTGACCTGTCTGCCCTTTCCCTTTATTTCATTCTCGCTCATAATGAGGAAGCGCGGTTTGGTGCTAATAAGGAATACGCGAATATCATATGGAGCTTTCTTAGCGACCTTTGATACCGAGCAAAGAGAGGGCCGGGGGAGCTGACGCGACCTCGATGTGGATGCGGAGAAGGTGGACAGGACCCGGAAACAGTTCGGGATTCTTCCATGGGTGGTTGCCGATTCGACCAGCAAATGCGATGTGGGCCAGTGAGACTTGAACATATCAAAAAGGATGGTAATGGATGACCCGACAAAGACGATTTCCCGATTTTGCCGCTCTCTGCGTTAGAATGTCAAGCGCAGGATGTGGATATGCATATGCAGGCTCAAATGCGCTCAGAGACGAACGAACTTTCCGCACTGCCTTGGAGAGCCATTCGAGCTCGCTCTTGGGCTCTGTGAAGGGAAACTCCGGAACATGGATACACGAGGCAGGAGCGGGAAAGACTCCGGTTCCATCGGCACGACAAGAACTCTTTCCTGCTTCAGAGGATTGCTACTAACAAGACCAATCGTGAAGGAACGACAGGTTGACAATACACATGCCCTGGTCATTACTGGCATGAGTGTATCCGATATAGAACGTCAGAAGAGATCTAAAGTAGGACGTAGAGGCGCAGAAGGTCGCCAGAACGCGATGGATGATGCCACTCCAGATGTCCCAGGAATGATAAAGGCGATAGGCAAAGAAGTCGGCAAGCAGAAAGCGAAGAGAAGGGTTGCAAGCAGAGGCAATGGGCCTCGTCAGCACTGAAGAAAGAGAAGTAGGCCCATTCATTTTCCGATTCGTTGAAGCAACATCATGAAAGGGACCGGCGTCGTGTCAGCCAACTTGTCCACTGGCCGGTCCACATTGGGGCCCCGAGCAGAAAGTGGTTTTTTCCGATAGGATGACCTAGGACTTTTCTGCAAGCTTTTCAAAAGTGCGCTCGTCTTGGCGGTCGCACAAAACCGTGGAAAGAAATACATACGCTTCCGGAAAAGCCAGGGTTGGTTGTGACGTCGCAACTTCCCGAACAATTCCAGCGAGAGTATTTTGATTGGTCTGAGGAAGAGTTCAGAGACAGGTTCGTTGAAAGAGTTTCTGCCGGGCGGCTCAAACAAAACCAAACTTTCGTTGACTTGAAAACAAAGTCGTTTGAGAAAAAGCCCCGTGCGGCTTATCGTGACGTCATCGATCTGCCACATTATTTGAGGATGCTCCCCGGGCTCGATGCCAACCCCACGCCCGCGGATTACGTTAGATCCATACTCAGCTTCACGAAGGACAACCGAGGTCGCGACCTCTTTCACTGGTGGAGGCAAGCGAGAAAAGGAACGAAAGCTCCGCTCTTCGGATCCGCTGATATAATCAACGCCTGCAATCTAAAGTGCGTGCATTGTTACTGGTGGACCAACAGAGAAGCGACGACTGGGGAGTTGACTCCTGAACAGTGGAGAATCGTAATTCAAAACTCCTTCAAGAAGTTGAAGATCGCGAACGTTTCAGTCGTCGGTGGGGAGCCAATGTTGAGAAAGGATGTCGTTCAAGTCTTCTCAGAGGAAATGAGGAACAGAATGAGCGTAGTTACAAACGGCATGTTCCCATTGATTGCAATCAACGGACTTTACTTCGTGTCAATCGATGGGACCGAAGAGACTCACAATCGCATCCGCGGTCCAAAAACCTACGGGCGAATAAAGGAAAATGTGAAGAATCTTGTCGATGCAGGTGGAAGAGTCAACATTAACTTAACTCTGAACACTCTGAATTACATGACAGCGACGGACGTTATTCGCGAATGGGATGATATCGCGGGGAGGATCAGCATTCAGTTCCATACCCCGTTTGTCGATGACGATCCCCTGTGGTTGCCGTTCGGGGAGGAAAGAAACAAACTCATCGACAGTATCCTTGAATATGCCAGCAAGGAGAATGAGTACTTTGTCGTGAATCCGAAAGAGCAACTCGAACTTTTGCGCGGCAACTGGGGATACAAATGTCCCGGCTGGATGATTCTGCCCCTAGACTATAGAGGGAACATCAAGATGCCCTGCTGCATGGGGAGCGCGAACGAGGATGCGCTGCAGCCAAAATGCGACAAGTGTGGGAACGCTCCCTATTCCGGCCTCCTTGCCACGATTTTCCCAGGCGAAAAGGCAATGGCGATGTGATCGGGAAAAATCCCTTTTCGGTCTTCTTACGACGACGTGTTGGGATACGAAGAGTACGGTGTACCCTACCAGGACCCCGAGTGGAGGTTGCTCACTCCGAAGCGGAAGCGAGAACCAGAGCCTCATCTGCGACTCGGTGGTCGCGCAGTCTCCGTCAGCGACGCCGTTAGAGATCTACAAGATGGTGATGCCCTGGGATGAAGGGAAGGTCATTCCACCGACCCAATTGGACAAGAAGAGAATCGCGGTGCTTCCCTTCACCAACATGAGTTCCAACCCCGACGACGAATACTTCGCCGACGGTGTGACAGAGGAGCTGATCACGGCCATGTCTGGGCTTCAGGGATTGCAGGTCATCGCCAGAACGTCAGTGATGAACTACAAGAAGAAGGAGAAGAACGTCTCAGAGATAGGGAAGGAGCTCGGGGTCGGGATGGTCTTGTCTGCTGCTATCGTGCGGATCTTGGTCGTATGACGTCCTCGACCGAAATCGCCTACCTAACCACCAACACCGGGCAATGCGCATGATTCACTACGCCGCTCGAGACGCTCCCCACAAGGAGTCGCTTGAAGCCCGTGTTTCCCCTGGTGCCGATGACGATCAGGTCGAACTTCTTGGAGGAGGCGTAGGTGACGATGGTTTCCACGTTGGAGGTGCTTTCAATGACCTCTCCTTTTGCTTTGACGCCCTTCCTCGCGGCGAGTCCGAGCCCCTTTTTGACCACCGCCTCGGCAGCCTGCTTTACCACTTCGTTGAGGGTCTCGGCGTTGGATTGCGGTATGCCCGCCTGACCAGCGTACGCCATTATAGGTATGCCATACACGTGCAGCAGAGTGACGGAGGCGTTGCCTTTTGAGGCAGCGCATGCCGCCTCCACAGCCTTGTTGGAGTCCTCGGACCCGTCGTATGCGACCAATACCTTCTTGAATTCCGTGGTCGTTCGTGGTCAACGGGGACGCCCCTCACTATTTAACAGGTCCATTTGGTTCTCCGATATTGAGCGTCTGACGTGCACGATGCCGTTGGTTCTCGCAGATACGTCTGTCGTGCATACTCCTTTCATGCAATAGCAGCGCACGCGCCCGATGGGGTCCGCTCCCAAATGGGTTATGAAAATCATCCAAGCTCTTAGCGGGAAACTGTACGTCGCAGAACCTTCAGCCGGACAGCTCAGACGGGCATCAGTCGCTGTCACCTTCGATGACCCCTCCCAAATGGGTTCGGAAAGGGCAGTCTTGGCAGATCTAGGCCTTGGTCCAGTTGTGTTGGCCCACAGCGT
>Ga0187877_1004037_pt1 | contig 11518 bp, 9 predicted proteins | sample June2016WEW_17_1_3_FD_132430 | JGI IMG/M metagenome (GOLD analysis project Ga0187877, IMG submission 132430) | Peatland microbial communities from SPRUCE experiment site at the Marcell Experimental Forest, Minnesota, USA - June2016WEW_17_100 | ecosystem: Environmental > Terrestrial > Soil >... | reverse complement strand
TCTGCTCGATGAGCGCATCCTGACCCGGCGGCAGCGAGAAGGTGCGGTCGGCGCCTTCGCGCTCCGTCTTGGCATCGAAGCCAACGGAGACGACAACAACGTCTGCGTCAGCGATGGCTTTCTTTTCATCGGGCGAGTCGGGCATCCCGGCGCGGTAGAAGATATGCACATCTGGACCGAGCAGGTTGGCGATGCCGGTGAGGATGCTGACTGGTTCGAAGGCGTGCGCCTCTGATGAGCCTCCGCCGCCAGTGATGGCAGGGTATGCGTCGGGTCCGATGATCGCGATGGAATGAATCCTGGCGGGATCGAGCGGAAGCAGTTTTCCTTCGTTCTTGAGAAGCGTGATGCTCTCAAGCGCTCCCTGAAGAGCGACCGCGCGGTCGGCGACGGAGTATGTGGAGTCAGCGGGGTCGAACTGCGGGCGAGTAGTAAAGCCGTAGCGGAGCTCGGTGCGAAACAGGCGCACCAGATGCTCGTCGATCGTGGACTCTTTCACTTGGCCGCTCCCGACGGCCGGGACGAGATTCTTTGCGTTCATGAACTTGGGGCTTGGCATCTCGAGATCGAGACCGTTGTTCACCGCGGCGACGCCATCGTAGGTCGCATCCCAATCCGACATGAGCACGCCTTGGAATCCCCACTCGCCTTTCAGCATTTTCAGATTGAGGAACTCGTTCTGCGTGGAATGGACTCCGTTGACGAGGTTGTACGAGTCCATGACCGCGTCGACGTGAGCCTTGGTCACGGCGGCCTCGAAGCTCGGCAGATAGATCTCGCGCATCGTGCGCTCGTCCACATCGGAGCTGGCGTTGTGGCGATTGAACTCCTGGTCATTGAGCGCGTAGTGCTTCACGGTTGCAATGACGCCCTGCGACTGCACGCCCTCGATAAATGGCACAACAAGCGTGGAGTTCAGGTAGGGATCCTCTGAGAGGTATTCGAAGTTGCGCCCGCAGAGAGGCGAGCGCGCGATGTTGACGCCTGGACCGAGAAGAAAGTTGACGCTGCGGGCACGGGCGTCGCGGCCGAGGCTCTCGCCCAGCTTGCGTGCGAAGTCGGTGTCCCATGTGGCGGCCAGCGCGACGCCGCCTGCATAAGCCGTGGTCGGGCCCCAGGTGCGCACGCCGAGCGAGGCGTCAGACATCTTGAAGCGCGGCAGTTCGATCGACGGCATGGGCCGCGTGAACATGTTGTCGACACCTCCAAGGAGTTCGACTTTTTGCTCGAGCGTGAGCTTGGCAACCATGGCTTGAGCCTGGGCTTCAATGGCGGACGAATCGGGTATTGGAGCCTGTGCTGCGACCGAAGTGCAGCCCTGCCAGGCCAGCGCCAGCCCGGCCAGAACGACAGTAGAGAACGATGGAAGAGGGCGTTTCAGGAGAGTTTTCATATCGCGCCCACGGTAACGCATTTGGCCGCCGGATGTATAGCGGCCTGCGCGAGCGAGCCGGCTTTGGCCTCAAGGTCCGCCTCAGCGGTGCGGACGGCCAATCGAGAGGAGCTTTTGGCGACGGAGCACGCATGAAAGGCGGAGTTCGAAAATGTAAGCGTTCTCTTGCGAAATCAGGAATTTGTGCGTTGTGACTCGAATCACAGGTAGGGGTGAATGGGGTCACTGCCCCGCCCCGGGGCGGAAGCGCACACTCTGAATCCAGTAAGCGGGCATGCGGCGGAGAAATGACGATGAGCTTTGATCGTGGTTTAAAGACCATTGTGGTCGCGACGGACCTCGAAGGCCAGGCGGAAGCGGCCCTGGAATATGCGCGCAAGCTCGCCACCAACTACGGGGCGCGGATTGTGCTGGCGCACGGCCTCGACCCGATGGAGTATGCCGCAGTCGACGGTCTTCCCGGCAACGTGGTGAGCCATCTGACTGCCGAAGCCCGCAAAGTGCTCGACAGGCTCGCAGGTGACTTGCTCCGCGCCGGAATACACAGCCACTCGGAAGTGCGCCAAGGGACCGTGGCAGAGATGCTGGTGGATGTGGCGCGGCAATACGAGGCCGGGCTGATCGTGATCGGGACCAGGGGGATGCAGGGCGCCGGACCGGTGGTTGTGGGCGCCATTGCGGAACAACTCGTAAGGCTGGCGCCGTGCCCGGTGCTGGCGGTCGCCGCGGATTGGAACGCAGGTCCAAATCGTCCGACGCCGGGAGGGCCGGTGCTGCTGACCGTGGAACGGAACGACGCTGCCGCGGCTGCTACCGCGACGGCCTATTCGCTTGCGGAGACCTTCAAGCGGCCGTTGCTTGTGCTGCATGTGCGGACCGCCGCTGAGGTTGCAGCCGGCGTCAATCCCTGTGCCGCCAGCCTCGAAGATTTCGGCATCCGGCTCCATGGCACAGCTGAGGTGCGCTGCCTTGTGAAGGACGGCAATCCGGCTGACGCCGTCGCTGAGGCGATTGCCGAAAACCATCCCTGCATTCTTGTAGCCGGGGTGAAACGCTTGAGTGCCACGCCGGGGCCGCATGGCACGGCCTTTGCTTTGCTTTCCTCCTCGCGTGTACCGGTTCTTTGCGTTCCGCCCGAGGGCGCGCGCGCAGGTGATGAGTGGGAAGTTGCGCTTCCAGTGGGAGCGCTGTAGCAGCCGGGACCATCCGCTCCGGCACTTGGCCCGGATCGGTCCTAAAGGGAAAATGGGCGGGTGAAAGGAGAAACCGCGCCGTTTGTCCGGGCAAAATCAAGTGGAAACCCGTATGTTGAGCAGCCTGCGCGGGTCGTCGCGGGAGTCCGTCTACGCATAACGTTTTCTCACCGGCCGGTATGTGCGGCTCACCTGCAACTGTTGGGTGGCTGCAGTAGGAACCAGGATGCCACGAAACCGAAAACAGGGCGGAGAAATGGTTAACAGTCAATCAGATAGGCGATTCGAACGACTGGCCGCGGCGGCGGCGCATCCGCTCGCGGAGTTGCTGGAGTGCCCAAAAGAAGCCGGGAGCCTGCTGAACAACGCGACGCGATGCATCGAGTTCGATGCTGGCGAGGTCGTTTTTCGACAGCACGGATCCTGCAACGGTCTCTACGTGGTGGTATCAGGCGATTTTGTGCGCAAGGCGGAGCGATTCGAGATGCGTGTCACTCTGGGATCGGCTCGGCCCGGTGACTTGGTGGAACTGGCCGCCGCGCTGGGGGATGGATTCCACACCTACACGCTTACCGCAGTCACACCCGGATCGTTGCTGTTGTTGCCGATTGAAGCGCTAAAGAGTGCGTTCGAGAGCTACCGGCCGTTGCGCATGCGGCTCCTCGAAGAGCTGGCACGGGAAGTGTCGCGGGCATATATCACCTGCTGCCTGACTCGCGTGATGCCTGCGCGCCGCCACGGCAACGGAGCCGGAAGAAACCAGGAATCGATTGCGCACGGACCGCTTTCCGTGCGGTGATCAGGGGGCAAATACAAGGCCTGTGCGGCGGGATATGCGCTATACTTCTCCTAGCTACGCCCGACGGCATAGGTATGGCCACAGTCCACTCTCATCACCCTCCGGAAGATTGCCTGAATTGCGAGCACCGGCATTTGCGGATGTTCTGCAATCTCACACCGGAGGCGTTGGCCGACTACGACCAGATCGGCATTATGATGAGCCATGCCCGTGGGGCCAAGCTGTTCTCAGAGGGCGATCCGGCGCGGAACGTCTTTGTTATCTGCTTCGGACAAGTGAAAATCTCCTCCACGTCCCGTGACGGCAAGACGATGATCCTGAAGATTGCCGGACCAGGCGACGTGATGGGGCTGAGCGCAGTGCTGGCCAACGTGCCGCACGAAGTGACCGCCGAAGCCATCGAACCCTGCCAGGTGAAAACGGTGCGCAAGCAGGAGTTTGTCGAGTTCCTTGGCCGCCACGGAATCGCCTCGATGCATGCGGCGCAGTCGCTCTCGGGCGAGTATCTTACCGTTTTCCATGATGCCAAGCGGCTGGCGCTGTCGGGTTCGGCAGCGGGCCGGCTGGCGCGCCTGTTGCTGGACTGGGGGCGCGCGGCGGCCAATGGCAAGCAGGAGATTCGCTTCACCATGGCGCTGACGCATGAGGAGATCGCCAACATGGCGGGCACCTCGCGGGAGACGGTCACCCGGCTGCTGAACCAGTTCCGCCGCGACCAGTGGATCACGATTAAAGGCACCAGCCTAACCATCGTAAAGCCCGAGCAGCTCGAGCGGTTGACGGCGTAGACAGTTTCACTCCTATCCGGGCATTGTTGCGAACCGAAGCGACGCCGCGACTGTTCCCTTCGAAAAGTTCAAGTCAATGCTGCTCGCCGATTCCAGGGTGCGCAGAGATTATGAGGCTCTCGCTCCGGAGTTCGAATTCTCCCCATCCAATCTTCAGGCGGCGCGTTCCTTGCGCACGAGCGGCAGCTCGAGTTCGATACGGTGGTGATCAATTTTGGGCGCAATCCGTCCGCGAGGGCCCCGCTCCAGGCGCACCAGGCCGTAGCCAGCCATGGTCTTCAGCGTGCGGGAGAGATTAGGCTTCTTGCGGCCAGACAGTTGTGACAGCTCTTCCAGCGAGCCGGGCGCCTTTTCCGCAATCAGCCGGAGCAAATCGCGGTTTCCCGACGAAAGTACCCTGGCGAACGACTCCGTGGAAGGAAACCAGACGCGCGGCTCGCGTGGCGCAAGCCTGCGTCGTCCGCGCGCGATGGCGATGGTCATGGCCTTCATCTCTTTGTAGGTTGCGATTCCGACTCTCAGCGTCTTCATGGGAGCACTCCTGTGAGGCCAACAAGTATATAAAGGGCGAGATCGCGCATCCGCGCACTTATATAGTTATCAGTTCATCATAACCTTAGCAAGGCCCTTCTCCGCGATTAGGGCGGGTTGACCAGGAAGTAATTGACGGATTGGCGACCATCTGGACATTACTCTGGAAAACCGCTGTCGGTGAGTGCATCATCGCCGATGCACTCACTTCTCTAATCACGGCGCCACGTGACTGAACGCACAGACGAGATATGCTTCGGGGTGCCTCCAATACAGCCAAGCGTCATCTCACCGAACTTGCATTTTGGGGAGAGTGCCTTCGATCGCCAAGCGGAATTGATCTGAATTTCCCTAGGCCAAGCCAATTCCGAATGGGCTTCTCTCAGAAGACGATTCTCCAACCCCTCACCAGGGAAAGGAGGAACCATGAAGCAAATACCATGTCTTCGTATTGTTATTCCACTGCTATGCGTTTGTCTCATGCCGGTTAAGACACCAGCACAAACGGGTGGCCCAACACTCTCTAATGGAGATGCTGCTTTGGTAATTGGTGTCATCGCTGGAGCCGGTGCCGCGATCGGTATTGGCGTTTACTACGCCTTTAATCACTCACATTCCATCAGGGGATGTGTGGTCACTGGTCCCAATGGCCTTGAACTCCAGAATGAAGGCGATCAAAGGACTTTCCTTCTGCAGGGGATCACAGCCGACGTGAAGTCCGGTAATCGCGTCAGTGTGAAGGGTAAGAAGGCAAAAAATGCAAAAGGCGGCTCCGGCAAGCCTACCTTTCTGGTGGAGAAGCTCGCAAAGGATTTTGGAGCCTGCAGGGTTGCTCTGGTAAACCCATAACCTCATCGAACTGGTGTGGAATCTTCCGGGCACTCTAAGGCGAATTGCCGGGCTAGAACTGGGCCAATTGGAATGTCAGTCATCAGCAAGAGCTCACCCTTTAGTCGCATCCTGTTAAGGTCAAATGTCGATAAACCGCCGATTCACTCATTGAAACGAGATTAGTCTCGCTAATACGTCGGCTTATTGGATGTTTTCGCGTCTTGAATTTGGTTCCGGTCGAATCACTGCCGACCCGGAAATTACAATTTAGCTATCCACTTAACCGGTCCGGTGCCAATGGGGTCTTGAAACGTGAATCCCCCGCATTTGATAGCTTGAGGACATGCCCGCAAAGACTTCCCTGCCCAACGAAACCACGGTCGATCTCGAAACTCTGGCGGCCGACGTCGTCGCGCTGGCTATGAAAGCGGGCGCCAGTGACGCCGAGGCGGCGGCGCGGGAAGGCGACGAATTCGGCGTGAACGTTCGCATGGGTCAGGTGGAGACGCTGAAGGAATCGGGCTCGCGCGGGCTGGGACTGCGTGTGTTTCTGGGCAAGCGATCCGGTTCAGCGTCGACCAGTGACCTGACACCGGATGGAATTCGCCAGCTCGTCGAGGGAGCGCTGGCACTCGCGAAGGTGACGGAGGAGGATCCGTTCGCGGGGCTGCCGGAAGCGGGCGAGTTTGGCTCGGCGGAAGGCGATCTGCATCTCTACTTCGAGGATGTGTACTCGCTCGCAGGAGCGGAGCGCATCGATTGGGCGCGAAGGACCGAAGCCGCCGCACTGAATGCCGACCCGCGCATCACGAACTCCGATGGTGGCAGTTTCGATGTCTCCACCGGTTGCAAGGCGCTGGCCAACTCGCGCGGATTCACGGGCAGCTACCGCAGCAGTTACACAGGCATCTCTGCGGTTCCGCTGGCCACAGACGCCAACGGCAAGATGCAGCGGGATTTCTGGTGGTCAAGCGCCCGGCGGATCGCCGATGTCGAGTCGCCCGAGGCGGTCGGCAACGAAGCGGCGCGCCGGACGCTGCGGCGCCTGGGAGCCCGGCGCGTGCCTACGCAGCGCGCCCCCATTGTGTTTGCGCCGGAAACGGCGCGAACGCTGATCGGCTCGCTGTTTGAAGCCGCTTCAGGCGATGCCATTTGGCGCAGCGCGTCGTTTCTTGCGGGAAAGCTAGGCGAGACCATCGGCGCGCCAAACCTGACGATCGTGGACGACAACACAATGTTGCTGCCCTCGGGCGTGGGAGGTTTCGGCACTTCACCCTTCGACGACGAAGGCCTGCCCTCGCGGCGGACCGTCGTCGTGGAGAACGGCGTGCTGCGAAATTACCTGCTGAACACCTACACAGCGCGCAAGCTCGGCATGAAGTCCACGCACAACGCGGCGCGTGGACTTGCCGGCGCTCCGGGGATCGGCTCCGGCAATCTCTTTCTTGTTCCGGGCCAGGTCACTCCCGAGCTGATCATTGGGAACGTTGCGGCGGGACTGTACGTGACCAGCTTAATGGGATTCGGCACGAATCTTGTCTCGGGCGACTACTCGCGCGGGGCAACGGGCTTGTGGATCGAGAACGGCCAATTGACGCACGCCGTCGAAGAAGTGACGATCGCCGGCAACCTGGCCGAGATGCTGCGCAATGTAGCGGCCATCGGCAACGATCTCGTCTTTCGTGGATCGGTGGCTTCGCCGACGCTGCGCATCGATGGAATGACAATCGCTGGGGCATGACGATCGCGGGAGCGTGAAGTCCCGGAGAGCTGCTCCGCTTTCACGCGGAACGGAGCGTCAGCAGCGTAATCTCGGGAGGACAATCGAACCGGAAGGGAACGACAACCGTGCCCAGGCCGCGGTTGACGTAAAGCTGTAAGTTTTGCAGGCGGAACCAGCCCTCGACATATTTGCGCCCCATTTCCGGCAAATTCGGCGGACCGATCCACGGAAGGCGAATCTGGCCGCCATGGGAGTGGCCCGCCAGCATAAGCGAGACTGCCTTGCCCGATGGAAGCTTTAACAAATCGTCGGCGTAGTCTGGCGCATGGGAAAGAAGTACGATCGGTTCGTCAGGAATATTGCGGATCGATTCGGGGATGGTCTTCTCGGGGTTGGGACGACCGGCTACCGGGTCATCGAGCCCGGCAAGCCAAAATCGCGCTCCCCCTCGTTCGATGGGCACGTATTCGTTGACCAGCATGGTGATGGAATTGGCGGTCAGCGCCTTGGTGACTTCTTGAGAGCCGACCACGACGTCGTGGTTGCCGAGAACCCCATAGCGGTTTGGGCACTGGATCTGATTGAGCAGATTGGCGCACTGCCATGCTGTGCCCAACTCAAATCTCTTGGGCACCAGCCCGTGGGTCACAAAGTCGCCGGTGAGAAACACCGCATCGGGATTCATGCGGTTGATTTGGTTGACCGCGTCGCGAAGCAGAAACGGCTCAGTGTAATCATCCAGGTGGATGTCGCTGAGCTGAGCGATGCGGAAGCCGTCAAACGCTCGCGGGAGGCCGGGGAGAAAGACTTCGCTGCGTGCCGTTTCAATCCAGTGCCGCTCAATCTCGCCTGAGTAGATCGCCAAGCCAGCGCCGGTGCACGCGCCTGTCAGCAGAAAGCGGCGCCGCGTGAAGTGTGCCTTAGAGAGGGAGTTAAACACCGTCATGTTCCATGGTATCGAACTTGACAGCCTGCACGCTTGGACGCGCGAACGGATAAAGGGGTGACTGCGGAGATCTTATGTTCACAATCTCGGGCATGCGCATCAGACAGGCGTTTTGGGTTCCGATGGGACGGCCGCGAAATACTCGGCGACCTCACGCCAGTTGTTCACGCGGACAAAGCCGGTTGCGGCGATGTTGTGCGGCGCGGTGTAGAGTAGCCCCCGGCCTTCAAAGCGAAGCAGGTTTTTGGGCTGGTCGTCGATCAGGTAGTCGGCGCGGAGAATGCTCTTGTTGCCGCAGAAGACGTAATGCGTGGGTGGGATGAAGGGAAAGTGCCGCTGCAGCCAGCGATATTTAGGGCCGAGCGAGTTGGGCACAGCCATGGCCTGCGTGGCAATAAAGATCTCAAAGCGCGTGGAGAGATCCTTCAAAACCGGCTGCGCATCGGGCATTACATCGAGGTCTTCGAAGAAGTCTTCGGCGTCGAGAAAAGCGCGTAGCTGCGCCTGCCGGTCAAGCGGCGTGATCTCCCACAAGCCTTTGCCGGCAAGATCTTCCGGCGTCACCTCTTCGTCGAAAGTCTGGTTGTAACGGCGCAGATGCTCGGCGAGAGTATCGGCCATCACCTCATCCATATCGACACAGATGCGCTGCACGGGGGATTCTCCTGCGAGGGTCTTTCAAGAAAAGGGTAGCAGGGCGCGCCAGCCGCGGCGCTTGGAGAGCAACAGGCCGCGGCCTCATCCGGTTTGCATCGCCGCCGAATGAGGCCGCCTGGAAGATTCACTTTTCTCGTCGACGCGCACCGCGCGCATCCATCAAAAGACTCCAGCCGTGTGATGCGTTACGGTCTGCGCCAGGATGACGGGCGGCGTGATCGCCGGGTCCAGAATGCCGTTGTCGGTTTCAAACAGCCAGCCGTTCACTGAGACGAAGTCGCCGTCGGCCACGCCGGAGAAGTTATCCGGGGTGAATCCCTGGTAGGTGGTCTGCGAGGTTGTGTCCACAGCAATGCCCAGGACAATGGGAGGCCCCGCGGCGAAGGTAATGCTGGGGAAACTGCCAAGAGTGAAACTGGATGTGGACGAGTTGATAGAAGCGACGATGCCGCTGAGCTGGCTCGGCTCCAGTTGCACATTGTTGGTCGAGAACGTGCAAACAGGCGGAGGTTCCCAGCCGCTGGCGGTGACCACGTTACTGATCGCACACGACATCGTTCCGGGGTCGACGGCGAGCCGGATGTCCTGGCCAAAGGTCAGATTGTTAAAGCCCGAAAAAATAAACCCGGAGGGGATCGTGAAGCCGCCGGAATCGACGGAGAAAGCCGTGCCCTTGTCGAGGGTGACCGTGGCTACGCCGCCGAGTGGGACAGCGGCAGAACTTGCGAACTGATTGTGCAAGATAAGCTTGATCTGCGTGGCATTGAACCCGACCACCGTGCCTTCGACGACTGACTGATTCGTCGTCTGGGACGACAACAAAATGACCTTTGCGGCCAGCAGCTCCCCATCGCTTTCCACGCTCGCGACCTGCACCAGCACGATGTCTCCGGTGGCGACGCAGCCAAGGATTCCGGGGCTGGCGCAGGGCGGAAAGTCGACAAAAACGGTGCTGCTGTTCACGTCGACGGCGAAGGTCCTGCCCCAGGGCGTCGCGAGCGTGAATTGGCTCTGGCCGGAGCTCGATGTTCCGATGGAGCCGACGGTCCCGGTGAGGAACCCGAATGGCGGAGGAACCGGTGGGACGGCCGCGGGCAGTTCCGCCAGCGTGATTCCGTTCGCAGCGCCAAGATTGACCGACAGGTCCGACTGGATCACGGTGTTGAGATGGAAGTCGACCAGGAACCCCAGCGGAGAATTGCTCGAAATCGTGATCGGGAACGGCGTGGAGGCGAAGTTGACCGTGGCGGAGTTGTCGACAGCCGGTGTGAGCTTGCAGATGCTCCCCACAGCGCAGGAGCTGCCCAGCGCCGCATCTGAAGTGTTCAAAATGACGAGCTGCGGATTGGCGAAGGTCAGGCTCAGGCTGCCGTACGTTCCCTCCGGCACATTCGCGGTGCTCAGGAACGCGGAGAGAGCCTGAAGATGCGTGACGTCAATCTGGATTGGCGTGTTGCCGTTGAGCAGGGAGATGGAGGGGCCTGTGCCGACCGCCGGCTGGAGCGATGCGGCGGTCAGGCTCACCTGGAAGAACAGAACCGAAACGCCCGCCGGCGGGTCGTCGGTCATCGTCAGCGAGACGGGAACTCCGGAAGCGATACATTGACCGCAGCCACCGGTGCCGGTGGATCCGCAGCTCGTGAGCAGTGACGAGAGGGCGGCGAGGAAAGCAAGAAAAATAGCCTTACGCATTTCATGCCTCCAACGGAATTTAGGGGAGACGCGTGGGAAGGGCTTGCTGGCCGCACACACCCACGGCGTCTCGTGTGAAGGGCAAGGAAAGGATTCTGCAGGCTCGGTCCGCCGCGTAACTCATTGCGCTCGCGGGGTGCGCGAAACCGGCAAAGTTCTCCTGAGGCTCTTGCGCTAGCAGTATAGACCTCTTTTTGACCGAAAAGGTTGACGCGACCGGCCCGGAAAACAGGCGAAAATCGGTTTCGAGGAGCTGGGCGGGCGCCGGCGCATGCCAATCACCCACGGAAGAGAGCCTTTTCTCGCACGGCGCAACTCTGCGAGGTTGAGTCCGACTAGAAAAATCAGGCCGCGGGTCTGGCTCTCCGTCTGCGGGCCACTACGCGCCGGCCTGGCGTGGCTTGCGCGGTGCGCGGCCTTCTCCCGGGATCATCTCAGGCTGCGGCTCTTTGGCCGGGGGCGCGATAGCCGGGTCCCAGTAAAGGAGACGGCTGCAACTGTCGCAGGAAAGCAGCTCACCCTCGCGGAGCTGGTTCCAGACCTGTGGGCGGATGCCCATGCGGCAACCGGTGCACTGCTGGTTCTCGGCTTGGGCGATGCCGGTGCCGCGCGCGGCAGCGATGCGGTCGAAGCGCGCGAGCCATTCAGGATCGAGAGCGGCGCGGACAGCGTCGCGCTCCGCATCCAGGCCGGCCAGCTCGGCGCCGAGTTCCTTCTGGCGGGCGCCAACGCTCACCCGAACAACTTCTCCCTCGGCGGCCAACCGTTCTACCTGTGCCCTGGCCGCGGCCAGCGCGACCTCCTGGGTTTCCGTGCGTTCCAGGCTTGCGTACTCTTCGTTCTCCAGCCGCTCGGCCTCCGATGCGGCAAACTGAATCTCATGCTCGATGGCCGCGGCCTGCTCGGTAGTCGTTACGGAGTCCCGCTGAACTCGAAAGTGGGAAGCCTTCTGGCGATGAGCCTCG
>Ga0187877_1004036_pt1 | contig 11520 bp, 8 predicted proteins | sample June2016WEW_17_1_3_FD_132430 | JGI IMG/M metagenome (GOLD analysis project Ga0187877, IMG submission 132430) | Peatland microbial communities from SPRUCE experiment site at the Marcell Experimental Forest, Minnesota, USA - June2016WEW_17_100 | ecosystem: Environmental > Terrestrial > Soil >... | reverse complement strand
TCAACCAGGCCGATTGGAACATCCGCGAGCGTCGGGTCCTTTAGGAGTTCGGCAGCGAAGAAGCAGGCGACGGCGGAAAAGTCCCGCGCCGAATCGGGCGTGCAGACGCGCCAGTGGATGTCGGCCGACGACAACAGCTTGGAGCTCGGTGCCTTGGCGACGCTGCACAGCCGAAGGTTCGGCCGCTCAACCAGCGCTGCTTTCTGCTCGACCGGATCAACCTCTCTCACCGGCAATTGCATGTTGGATTGACCCGAGCAAAGCCACACGTCTCCACACAGCACATTGGTCAAGGTCGTCGTGTTACCGGCAGCGGTAACAGCCAGCGTGTAGGGGCCGCCCACGGCCACGGGCGGCAACGTCACCTGCCAGCTTCCGTCCACCCCGGCGTTGGCGGCGGCACTTTGGGCTCCGAGCCTCACCTGGACGTTGGCCTTGGGATCACAAGTACCCCAGACGCACACCGGTTGGTTGCGCTGGACCACCATGTTATCGCCGAGAATTTTCGGCAGCCGCACCTCCGCGCTCGCGTATCCGCAGGCGAGCAGTCCCGCGCCGGCCACCGCCTTCACAAAATGGTTCATTCCCATTAGCTGATTAGCCTTCACCTCGGCGCAACTCCATGGCCAGCGTAAAACGCGAACTGACATAGCGCACCTCGGCAAATTCGAATGCCCGGTTGCCGGGGTCAAACACCGTGTGTTGACGCAGCGAGAGCGCCGTAGCGGGGTCAGAACAAAGTTTCTCCACTATGTCGAGCTTTCTCTTCCTGACGCTGTAACAGGGAAGCCACGTGCGTAGGCGCGCCCATGAACAAACGAGCCGCTATCCACTCAAGCGTCATCGTGGTCTCCCGGCGCAGCCGCGCCGCGATTCTTACTTTTTGCGGGTCGCTCTTTCGGCGCCCATGCAAATCCTTCACCGCCCAGCCCGGCGCCTCCAGTTCCGCCTCGGCAGTTGGAAATGGTTGCTCATCAGGCACCAGGCGTGTACTTGCCAGTCCGTCTTCCCGCACGCTTCGGTGAGCGTCTCCAGAAATAAGAGCCGGTCCTGGTCGTCCGTGAAAATCGCTTCCCGGCGGTCTCCCCGATTCATTACGTGATAAATCGCCCCCGGATATTGCACTCTGAATTTTCGAGCCATACCGTGGCAGCGAGACTACGTCCCCTCGCCAGAATGTCAAGCCCCCGTGCAACCAAGGGAGGGGTCAAACTGGAGTTGGAACTGGAGCTGTGCGCATCGTGGGTAGTGCACTTCTGGCCACGAAGAGGATGGCGTGGCTGACGGAACTTCGGTTTGTGCGGGGGACTCGAAAGAGTCTTGAGTCCAAAGTCTATCCACTCTCCGCAGCACTGCTACGGAGGACGGGGAGTCTAAAGTCAGGGAGCGGGAGGGAGGAGTGGCAGGCTTGGGGTGCCAAGGCGGCTTGGCCGGGAAAGCTCTTCGGCTTCGCGTCTTCGCACCTTTGTAGTTCGTCTCGGCACTGCCGTCAGGCCCCGGGCAAAGGTTGCCCACCTGTAGAATCAGTGGCCAGGCGGCGCATCGGCCTTGCTCCTTTGCCGGTTGCCGGAGTCTCGGTTGATCGCTCCACCCCAGGTTGGCTCTCTGGTTGAACCAGCCTCATTCGACCGCCTTACTGTTTTAGTAATTCCGCCACGGCCGCCTCAATTTGCTGGTCCCGGCCTGCGGCCAGCACATCCGGCTCATTTCGGACCTTAAGGTCGGGCTCCAGTTGGTTGTTCTCGCAGAACTTTCCGTCTGGCGTCCGCCAGCCTCCCATCGGGATCCCAAAGACCAACGAAGGATCTATCTGGGCTTCCCACCACACAAATGTCCCGGTGCCAGGCACAGGCATGCCCAGAGTCTTGCCTATCCCCTTCAATTTGTAGGCCACCGGAAACAAGTGTGCGTCGGAATAATTGCACTCGCCCACCAGCACAATCGAGGGCTTGGTCCATTTGTCGTAGGGCTCGGAGCCGACGTATTGCCCATGCGGCACAACGTCGAGGTACTTTCTTCCGCTCCGCCGTCATGATCGTGCGCGTCTTCTTGGTCGCCAGGTTGACGACCTTGAGCGTCACGCGGTTTTCCAGGTAGGCGACCTCCTTGCCGTCCGGCGAAAAGGACGGCTGGAACTCTTCCTCGGGAGTGTCGAGCACCGTCTCCTGCTTCAGCACGGTGGACGCATAAAAGTAGGGCTCTTCCTTGCGCGCGATGCTGGCCGTGTACAGATTCCAGTTGTTGTCCTTCTCCGCGGCGAAGACCAGCGACCGGCCATCGTGGCTGAAATCCACGCTCCGCTCCTGCCAGGGCGTGTTGGTGATCCGTTTGGTGACTCCACCCTCCACACTCGAGACGAAGATCTCGCCGCGAAAAACGTAGGCGAACTCCTTGCCATTGGGCGATAGCTTCGCTTCGGTGAACCCCTCATTAACCCGCACGATCCTGGCAATGGTTTCCCGCCCGTCCTCCGCGATGCTCACCGGCACTTTGCGGGGTTCGGCACCAGGTTGCAGCGTGTAAATCTCGCCGTCGAAGCTAAAGCACAGCAGATCTTGCTTTGACCGGGTCAGGAAGCGCGCGGGATGCTTGGTGAAATGAGTGAGCGCGGTGGTCTTGGCGGGATTGGAAAGCGAACTCTGGAACACATTGAAAGAGCCGTTGGCTTCGCTCAGGTAATAGAAGTCGTCGTCATTCGCCGCAAACACCGGATTGCGATCCTCCCCCTCGAATGTGGTGAGTTGCTGGTACTTCTTCGTCTTGAAGTCATACGCCCAGATGTCGTGCGTAACGGAGGAGGTATGGTGTTTGCGCCAAGGGCTCTCGAAGCCCTTGAGATCGTGGTAGATGAGCTTGCTGCCAGTGGAATCGAAGGTGGCATCCAGCGCCGGTCCGGGCAGCACCTGGGTCACCCGCCCGCCCGATTCCGGCACGCTGTAAAGCTGGCTCAGCAGTCGCAGCGGAAACTGGGCGTCGGCCGCCGGTTGCTGCCGGTAGGCCGAAAACAACACCGACTTGTCATCCGCGGCAAATGTGCTCGGAATCTCGGGCGCCGAGTGAAAGGTCAACCGCCGGGCCTCCCCGCCCGAAGCGGCCATGACAAAGACATCGAAGTTTCCGTAGCGGTCGGAGGCAAAGGCGATCTTGCTGCCATCGTGGCTCCAGACGGGCGCGAACTCATAGGACTCGCTCAGCGTCAACGGCACCGCCTTTCCACCACCCGTTGGCACCGTGTAAATGTCGCCCTTCCACTCGAAGGCAATCGTTTGGCCATCCGGGGAGATGGCGGGGTAGCGGAGCCAGAGAGGACTTTCCTCGGCGCGGGCCGCGGGAACCAACATGAAAAGCAGCAGCAGGGCGGGCATCGGTTTCATAGTCTGGATCGAGAGATATTAGTCTAACTGGTTTCCCCTCAACTCTTGCCACAGGCCTGGCTGCTATTCAATCCCCAACTCCACCGGCAATTCGGGCCTCGCCTCTGCCTGGCATTTGACAAGCGGACGGTCGTGGCTAATGGTCACAATTACAACATATGAATGATTCACTCACACTCAACGAACGGCCCGAGGTCCTCACGAAGAAGAAAGTGAGCCCGACTGCAGCCGCTTACCACACGGTCACGCCGTACCTGATCGTGAAAGGCGCGGCCAAGGCGATTGAGTTCTACCACTCGGTGTTCGGCGCGTCCGAGACGATGCGCTTTCCCGGCCCGAACGGCACAATCGTGCACGCGGAGATCAAGATCGGCGACTCGCCCGTCATGCTGGCGGATGAGATGCCCGGAATGGAGTTCAGGAGCGCGTCTGCCCTGGGAGGATCGCCGGTCGGCATCCTGCTATACGTCGAGGATGTGGATGCGTGCGCGGCCAAGGCGGTTGCTGCCGGCGCGACGGTGGTCAAGCCGGTGCAGGACCAATTCTACGGCGACCGCTCCGGAACGTTCACTGACCCCTTCGGCCACTTATGGACCATTGCCACCCATATTGAGGACGTCTCACCGCAGGAGATGCAGCGGCGCATGTCCCAGATGAAACCCTGCGGGGCGAGCTGACGGGAAAGACGCAAATCAGCGCGGGAGGTGGGCCGCCTGGATTGCCGGGCTGGCCCTGGGTGCGCATCTCGCCGCATCCTCCGAAACCCGGGCGTTCCATCGGGCCCGTTGGAGATTATTGCTGCCCCTTTTCAGAGCCCTTCAAACAACTGACTCAGGGACCAGTCGAGGGCTTTTGCCACTCGGCGAGCGGTCTCCACAGTAATCCCGGTCAGTCCGTGTTCGATACCCCAAGTTTGCCGTTGGCAGGACATGTCAGCCAACGCGGTCAAGCCACGTTGGGTCAGCCCCAGTTCTTCCCGCCGGCGGCAGATGCGCCGACCGAGCTTCACGCGCAAACTGCGGTCAAATGCTCGTTGCTTCATTTGGCGGCTTAATTCACACCTCGCAAATGCTCATCATTTTGTCGAGCGTTTCGAGAGGTGCTTTGGTGGGCGTGTATTCGTGTGACAAGTAGCCCTGGTAGCCCAGGTCCGCAATCGCCTTGCAGATCCCCTTGTAGTTCATTTCCTGCGTGTCATCAAATTCGTGGCGGCCCGGATTGCCCGCCGTGTGGAAATGCCCCAAGTATTTGATGTTCTGCTTGATGGTGCGGATGATGTCCCCCTCCATGATTTGCATGTGGTAAATGTCATACAGCAGCTTCACCCGCGGCGAATCCACCCGCTTACAGAGCTCGACGCCCCAGGAGGTGTGATCACACATATAACCGGGGTGATTGACTTTGCTGTTGAGCAGTTCGGTGCACAGCGTCACGCTTTGTTCTTCGGCCAGGCCCTTGATGTTGTTCAGGAAGAGCACGCTGTTCTCAAGACCTTCTTCGTCCGTAAGCCCCTTCCGATCGCCGGCCAGCACAATCACGTTGGGAGCGCCTGCGGCTGCCGCCGCCTTAATGGCCTCCCGCATCTTCTGGTCAATTGTCGCATGGTTCTTTTTGTCGTTAATTCCGTCTTTGATGCCGCTGCCACCGGGAACCATCGTGGGAATCAGCGCGTACTTCTTGAGCAGCGGAAACGCCTCCGGCCCAACCAAGTCAATGCCGTGAGCCCCCAGTCGAGCAGCCTCGCGGCATTCGCCCTCCAGGTCCAGTTTGCTGCCGTTAAACACCCCCAGGCACACGGCCTGTTTGATGCGCCCTTTGCGGGTCTCCGCTCGGGCGGTTGTGGTCCCCGCACCCAAAATGGAAAAGGCAGTGAGGCTTCCAACCAGGGAGAGAAAATGGCGACGAGCTATTACCGGCGAATGAATGGCGTTCATGGGTCGAGAATAGCCGCCCTCCGAATAAGATCAAGTCAGCGGGAGGTCACTCGGCCGGCAGAGGATTGTAGGTCGCGTGCCCTCACGCGGCGTTGCTGTTGTCGTCAGGCTTAGAACTTAGCGTTTCTGGGCCAGCAACCACTGGTAGAGCTCAGGATTGTCGTAGGTTTCTGTCCAGCAATCGTGCTTGGCTTCAGGGTACTCGGTGAACTTGACGTTTCCACCCGCCGCCTTGATGGCCTCGACCATCTCCCGGGAGCGCTCCACCGGAACAGTAGGATCTTTTGCACCATGAAAAACCCAGATTGGCAAAGCAGCAAGCTTCTTTGCATCCGCCGGATTGCCGCCGCCACAGATGGGGACAATGGCCGCGAACCTCTCAGGATGCGCCGCCGCCAATGACCAGGTGCCGTAGCCGCCCATGCTCAGTCCCGTCAGGTAAATGCGGTGCTTATCCACTCGATACTTGCGAATAACATTATCCAGCAGGGCATTCAGCGCATCGCTATTCCAGCCGCGCCCGGGGCTCTGGGGAGACATCAGGATGAACGGGAAGTCGGGCTTGGATTCCACGATCTTGGGCGGGCCGTGGATCTTCACTTTGGCCAGGTTCGTGCCGGATTCTCCCGCGCCGTGCAGGAAGAGCATGAGCGGCCAGCGCTGCCTGGACGTTTCGTAGCCTTGAGGTAGAAACAACAGGTAATCGAGCTTGGCGGTTACGGAGATTTTCGCCTCGAAGTGCTTCTCCTGTTGAACTGGGGTTGCCGGTGGATCCGCTGCGAACGCAGGAGATGCCACCAGGACCAGGCTTGAAACCAGGGACGAGACTTTAAGGTTCATAAGCTATATTCTTCGACGAAGCGCGGTCACTTTGACGCAGGACGGGCTGGATTGTCCACCAAATCCGTCAACGGATTTCTTGTTGGCAAGAGGCGGATTTTCCCGGGCAATGGGAGAACACAAACCTGTGTCGGACCTGAAACACCCCAGGGTTCCGACATCCTCACGCACCATTCACTCCCTGGAACACACCTGAAAAATAAGCGCTTATCAGCATGAAGAGCGCACGTTTTGACAGGCTCTTGGAGGTGTGCTTTATTTCCTCCCCAGTTCCACAGAAGGGCATGGAAAACCTCTGGGGCTTTGCGGATGGAAGATTACATGTGAGAGCAAGCTGCTAATGTGATGTGAGCGGGTTGGGGCGTCCTGCCGACGTCAATGAGACCGCCCTTGCTCAAGCAAAATGACTATTACACCTCAGTATTTTATCAACCGAAACCTATGAGACCGCAACTTAAGCTGCCTTGGAACCATCTGGTCGCCCTGCTGCTGCTGGTCGCGCTCAGCCCTGTGCTCCGTGCAGATTCGACTGGCGAGGGCGCCGCCAAAGCCGAGGCTAAGCCCGACGCGAGGACGGATTCCAAGGGTGAGGCCAAGGTTTTTGAGGAACCGCCGCTGTCCATCACCGCCCATTCCCTCAGTATTGGCGGCAATACCCTGAAGTATCACGCCACCGCTGGCTATATCGTCCTCAAGGAGGAAGAGGGCAAACCGCTGGTCAGGCAGCCGGGCCAAAGACCGCCTCCCGAGCCCAAGCCCGAAACCAAGTCGGAGAACGAGCCCGGCAAAACCAAGGATGGTCTCAAACCCAAGGCCAAAGTCTTCTTTGTCGCCTACACGCTGGACGACCCGGGCGATTTGGGGAGACGCCCGCTGACGTTCGCCTTCAACGGCGGCCCCGGCTCGTCCTCGGTTTGGCTGCACATGGCCTCGGTGGCACCCCGAATCGCGAGCCTGACTGACGAGGGCGAAGCGCCGCCTCCGCCCTACCAACTGACCGATAATGAGTCCACCTGGCTCGATCGCTCGGACCTGGTGTTCATAGACCCGGTTTCCACAGGTTACAGCCGTCCAGTGGCGAAGGAGGACCCGAGCCAGTACCATGGACTCAAAGAAGATATCGCGAGCGTCGGGGATTTCATCCGGCTCTACACTTCGCGCAACGCTCGCTGGCTCTCCCCAAAGTTCATCCTGGGCGAGAGCTATGGCACTACCCGCGCCGCGGGGCTGTCGGACTACCTCCAAAGCCGATATGGTTTCTATCTGAACGGTATCATCCTGGTGTCCTCGGCGCTCAATTTCCAGGCAATCGAGTTCACGCCACAGAACAACCAGCCCTACATCCAGTTCCTGCCGAGCTACGCCGCCAGCGCCTGGTATCACAAGAAACTCCCGGCCGACCTCCAGGCCAAGAACCTCGCGGAGGTCGTCGCGGCGGCCCGCATCTTCGCGGCCAATGACTACGCCCCGGCTCTCGCGCGAGGCGACCTGCTCTCCGCCGCCGACAAGCAGCGCCTCGCCGGCGAACTCAGCCGCTTTACCGGCCTGCCGGCCAGCGACATCCTTCAATGGAAACTCCGCATCAAGGACATGCAGTTCTTCACCCATCTCCTACGGGAGGAAGGCAAGATGCTGGGCCGATTTGATGCGCGGTTTAGCGGCTTCCGCTACGAACCCGGCACGGACGTCGGGGGCGACCAGGATTCGGAATATGATCCGAGCGATGAAGCCGTCTCCGGCCCGCTCGGCGCCGCCTTTAACGACTATGTCCGGCGCGAACTCCAGTTCGAGAGCGACATCCCTTATGAGCTTACCGCGGACGTTCAGCCCTGGAATTTCGGGGACGCCAGCAACGGATACCCCAACACGGCCGAGGACCTCCGCAAGGCGATGACGCGCAATCCCTATCTCAAAATCTGGGTGACCTGCAGCTTTTACGACTTGGCGACGCCGTTTTTCGGCGCGGAAAACGTCGTGGCTTCCATGAACCTGGAGCCGCCAATCCGCGCGAACCTCCGGTTTTCCTACTATGAATCCGGGCACATGCTTTACATCCACAAGCCCTCGCGGGTGAAATTCAAAGCGGACTTCGAAGCTTTCCTCAAGGACGCCATGAACCAGCAAGCCGTCCACACCACCGCACGGGGCGGAAAATAAGTCATGGCTGAATCCAACCCTCCTGCTCGAACTGGGGCTTGAGCTCTTCAGCGATCGCCTTGGCCGTCGCGCGGGCCCGGCCTTCAACCTTCGAGCGGCCGCTCGCCTCGCTATACGCTTTGATCCCGCCACCGACTATGAGTCCCACCGGGTTGGCGGTAATAATGAAGCCCACCACCCCCAATGCCGACCCTGGGGTCTTAGCGCCGCCGGCGTCCACTCTGGCCGAGCCGAGCCTGCGCAACCCCGTTGCCGTCATCTGATAGGCTTCGACCGCCGTGGTCAACTGGGACGCTCCGGTGCCGAAGCCGATGGTGATGCGCTGGGTAGCACTGCCCTCGTCGAGCGAGATAAAGTATCCCCGGATCACAAGGTCGTTGGTCCGCGGCTGCGTTTGCCAGGATGCGCGCTCGGCGGGCAGGCCCATGTCGCGGATCCGCTCGACGAGCGTTGCCGCAACCTGGGCGCCCGCCTGCCTGCCGGTCGCTATCTCCTCCGGTGTCTGCCGCTGGGATGGCCGGTAGCTCGGGTCCGCGAACCCTGAATCGCTCGGCACATCGGCGGGGGTCGCAGCGAAATCATACACCCAGATATGATAGGGCCGGGGGAGCCTCTCATTCACAAGCGGCTGGCTGCTGGTGACTTCCGTTGTGGCACACCCGGCCAGAATAATCAGGGCCAACAGGCACCAGACGATCATCAGCAGGCTATTCCCCGGGGCCGACCAGTCTCTGCTGGACTGCATGGCGCAGGCGAACGCCAATTGAGCCGGCGGACGGTTGCTGACCGGATTGAGCATAGACGGAATCTAATCGGAGATAGTTGCTCCGCAATTCCAAGAGAGATACGGCTCCCAACTCCCATGCGCCAGATTGTCCGGCTTGTCTGTCGCTGCACCGGTGGCACAAAGCTCTCCATAGCCCCACCGGAGCCTCACCGGAGACTCGCCGTAGTACCCTCGTTACGTAACGAGGGTACTACGGCGAGTCTCCGGTGAGGCTCTGGCGCGTCCCGCAGGAGGGTCTGGCGCAGGTTCGGAGCAATAGGGGGGCCGAAGCTCGGCTTCTTGGGGAGCCAAGATGGGTCTCGAGGGGGCGCCGAGAGGCGGGAAAGCGGCAAACGGCTAGTGGCGAGGCACAGTCTGGCGCCTGAGCTTTCAGGATGGCCCAGTAACCATCTTTGGGCCGCCCAAACGGACTCACTATTCAGTGACTATGCCGTCGTGGGAGCCACCCGGCGAGGGTGCCGGCTGGCAACGCCCGGGGCGGGCGCGGTCCCCAAGACCAATTTCATGATTCCGGCTTACGCCGGCCGAGAACAAAAACGGCGGCCCGTTACCGAGCCGCCGTTCCCAACGAACCCAACGCAGAAATCAAAGGCCTTTGGTGAGCATGAACTTGAGCAGGTCCGCCACACGGCAGCTATAGCCCCACTCGTTGTCGTACCAGCTCACCAGCTTGAAAAAGCGCTTGTTCAGCTCCATGCCCGAGCCCTGGTCAAAGATGGACGAGGACTTGCAGTGGATGAAATCCGAACTGACAACCTCATCCTCGGTGTATTCAAGAATGCCTTTGAGGTACGTTTCGCTGGCCTTCTTCATCGCCGCGCTGATCTCGGCGTAGCTGGTATCCTTGACTGTCCGAACCGTTAGGTCCACGACGGAGACGGTGGGCGTCGGCACGCGGATGGCCATGCCGGTGAGCTTGCCTTTGACTTCGGGCAGCACCAGGCCTACGGCCTTGGCCGCGCCGGTGGTCGAGGGGATGAGGTTGATCGCCGCCGACCGGCCGCCTTTCCAATCTTTCTTGCTGGGGCCGTCAACCGTCTTTTGCGTCGCGGTATAGGAGTGGATAGTGGTCATCAGGCCTTCTTCCACGCCGAAACCTTCCTTGAGCAGCACATACACGATGGGCGCCAGGCAATTCGTCGTGCAGGAGGCATTGGAGACAATGTGGTGCAGCTTCGGATCGTATTTGCCTTCGTTCACGCCCATGACGATGGTGGGGCATTCGCCCTTGGCAGGCGCGCTGATGATGACCTTCTTCGCGCCGGCCGTGAGGTGGCCTTTGGCCTTCTCGACATCCGTGAACAGCCCGGTGGACTCAATGACCACGTCCACGCCCAACTTTTTCCAGGGCAATTGGGATGGGTCCTTGGCGCTGACCACCAGCATCTTCTGGCCGTTGACGATCAGCACATCATCTTCGGGCTTGTCGGCGGCGGACTTCTCCGAGCCGACGGTGCCGTTGAAACGGCCCTGGATGGAATCATACTTCAGGAGATACGCGAGGTTGTCGGCCGGCACGATATCACCGACAGCAACTACTTGAACGTCTTTCCCGACCAAACCTTGTTCGACCATCGCCCGGAACACCAGGCGACCAATGCGGCCGAACCCGTTAATTGCGACTTTGACTGGCATAATGCGCTTTCTATTATGAATTCACAAATTGAGTGGGTCATATTACCTGTGACGGGCCCGAGGTCAACCAGGAAACACATAGAAACTTCATGCCTGCATGCCGGGAGCGTCTTACTTCTTGGCGCCTCATTGCTTGACTGTCCGTAGTAGCACCGTTGCTCCCTCCCCAAAGGGCACCCTCTCCCCTCCCGAAGGGGAGAGGGGCCCATGTCAATTCCGCTCAGGCCGCCGGCACCCGGGCCTGGAACTGGCGAGGCAGGCTCTCGAACCCATTCACCATCGTGCTGGCTTGAACGAACAGGCGCTTGCCCGCAGGCACCGCCCCGAATTCCGCCGTGTACAGTGCCGTAATGTCGGCAGCACCATCGGTTGGCGCCGGGCAAATGCCGATGATCCGGAAGTTACGGCACGCCCGAATCGCGGAGTTCTGCGGCGGGCTGGCCCGCAGCACCGTGCCCTCACCCGGGTTCGTCGGGCAGGTCAACTTCACCGCGATCACGCCAGCGGTGTTGGTGATGACCAGGCTCTGGACCGCCAGGCTCGGGAACTGCGGCGCTACCGGCGGCGCGTCCACCGCGTCCTGGCCCAGGAGGCCAAGCTTGCAGTTCACCCGGACGAACAGTTGCAGACCCGTCAGCGGTCCGCTCTGGCCGAGGCTGGGGGTCGAGTGGAAGCCTGCGGCCGCCACGTTCCAGGCGTCCTGCTGGACGTCGGTCAGCGCGTCGAATCGCCGCGCCTGCTGCAGCAGCAGGTCACGGACCTCGAGTTGCCGGTCCGTTCGCGGGTTCTTGGG
>Ga0187877_1004034_pt1 | contig 11527 bp, 11 predicted proteins | sample June2016WEW_17_1_3_FD_132430 | JGI IMG/M metagenome (GOLD analysis project Ga0187877, IMG submission 132430) | Peatland microbial communities from SPRUCE experiment site at the Marcell Experimental Forest, Minnesota, USA - June2016WEW_17_100 | ecosystem: Environmental > Terrestrial > Soil >... | reverse complement strand
AGCCCGTATCCGTCATAACGCCAGTATAAATGTTCTCGGCGATCGCCGGGGTCATAGGCGCCGGGATGGCCCGGATTAGATCATAGATGATCTCCGCCGTGGAGCTGGCCTGGGGATCTACGAAATTGATCTCCCCAAAATATTTATTACTCACATGGTGATCGATGTTGATGATCTTGCCAATCCCTTTCACTTTACTGAATTCTTCACCCAGCCGTTCCCTGTCCCCGCAGTCTAAAGCAAGGCCGATGTCAAACTGCCCGCTGACCGGGGCCTGGTGGATGATCTCTTGGGCCCCGGGGAGGAAAGCCAGAATCTCGGGGGTGGGATCCTGGGTCAAAACTTGAACTTCCTTTCCCATACCCTTTAAAGCCAAACCCAGGGCGAGGACCGAGCCAATAGCGTCCCCCTCCGGGTTTTGGTGGGTGGAAATTAAAAACCTCTGGCCTACCCGGGCCTCTTCAGCGATCCTCCGAAGGATCTCTTTCTGGGTCTTCTTTGGTCGACTGGATGAGGCGGTCGATTCTGCTTCCATAATCAAATGAGTGATCCACTTTGAACAAGAGGTCGGGAATGTACCGCAATTTCAGTTCCCGCCCCAGCTTTTTCTTGATGTATCCCGCAGCGCTTTGGAGTCCATGGAGCGAGGCCTCTTCTTTAACCTGAATTCCCATGGCGCTGAAGAAGACCGTGGCCGTCTTCAGATCACCGGTCACTTCCACCCCGGTAATGGTCACGGATTCCAGGCGGGGGTCATTCAGCTCCCGCAGAAGCATTTCCCCGATGACCTGTCGAATCAGGTCCGCCACTCGGTCGGATCTTTTATACTGCATTTTTTCACCGCAGAGACCGCGGAGAACGCAGAGTCAAAAACCTCAGAAAAAATCCATTTGAAATTTTTTTAATTTTTGAATCCTTTTCTCCGCGCTCTCTGCGCCCTTTGCGGTTCATTTAAAAGTTAATAATCTCAATCTGCGAGTCCGCCACCCGGGTGAGCTGCGTATCTTCGATAAAATTCACCACTTGATCTAAAATGGAATTGACTCGCTGCCGGTCATTCGAGACGGCGCAGATCCCCAATACCGCCTTTTGCCACAAATCCTGATCCTCAACCTCCGCGATGGAGATGTTGAACCGCTGTCTCGCCCGCTGCACGATGCTCTTGAGGACCTGTCTTTTTCCCTTGAGGGAAAAGTTCCCGTGGAGGAAAAGTTCCAGGTGACACACCCCGATGACCACGATCCTTCTCCCCCAATGTTACAAATGAGCGGTGACTTTCTCAACAGTGTACGACTCGATGATGTCATTCAGCACAAAGTCCCGGAAGCCCGATATGGTGATTCCGCAATCGAACCCCGAGGCCACCTCTCTCACGTCATCCTTCACCCGCTTTAGGGAGGCAATCTCTCCTTCGTGGATAACCTTGCCCTCCCGAACCACGTGTCCACGGGACCCCCGGAGGATCTTCCCCTCATAGACCATGCTACCGGCGATAACCCCCACCCGGGAGATGTGGAAAATTTGGATTACCCTAGCCCGTCCGCCCAGGCGCTCTTCGTAAACCGGTTCCAGGAGCCCTTCCATGGCTTTGCGCACATCGTCCAAGGCATCGTAAATCACGTTGTAGAGGCGGATGTCGATCTTTTCCTGCTCGGCCAAAACCTGGGCTTTCGGTTCAACCTTGACGTTAAACCCCAAAATGATCGCTTCGGAGGCCGAGGCCAGCATGCAGTCGGATTCGTTGATGGCGCCCACGGAAGAATGGAGGATGCTCACCCGGATGGTTTCGGTACTCAACCGCCCCAGAGCTTCGGTTAAGGCTTCGATAGACCCCTGGACGTCGGCTTTGAGGATTAGGTTTAAATCCTTGACCACTCCTTTTTTCATCTTCTTGTAGAAATCTTCCAGGGTCACACGGGAAGTCTTGGCCAGATCCACTTCTCGCTGCTTTTGCAGCCTTTGAGTGGCCAGATCCTTGGCCTTTCGTTCATCCGTAACCACTACGAAGGAGTCCCCCGCCTGGGGTACGCTGGAAAAGCCAATGACCTCAACCGGAGTAGAAGGCCCAGCGCTCTCGATCTTCTGCCCGAGGTCATTGATCATGGCCCGCACGTGGCCAAAATGGGTTCCCGAGACAAAAGCATCCCCCACGTGCAGCGTTCCATCCTGGACGAGGACCGTGGCCACCGGCCCCCGGCCTCTGTCGAGCTTGGCCTCGATGACTGTTCCGGTCATGAGCCGACTGGGGTTGGCTTTTAATTCTAAAACCTCGGCCTGAAGAAGGATCAACTCCAAAAGCTCCTTCAGCCCGATCTTCTGTTTGGCTGAAAGTTCGGCCACAATCGTCTGGCCGCCCCAAGCTTCAGGAACGAGGCCGTATTCGGTCAGGTTTTGCTTGATCCGCTCCGGGTTAGCGTTGGGTTTGTCGATCTTGTTAATGGCCACGATCAACGGGACCCCCGCAGCTTTGGCATGATTGATGGCTTCCACGGTCTGGGTCATGATGCCATCATCGGCGGCCACCACCAGAATGACGATGTCCGTAACTTTCGCTCCCCGAGCGCGCATGGCGGTAAAGGCTTCATGGCCCGGGGTATCCAGGAAGACGACTCTGCGGTGATCCACGTCAACCATGTAAGCCCCAATATGCTGGGTAATGCCGCCAGCTTCCCCCGCGGTGACATTGGTCTGCCGGATGGCGTCCAGGAGTGATGTCTTGCCATGGTCCACATGGCCCATGATGGTCACGACCGGGGGGCGGGGGGAGAGATCTTCAGCCCGTTCTTCTTTCTCCTCCTTCAGGTCTTCGATCTCCAGACCCGTCTTCTCCACTTCATAGCCAAAATCGGCGGCTACCAGGGCCGCAGCCTCGGCATCAATGGCCTGGTTTATGGTGACCATCAGGCCCAGATCCATCAGCTTCTTGATCACCTCGGAGGCTTTAATGCCCATCCGTTTGGCCAATTCTCCCACCAGGATGACTTCTGAAATGCGGATCTTCCTCTTGATGGCCTTGGGGATCGTGGGTTCCGCTTTGGCTACTTTGGCCTTGGGAACAACCCTCGGCCCCGCTTCTCCTTTGAAGACAAAAGGCCGGGTAGTGCGTTCTTCCCGGAGATAGTCATATTCTTTGAAGGCCCGTTTTTTGGTGGTAATGACCCGCACCCGGTTGGGTTTGCCCTCTTCCATGACCTCAACATCTTTTTTGACCCTCTTTTTCCGCCGGGCTTTCTCTTCTTCTGTGGGAAATGGTTTTGCCGCACCCGGCGCGGTGGGACGCTGCAAAATAATCGGAGGATGGGGGGTAACCCCGGGTTTTTTCTCCGCTGGCGGATGCTCCCTCTCCTTTACCAATGAGGGTGGGGGTACCGCGGGTCTCTCTATTATCTTGGCCGGTTCAGCCTTCTTTCTCGGTTTGGGCGGCTTTTCCGGAGGTTTCGGCTTTGCTACCGGTACGGACTCCGGCTTCTCGGGGATTACCGGTTTCTCTACTCCCGGTATTCCTTCTATTCTTTGCTCCACTAGTGTGGATTTTACGGGGGCCTCTGCACCGGGTGCCAGTTTCATATCAACCGCAGGCTCGGCCTTCTTTTCTCCGACCCTTTCCTTTGCCGGTTTAGCTGGAGTTGGGGGAAGGGGCGCAGCACCGATAGGCTCTGGAGGGGCTTTGACTCCTTCCGGGCGAGGCGAGAGGAATTCAGGTTTTATCTCCACCCTTTCCTTGGGCAACTCGGTCGCAGGTTCGGTTACCACCCTGGAGGGTTCGGGTTTAGGCTTTTTGGGGAGCACCCCAGGTTTCACTTCTTCTTTCGCGGTAGGCGGGGAAACAGGTTCCGGGGCGGGTGGGGCGGCTTCTTCCTTCAACACGCGTCGGCGGATGACCGTGGGCTTCACCCGCTTCTCCACGATCCCTTCTTTACGAGAGAGGTTGATCTGATTCTTTACCCGTTCCACATCCGACTCTTCCAGGGCGCTTTGGACGGTCTTGACGGGCAGGCCCATCTTCTCCAGAAGCTTCATAAGGTCTTTGCTATCCATCTTTAGTTCTTTGGCTAATTCATGAATCCTGGTTTTTGCCACCGTCTATACCCCCTTCAGTGACCCTGGGAATCCTCAGCCGGCAAAGGTGGGGACCCCTTCAATCCTTCTCTTACTCACCTTTATCGAAATGAGCCTTGGCCGCCTCGATGAATTTTTCAGCTTTCTTGGGGCCAATTCCTTCGATCTTGGTGAGCTGTTCGACTGTGGTCTGGGCGAGATCGGCCACGGTGATATAGCCGCCCGCGTTCAGCAATTGGGCTGTTTTCTCCCCGACCCCCGTGACCTTATCTACCTGATCCATTCCCCGCGAGGCAACTTCGTCCAGACCCGGCACGGCCCGCTCTGCTTTGGATTCGCTCCGGATGTCGATCTTCCAATCGGTTAGTTTGGCGGCCAGCCTGACATTCTGTCCGCGGCGCCCGATGGCCAGAGAAAGTTGGTCGTCTTCGACGATCACCTCCATGGACTTAGTTTCCTGGTTGATGATGACCTTGGAGATTTCCGCGGGAGCCAGTGCATTACAGACGAAGCTCGCCGAATCTTCACTCCAGGGGATAATATCAATCTTTTCTCCCCGGAGTTCCTGGACCACCGCCTGGACCCGGGATCCCTTCATCCCCACGCAGGCCCCCACGGGGTCTACGTCTGAATCCCGCGAATAGACCGCAATCTTGGCGCGACTCGCGGGCTCCCGGGCAGCGCTGATGATCTTTACGATGCCCTCGGAGATCTCGGGCACTTCCAACTCGAAGAGTTTAATCACGAAAGTGGGGTTGCTCCGGGAAAGAATAATTTGAGGACCTTTCGGAGTCTTGCGAACATCCAGGACGAAGGCCCGAATCCGATCTCCGGGTTTATAGGATTCCCGGGGAATCAATTCCTGCTGCGGAATGACGGCCTCCGCTCTTCCCAGGTTGACAATGATTGACCCCCGTTCGAATCGCTGGACCGTCCCGGAGATGATCTCTCCTTTCCGGTCTTTGAAATCTTCGTAAATATTCTCCCGCTCGGCATCCTTGACCCGCTGGATGATCACCTGCTTGGCCGTCTGGGCGGCGATCCTTCCAAAATCGGATATGTCGATCTTGGTTCCCAGGCTGTCGCCAACTTCGGCATCCGCATCCAGATCCTTGGCTTCTTCAATGGATATCTCCGCGGGAGGATTCTTTACTTGTTTGACCACCGTCTTGAACTGGAAGAGTTCGACCTCCCCGGCCTCTTCATTAAACCTGGCCTCGATCTCCTGTTTGGTGCCGTACTTCTTTCTGGCCGCAGCCAGGAGAGCTTGCTCCAGGGCCTCGACCAAGATCTTCCGGTCGATCCCCTTATCCTTCCCCACCTGGTCGATGACGCGACTCAAATCCGAGCCCATGGTTCTATTTCCTTCCTCAAAATTCGATTTCTAGATTGGCTTTGGCAATTCCCTGGAGAGGAAGCTCGTAAACCCGACCTTCGATTTCCAAACGCACCTTATCGCCCTCCAGACCTAAAAGATTACCCCTGAAGTTCTTTCGCCCTTCCACCGGTTCGTATAGTTTTATTTTCACCAATCGGTTGCTAAATTTATTGAAATCTTCCGGTTTCCTTAGCGGGCGAGTGAGCCCAGGGGAAGAAACCTCCAGAACGTACGGGTTGGGAATTACATCCTTGACCTCCAGCACTGCCCCAATCTCGCCGCTCACTTCGGCGCAATCATCCAGGGTAACTCCACCCTCCCGGTCCAGATAAATCCGCAAAACCCAACCCTGAGGCCCACGCTGATATTCCAGGTCAACTAACTCAAAACCTTGTGATTGAAGGAGGGGCTCGATTTCTTGCCGCACCTCTTCAAGAAGCTTCTCAAATTTCACGAATGTCTTCCTTCTGCCAAAAAAAAGTGGGCCCGAAAGCCCACTTTTTTCAAGCAGACCTTATGAAAAACACCTTTTTCAGCTACCCGTTGGGCATCTCACTCTATATAATTTTTTTTATTATGGTTCTGGAGCGGGCGACCAGATTCGAACTGGCGACGTCAAGCTTGGGAAGCTTGCATTCTACCCCTGAATTACGCCCGCCTAAGGCTATTTTGATTTTAGCCAAATTACGCAGATATGTCAATATTTTTTAGGAATTTGAGGGCTTCCTCCCTGGTCTGGACCTTCCCGGAAATTTCTGCTTCCCGGAGCCTTTCTAAAAAAGTCCCTAAGGCCTTTCCCTGGGGTATCCGCAAAACTTCCATGACCTCTTTTCCGTCGAGCAATGGCTTTTGGGGTCTCTGGGTAAATTCCTTATAATAATACTGCAAAATTTCCCCTCCAATATCTTTGATCTTGAGAAGATCACCGGGCTGGTCCGATGATAAAGGCCAACGAAATTCAAGCCTTTCGGAAGCAAGCGTGCTGGATAAAACTAAGAAAACCAGGTCGATCCCTTCTTTTCCCAGGTCGTGGAAAAAACGATATTTCGCCCGGGGAGTCACTTCTTTCACTCTGGAAAGACTATGGATGCGCATATGGTGACGGGTCAGGTCGGATACGATCCTGATCGATCTCCGGCTGAGCTTCATCCTGCGGCCGATGGCGGTGTTGATCCTTTGGCCCTCCTGGTCATGATCCAGGAACCGGGGGAATGGATCTTCTGGTTTCCAAAGCATCGTACCTGGTTTTCCGGAATCATGGAAGAAGGAAACAAATTTGAAGATAGCCTTTCGAGATATTCCCTCTTCTACCTCCTGGGAAAAGTGGTGATTCAGGGCCTGGGCAAAGGGAGGATAGAGTTCTTCAAGGCGGGCAAGGATGAATTCGCCCGCATCCACTGTTCTAAGGGCATGCTCCAGTAAAGAGTAGTTATTCGGAATTCCCCGGATAAGGTCTTTCCATCCTTGAACCTCCGGGAAGACTTCCCCCAAAAGTCCGGCCTCATTCAGTTGTCGTAGGAAGTGGCCCGCCCGGTTTTCACTTAGGGCCGTGAAAAATTCGCTTCGAATTCTCTCCCAGGCGGAGCGGAGAATGAGGTCTTTATTCCTCTGGATCATCCTCAGGGTTTCATCGTCCACTGAGAATCCAAGAGTAGAGGAAAAACGAAAAGCCCGGAGCATTCTTAAGGGATCCTGGCGCAGGGATTCTTCGGAGTTGGCCCGGAGGGTTCTCTTTTGAAGGTCGGACACCCCGTTGAGAGGATCGATAAAATCGGGGGTCTCCCGATTAAAGATTTCTTCTACGTTGAGGGCTATGGAGTTGATGGTAAAATCTCTCTGCCGGAGGTCATCGAAAATATCTTTTCCCTGGAGCAATGAAAAATCTAGTTCAGTTCTCCTCTTTCCTTTTTTCAAAATCACTCGCCAAGTCCCAAAAGACTCATCCAGAGGGAACGCATGCCCTCCCATCTCCTCAGCTACGGCCGCGGCCAGCCCGCTCACTTCCCCTTTCACCACAAAATCAAAGTCCTTACTTAAGGGTTTCCCCAGAAGCAGATCTCGGATCGCCCCCCCGACGAGATATATCTTTTCGCCACTTTTGATCGACAAGCGCTGAACGGCTTGAAGGATTTTTGACCTTTTAAGGAGGGACGTTTCCATTTTCCGGAAGATTGTTATTGCGGTTCTATTCCTAACCGGCGGCGCATTTCTGCGCTGGATATTCCTCCCTCCGATTGATGCCTGGCTCGTGACCGTTCAATCAAAGCGAGAAACTTAGGATGGGTGCTTAGGGTTACCGTTTCTAAATCTGCGTTTTCAATCGACACCAGCGCGGCAACCGGCCTTTTCCCAACAGTCAAAATCAAAGGTTCCTTTCTTACTTTCCGAGCATATTCGGAGAGCGGCGCAGTCGCTTTTGCTCTTTCTAGAATCTTCATAGGTGAATCACCTCTTTTCCAATGCGAACCCGATTGCGTTCCTTGACTCCAACGGCGCGGATATAAACCACAGGCTCAGGGTCTTCTTCTACATCATAGTATACCCTCAAATTACAATCCGCAACTCCCAAGGAGCAAGTGGATTAGGCCTTATAGGTTTCCGATTCCTTGTTTCAACAATCGGTTGGTGTATTAATTGCTTATCCACCATATCCAGGACAAGCGTTTGTTGGCGAGTCGTGAGATTACGCAAATGATCTTCAGCGTCAGGCGAATATTCTATACGGTATGGCACAGTCCCGCATCCTATTTAATTATCAACAGACTCTTCCTTATTTTTCTTCCCTTCGGAGCATCTCCTGGATTTCCGGGGGCAAAGACCCTTTGTCGACAATCAACCCATTGATCATGACCAAATTAGAAAATGGGCTGTTTTCCTTCACATGATTGGTTGAAAATTCCCCATCATAATACCCCATCTTGAACATGTCCCGGATCACCTTTGCTTTCTGGGAGGTTGTGCTTTTGGTGGTGCCGAAAAAATTACAGATGTCTTCGGCAGTTGCAAAGGGTTTGAAACTCTTATCAAACAGAAAATTGATGCTCCCTAAGGCATAAATGACAGCCGCTGCCCAGATTTCCATCCGGCCGGAGAGAAAGGGAACCGCCCGCTTCCGGGCCATCTTCATGATAAGCTTCTCACACAGTTGCCTATAATCATCATCCAAGAACTCCTGACAAAACTTCCCGGTCATCTCCACCAATTTTATCGCCTTCTCCTCAACAATTTTTTTCTCTTTCATAATTGCAGGCATACGTTCCTCCTTCCATGGCACAGGAGCTTAAAGGGTTTAGGGATCCATCTTTCTTCACTCCACCCCCATATCTACCCCCGCTATATAATAAAATCCATCAGGGCCTAATTTACGTGTAAGGGTGGCAATGATTCTTTCGGAATCGGCCTGGGTTTCATTGGGACCGGATATGTAGAGGGGTTTTCCATCTTTGCCAAATTCAAATTCCTTTCGGCAGGTGGCCGGGTCGATGGAGCCGAAAATGCCCTTGGTAGTCAAATAGTCCCTATGGGGATGGAAACCGAGGCCTTCGGCATAGGTAACAGCATCTTTAATCAATTTTACCGTACAGGCCGGTTCTGCATGTTCCGCCCTTTCATTTTGAACCAGCTTGTCTATTCTTTGCGCATATACGCCCGGTGGTATGACCGCAAAAAAGCAATTTTTGACCCCCAGGCAGTAGATATCCACTAAAAAGAAGCCCGCAGCAATATCCTCATTGGGCATCCTTCGACTGATCACGACATTTCCGATTCCCTGGTCGAAAAGGATCCCGGGTATCAGGCACTCATGGAGAGGCATGCCAGCGGCAAAAGGAACCAGACTTCCTCTTCCAAACATTTCCCTTTTTTTAACAGCCATAGCCTTCTTGTGTTTGGCCGCTTTTCTGGCCAGCTTCTTCTGACGTCTTCTTTCGTCGATAACCATTCGATTTCCTTTCTTTTCTCTCCAATTCAAAGAATGGTCAAATAACGATTGCCTACCCTTCATACCCGCAAACCCCGGTGCGGGGCGAATTCACCACGGGGAGGAACATTTCGGAATCACAACCATGCCCCTGAGCGCAATCATCACAAAGCCAGCCGGTGCCATCATAAATGCAATCTACACAAATGGTCGTTGCAAGTTTCTCGCAATTATTACATTTTATCTGAGGTGCCTCATTCCTGGCCAGAATTTCCACCTTGCCTTTTTTCATGCTGCTTTCAAATTCTGAAACCACGGTCAGAAGCAACTCCGTGGTGCTGCCGAAATCATATTCGTAAGCCAATTTTTGACCCGGCATAAGGATGTCTCCCAATTTTTCGTCCATTTCGATATCCCCTTCCTTATCAGAAAAGGCGCTCATATGGCCGCAACACTCCAGCCAGGTATCCCTCAGAAGCGAATCCAAATCGCGTAAACTGGCACTGGCTAAGGCCTTTAGATGCATCCAGTAGAGATCTCCGGACAGGCCGTATCCTTCCACCAGGAGATGGAATAGTTTGGCAGCACGCTTCTGCCCTCCAGCGGCCTTCCCCTTTTTCCCGCTCTCCTCCAAATGGGCCTGGAGATGTTTCTTTATTCCCCTTTTGCTCACAGTGGTCTTACATTTTGCGCAGATTCCGTTTAGTGGTTCTCTCCGCATTTCCGGTCCTCCCCTTTGGCGATTTCTTAAGAAATTATTCGAATTTCCCCCACATCTTCTTGAAGGATGCAATTTCGCTCTTGCTCATAGATTCATATCCATCGGCCAAGCATTTGCCAGTTTCCACCATCTCTACAAGTTTTTTCGGCGGGCCCTTTTTGATCTTTATTAAAATAATTTGCCCTCCCGGGGTTCAGAACCTTTCGCGATTTCCATGAGGGTTTTCGGTTCTATCGCTTCAAAACCAACCTGGTTGATGCGGAAGAATTTCCATAGCTTTCCGGTTTGCTCCGTGATTCGCTCACACCACAGGTTTATGGCATCGTCCTTGGCTTCAGGTCCCTCCCAGACGCGTCCCGTGGTTTCTAAAATCCAATTGAGCTCTTTTTACCAAAAAAGAATCCGGGTTCTTCCACGGACAACGGCCTGGTATTTCAGGAAGATCTTGGTCATACGAGATGATGTTTTTAGCCATGGATCTAATCTCCAGGAAGGGAAAGCTGTTTTTTCTCCTTGAGGCGGGCTCTTGCCAAAATAATGGCTTCATGCAACTTTTTCCGCAAAAGGTCACGGGGAGGAAGTTCCGTCATATATTCGGCGACACGAATGCCGCTCCTTTCTAACTGCAGTAATTCAACATGTTCTTCGGATTTCCCTGCGCAAAGGATTAAACCAATGGGGGATTCCTCTTTCTCCTGTTGTTCGTATTTTTCAAGCCACCGCAAATATAACTCCATCTGTCCCTTGTCGGCAGCCCTAAATTTCCCCATCTTTAATTCAATGGCCACGAGGCGGCGAAGTTTTCGGTGGAAAAAGAGGAGGTCAAGGTAATAATCGGTATCATCCACCGTTATCCTCTTTTGCCTTGCCAAAAAGGTAAATCCCACCCCCAGTTCAAGAATGAAGGCCTCCATTTCGCGCAAAATGGCGGCTTCGAGGTCCTTTTCGTTGTAAGTATCCTTTAATCCGAGGAAGTCAAGAAAATATGGATCCCGGAAGACAAGGTCGGGAGTTAACTTGTCTTCATCCCGTAAAGCAGCAAGTTCCTGCTTAGCCAATTCCCCCGGTTTCTGGAAAGAGCTGTTCGTTCGAAGAGCATGCCCCCAATTTTTTGCCGCAACGTGCGGACACTCCATCGCTCCACCCGGCACATTTCAGCATAAAATTCTCTTTGCAGTTCATCTTTGAGAGGAATAATCTCGACAAAATGGCTCCAACCCAATTGTGTCGACAGTGTCGACACAATTTGTTCATCCGGAAAGACTTCAACGAAGCGGATCATTCTAAATAAATTGCGGCGCGCAAATCCTTCGCCGAATTCTTCGACCAATTGTGCCGACACTGTCGGCACTATCTTTTCACCATAATCAGCCCTCTTCTCTTCCAGGATATCCTTGCGTATGCGCTGGCCCACTTTCCAATACAGCATTACCAAGGCCGAATTGATGTT
>Ga0187877_1004031_pt1 | contig 11536 bp, 7 predicted proteins | sample June2016WEW_17_1_3_FD_132430 | JGI IMG/M metagenome (GOLD analysis project Ga0187877, IMG submission 132430) | Peatland microbial communities from SPRUCE experiment site at the Marcell Experimental Forest, Minnesota, USA - June2016WEW_17_100 | ecosystem: Environmental > Terrestrial > Soil >... | reverse complement strand
TAGGTGAAGCCGGCGAGAGTGGAGGGATCGGCGTCGGTAGCGAGCCACTCGCGGGCATCGCGGCGCTTAAAGGCGCTGGCGGCGAGGGGCGAGCGGCTGAAGAGATAGCGGGCGAGGGTCTGTTTGCCGGTGCCGTGCTCACCTTCGATGGCGGCAACCTGGAGATGGGGCGCGGCCATCTCCGCCTGCATGAGGAGCTTGCGCCATGCGGTGCTGACGCCTACGACATGAACAGAGGCAGTGGAGGAATCAAGTTCCACGAGCGTAAGGCCGGAGGCGGAGGGCTGCACGGAGAACGGAACGGAGCTATGCATGGATCCCATCCTGCCTCGCCTCGGACGCAAAGGTGAACTTCCAAGCCATCACTGATCTCATCGGCGAGGTGGGGGGAAACATGAACGGTAGGGGATAGGGAATACGGACTAGGGACTAAGAAAACGGACTCATCGCAGCGCGTTATACTCAAACATTCCACCCGGGACGAATTCCAAAAGCAACTTTGTTTTTGAAGAATCTGAGGAAACACGAATGCCAGCTCAGCTGCCAGGCGAGACGCGTTTGGGGCAAGCCATTCGGGTGCAGGAGTGGTCGGCGGAGTTGCGGGCGACGAGGACCGGTTGGTCGGAAGAGCTGCAGCGGTGGGGAAGTGCGGCTTGGGTGCTCGCGATTCTGAGTTTCGCGGCGCTGCACGCGTGGCACCTAAGGGCGGATTTTCCGAACGGATCGCCGTGGATCTTCGATTGGGCAAAATATACCGACGAGGGTTGGTATGGGGCTGCGGCCATTCGCGCGCATTTGTTTGGACATTGGTACATGGCTGGCGATTTCAATGCGGCCGTGACTCTGCCGGTATGGCCCTTTCTGGAGTGGCTACTTTTCTTCTTTACAGGAGTGACGGTGGAGGCGGCGCGAGGGCTTGCGGTGGGCTGCTTTTTCGCGAGCCTGGCATTGACATACATGCTACTGCGCAGGAGTGGACCGCATTCTCAGCCTGCGGATGAAGACCTGTCCGCGGGGACCCCGATCTGGATCGCGCTGCTCGGGGTGACGCTGGCGGTGACCAGCCCGTATCTCTACAGCTTCAATCGATTGGCGATTCTGGAGCCGCTGGAGACAACTTTGGCGCTGGCCATGTTGAATGTGGCGGTGCGCCTGCCGCGGATAAAGCGACCGACGACGGCTTCGATTGGGATCGGGTTGCTTTTTGCGCTGACGATGCTGACCAAGACGAACGCGGTATTTCTGGCGCCGGCCGTAGGGTGGGCGATGGCTGTGCCGCTGTGGGAGCGGCGAAGAGTGGCGCGGAAGTGCGGGCTGGCGGCGGGGTCGACAGCGGCAATTGTATACGGTGCGTGGATTGCGTTGATCGCGAGGGCGGGGTTGATCGGCGATTACAAATATTTCTTCCTGGCCGCGAACTCCTACGTGAAGCCGCCGGAGTCTTGGTGGCCGCTGGCGGCATTCTGGTGGTCGCTCCACGGGATACTTTGGGTGGATCACAGCCTGGTGTTGCTAGCGGGAGCGCTGGCGGTGGGCGCGGCGTGTTCGTGGCGGACAGGATGGGGCCGGAGAATGGGCCGTGATCCAGTGTTCGGGGCTTCAATTCTGGGAATTCTGGGATTTGTTTTGTTTATGACGGTGCAGAATCATCCGCAGCCGCGCTACTTTACCGTGCCGGCTTTCTTTGTCTGCATTGTGGTGGCGATGGGAGCGGGGGCGCTGGCGGAGCAGGCGCGGTGGGCGAGGCGTCTGGGATGGATTGCTGTTGCGGTAGCGGCGACAGCGGCGGGGATTCACGGATGGAGGACGATTGGCTACGCGACGCATCCGGAATACACGTTCGTGAACGCGGCGACGCAGTTGACGCAGTATATTGATACGCATCCCAACGGAAAGCGCTTGATGGTATCGACCAGCGGCGATGAGATCACGCTGATTACGCGGCTGCCAGCGATCTGCGACGAGCTGAGCACGGATGATTTGGCCGACAAGGTGAGCCGGTACGAGCCGGGATGGTTCGCTTCATGGAACGCAGTCGATCCGAGTACTCTCGTGGATCTGCATACTCGGTATTCGCTGGAGCAGGTAGCGAGCTTTAGCGCGCTTGACGATCCGGACCGGAATGTTCTGGTGCTGTTCAAATTGCATCCCTTGCCGGGAGGGGCGGTGCGCGACGAATCTGACCCGAGCCTGAGCGACGTGCTGCCGGGCGATCGGATTGATGTGCCGGTGGAGTGAGACAGGAAACAGGGAACAGACAACTCCTCAGGGACAACTTTCATCTGACAACTGATTGCGCACAATGCAGCAGAGGCATTTATGAGACCGGTTGTGAGGCGACCGTGTGAGCCGGTGGCGGAAATTTTGGGTTGCAAGGACGGCGTTGTGATTGCGATCCGGAATGGGACGAAACCAAGCTGGGAAAAGCGCAAGCAAACCTCGTGACAGCTATCACTCGACAGCGGTGTATCCGGATGATAGCCTTCCGGTGGCAATTCCCCGGTGTTTGAGAGGCCGGTTGCGGGGCCGAATGTGCCTCAATTTCAAAACCTTATGTATGGAGGATGTGTGACTGTACTGGGTTGGATGGACTTCTTTGTCAGCGTGAGCGTTTTGACGCTCATCGTGGCTGCGTTTTTTGCGCGGCAGGTTGTCGGGTTTGAGAACGGGATGGCAGGGATACGGAAGGGTTTCGCGGCCATCAAGGTTGGCGCAAGGGTGTTTCTGCGGCGGCCATTGAAGATCGCCGCGGGGCTCGCGGGGCTGCTGCTGCCAACCCTCGCTTATGGGCAGACGGAGGCGGGCGGAGAAGCCAGCCTGAAAGTGCCGGACTTGTCGACCGTGAATTTTCTCGGCCTGAACGGACATTCACTTCTCTCGATCGGACTGCTGTTTTGCGCCGGCGGCCTGTTATTTGGGCTGGTGATTTTTGTGCAGTTGAAGAACCTGCCGGTTCACCGCACGATGCGCGAGATGTCGGAGCTGATCTACGAAACGTGCAAAACGTACCTGGTGACACAGGGCAAGTTCATTCTTTTGCTTTGGGTTTTCATCGCGGTGATTATCTCGCTGTACTTCGGCTATCTGGCGCCGGTTCCGGGGAAATCGATTGCGGTGACGCTTCCGATTATCTTGTTGTTTTCGCTGGTCGGCATCGGGGGCAGCTACGGCGTGGCATGGTTTGGAATTCGCGTGAACACCTTTGCGAACAGCCGTACGGCGTTTGCGGGATTGCGCGGCAAACCCTATCCATGTTTTGCGATTCCGCTGAAGGCCGGAATGAGTATCGGCATGATGCTGATCTCGGTTGAACTGTTGATCATGCTGTTCATTCTGTTGTTCATCCCAGGCGATTATGCGGGCCCATGCTTCATCGGTTTCGCAATCGGCGAGAGCCTGGGCGCAGCGGCGCTGCGTATTGCCGGCGGCATCTTCACCAAGATTGCCGACATCGGCTCGGACCTGATGAAGATCGTATTCAAGATCAAGGAAGACGATGCACGCAACCCGGGAGTGATCGCGGACTGCACGGGTGACAACGCGGGCGACTCGGTTGGCCCGAGCGCGGACGGCTTCGAGACGTATGGTGTTACCGGCGTGGCCTTGATTACGTTCATTTTGCTGGCGGTACCAAGCCCCACGACGCAAGTGCAGCTGCTGGTATGGATTTTCGTCATGCGCGTGGCCATGCTGGTCTCCAGCTCGGCTGCTTATTTCCTGAATGGCGCAATTGCTCATGCGAAATACGGAAATGCAGACGAAATGGACTTTGAGACGCCATTGACGTCGCTGGTATGGATCACGTCCATCGTTTCGATCGCCCTGACCTACGTCGTCACGTACCTGATGATTCCCAACCTCGGCGATGGAACGCTGTGGTGGAAGCTGGCCTCGATCATCTCCTGCGGAACGCTGGCGGGCGCGATCATTCCGGAACTGGTCAAGGTTTTCACTTCGACCAAATCGGGGCACGTGAGAGAAGTGGTGAAGTCGGCGCAGGAAGGCGGAGCTTCGCTGGGGATTTTGTCGGGATTCGTGGCCGGCAATTTTTCGGCCTACTGGCTGGGATTCAGCATGGTTGGGCTGATGTCAATGGGCTACTTCTTCAGCACGGGCGCATCGATGGCGAACCTGATGCTGGCTCCGGCGGTCTTCGCTTTCGGTCTGGTGGCGTTCGGATTCCTGGGGATGGGTCCGGTGACGATCGCCGTAGACTCTTACGGGCCGGTCACCGACAATGCTCAGTCGATCTATGAGCTTTCGCTGATCGAGAATGTCCCCGGCATCGAAGCTGAGCTGAAGAAGGACTACAACATCGACGTGAAGTTCGAAAAGGCTAAAGACTTGCTGGAGGCCAACGACGGAGCCGGCAACACCTTCAAGGCTTCAGCCAAGCCGGTGCTGATCGGGACCGCAGTGGTTGGCGCCACGACGATGATTTTCTCGATCATCATGGCCCTGACCGGGGGACTGACGCACGACGTGCAGAACCTCTCTCTGCTGCACGCGCCTTTCCTGCTGGGGTTGATCAGCGGCGGGGCGATGATCTACTGGTTCACGGGCGCTTCAACGCAGGCGGTGACGACGGGCGCATATCGTGCGGTTGAGTTCATCAAAGCGAATATCAGACTGGAAGGCGTGGAAAAGGCGTCGGTTGCCGACAGCAAAAAGGTGGTGGAAATCTGCACGAAGTACGCGCAGAAGGGGATGTTCATCATCTTTTTGGCGGTCTTCTTCGTTACACTTTCGTTCGCGTTCGTGGAGCCATTCTTCTTTATCGGCTATCTGATCTCGATTGCGACGTTCGGGTTGTACCAGGCGATCTTTATGGCGAACGCCGGCGGAGCATGGGACAACGCGAAGAAGATTGTAGAGGTAGAGCTGAAACAGAAGGGGACGCCACTGCACGATGCGACTGTAATCGGAGACACGGTCGGCGACCCATTCAAAGACACCTCGTCTGTGGCATTGAACCCGGTAATCAAGTTCACGACCTTGTTCGGATTACTTGCGGTCGAGCTGGCGGTGACGCTCAGCGCGAGCAATCCGATGCTGGCGCATGCGCTGGCGGTCGTATTCTTCCTGATCTCGGTGTTCTTTGTGTGGAGGTCGTTCTATGGGATGAGGATCGACAATAAGGGCAACTGATTCTCGGGCCTTCTATCGTCACCTTGGAAAAAGCCGGCCTCGCGCGCTACGGTGTGCGGGGCCGACTTGTTTTTGGAGGGGCGCGACCGTTGGATCAGAGCCTGCGGCTTGAGGCCCGCAGAAAATCATTGTGATCTAAGGGACGGCGCAGGTATGCTGCCTCCATCGATGAAGAAGCTCTCGCTAACCTTCGACGACGGACCTTCTCCGCCTTGCACGGAGGCGCTTCTCGCGGTCCTCTCGTACTATTCCGTTCCCGCCACGTTTTTCATGATTGGCCAGAGAATGCTGGCGCACGAGGCCACCGTGAAGCGCGTGGAGCAGGCGGGCCACGCGATTGGCAACCACACGCGGACGCATCGCAATCTGTGCGGCGCGCCGTTCGAGGCTATCGAACACGAGATTAACCGCTGGGGACAGTACTTCCGGCCGCCAGGCGGACACTACGACGAAGGAATACTGGAGTACCTGAGGCTCCATGACATCCAGCTCGCGATGTGGGATGCGGAAGGACTGGACTGGAAGCTGAGGACGGCTGACGAGGTTGTGGCCTGTCTCGCCGAGCAGATCGACATGCTCGACGGCGATGGCGGGATCGTGCTGCTGCACGACGGCGACTCTGAAGACCCGAGTGGCAACCGCTGGGCGACAGTGGAAGCCACCGACCGCATCATCACCCGCTATTGCGCACAGGGATTTGAGTTTGTGCCACTGAGCGAGATGACCCTGCCGAGGAAGCCAAGGAAGGCGCGGCAATGAGTGCCCGCCCGAAATGGGCGTGCATGAGGGCTGACCGGCGCGGATAAAGCGCCGAGGGCGGGAATGCCGAATCGAATCGCCCGAATGTCCACAACTTGAACAGAAGTGCCGGCGAAGTGCACCGGTCCTGCGCCTTGTGCCGGAGTGCGCCTGGGGCTAGGGTTGAGGCATGGGGCGAGGACCGGGGTTGGGGTCCTGGACGGTACCTCGCGGTGCCCCAAAATTGATGCAAGTCTGACCCCGGAAACCTGCGACAAACAAGGCTGAATCGAAGTTTCCACAGGCAAATGGCGGGGTTTAGAGAGCAGATGCGGGAAATGTGAACAAAATACAAGATGTTGTGGTTTGTTCTTGACACGCACCATGCACAGCGGTAAGTTTTCATCTGCGGCTGTAAACAGGCTGTTAAAAAATACCGGCGCAAACCGAGCAATTCCCGAGTTCAAGTGCTCCATCCAGCATCTCCTAAGTGGGCAATCGAAGCGGAGATTCCCACCTGGCGGAGATGGCTCCAGGGTACGGTAACTAGGAAAGAGCTGGATGGGTCGGCGGGCCGCGGACGACGCTGGAATTCTCGGAATTTCGATCCCAGTTTCTGCCTTTGTTTCCAAATAGTTGCGGGTTGTACCCGCACTCCGGCTGCGTGGCCGGTGATAGGGCTTTTTACGTTGATTTCGACCCATGGAGAGTAACAAGATGAACGAGGCTCACCTTCAGACTTCGACCGCTGCTCACCCGCCCACACCCAGTACGCAGGGCCTGACCTTTTCCCGGCGCTTTTCGAAAGAGGGAGTTTCCCCCTACGACGAGCTGGCCTGGGAGCACCGCACAGCATCGATCACCGACACCAAGGGGAACACGATCTTCGAGCAGAAGGACGTGGAAGTACCGGTGGACTGGTCGATGACGGCGACGAACATTGTGGCTTCAAAGTACTTGCACGGGCAGATCGGCACGCCGGAACGCGAAACAGGTGTGCGGCAATTGGTGGCGCGCGTGGCAGAGACGGTGCGCGACTGGGGCATGGCCGGAGGTTACTTTGCCACGGCAGTGGATGCTGGGATCTTCCACGATGAGCTGGCGCACTTGCTGCTGACGCAGAAGGCGGCGTTCAACTCGCCGGTGTGGTTCAACGTGGGCTGCGACCGGCTGGAGCCGGAGGCGGACGGACAGAACTGGCACTGGGATCCGGTGACGGGCGGGGTACAGTATTCTGCCACGGGCTACAGGAACCCTCAGTGCTCGGCGTGCTTCATCAACGCGGTAGACGACTCGCTGGACTCGATTCTGACGCTGGCGAAGACGGAAGGCATGCTGTTCAAGTGGGGGTCGGGCACGGGGACGAATTTGTCGTCGCTGCGCGGATCGATGGAGCTGCTCTCGGGTGGCGGGTCGGCCAGCGGACCGCTGAGCTTCATGCGCGGATTTGATGCCTTTGCCGGCGTAATCAAGAGCGGCGGTAAGACGCGGCGTGCGGCCAAGATGGTGATCCTGAATGTGGACCATCCAGACATCGTGGACTTTATCGAGTGCAAGTCGAAAGAGGAAGCGAAGGCATTCACGCTGATCAAGGCGGGCTACGACGGAAGCGGGCCGGATTCTGAGGCTTTTTCGTCTATTTTCTTTCAAAACGCCAATAATTCTGTACGGGTCAGTGACGAGTTCATGCGCGGCTACGAGGCCGACGGGGACTTCACCACATATACGGTGAAGGGCCACCAGCCGGTGAAGACTTATAAAGCGCGCGAGATCATGGGCAAAATCGCAGAGTCGACGTGGCTGTGCGGCGATCCGGGGATGCAGTTCGACGACACGATCAACAAATGGCACACGAGCAAGAATACGTCGCGGATCAACGCGTCGAATCCATGCAGCGAATACATGTTCCTGGATAACTCGGCGTGCAACCTGGCGAGCCTCAATCTCATGAGATTTGTCACGCCGGCCGGTACATTCGATACCGCTGCGTACCGGCACGCGATTTCTGTGTTGATCACAGCGATGGAGATCCTGGTGGACAACTCGGGATATCCGACCGAGGCCATTGCGCGGAACTCGCACGACTACCGTCCGCTGGGGCTGGGCTATGCGAACCTGGGCGCACTGCTGATGTCGATGGGGCTGCCGTATGACTCTGAAGCCGGACGCGACCTGGCAGGAAGCATGACAGCGATGATGACGGGTCAGGCGTATCTGCAGTCGGCAATCATCGCGGCGCAATGCCCGCCACTGACTTCGGCGACGCCGCTGACGGCTAGCGTAGAGCACCAAGGCGGAGCATGCCCCGGCTACTATGTGAACCGCGAGCCGTTCCTCGACGTGATCCGGATGCACCGGGCCGAAGTGAACAACATCGGGAAGTCGCGCCAAAGCGGCGAGCCGTTCACGGTGCCGCAACTGGACGCGCTGATCGATGCCAGCCGCGAGTGCTGGGACATGGCGCTGCTCTACGGCGAGCGCTACGGCTACCGCAATTCGCAGACCACGGTGCTGGCGCCGACGGGGACGATCGGCTTCATGATGGATTGCGACACGACGGGAATTGAGCCGGACCTGGCGCTGGTGAAGTACAAGAAGCTGGTGGGCGGCGGCATGATCAAGATCGTGAACAACACGGTGCCGTCCGCGCTCTTCAAGCTGGGCTACGACAACGAAGAGGTGAACGCGATCGTCAGCTACATCGACGCGACGGGGACGATCGAAGGCGCGCCGGGGATCAAGCCGGAGCACCTGGCGGTGTTCGATTGCAGCTTTAAGCCGGCGAAGGGCACGCGGTCGATTCATTACATGGGGCACATCAAGATGATGGCGGCTGCGCAGCCGTTTCTGTCTGGCGCGATCTCAAAGACGGTGAACCTGCCGCACGAGGCGACAGTGGAAGATGTGGCCGAAGCCTACGCGGAAAGCTGGCGGCAGGGCATCAAGGCAGTCGCGATTTATCGCGACGGATCGAAGGGCACGCAGCCACTGAACACAAGCATGGATGCGAAGAAAGAGCCCTCGGCGCTGGATGCGGTGGGCAGCCGGCTGCTGGGGAACCTGGCGGCGTCACAAACGGCGGCTGAAGCCGACGTGAAACTGCTGGAAGCGCACGGCTCGGACAAGGTAGAGGTAAGCGCCAAACAATTGCTCGCAACGGTGCAGGCGTTCCAGAAGGCGCTCGACGAGATTGCCACGGCAGCAGCGGTTCCGGTGCTGACGCCGACACCGGCGATGAATACTGCGACCGAGATTCCACGGGAAGCGCAGGATCTGAATGCTCCGCCGCGCGCGATCCGCCATAGGCTACAAGAGGAGCGTGCGTCGCTCACGCACAAATTCTCCATCGCCGGACACGAAGGCTACATCACCGTGGGAATGTATCCGAACGGCCAGCCGGGCGAGATTTTCATCCGCATGGCCAAGGAAGGATCGACGGTGAGCGGCCTGATGGACGCGTTTGCGACGTCGGTTTCGCTGGCGCTGCAGCATGGCGTGCCGCTGAAGGTTCTGTGCGAGAAGTTCGCGCACACGCGGTTCGAGCCTTCGGGCTGGACGGGCAACGAGCAGATCGGGTACGCAAAGAGCCTGATGGACTACATGTTCCGCTGGCTGAATCTGCGCTTCCTTTCCGGGCAGCAGTTGACGCTGTTCGCCGGGCTGGGTCAGCAGGCTCCGCAATTGACGGCGTCGCCGAGCATGATGGCGGAGAGCGATCTCGATGAAGATGAATCGCCGACGACACAGCAGCACATTGCGCGGCTGGCGGAGGAAGTGGCGAAGCGGCTGGGCCAAGTTACTGCAACGCAGGTGACGGCAAGCGGCGGGCATTCGGGGGGTGGGATCGCACCGGAGCCGCAGGCCGAAACGGGCGGCAGCGCACCGCGGCGGATGACGGAAGCCCAAATGCGCCAGGCGCCGGCGGGCTCTCCACAGGTACCGAGCATGCAGGACCGCGGGCTGTATCACGCGGCTGACGCGATGCGAGGCATGTACGACATGGGCGACGCGCCGAGCTGCGGCACATGCGGCGCGATCATGGTGCGGAACGGAAGCTGCTACCGCTGCATGAGCTGCGGGTCGACGAGCGGGTGCAGCTAAGCGAACTGAGGTCGGCATGAATCGGGGCGTTCATTTGAGGCCAGGAGACAATCTCCTGGCCTTCTGTTTTCGATTTGAATTGAAGCGGGACAAGAATGCGCGGCTGGCAAGTTCAGGCGTTGCCAAAGACGGGAGCGGATGCGCCGTGGATGACACGCCGAGGGCCGCGGGAAAACCCTGAGTGGAATTCAAGAAGACTGCGGTAGAATCCTCGCAAGCAAGCGTCCCCCCGAAAAACTCTGAGCCAGGTGAAACCTGTCATGACGGATCAAAGACGGACCTGCATTTGGGCTGTTCTGGGAGCGCTGGCGCTGATGATATGCGCGGTGACGGGGCTGAAGTTGGCTGGTCGCGTAACTGTGCAGCGCTCGCACCCGTGAACACGAGCGATCGCATGCGCGGTCTGTGCGAAGACGCGTGGTAGGATTTGCGGAGACTGCGAGGAGTTGATGGCGGACGCTGCTCCGATTCATGTCCGGATTTCGCGCCGCGAATGGATCGTTATCCTCCTCCTCGTTCTTTCCGTGGTCATCAATTACGTTGACCGCAGCAACCTGGGGCTGGCGATGCCGCTCCTGGAGCGGCAGTTTTCATTTTCGTCGCTGCGTGCGGGCGAGCTGTTGTCAGCTTTCTTCTGGACTTATGCGCTGGTGCAGCTGTTTGGGCTGGCGGGTGAGTTGACCGACCGTTTCCCCGTGGGGTGGGTGCTTTTGCTCGGGTACCTGCTGTGGTCGACGGCCACCGCTTTCATAGGACTGACCACAAGCTATGCGGCGCTTTTCGCGCTGCAGCTCGTGCTCGGGCTGGGCGAGTCGGTCGCGTATCCATGCTATTCGCGCATCTTTGCCGCAATGCCGCAGGAGCATCGAGGTAGGGCGAACGCATTCATCGACGCGGGAACCAAACTGGGGCCGGCGGCGGGCGCGTTCGTAGGCGGCATGGTGCTGGTGCACTGGGGATGGCGCATGCTGTTTGTGGTTTTTGGAGTGGGTGCGCTGGCGTGGATGCTGCCCTGGTATTTTGCAATGCCGCGCGGCGGGTCTGCCGTGCATAGCAAGCGAAGTGCACAGGAGCGCGGTGCGGCGATGCCGGCTTTTGGCTCGACCGGATCGATCGCGAAGATGATTCGTTTGCGCTGCGCGTGGGGAACGACCATTGGGCACTTCAGCGGGAATTACTTCTACTATTTCCTGCTTGCTTGGCTGCCAACGTACCTCGTGCAGGAAGAACATCTTTCGATTCGAAACATGTCGAGGCTGACAGCGGCAATTTTCCTGCTGATCGCTTGCACGACGCTCCTGTCGGGCTGGATTTCGGATCGGCTGATCGCTCGCGGTGTTTCGCCTACTACGGTGCGGCTCAGATTGGTGGTCGGCGGGCAGGCGATGGCGTCGTGCTTGCTTGCGCTCACGTTAGTCCACGGACATCCGCTGATCGCGCTGGGATTGTTGGCGATCGCGTGCATTGGTCACGGCGGATACGCTTCAAATCACTGGGCGATTGCGCAAACCTTGGCGGGTCCGGCAATGGCGGGGCGATGGTCAAGCCT
>Ga0187877_1004024_pt1 | contig 11555 bp, 9 predicted proteins | sample June2016WEW_17_1_3_FD_132430 | JGI IMG/M metagenome (GOLD analysis project Ga0187877, IMG submission 132430) | Peatland microbial communities from SPRUCE experiment site at the Marcell Experimental Forest, Minnesota, USA - June2016WEW_17_100 | ecosystem: Environmental > Terrestrial > Soil >... | reverse complement strand
TCAAAGAGTTCGGCCTCAAAGGTGAGGGGCAGGTTAATTGCCCCCTCGCCTTGCTGCCGGGCGCGCTGGTTGATGGTGACTACGCGCTGGTACGCAGCCAACATCTGGTTCCCCAGGTCGGCGAGCCTGGACTGGGATTGCTGGTTGACCTGCATCAAGGCAGCTGCATAATTCGGGGAATACTGAAGTTGCTCGGGCACTTTCAGGTCGGGAATCATGGAATCGGCATTCGGGGGCGGTTCCGATTCCGGCGGCGTCCAGCCGGCATCGGTGGCCGAGCTGGGCTGTGCCTGCTGTGCGGCCATGAAGCCCACAGCGCCGGCGGTGGAGTATCCCTTTTTCAGCGAGGAACCGAGCAGGGTTTTGGCCGATGCCATGTCGCCCTGGTAACCAGCAATCAAGCCCTGACCTTCCTCGGGAGCGGCCATGTCTGGCCCGAGGCTTTGGGCGTGCACGAATTGCTTTTTTGCCGCTGCGGACGCGCCGGCATTGAAATAGGCCCAGGCGAGATTGACGGTGGCGAGCGGCGATTGCGGGCGTAACGAAGTGAGATAAAGAAACACGCGGGCTGCGTCGGGGTAATCGGCGGCCTGGTCGAGGCTGACGCCGAGATTGTTTGCGGCATTCACGTCGAGGGGGTTGCGCTGGGCGGCAACGGCGCCCGCGTAGACAGCTTCATTGATGGCTCCAGCGGAAACCAGCAGCGCGGGCAGGGAGCCGGCGTTGGCGCCGGCCTGCGTCACGCCGCTATCGAGCGCCATGCGGGTTTGGAGGTCCAGCTTGGCACCATAGCGGGTGGCCAGAGTTTTGACCAGAGCGAGGTATTCAGCGGCGGTGGGCGCCGTGGAGGGCAGGGCGGCGCTCGAGGGCTTTGGGCAGAGCTGCGTAAAGGAGATCTTGCCGGCGCCTGGCTGCCCCTGTAGTGGCGAGCTGTTCGATGGGGACGCGCCGCCCGATGCAGCACCGGCGGACGACATGCCCTTGGCCATGGATTGACCCCACGACTGGAGCCGCTGCTGCTCCTGCGGGGTGGGGATACCTCCGGCACTGAGCTTTTTCATGATGGCCTGCACGTCTGGCGGGATCTGTGGCGGGGCTTGCGCGTATCCTTGAACCGCAAGCAGCGCCGCGAGGAAGACGGCAGCAGAGATGAGATGCGAGAGGACTCTCCGACCGGCAGAAAGCATGACCGCTCCTTTCCCTGGTGAGCGGGTCAACTGCAATTGCTGCCTTGCAGGTTACACAAACCCCCGGCAGCACAATGCGACGCAGAACTCCAACAAATCGAAGACGCAAAGTGAAGATTGCGACACAGTATCTTCCGTGGCGCTCCGGATGTCAATGGCGACATGCTCTTCGGAACAAGAACGCGGCGTGTAGCTCACGCTGGTCTGCTTGAAATGCGGGTTCATCGACTACGGTCGCCGCTCCGTCACGCCAGCGACGAAGATCCGTCGCTACCACCCCAAGATGCCAAAAGCCGTCTCTTGGGGACCCTGGTCGATGGGGGGCGCGGTGCGTGGCGGTATCAATAGTCTGATGGGTGACGTACTGGAGGATCACATCCGTTTTCATCTCACCCTTGGGTCCAAAGAGCAGATTGCTCCAGAGCTTGCCGAAGACTTGATCGACCTGGTGCATGCCTATTTGAAGTGACAGTCCTAGCCGCAGCGACCCGAGGGCAGGCTCGCACTTTCTATCGTCGCCGGCCTCGGCACCCTCAAATGTCGGTCCGGGAACACGCGGATGCATCAGCCGCTGCAGCGGCTTCGTTTAAGTCGGCTTGTGGGAAGCAGTTGTTCATTATCAGGCGGCTGGCGCACAGCAGTTTGGCAAGGCTAATGACGGATTGGAAGGCGCGACGACGTGCAACACCGGGGAATGGCTGAACCTGAAGCAGGGGCGAATCTTCGGGAGTTTCGGATTCCGGCTGTAGGTTGAAGTGCGGAGGCGGTCGACCCATCCGCTGCCCTGATTCCTCCCAGTATTAGGATGGCCCGTCCTTTACCCAGGCTGGCTCGGTCAGGAGGGAAGGGACCGGTTTACGAGGAAGGGTCCGTCTCGGCGGGAGGCATTTGGGCAGGTGGGAATGTAGTTTCTGTGGATGTGGGACGTAGGACGCATCCCACTTACTCGAGGGAGGGCGCCGGCGAGCCTGCAGGATCGAAGGGAAGCAGGTGTCGGCTAAACCTAGCTCAGCTACTTACCCTGGCTAAGCTCGGGTGGACCGAGATACCAGGCCGCATGTAGGTATTAACTGCTAGGTTTGGGCTAGAATGGCACCTGTCTAATAATGGAATGAAGTAGTAATTATGATCTAACGGTGGAAAGCAGGACATCCCCGTTTACGACCCCGTGTGATACTCCTGGAGTAGTAGCTCAGGCACCGCCGCTAAAAGTCCTATAAGTCGCAATGACGCTGTTAGGCGGTCCCGCAGCGAGTGAGCTTGCCCCGAGTTGCCCATCCAGCGAGCTGAATCGAGAAAAGCCGCGAAACAACTCGTTTTGAGCACCTGCGGAAGTCACTGTTGATTTTAAAGCGATTAGATAGCAGAAAAGTGACTTACTATACTAGCTCAGGAATGAGTGGGTAAATTCACCCGTTCGTAGCGGCTGGGAGCCATAGGGGGTTTTCATGAGAGGAAGCGTAGGAACGGAAACGATACTCGGAGATGGACGCATGCCGACAGCAGAAGAGATCGAGCTCATCAAAAGGGGTAGGGGACGGAACCGCAAGCAGCTTGCTGAATGGGGCGTGTCCTGGCCTCCTAAAAGTGGGTGGAGAGAATCTCTGTTATCCAAGTACAAGAGATCAATAGCAGCGAAGATCACGCTCCAGGACTTGATGCTGTGGGACGATTGATGTTTGTAAGGACCAGCGACCTGCAAGTAGACTTCCCCGTAGGGAAGGGCAAAAACACAAGTCTACGGACAGCGGCGCAGCGGATAGCTCAACGCTTGCTCGAATAGCTTAAAGCAGCCTGTCCAGCAGTGGCCGGAGTAGGATACCTCTCTATCTAAATGTAATGTTGATCCTGCTCGAGTCTAACCTCCTGGGATACCAGGTGCTTAGAACAGAATGGAGTGCTACAGATGTCATTCTCAGATGCCTTGATTGATTGGCTAAAGCCCATCCAGTGGCAAGCCATTGCCACTTTGACGTTTCCCCGTACAGTAGGGGAAGAGATTGCTAGTCGTACATTCAAGGGGTTTGTCAACGAGATAGAAAGGGGTCAGCGGGGGCGAGTCTGCACCGTGTCTGCAATGGAGCGCCGAGGACGCGATGGGGAACCAGTACCGCTTCACGTACATGCTGCTATTGCGTCCCTAAAGCCGATTACGACACAGATAGTGTCTGATGCATGGAATCATGCCGTCGGCCGGCCTAGCTCGCTCAGAAGCGATCTGGCGCTCGTAGAGAGATATGATCCGTCCCGGGGTGGACTTGACTACGTCCTAAAGCAGACTAGTGACCCTAACTGCCACTGGGATCTCCACAACGTCGAATACTTCAACCCCAAGATGCAGCCCAGCGTTAAGACGGATCATACTTCGCTTCGATCTGCCCGACGTTGGAGCCAGCAAATCTCTGTGCTCTCGCCAACCGTGATTTGACGCGCTTAGCCAGACTCTGACCCGCAATTCCACAACCTCGAGCGCCCATTCCAGAGCGTCAAACTCGCCCGGACTTCCTGCCGGGATGGCTACTTCGCGATGGCTCGATTCGATTGAATCCAATGATCGTGCTGAAGTGGCTATGGGTTCGTATAGTCCCGGCACTATCGGTATCGATACCGCAGGCGGCCTGAAGCGATCTGATCCGGTCACATTACGTGCTCTATGAGACACCTAAAGAACAGAACGAGCACAAACTGGCAACAGTTATGACCTATCGATGCAATATAAGGCAACATCAGCACTAAGTGAGTCACTTATTTGGCTCAGTAGCCCCCATCGAGCCCACAAGCGGGTGTGATTAGGACATAACCCTGGCGAGTAAGTATCTATGGTTCCGATTCGAGCATTCTGAGTTACTCGGCGGAGGACAGCGGCGCCGTGGGCGGCGCGATAGATCGAGGAGATTCTGATGCTGGGGCAAAGACGAGCCCTTCGGGCTTCGAATTCCCCCTGTAAGGGGGAGACTAAGCCTGAAGGGTGTCTTTTTGGTCGACTCCGACCGGCAGTATCTGATTGCTCGGTGAGGGTAAGCCTTAATCGGGTATTGGTGCTAGTAGGGTCGTTGAATACCAGGTGGGGAGGTAATCGTCGATGGAGAGCAAGCCAAAGAGTCTAGAGCCCATCTCATAAATGTTTGAGCAGCATGATGAGGCAGGCAAGTTGTACGAATCCGAGGAAGTTTTCGATGTGGTATTCCCATCGTGTGACCAGTCGGCGGTAGTTTTGCATCCAGGCAAAGAGCCGTTCCACTTTCCAGCGTCGTCGGTAGCGGCGCAGTGGCCTGCCGTCTTGTGTTTTCTGCTTGCGGCTGGATCGGTTGGGCGAGATCATCTCGATGCCATATTCACTCATCTGTTCGTCCAGCGCGTCCGAGTCGTAAGCCTTGTCGCCGATCAGCCTTTCCGGCAACTCCTTGAGGAAGCATCCGGCCAGAACTGCTTCCACAAGCCGGCACTCGGCAGGCGAAGCGCTTTCGACAGATACGGCGAGAGGAAGACCATCACCAGAGGCGATAGCGACGATCTTGGTGCCCTTGCCGCGCTTGGTCGGACCGACGGCGAAGCCCCCTTTTTGGCGCTCGCAAAGGTCGCATCCACGAACGCTTCGTCCAGATGCAGTTTGCCTCGCTGATGCAGATGTTTGGCCAGCAGGCGCAGTGCCTCAACCAACTTGCCTTCGCGAATCCACTGCTGAAAGCGTCGGTGGCAGGTCTGGTACGGGGGATACTTCGCAGGCATCTCGGCCCACTGTGCGCCGCTGCCCAGAATCCAGAGCACGCCGTTGAGCACCGCCCGCGTATCGTGCCATGGACGGCCACGGTTGTCCTTACGCCGCGCTGGGCGCAGCAAAGGTTCCACCAATCCCCACTGTTCGTCTGTCAGTTCCCAACGGCTCGCCATCTATGCCTGCGGAAACGCCTTGAGCATCCCCAGTGTCGCAGAAAACAGGCTCAGAAATGTTTATGAGATGGGTTCTAGGCCGGTCGTATTTGGTTGGCCAGTTGCGGAAGCGGGGTCTGTCCCGTCGGAATTCTGTTCGTATTCTCAATTTCGTTCTCGATGAGATGGCGAAAGCGCTCAAGCGGGGCGAGAAAGTGGAGTTCCCTTTCGGGACTTTACTGCGGGTTCGCCACCAGCACGCGAAGAAGCGGGGCTGGTTCCTGGAGAAGATCATAACCATCTACAAGAAGCCGTATTCGGTCAAACACGAGCTCGACGAAAAGGGTTACAAGCTGCTTAGCGAGAAGAAATAGGAGCAGGCCTCCTGGAGCGGCAGTTGCGCGCACAGACTGTGGAGGAAAGGCAGATTCAGCACCGGGTGAAATGTCAGACGCCGATTCAGGCGAAGTCAGGCTGAGGTGTAGTGCAGAATGAACTCGCATCGAAAACCGGGTCTGAACCCCCTCAAACAGCTATATCTGGTCAGTAACTCATTGTCCTTCGTGGGGGAACACGTGTCCCCACCCTTTTCATGTGGTTTTCCCAACCGTGAGTTTGCCCACTTTCGAGAGGCGTAAAGAAGAAGTAACCCCTCTTTGTTGCCTCCCAGACGGCAGTCGTTTCGGCGGTCGGCTAGAGCTTTGGGGGCGGGCTGTGCCCGGTTTGATCCATATATATGGATACGGATGCGATTCCTGTCCTGGACTAGGTCTCTCCCTGGCCGACAACAAAGAGCATCGCGGGCGCGCGAGGACCTACCAAACCAGACGCTGCCAAGCCGGCTTGAGTGGCAAAAGCTGGGACGCCACAAGTCCATCCACGAGAAACAACGGAAAGCAGAACTCCAGAAACGAAAACTGCTGAGGAGGTATGCTCTTATGAAAGCGCGGCAACGGAATCTCCTGAGACATAGAAGACTTGAGTTTGAAGACCATTCGAGGCGGGTAGATTACGAAAGATCAATCATGGCCATTTCCCCTAACCTGGGTTCGTTTAAATACCTTGGGCAGGGTGAACAAGGTGTGATGCTTCTCAATCACCTTGCCCTTCTCTTTGGAAAACGGACTTTCGATCCTCACAAAGTGCCTGAGGAGATCTGTGGCTTTGTCTTTACGAAAGGGCTTGCCTACAGCTCCGCAGAGCTGCAGGATGCACACGTTTACCTCCTTACCCATCCCTTGTCTTGGATTGCGTACGCCGGTTTCGTCGCTGAAGCACCCCCGGGGAGTGGAATGTATGAGATTACCGCCAAGGGCTGGGCGATGGTCGAGAGCAAAGATGACGACTATTTGCCTTTCTGAATCTCTCTTCTGCATAACTAGGCCCCTCCCTTAAACTGTCAGGTCAATGTGAGGCGAGAATGTCGCAGTAAGATGCTCAACTCATAAGTTCAGACGACGGATTCGGAAGAGCCAAAGGAACGTACTCGGTCTTCAATACGAAAGAACTGAGTCCTGAACGGAATCGCGAGATAACAGGCATCGCGCCCGGGTGTGCCACTGGGCCGCGATCCATAAAGCCAAGTCGGACCAGAAACGCTCAAACTCATCGATTGGCAAATGGCGCAAATCGAGAACACTTGTGAGCGTCGTGAGGCACAACGAGCCTCCTATGGCTTCCCAGCGAACGAGCTGAACGAGGCGGATCGTTACCTCCTCCACGGCGGCTGGCGGGAGGCGTGTGTTTCAGCAGCTGGCTCGGACTCGGCGGTAAACCAGCCTGGTCGTGTGTATATTGATGCCGAGGTCATTCCTGTTCTGGACCAGTTGTCTCCCAAAGCGCCTGAAGGGGCCGTTGCCGACTATTCGGCCGTTGCGTCGCTCGGCGGACACTTGGACGTTTTTAGGACCCATCCCGCCGTTGGCGCGTGAACCACGGCCACTGAAGATTCGGAACCCTCAAGCCGCAGCGCCGGGTTCTACGCTGCAATGTCGGCTCGGTCCGATCCTGCATGTTTCAAAAGGGTTCACGCAGACCGTCCGCTAACCCTCAGAAGATCAGAGGCCGGAGCTCCCCGATCCTACCGTTCCAAAAGGTGTGGGTTGGGAAACACTCACCCCGCCGGAGAAGCACGGTAGTCGGCCCTCCGCTCTGCAAGTTCACTGAACCCTAAAATGCTTGCACCGAACCGACGGCGCCGGCGTTCAATTTGGAAGGCGCATTTGAATCTGCAGTGCCTGCCGCAGTCACGATGCGGCTACCGCCGCTTCATTTATTTGGAGATCAGGCCCGGATGAAGTGGGCGCTGCGGTTCACCATGTAGTCGCGGCGACTAGGACAGGCGGTCCGGCTTTGCCGTCGATGATCTGTGTCTTCAGAACCATCTCAACGTTCTTATTCTCCCAGCCCGGAGGGAGTTGCCGGGCGACTTGCTCAAGATACTGAGGTGCGGCGACAAATGCACCTGCGGCTTCGGTTCCGAAAGGCCCAAGTCCAGCCACGACCATGAGGGGCCCTTCGGTGGTTGGATCGCGATAGCGTGCCACGATGGCATAGTCGGTAGAAATGGAAGCGTACGGCTTGAGGAAGTCGACGCTCCAATCGGTGTTCAGGAGGTTCTTCGCGTCCTGAACCTGGGCGTTTGGACCGGGCAAGAAACGAAATCTGAGAGGGCTCACCAGGCGCATCGTCCACGAATTGTTGGTAGCTCCGATCAAAATGATGGTGCGCGAGTGCATGTCTGTCAGGCTGGTTTCGTTGTCTTCCTTGATCTCGAATGCAGTGCCATGCTGGCGCAGCACGCCTGCAACATCCGCCAGAGTGGTCGCTGTAGCCACGGAGACACGATGATAGGGGCCGGTTATGCGGTCGAAGAAGGTGGTCTCCGCCAATTCCGGCGACATCTGATCGGCGTGGCGGCCGGTTCCTACAACAACGAGAACAGGGCCCGCCGGTTTGACCATTGGTCCCCAAAGCTTGTCGATGTCAGTGCTCCGGGCCGAAGCGATCTTATGGTATTCGAACGTGCCGAATGCGGCCGCTACGGCAAGAACGGCGATTGCGGCCAGGGCAGCAAATAGATACCGGCGCTGGCTTTTGTGTGGGTGGGCGTCAGTGGCGACGGGCTTGTCGATGTTGGGGCCGGTTTGGTTATGGCCGGTTTGGTCATGGCCCGTTTGCGCTTCGTGCACTTCCGGCTCTCGCCGCAGGAACTCTGGCACATAGGAGCCGAGCGGCAATTCAATCTCCAGCTTCGCGCCATGTCCGTTCTCGTGATAGAACTGCGCGATCCGCTTGCGCACCTCGCCGGCGCTGATGCGAACGACGGGATCGGCATTGGTGTCGTAATCGGGATCGCGGCCAAAAACTTCAACTCCCAGTGTGCGTTCTTTCAGGTCGGAGGCGCGCCCATCGATCGCCGCACTAACCACGTACTTGAGCATCGCCGGGTAGCGTTTGCTGCCGCGAAAATGGTAGCTCGAAACGATCGCGTCCAGTTCTTCGAGAACCAGTTCGCGCTCCTCCTCCGAAGTTGGAAACCATGGGGACACTGTCTAATGTCTTCCTCGGCCCTTGGAACTCTACAAAAAGGCCTATTTTTCGTGAAGAATACACCCGCGTTGCAACGCTTGTCACGAGCGGACATCACGGAATCGCAGGCCTGACACTGCTGTGGCGCTGTTTTTCGAAAGCGGCTATAACTCATCTGTCTTCAGTCGATTATGAGCCGGCTCATCGCGTAAATGGTACGTAACATACGGTAACAGCCTTTTGCCTTCCTGGTTGAGGAGCGAGAATTCCCACCGATTGATAATCCCTGCTCCAGATGACCTAAATTACGCGAGTTCGCGTGGTTAGAGGAGGTTGTCCGGCGATCGGGATTCGCGGGTGCGTTCGGAAACGCGTGGGATTTTGCAATTCACGCAACAAAAAAACCGACGTTACCACACGGGGCAGGCACAAAGGGCTGCCTGGACCTGCTCAACGAAGGATGAATCGAAGAGCGAGGGCCTATTGGCTTCGTCCCAATTCGAGGTGGATTCATTGTCTTCGGCCCGAGCATGTGCGGCCGCCGGGCCTGTTAAGCAAGCAAATTCACCAGGCAAACCTAGACCGAATCATTTTGGAGGCAGCATGAACATACGCAGTCTGGCAGGAAGCGCGAGCGCTCAAGTCGTTGTGGCGCTCGTCTTTGTTCTCACCGGCAGCATCGCCGCGTTTGGACAGCAGATTACCGGATCCATCGTAGGCACGGTGAAGGATCAACAAGGAGCAGTGGTGAACACTGCGACCGTCAAAGCGACCAACCTGGATACCGGATTCTCCCGGTCGGCGCCGGCAAACGGCTATGGGGAGTACCGCATCGATTACCTTCCCGTCGGCAGGTACACCGTCGAGGCGTCAGCGGGCGGCTTTCAACATTTTGTGCAACAGAATGTCGCCCTCGACGTGGACCAGGAGCTGACGGTTGATATCACGCTGTCCGTGGGCGCGCAGACCCAGACCGTCACGGTCACTGAGGCTCCCCCGCTGATCAATACGTCTGACGCGGTAATAGGCAGGACGATTGAGGCGGACGAGATCATCGCGCTCCCCCTGGTCAATCGCAATATATACACCGAAATTTCCATCACGCCGGGCGTGATGGCCAATAACCAAGGCTCCACCGCGAACCCCACCGGCTCGCCCAATATGACCGTTGGAATTGCGTCCACTGATGTCCAGATCAACGGCGGGCTCGACGCCGGCAACGGAACCGTCGGCTTTTATCTGGATGGCGGCAACAACATTACCGGTATGCGCAACTACGGCAACCCGGCGCCCAACCCCGACGCAATCGAAGAGTTCCGCGTAGAGACCAGCGCATTCTCGGCGCAATACGGCCAATTCTCCGCCGCTGTGGTCTCGGTGATCACCAAGTCGGGAACAAATAAGTTCCATGGCTCGTTGTTTGAGTTCAACCGCAACACCGACTTCAATGCCTGGCAGTGGGGTGCGCCGAACCTTGCTGCGGGCAAGGCGCCTTACCACCGCAACCAATTTGGCGGAACCGTCGGCGGCCCCATCAAGCACGACAAGGCCTTCTTCTTCTTCAGCTATGCCGGTCTGCGCCAGGTCGCCGGAGCGGCGGTGACTGGTGCTATCGTGCCCTCGGCTAACGAGCGTCTGGGCGACTTTACCGCGGACACATCGCTCAAGGTTTACAACCCGAAACCGGCCGGCGTGTCCGCGGCCGTCTGGGACGTCCCCGCGAATCAGGTAAAGGGAACAAACAGTAGCCCCAATTGCCAGGTTGCCACTTTGAATTGCATGTACACCACCGCAATCCCAAACCCCGCTAACCCTGGCTTCGATTACGCTTACCTGGACCCGACCGCTGCAAATATCTTGAACGTAAAGAACACAATCGGCGTTTCCGTTCCGTTGCCCAACAACGGCCTGCTTACAACCGGAGGCGGGAATTGGGTCGGCGTATACGTCACTCCGACAGTCTCAGACGAATATCTGGGCAAGTTTGACGAGAACCTCGGCAGCAAGGACCATGTGGGAGTGACCTACTTCCATATCACTACCGCGTCAACTCCCAGCGGAGGCGGCAACGTCAATTGGACCGGAGATCAGTCCAAAACGGTTCAGACGAATGCCAACATCAGCGAGGTTCACACCTTCAGCGCCAGCACGGCCAATCAGGCCTGGCTAACGCTCACGCGGGCCATAGGCGGACGCATTCTCATTCCTGTGACCGGCCCAGGCAACCAAACCCTCGCCAGTTTCGGCTCGAACTTCCTCATCCAGGGACCGGCCAACCTGCCCTATCTAACCATCAGTGGTGACTTCAACACGGGGAACCCGAATGCCGGCCCGACCACGGGTTCCAACAACTATGAGTTACGCGACGTAGTCAGCATGACCAAGGGCAAACACAACCTTTCCCTTGGCGGTGAGTTCGCTCTCGACCAGACCATGTTTGTCGCCGATCTGAATAATTATGGCGACGTTGGCTTCGCTAGCTCCGCGCCCACCAGCACGGGTAATGCGCTTGCGGACTTTGTCGCCGGCCAAACCAGCTCATTTGAGCAGGACACGCCTTATGTCACGCATCTGAGCACGTGGCACACCGCGGTGTTTGCGCAGGATAACTACCGCATCACGCCCCGGTTCACGGCCAACCTTGGACTCCGGTGGGACATCGATACGCCTCCCGTCGATGCCCATGACCGGACGGCGTCGTTTGTTCCCAACCAGCAATCCACTGTCACTCCGTCAGCGCCGAAGGGCTTGTTGTTCGTGGGAGACGCGGGGGTCGGTCGCGGCATCATCAGCACGGAGTTCAGCCACATTTCGCCTCGTCTCGGTTTTGCATGGGATCCATACGGGGACGGCAAGACCTCGGTTCGCGCCGCAGCGGGCATCTTCTACGGAATTCCCGGCGGCAATGAGTGGAACCAGCCCGGCAACGGCGCGCCGTTCGCCTTACGCGAAAGCTTTGGCCCCACT
>Ga0187877_1004023_pt1 | contig 11557 bp, 13 predicted proteins | sample June2016WEW_17_1_3_FD_132430 | JGI IMG/M metagenome (GOLD analysis project Ga0187877, IMG submission 132430) | Peatland microbial communities from SPRUCE experiment site at the Marcell Experimental Forest, Minnesota, USA - June2016WEW_17_100 | ecosystem: Environmental > Terrestrial > Soil >... | reverse complement strand
TGCTTTGCAATTGTTCTCTAAAACCTCAAGTTTACGCTTATACACTTCAATGGATGGCAAGAACCCCCAATCGAACCTGTCTGCATATTGAGCGGTCGCTTTCCGCATTAGCAGTTTGCCGCTTCCGCCCACGGTTATGGGTGGGTATGGCTTTTGGAAGGGTTTAGGCTCACAAACGGCATCTTTTAATGTGCAGTGTTTTCCTTGGTAGTTTGCTTTTTCTTCTGTCCACAGTCGCCTTATTACTTCTAAAGCCTCGCTTAAACGCTCTATTCTGACGCTTGGTTTAGGAAAACCAAAACCATAAGCAACATGCTCCGTTTCCTGGGTGCCTGCTCCGATGCCCAGCTCTAACCTGCCCTTAGATAGGACGTCAAGCGTAGCAGCCATCTTGGCAAGCAAAGCAGGATTCCTGTGTGCGGTGCAGGAAACCATTGTTCCCAACCGTATCCTACTGGTTAAAGAAGAGAGCGCGGAGAGAGTCGTCCAGCATTCAAGAATAGGCCAATCATTATGCATCAAATGGTCATCCAGCCAAACTGAATGGTAGCCTAAGTGTTCACATTCCAAAACAACATCTCGAATAAGACTGAAATGTTCCTTGGGCTCTTTAGCTTGGAACGCGTAGAATGGAAGGAATACCCCAAATTTTAGTTTGCCCAAGCCATGCCTCCAGCCTGCTAAGCCATGATTTAAAGATTAATTGTGGCAGGGAAGTAATTAGGTTTTAGCATAACCAAAAATTACCAAATTATTTTTTAACGAAACGACACTTTAACAGAGTTTCTCAAGTTAATTCAAAAAAGGCTCTTGCTTTATGGGTATAAATGCGGAAAACAGAGGATAAGTAATTATAATTCATAAAACCTATTTTTGAATAAACCTAGTTCAGTTGTGGTTCCAAATGCCAGCGAAAACCGCTTCTACCGTCGACATATTCGGCTTGTTATCAGACGATAATGGTGAGAAGGCAAAAAAGAAGCGCAGACAAGAACTTTTGGAGCCAACAGGCGTAAAAGAACTTTTCAAGGAAGGAAGCATCAAAATAAACAAGCACACGTGCCTTGGCGTGCAATGCAAGTTATGCGTCAAAGTTTGCCCAACCAACGCTTTATACTGGAAAACTGGCGAAGTAGGAATCACCGAGGACTTATGCGTTTACTGCGGCGCTTGCGTGTTAAGCTGCATGGTTGATGACTGCATAAAAATCAAGCGAAAACGCGAGGACGACAAAGTTGAACGGTTCAGCAAGCCAAAAGACTTTATCATGCTTGAAGAGAAAATTAACGGGCAGAAGCGTTTTGACCGCGTAAAAGCAGTTTTACCAACGGCCGAAGAATACTGCGAAAAATACACTGCTAAGCCGAAAGCATAATGAAACTTCATTTTTAGGAAAAAGTCAACAGGAATACTGATAAGCAAAAACAAGAAGGTAACCAAAATGACTAAAACTTACAAAATAGCCGTTAACGTAAGCGCGCCTTCTTTGAGGAGAACAAGCAATATGTATTCGGATAAATCGCCATTTATTCTACGTTTTTTTCTTTGCTGTGCCATACCCACTCAACCGCATATTATTCGTGTTAACGTTTTAATCTTATCTTAGCGGAAAACCAAAATTCCTTTGTTTTTCTTTCAAACTGCAAGGTTGCAGTTCGTTTGCATTTAGCCAATAACCGCTTGTGCATCGACAAAAGTGTTCGAGTCAACATGAACTTCCACGCCACCGTTTTGGGTTTCCTTCACTTTAGCATTAACCAAAAGCAAACGTGCATTCGCTTTAACATTCTGCAATTCGGCTGCTTTTTCGTTCCAAACAACCACTGTTACCTGCCCCGAATCATCCGCTAAAGTCAACCGCATGACAATGCCATCGGTTGAATCGTTTCGGGTGAAGTTTGTTTTACCTAGAATGGCTCTTACCGTGCCTGAAATAAGGACGTTGCCAGACATGACGTTGAGTGTCTTAATTTTTGCTGTAAATTTTTCGATTGGCGGATATTCGGTGGCTTTGTCTTCTGGCTCGATTTCGATTTGGCTTTTGCCGCCAAGATGCAATTCTGTCTTGCCGTAACGGTCGTCTCGTGTGTAACCATGCATCAGGCGAACCGCTTGATTTGTCTTCAACTCGCCTTTTTCAACTAATTCAGCCTTCTCATTCCACAACACCACCCGCAGAATGCCATCGTTGTCGGCAATCATTAATGTCGCAAACTTGCCTGATTTTTCAGCGCCCTGAAAGCTTTTGGCTGGAAAAACGGCGATTAAGCGACCTGCCACTGAAACATCGTTCAAACCCGCGAACAAGCGGCTTGTCGCCAGGGTTCCACTGTTGTGCATGCTGTTTTGTGGCACTTCAACGCCGTATTTAGCGGCGATTAACCTCAGAAGCGTTTCATCACCAAGCAGACCACCCGTTCTTGATTTTTCAGCCTGCAATTTTTCAAGAATTTGCTCTTGGCTAATTTCCGGGTTTTTTTCTAGAATTTTTTCGATTATGTCTTGGTTAGTCATTTTGCGCCGACACGATAAAGATGTGCTGGCGCTTTTAATTTTTTGCATTTCTCGCTCACATTTGGCTATGTTTATTAAAAACGCTGTTTCATTTTTAGCTTGGAGCGCTGGAGGAAAAAACATGGATCCTGCAGTTTTTTATGCGCTTGGTCTAGCGTTAGTTGCTGTCGGAGTTATCATTATTATCATAGCGATTATTCTGGTCTCGATGCGTGGTGCTGGAAAAGGGAAGGTGAAAGGTGCAGGCGTTATCATGATTGGTCCTATTCCGATAATTTTCGGGACAGATAAGAAGTCGGTTAAGGCTGTTTTGGCGCTTGCTTTGGCGCTCACCATAGCGCTTGTGGTTGCTATGGTAATATATTACTGGTTATTGAGGTAAACTGGCATGTCAACAAGCTCCCAAGAACCAGAGGACGAGGGTATCGCTGTTTCCAGCAGACTTCTTGGTTTTTTGATTTTAGGCATTGCTTTAGTTTTCGTTGGCATAGTGGTTTTGGTGGTTGCTTCTTTGGCTTTTGGCAGTTCAGGAAGCGTTGGGATTGTTATTTTTATTGGTCCGTTTCCAATCGTTTTTGGTTCAGGACCTAATGCTACTTGGCTTATTTTGATTGGGATAATTCTTGCCGTTTTGAGTATAGTGCTCTTTTTGATTATGAATAGAAGATTAGGAAGATTTAGCAATTAAAGGGGTTTTTACTGGTTTATTTCTTCATCCTTACCGTAATATGCGTAGAGGAAGATCAGGATTAGAGAAATAAACACTGAACCAATAAGGACATATTGTAAACTTACGAAGTATGCGCCTAAATCCATTGAGGTTCTCCTTGCATTTTATCTTATTCTTGTAACGTCTTAATATTTAAGGAGTAGCTTTTTTCCACTCATTCATCAACATTTCATAGCTCTCGTCGTTTTCCTCTATGGTTTCAAACCAGCATAGATTTTGCGCGATTTTCTGCGTCAACAGGTGATAGCACATATGGATTTTTCTGTCTAAAACTCGAAAGTAAAAATCGTCACAAGTGCAAAATTCAGCTTCAGGCATTATGAGGTAATCCCGCTCTCTTCCAACAACTATCCAAACGGTTCTTCCGCTCGGCTTGAAAATATACTTTTTCACCCTGTTCTCTTTTAGTGCATCGAGGGCTTTTGTGAATCTTGACCCGAAAAGCTCGTAGAGTTCAGTTAGGTTGCTGCCTGACAGTTTGCCTGCTGCTTTTGCTTCTCGACAAATAGCGTTTAACGTGTCTAGTTCTGAGTTATCGTTCATTTCTACACTCGCTACTGGAAAGATTGAGAGGACTGTGAATTTTAGCTTTTAGCCTATGTCGATTAGTTCTCCCTTAGGCTTGTTTTCTGACTCAGCTTTGGGAAGCACCACTTCTAAGACGCCGTTTTTGTAGCTTGAGTTTGCTTCTTTAACTTTCACTTTTACTGGCAACTCAACTTCCTTGTAGTACTTGTATTGAGGAGTATCAACCGAAATCGTCAGTGAGTCTTCTGTGCCGTGAAGTTTTATGTCGCTTTTTTCTACGCCTGGCAACTCCACGACCACATGGATTTCACTGTTTGTTTCAACAATGTCAACGAGTGGCTCGCGTTCTTCTTTAACTTGCGGAGTACCTTTGAGGCCTTTTTTGATGTTTCCAAACTCCTGGATTTCAGGTTTGCCATCAGGACCAATCTTCATACTGTAACCATAAACGAAGGGTCCAAGTTCCTTAACTGTGCTGCCGTCAGGCAGTTTGCGCTCTTTAATGTATTCCTTGGGCACCTTTTCTGTGAAACTTTTCAGTTCTTCATCCATCATTTTCTCCATTTCACGGAACACGTCATCTATGTCACCGAAAAACGGGTCTTTAGCTCGTCTCTTCCTTAACCATTCAGGATAATCCTCATCTGAAGACATTCATACTCACCACGCTATGCTTGCGTTTTCCACACCAATAAATTTTATGTTATGAATCCTTTTCTTTAATGTTGATGCTAAGCAGTTTTAAACACGCTAATGCTCTCGGAACCTGCCTTCCTCTTAACAAGCTCAACTCAACGTGCAATGCTGTGTTGAATGCGCCACAAGCAATCTTCGAATTCGTTTTAAAAGTTTAAATCAAGGAAAACAAACTAACATGACATCAACCACGAAAAAAGTGGCAATTTGCCGGGGTAGCCTAGCCTGGCTAGGGCGCCAGACTCATAATCTGGAGAACAAAAAACGGTGGCCAAACGCCCATGTCCAGAAGTCGCGGGCTCGAATCCCGCTCCCGGCACCAGATGTTTTTATGCTTAACTGTAGAATCTTTTGAGTGCAATGAGCGCCTTTAGAGTTATCCATTTGCTGGCTTCCCCTTTGCGCTCAATGTCGGTTTGGAATTTTCCATTGAAGGTATTCTCCAGCTTCCATTTACCCTGTGAGTCCTGCTTTGAAAGCACCGAGTCAACTGCCTCCTGCATCTGGTCATCTTTGTACCCCAGTTTTGTCAATATCCCTAAAATTTCCAAAGCGTCCGTATAACACATCAACGGAAAACCAAACCGTAACCAACCGGGCTTGGATACTCGGCTTAAATCGTGGCTTCTCTTGTAGATGTGATGTTTAAGCATGTACTCGGCTCCATTCTTAATTGTGGCTTCCACTTCTCTGCTTCTTTTGCCGGCTGGAATCTCTGCTAAAGCCTTTAGCGCCTTAACCGCGCCCATATGGCAGCTGTGTTTACCATAGCACATAACCCACTTGTCATACGGCCAGCCCTTTGGCGCTCCATCGCCATCGTCGAAGCGCTGGTAAGTGGTAATCCAGTTGATTCCGGCTTGCACTCGGGGGTCGTCGAGGTATCCGAGTCGGATAAGGCTGTAAACCATGTTACCTGTCAAGCATGGTATTACGCCGCTTTGTCTGCCGCCACCTGTTTTTTCAGCCCTCGCCATAGAAAACCCTCCGCTTTCATGGTGCTGCGAGCTTTCAAGGATGAATTCGCAGGCTTTTTTGACTCGACTGTCCGCGCCGTCTGCGCCGAGTTCCGCCAAAATGATGAGTTGCCATGATGTGCCTTTGTATTTGGCGGTGTAGAACGCGGTTGGCGCTTCCCAAGTGCCGTCGCTGTTCTGTTTCTCCAAAACCTTGGGCACTACCCCAATGTTCATGATGGCGTTTTTTGCCTCTTGCACCTCACTATCAGTTTGAGGCTTGTCTAGAAGCTGGGTTAATGCGAAGTATCGGACTGACGGGTTAGCTTCTTCCAGTAGCCAGTCCGTCGCGTCTGCTTTGAGCTTGGATTTCCAATCTGCCATATCAAACGCCAGCATCATTCTGTTCTTTAGGTACTTAACTTTTTTTGCATCAAAATCCAGCGATTTTTTATTATGAGATAGAAACAAGAGCACCACAGGCTAATCTGGAGAGTCACAGGGCCAAGCGCCCAAACCAAAAAGTCGCAGGGCTAAAATCCAGCATCAAACGTTTCCCTGAAAACCTTATAAGCACACAAGCCCAAACACCGATGAAGGTGCAAACCATGAAAGACTACGACAATTTCTTCCTGCCAAGCAGTGACTTGAAGAAAGGAAAAGAATTCTACTAAGATATTTTAGGGCTGTCGGTTAAATTTGACTTCTCAAACATGGGTATGATCGCGTTTAAAGTTGGAAACAATGAACCTGCAATCATCTTAAAAGACACCAGAAAGTTCCCTCAAGCAAAACCAACCATTTGGTTTGTTGTAGATAACGTGCAAGAAGAGTACAAACGATTGAAAGCAAAAGGCCTAAGTTTTCTGTCGGAGCCGTTCCCTATTCAAACTGGAATGGCGGTTGAGTTTGAAGACCCTTTCGGCAATAGATTAGGCTTGACAGATTATTCTAAAACAAAGCGCTAATTATTTTTTTTTAAGTATAAATTTGAAACGAAAACGAAGGTTTTCATTAAGCTAAACGTTATTATTTGTTTCTTTCTAATGCTAAGTCGTGTGCACTTTGATGAGTGAAAGTAAGCCTTGGTTCAATATGTGGCCTGCTGATGTGCCAAAAAACATAAAGTATTCTGCTGTTCCTCTTCAAAGGGTTCTGCAGAAAACTGCTGAAAATTACCCGGCGCAAGTTGCCATAGTTTATGATGGGAAAGAAATTACTTATGCACAGTTGGATTCGCTTTCGAACCAGTTTGCCCATGCTCTTGCCAAGTTAGGCGTGACAAAAGGCGATAGGGTAGCAATCTTTCTGCCGAACGCTCCTCAATTCATAATCGCTTATTTCGGAATCCTCAAGGTAGGCGCAGTCGTAACCGCCATAAGTCCCTTGCATCGGGAGCGTGAAGTTGAGTATCAACTGTGCGATTCAGAAGCTCGGACAGTAATCGCTTTGGATTCCCTTTATGCCATCGTAGATAATGTTTGGGCTAAAACTAAGCTGAAGAACGTGATAGTTACAAGCTTAGAAGGAGCATCCGAAACAGCTAGTATCTCGAGCAAACCAAACGTGTGGACTTTTCAGCAGCTATTAAAAGAAGCCCCAGAAAAGCCTCTCAAAGTCGAAATTAATCCGCAGGAAGGTTTAGCAGCATTGCAGTACACGGGAGGCACCACTGGAACAGCGAAAGGTGCGATGCTAACCCATACCAACTTGGTTTCAAATGCGCTCATGTTTGCCGCATGGATAAAAGGCGCAACAGCAAAAGAAACTTTCCTAACAGCACTGCCCCTGTTCCATATTTACGGCATGACCACAAGCATGACAGTGCCTATCAGTTTAGCGGCGAAAATGGTTCTGATGCCGCGGTTCGAGCCAGCCAAAGCCTTAGAAACCATCCAGAAGCATAGGGTTACGGTTTTTTGCGGCGTTCCAACCATGTACTCGGTACTGCTAGCTAACCCTGAACTAGGCAAATACGACTTAACTTCTATTCGCGTGTGCATTTCTGGCGCTTCACCTTTGCCGCCGCAAATCCAAAAGAAATTCATGCAAATCACAGGCGGATTCCTAGCTGAAGGCTACGGGTTAACCGAGGCATCGCCAGTTACCCACTGCAACCCCGTGGACAGGACAATGAAAACGGTGAAAGTCGGTTCAATCGGTTTGCCCCTGCCAGATACAGACGCGCGGATAGTGGATTTAGTCACAGGCGAAAAAACGTTGGCTCAAGGCGAAACTGGCGAACTTGCTGTGAAAGGACCACAAGTAATGAAAGGTTACTGGCAGAAACCCGAGGAAACCGCTTTGGTCTTTCGCGATGGGTGGCTTCTCACAGGCGACATCGCACGAATGGATGAGGATAGCTACTTTTACATTACTGACCGCAAAAAAGACCTCATAAAATACAAGGACTACAGCGTTTACCCACGCGAAATCGAAGACGTCCTCTATGAGCATCCAGCCGTGAAACTGTGCGCAGTCGTCGGCAAACCAGACCCAGTGGCAGGCGAAGTCCCGAAAGCTTTCATAGTCCTCAAAGAGGGCACGGTTGTGTCGGCAGAGGAAATCATGGTTTTCGTCAACGGTAAAGTCGCACCCTACAAGGCAATCCGTGAAGTGGTGTTCAGGAAAGAGTTGCCTATTAGTTCAGCAGGAAAGGTTTTGAGGCGCTTGCTTGTGGAAAAAGAGAAAGCAAAAACAGTTTAAAGAGATTGTTTTTGGGCAATTTTTAACTTTAAGGATTTGTTATACCATAAGGGATTATGATGTCTGTGGTAGAAATCGATGAAGGGGGCAGAATGACTATCCCAGAAAAGTTAGGCATCAAGAAAACCAAAGCGATAGTCATACCAGCAGGCTCTTATTTCATAACGATACCCTTTTCAAAAACTCTAGAAAGAGAAGCAGAAAGATGGTTACCTACCAACAGAGAAAGAAAAGAACTAAAAGTTGAAGCTGAAAAACTTGCTAGAGAAGATGCCGTAAACAGGGCAAAAAGGCGACAATAATATAGAAGATGGCTTAATCTTGAGAGTAAAATTAAACGTCACAGGTATCGTTCAAGGCGTCGGTTTCCGCCCATTCATATACCGCGTAGCCACAAAAAACGGTTTGGCAGGGTACGTTCGCAACAGAGGCGATGCGGGAGTAGAAATCCTCCTTGAAGGCAACGCGCAAAACATCAAGAATTTCATGCGCGACTTGACCGAGAACAAGCCGCCTCTAGCCCAAATCGACTCGGTTAAATCGGCTGAGCTTTCAGGCAAAAACCAATACGATAAATTTGCGATTTACAAGAGTTCCGAAGAAGCGGAGCTTTCAGGCTCAATCATACCGCCAGACATCGCCATATGCAACGAGTGCCTCGCGGAGCTGCGAGACCCAAAGGACCCGCGTTATGAATACTTCTTTATCACCTGCACCAATTGCGGTCCACGCTTCACAATCATCGAGCGGTTGCCGTACGACCGCGAAAACACCACTATGCGCGAGTTTCCCTTGTGCGGCTTCTGCCAAAAAGAGTACAATGACCCAGCAAACAGGCGGTTTCACGCGCAAACCGTCGCTTGCCCAGAATGTGGTCCACGGGCATATTTAACAACAAAAACAGGCGAACCAGTCCAAGCTAAAGACCCGGTGCATGAAGCGGGAAAACTGCTCTCCGAAGGCAACATACTCGCAATAAAAGGCTACGGCGGCTTCCACATTGCAGCATCCACCTTGAAGGAGAAGCCTTTGGCTGCGCTTCGACGAACGAAGCATAGGCGCGAAAAACCCTTCGCCATCATGGCAAAAAGCCTAGATTCCGCGAAAAGTTTCGCCGAAGTAAGTTCGAAGGAGCAAGAACTGCTATTTTCCCCTGCACGCCCAATAGTATTGCTAAACAAAAGCGGCAGTTACAATCTTTCACCGTTAGTTGCGCCGAACCTGCATAACGTCGGCGTAATGCTGCCCTACACTGGTTTGCATTACATGCTTTTCGACCAAGTTGATGACCCAGCGTTTGTGATGACCAGCGCGAATCCGCCAAACCAACCCATCGTGAAAGACAACGATGAAGCACTCAAAACTCTGGGCAGCACAGTGGATTATTTCCTGTTTCACAACCGCAAAATCGCTCACCGATGCGATGACTCAGTAATGCGCACCCATGGAAACCGCCAAGTGTTCCTTAGGCGAAGCAGAGGTTACGCTCCAGCACCCATAAGGCTCGAAGCCAAATCAAAACGGTGCGTTGTCGGTTTAGGCGGCGAATTAAACAATACAGCCTGCGTTTTGCTTGAGGATAAAGCCTTCATCAGCCAACACATCGGCGACGTGGAAAATGTGGAAACGCGCATGTTTCTTCAAGAAGCTACAAATCACCTCTACAGCTTAACCAACTGCCACGCTGAAACTGTGGTTTGTGACTTGCACCCAAAATTCACCACAACCGCACTGGCCAAGGAGATGGCGGAAGCAGACGGTTCACCGCTGATTCAGGTTCAGCATCACCACGCGCACGCCGCCGCTTTAATGGCAGAACATAACTTAGACGAGGTTATCGGCATCGTTTGCGACGGGTACGGCTACGGCGTTGATGGCAAGGCTTGGGGCGGCGAAATCCTTTTTTGCACGCTTACGTCTGCGAAGTTTAAGCGGCTGGGGCATCTGGAACCACAGCCATTATTGGGTGGGGATGTAGCTAGCCGTTTCCCATTGCGTGTAGCCGTTGGAATGCTTGCTAAAGCTGGCGTAGAGGTTGAGCCTTGGCTGATGCAGAACAGTGCACATTTGCCTTTCGGAGAAACTGAAGCCAACCTCATTCTCAACCAACTTGGAAAAGGCTTAGGAACGGTTGAAACTACGAGTTGCGGCAGAGTTTTAGACGCGGTCGCTGCCGTTTTAGGCGTATGTTACGAGCGCAGTTATGAAGGGGAACCAGCCATGAAACTGGAATCAGCCGCGATAACTGGCAAAGATGCCTTGAACCTAAAGCCCCTTTTGCATGGAGACACAGTGGATACTACGTACATGCTAAGGTCAATCTTTGAAAACAAAGAAAAATTATCCGCCGCTAACTTAGCTTATTCTGCTCATGCTTACTTAGCAAAAGGGTTAGCTTCTTTAGCAGTAGAAAAAGCTTTGGCGCTTGGCGTTAAAGTCGTTGGGTTTTCTGGTGGCGCAGCATGCAACCAGATACTGGCTAAAGTCATGCGGGAGACCGTTGAGGATGCTGGACTGCGTTTTCTGGTTCATGAGGCTGTTCCTGCTGGTGACGGCGGAGTTTCGTTTGGTCAGGCAGTTGTAGGTGGATTTTCACGGTTTTAGACCAATCTCTTTTTATCGCCGTTTAATGCGTGTTTAATAACTGATAAAGTATGTGTTTGGCAATTCCCGCTCTAGTAATGAGCGTTGAAGGCACAAAAGCCAATGTGGATTTTGGTCAAGGCGTCGTGCGAGACGTTAACATAACGCTTGTTGAAGCTAAAGTTGGAGATTACGTTTTAGTTCACGCTGGCTACGCGATTCAGGTTATTGAAAAAAAAGAAGCCTTAGAAACCATAAGTTTATGGAATGAGATTCTCGAGACTTCACAAAAATAAAAGCAATGTGAGTCGAAAGGCATGGCTGAGAAACTCAGGTTCAGAGACCCAGAATTTGCTAAGGGCATCGCTTCAAAAATCAAGAACATAGCGCCTAAGGCTGGTAAAGTGAAAATTTGCCATGTCTGCGGAACCCATGAGTGGACTATAACGCATTATGGATTGCGTAGCCTCTTGCCTGAGAACGTTGAGGTTATTGCCGGTCCCGGCTGCCCAGTTTGCATTGTGCCAGCCGCTGAGATTGATGAGGCAGTTCAGTTGGCTAAGAAGGGTGTTGTAGTAACATGTTTTGGCGATGTTCTGCGTGTGCCGGGCAGTCAATCCTCGCTTTTAGAGGCTAAAGCCGCTGGCGCTGACGTGCGAATTGTTTACGCCGTTTCTGACGCGGTTGAAATGGCTAAGCGTGAGCCTGATAAACAGTTTGTGTTTTTCGCTGTTGGTTTTGAAACTACCGCTCCATCGACGGCGGTTGAGGCGCTTGGGAATCCGCCTTTGAACTTTAGTTTTTTGGTTTCTCACCGTTTGATTCCTCCTGCCATGGAATTGTT
>Ga0187877_1004021_pt1 | contig 11561 bp, 3 predicted proteins | sample June2016WEW_17_1_3_FD_132430 | JGI IMG/M metagenome (GOLD analysis project Ga0187877, IMG submission 132430) | Peatland microbial communities from SPRUCE experiment site at the Marcell Experimental Forest, Minnesota, USA - June2016WEW_17_100 | ecosystem: Environmental > Terrestrial > Soil >... | reverse complement strand
CTCCCGGACAGATCACGACGGCAGCGCCGGTCGCCTTGGCCGGGTCGGGCCAATAAGGCGTCAGCGCGGGGATATCTTTGTCAGCTTTTCCCAGCGCCCCGGGCGCCCCTTCGGGCCATAGTGGAAACGAACTGGTCGGCTGCGCTTGAGCCGAGACGAAACATCCGACGAATGCGGCCATAGCAAGCCAGCTTCTCATTTCTCAGACCTCATTCTGCCTCGCCGCGCTGGCAAAGCCAAGCCGCAAATGGGATTGACTCCACCGTTCCTCGGTGCGATGAAATCCGCTGACATAGCGGAAGCAGTCGCGTTCCTAACCCGGTTCGTGCCGGTCGCCCGCAGCGCCTGAGGCCGTTTGCGGCTCTCCCCGGCGGTTGACCTGGACAGCGCGGGATGTGGGTGGCCCTGGCGTTGGAACGTTCCGACGAATACATGAGATGGCGCACCTGCCGCGTTGCAAGGCCGCGAACCCCAAGAAGCTGCCTCCGGCGCCAGACCGAAAATAGGTGGTACCAGTCATGCTATTGGTTGCCGTTTCACTTACGGAATACTATACCAGGGGGGAGAATCTTGGTCTCTTGCGACTCGGTCTTTAATGCAGTTTAGGAACTTATCCTTGTCGCAACAGCGGGGAAGGCCGATCTTCTGGCATTTCTTGTCCTCATCTCCCACGTGTAGGTCTGGAGACTGTATAAGTCCCACGCCACCCGGAAAGATTCCCCCGCTGCCAGGATAAAATCCGGCGGAACCACCAGGGTATTCTAACCATACGTGTTGCCCAACACCCCAGGCTCCCTCATTACAGATGCTAACCCCTGAGTCGGTGAAAGAGCTAGCAGGTGGCAAATCTTGTGGTGGTGGCGGCGTGTCCGTCGGTGGATAAGGAGGCCAACCTGGTGTCCCAGGTGGAATGTCGATAGGCCCCATCGGGAGGATACTTAACCCCAACCTATCCACGCTATCCTGAGCGTCATTTGCGACAAAGCTATAAAGGTCTGGCCCCGCGTAATTGAGGAGCCGATTCAAGTGCTTCACATGTTTGCCAGAGCGGGGATTGATGAAAGGCTGCTTGCCAGTTGTTGAAACATCGAAGCCGATTTCTGCAAGCGGGTCTCTGCTCAGCCACCTCCCCGTGCTCACGCTGTAGTATCGGTATCCGTAATAGAGCAGGTCCGTCTCGTCATCCTGGCATCTGGTCGAGAACCGGAGTGGATTCGTCTTAGCCATTGGGCCGGTGGCGCGGATGACCTCTCCGAAGGGGCCATATTCGTACTGCGCGGCCACGGTTCCGTTGGCCATGCTGATGAGGGCGGACACGTTGCCACTGCCATCGAACGCGGGACAATACCAAATGGCAGATGGCAGATCGCGAATGAAGAGCAGGCCACCGACCCCACCAGCGCCTTGGGGGGAGCCGCTAAGGTCCAAACCCCAGGTGTAGGTTCTTAGTGCTGAGTTTTGAGTGTTTAGTTCCGCCAGGAGGTTCCAGCCGTCATAGACGAATCTGAGGTCGTTGGTGGCATTGCCGCTCCAGGTCGTGTTCGGCCAGACCTGCTTGCGGATGCGACGCCCCTGGCTGTCGTACTCGAACTTGAGGGATACCTGCGGGGCGTAGGACGTGCTGGGGGTTAAGCTCACGAGGCGGTTCTCGGCATCCCAGCCGTAAATCCAATGCCCATCCTGGGTCAGGTTGCCGTCGGCATCGTAGCTGAACTGCTCCTGCGAATATGGCAGGAATTGATGCCCGATGGTCTTGGCGACCTTGTCGGGATTGGAGGCAAGCGCAGCAATATTGGTAAGGGTCACCCACAGCGCGTGGCTGGTATTATCCATGGGAAGTTCCGTCCAGAAGTAGTTGCCTTGCCGGGTGGCCTGGGCGTAGGAGCCGCCGTCAGCCCAGAGCGTAACTTTGGCGCTGACATTGGCGGTGCCAAGGGAACTCACGTAGCCGGGCACCGTGCGCGAGGTGTACTGGTTTAGACTGTTGGCCGAATACGTGGCCGAACGCAGATTCCCGCCATTCTGGTCACCACCGGCCCCGGTGCTCTTGCGGTTGCCAATGTCGTCAAAGACATACTCGAACTGCTGCCCGGCGACTGGGCTGGCATCGGGCCGGTACCTCTTCCCCGAGATCACCTGGCCGAGGCTGTCATTCGTATAGACCCAGTAGGAGGTGTCGGGCAGGGTGCGGCGAATGCGCTGGTTGGCGCTGTTGTACCCATAGCTGTGGGAGTCCAACGTCTGCTGTCCACCATCCACCGTCGAGATCTGGGTGAGCCGGTTCAGGTAGTCATGTTGTTGCGTCGTCGTCATGCGCGTCGTGCCGCTCTGGTTAAAGGTAATGTGATCCACCAGCGGCGAGTTGGCAAGGTACGTGTACGTGGCCGAATAGGCTGGGCTGCCGGAGTTGTCGGCGACCGTTTGGAGGCGGGAGGCGGTGTCGTAGGTGTAGTTGATAGTCTGGAGAGTTGATTGTTGATAGTTGAGAACCAGGCTGGTGCGGCGAAGGTACTGGTCGTAGGCACTGATTACAGCCAGCCCAGCCAGTGTGCCGCCGGAGAAGGACTCGCTGAGCAGTTCATTGGCGGTATTGTAGGCCAGGGCGTCGGTCATGCTGTTGCAGGCGGTCGATGACGTGCGGCCCAGGCGGTCGTACCCGTAGGTGACGCCGGGTGTGCTATCGGAATAACTCAGGCTCGCCAGCCCGCCCGCCAAGTCATAGCCGTAGGTGGTCGTGACGCCGCGCGCCCAGGTGCGCGATTGCAGGCGCCCGGCAGGGGTGTACCCGTACGTCGGCCCCGGGGTGTTCCCGTCGTAGGTCTTGCTGGAGAGCCACCCGCGATACGCGCTGTAATTCCACGTCGTCACCCGCGCCCCGGCGCCAGAGGAATAAGTGGACCAGTTGTTCATGGTCGCGAGCCGGCCGGCATAATCGTAACTGTAGCCAACCGGGTAAGTGCGAGAGCCGTACTTCTTCTTGGGGAGGCCGGTCGGGTAGTATTCGGTGTAAGTGCTCGTGTTGTCCGGCTGCACCACGCTCGTGGCCTGGAGCATGTTGTTGTAATAGGTCGTCGTCGTCTGGGCGGCCTGTCCAGCGCCAGGCACGGGTGTGGTGAGGGTGTAAACCAGGTCGGCGTTATTATAGGTCAAGCTCGTGGTGCCATTACGGGCGTCAGTTATCTGGTTCTGTCGGCCATGGGGATCGTACCCGTAGTTGATAGATGAGAGTTGAGAGTTGAGGGAATCAAAGCTGGTGACAGATACGAGCCGGCCATACTGGTACGTGCTGGTGGTGTATGACCCGTCGGCGGAAGTAGCGGTGACCGTGCGAGTTCCGTTGGCACCATACGTGGTCTGGCTGTGTGAGGTAACTGCCGTGCTGGGATCACGGTACTGGGTTTGCCAGCTTTGCACACTGGTAACCGCGGCTTCATGAGTGGTCTGCAATACGGAAGTGTCCTGATTGACGGTCGTCCAGGCGTAAGTGCGCGTGCGTTGAACATCATATCCGTTATCATTGGTGACGTCGGAAACGCTCCGTGCAATGCGATCGGTGCCGGCCTTGAGGGTGCCCAGGGAACTCAGGAGCGTTGCGTAATCGGTGATGCCGCGCGAGGTGGCACTCAGGGCGAGGATCGTGTATTCGGGCTGACCCTTGGCATTGTAAGTCGTGAAGGTGATAACATTATCCGGGTCAACCTGTTTCCAGGTCTGGCCCTGGTTGTTCCCAAACGACTGGCTATAGGCGGAATCGGGATACACCGTCTTGTAGGTACGGCCAAGCATATCGGCGTAGGTCTTGATCCACTCGCTCGTGTCGCTGCCACCGGTGGTCAGCTTGATCTCGCGCGTATAGGACCGCTGCACACCGCCTTCGCTCTCGACGCCGTACTCGTACCGGACTGGGAACACCGCGGTCCCGGTGACGGACTGCAATGAGCCATCCTGGTAATAGGTCTCGATCCGCGTGCCGTTGTCAGGATACACGGTGGTCTTCACAGTCTGGCCATTCGCGTCCACGCTTTGCGAATACGTGGTATTGCCATTGAGGGCATTGATCTCGGCACTGAGCCGGCCGCCAGCGTCGTAGCTGGCCTGGCGCAGCGTGATTTGGGAGTTGTCGGTGCCGGTGCGAATAGTGGTGAGGGGGTTCCCCGCCGCGTCGAGGGTGCTGCTGGTGCTGATGCCATTGCGGGTAGAGCCATTCTGGCGGTTCAGCGTGTCGTACAAATAAGAAGTCGTCGTGCCATCCCGGTCGGTCGAGGTATCCAGACCACAGCAGCCATAATGGACCGATTCGCTGGTGCCGTCCCAGTGCGAAATCGTATAGGAGCGGTTGAGCGGATCACTGGGGTCATAAGAATAGGTATCCCAAAGGACGGTTTTGTTGGAAGCGATGTCCACGACCTTGCGGTAATGCATTTCCCCCGCTGCGCCCACCTCGGTCACCGTCTGCGTGCCGTCAAGGATCGCGGTTCCGGTGGAATTGGGCTGGCCGGAGAGCACGGTCGTGGTTGTTTGGCTGGCGTTGGTCGCGTAGGCATAGAGCTGCATCGTCCCATCGGGATTGAGGACGCTCTTGGTCTTGCCGACGAAATTGCCGTCGTAATAGTTGCGGGCGACGGTAACCAGGTTGTTCGCGGCGCCGAGGTCGGTCGTGCCGGGGGTCTGGCACTGGATGGTCCGCACCTCGGAGCCGTAGTCCAGCGTATATTGGCGGGAAATCTCCTGGCCGAGGAGCTTCTCGAGGCGGCACACGCAGGAGCAGTTGGTTACGAGTGGCGTGTAGTCATACGTCACCGCCCGGCACTGGCTCTCGGGGGCGCCCGAAGCGGCATTGAGGAACTGCGACACCGTTTTGGCCAACCGGCCGCTGGTGTCGTACTGGTAAGTCGTCCAGGCGCCGGAGGGCTGGGTGACCATTTTGATCTTGCCGAAGTTCGTGGCGTCGGTCTGGGCGTTGTCGTAGTAGGACCATCGGGTAGTCAGGGCGGGGCCTTGCGGTCCCACCACGCGCTGGATCATGGCATTGCCCCAGGAGGCGCCCAGGTTCTGGAACTGCTGGGTCTCCTGATAGACGACCTGGTTATTGCTGTTCTTGATGGTCTTGGTCCGCGTCAGGGCGGAGGCGTTCCAGCTCTGGCTCTCCCGGCGCAAGCCGCCCCCCGAGGTCAGCGTCCACCCCTGGTCGGTGTCCGACCACGTAAAGTCATACGTACTGGTCACCCCGTTGACTACCGTGACCAGAATCTCGTTGCCAGAAGAACCCTGTGCGATGGTCCCAGTTGAAAACGGCGACCCGCTCGTGGTATAGACGCCGTTCTGCTTGGCACCCACCTGGCTCAGCGAGAAGCACTGGATCGTATAACTGGTCCCGCTGTTGACGACGATGTTGGCCAGCATTTGGCCGGACTTTACCTGGCGCAGGCTGCCGTCCGGATTTCGGATGCGTTCGACGCCGCTGAGGCTGCCGAGGTACTCCAGCCCGGCTGGGGTGACCAGACTGGGCTGTGGCGACGCTCCCGCCACGATTAAGGAGCCGCTGCCGTCCCCGAAGGAGTCGCCGCCCAAGCTGACGCTGGCATAGAATCCATAGTCTCCGTCTCCGATGCTGAAACCGCCTGCGCTTTTCGAGCACAGGGCGCACCCGCCGCTGGCGCTGCCGCAGCCGAGGGTTAGCCACCTGCTCGCTCCGATGGTGTTGGTGCACTGGCCGTCAAAGGAGTAGGCATAGGGTGGAGGGAATTCCGCGGCCCCATAGTAGGCCCATGAGCCCGTTCCGACGCCTGTGAGGGTATTGGTTGTAATGACCTCGTTGGTGCTGCCGGCGGCGAGGAAGTGCACGTAGTAAGGAATCTCGAAGTGGGCGTTTGCCGGAGCGATCACCTTGAAACGGTATTCCATCTTCTGGATTGTGGCCGACTGTTCAAGAGCGCCAATACTGGAGAACGCCATCTGACTTGGGTTTCCGCTGGACCAATCTCCGGCCGGGTAATCGAAGCCAGCAGGCGACAGGAGCTCCGCGGTGGTGTATTCGTCGGTGACCATCTCGTAGACCCAACTGGAAGCAGTGCAGTAACTAGTGTAGGAGCCGTCGCCATTGGTGTCCGTACACGAATTGGTCGTCGCGCTTACGGTTGGAGTAATCACGATGCTTGTTGGAGAGGGGGTGCACCAGGGAGGAATACTGACAATCGGACCATCCCATGCATCGCAATTCGTCATCACTACCCCATTTGTCAGACTGTAAGAAGTGCCGGGATCCCAATGGGACGAGATATTCGTACAGTATCCAGACCAGTTGGTGCAGACAGTAGAGTGGTTGATGGGGTTGTAGTACATTTCCTTGTGGCTGTGATACTGATGGGAATAGTCATCGCCTTCGCCGGAGCTGTCAGCATCGAAGTTTTCCCAAGAGCTGCCCTCGTCGTGAATCCAATGCTTATACAGAGGCTGCTTAAGGTCACACGGGTGAATAAACTCTGGCCAATTCCACTTAGTCCTGTTGGTCCCGGCGGTCTGGGATTCCAGCATGTACTGGAACTCGACCGGAGGCGAGGGTGGAGTTTCCTGGGCCTGGCAGATTGGCGACGCACAAATAGCAGCCAACGTGAGGATTGACAACGCGAACAGTTTCATAGGTCTTGTCAGGGTGGAGTAATTCATCTGCTTATTTAAAGGCCGTATAGACTTGGAGGTTGATGGTCCCATCGTCCGGGACTGCCGCTTGAGTCGGATTGGTTCCGAGGATGTATTCCTGGAAGTTGGTCAGGCCGTGGTTGTCGGGGTCGGCGACGAGGGCGGCGTTGGGGTCGGTCTTGAAGCCCGGCCCGAAGTAGTATTGCAGCCACGTTTCCAGGGGGGTTAAGGCGCGGCACTTTCCGGCGGCACCCGCGGCGTAGATGGCTTGAACCTGGACGGAGGAAAGGGCGCTGGAGTAAATCGTTGGCTCATCCACGGCACCATAGAACCCTTGCCCGGAGGCGCCGCCCAAACTCCAGCCCCAGGACGAATCGTTCGGCACTATCCCCGGCGTGGACGACTGCCCGGCGCCATTGACGAAGAGGCTAAGCATGCCGCTGCCAGAGTCATAAGTGGCTACCACGTGGGACCATACGCCGATCCCTATCGGATTGGTGCTCTCCAGCACCGTCCAATTGTAGCCATCGGGGGTGACCGCCACGGCCACCTTGTTGCCGGGTCTGGCGATCAACTGCCGGCCATAGAGCTGCCCCAATATCCATGACTGCGCGCCAATGGAAACGGCAGGATTGACCCAGGCCTCGATGGACCAACTCGGATAAATCAGGCCGGAGTTGGCAAACTGGACTGAATTACTGCCGGAGAAGCTGAAGGCGTCACCGACCTCACCGATCACGTAGCCGGGCGAGCCCTGCGGCGTGCCGTCATGGCCGTTGCCTGTTACGTCGGAGGCGGTCTGTTCCCCGGGCCACCAGGCGACCGCGCTGGTGGGGCAGGTGGCGCAGTTGGGTTGCGGCGGGCATTTTCCGGCCGCGCCGGCCTGGTAGATGGCGGCGATTTCATTGGCGGATAAGGCACGGTTGTACAACGACATCTCGTCAACAAGCCCAGGGAAATATTGGGACGGCGCGCAGGAGCCGGATGCTCCAATGCTGAAGGTACAACTTGAATCACCGATGGTGGAGAAACCCGGCGCCGCCTGTGCCTTTGGGCTTCCGTTGACGTAAAGCACAAGAGAAGTTGAGTCCCAGGTGGCCGCGATGTGGGTCCAGGCGTTGTAGGGTATTTGGTCGGCCATGTCGGGCAGTCCGTAGAAGGAGCCGCCGGTGGTGGTGATGTAAATGCTGACGCAAAGCCCTGAGCCCCAGGGGTTTAAAATTAACTGGCGGCCATAACTTTGGCCGAAGATGAAGGCCTGCCAGGATACCTGGGAGTTAGGATAAATCCAGGCCTCGATGGTGAAGTTGGGAGTGGCCAGGTTCGTAAGCGACACGTATTGGCTGCTTCCATTGAGTAGAAATGCCTGGCCCACTTCGCCGCTGCCATATGTGTCGCCGCCGATGCGTTGTCCGGCATTGCCGCCCGCGGTGTCCAAGGCGTTGCCTTCGGCGCGCCACCAGCCGACCAATCCGGAAGGGGGCTGAACACATCCTCCCAAAGCATCCAACGGAGACATGCCGCCGGCCCCAAGGCCTGGAGATAGCGTGGAGGTCATAGCCCAGGGTTGGCTCTGGAACAGAGTGACGGTGACAGGTTGCAGCGCATTAGTGGCGATAACCACGGTAGCGGCGCCGGAAGTGAAAGGGTCTGTTGCCGGCGCCGTGGTCGGGCTTGAAGGCAACAGCGCCGGCGGTGAGACCAATTCCAGTTCATTGGTGAGCACCACAAACGTCGCGACTTGGAGCGCGTTGCTGGCCGCTTGCAGGACGGCGGTCTCGGTGGCTGACAGGCCGTTCGTCGCCGCGCTGCCTGCGGTTGGAGGAGTTATCGGGTTGACCTGCCCTGGGGAACTGAGCGCGACGAGGAAAAAAGAGAGGAAGGCACTCGAATAGATGGTTTTCATGGGATGATTCAACTGGATTTGTGGGAAGGGTCCTGGGGGCCGAACTTAGCCGGGCGGCAGGGCACAGGGATACTGTGCGGCTGCGGAACCCTTGTCGCCAAACAACGATAGACCCCATTTCGCTGTCATTACGGCACATACGACTGACAGAAGTCGGACGGACCCTCGGCACCTGCGACCGGCATCCTGTTGACGATGAGTTTTTAGTATGATGAGTCGAAAAATACAAGACATCTTTCAAGGAAGTTATTCACAGCTAGAATCATGGCTACTGTATTGGCCTGTATGATGGCTAAGCGAGACGGTGAGCCACACTAATCCGACAGGTGCGGCAGCCCCCTCGGGCGACCCGAGCGGTACGGCTCACGCCACCCCAAGCTGGTCGTCCTGACCGTCGGCCAGAGGGACCAGATCCTGCTCGGCTCTCCCGATCACCCAGTGAAGCTGACCGAGCTGGTGAAAGGCCCGCTGAAGGATGTCCCTTTGCGCGACCCGTTGACGATGAAGCCGCTGACCCCGTAAAGCGCCGTGCGGTGCTGCCTTCCGTATGTTCCGACCATATTGCTGAGAAGTCGGGTGTCTTCCCCGTGCCCTGCTGCAATGTTATTCCTCCCATCTCGCGCCGGACCCTCCCGGGACCCTCGCCGGAGCCTCCCCGTAGTACCCTGCTTTTAAAGCAGGGTACTACGGGGAGGCTCCGGCGAGGCTCCGGCGATGGTCCGGTGTGGCTACGGAGGTATCAGCGGGCCGTAGGGGACGTTGCTGATCGGTAAGTTGCTGTGGTCTAGAGATATACACCTTAACTAAGCGCCATTCGATCGGCGATCAGAGGACTACGGCGAGACTACGGCGGGACTGGCGTCCAAGCCACCCGGCGAGGGCGCTAGCTGGCAACTCCCGCGGCGGGCCTGCTCCCCATCTCCAACTGCATGGGACGGGTTTAGCCGACGCGGCGGCGGATGGAACGCGCTGGATAAGTGTGGCTGATCAAAAACAGGGGTTTGAGTGGGTTCTATGGTACCAGGGCATGTCCAGGGTTTGTCCAGAGTGCCCCCAGAGCAACCCGAGGGAGGTGCGAGAGGGGAGATGGATTCGGGGAGCTTATGGTGGACGCGCGGGGACGAAGGGAGAAGGCAGAATGCAGAATGAAGAATGGCCGGGCAAAGTCACCACGGAGGGAAAGCAGAGAGCAGAAAGTAGAAAGCAGAAATAGCGGCAGGAGACGGCCCAAGCCGGCCAATGCGACATCAAAGCCACCCCAAGGCCTGTTGATAGGCAGGGGATAGCCACCCGAAAGCCACCTGCATGCGACCTTAAAGCCACCTTAAAGCCACCTCAATGCGACCTCAAAGCCCGGGGAAAGCCCGGAGAACTGGAGGGGAAACTGAGCGGCACCGCGGTGGCACGTGAGAGAAGCCCCGCCGCGTCGGACCTGGTCTTACGGGCCGCATGGACAGCCGGTGCCATCAATGCGCTTGGCACCGACCGTGTTTGTGCTTGTTCAAGTGCCTGGAACGGCTGAAGGTCAGGCCGCATGATGTCGAGCACGGAAGGAAGCAGCAAGGCGATGACACCCCGGGAACGATGGCTGGCAATCCTGGCAGGCAAAGCGACCGACCGGATTCCAATTGATTTGACGGCCACGCCGGAGGTGATGGCCCGGCTGCTCAAGGAACTCAACTGCGCCGATGAGAGGGCTTTGTGGCGGAAACTTCACGTGGACGGGCGCATTGAGGTCGCCCCCAAGTGGAAACTGCCCCATCACCCGAATGATCCGCAGGCTGACATGTGGGGCGTCCGGTATCAACGCATGGATTACGGCCTCGGTCACTACGAGGAGCCCAGCCACAACCCGCTGGCGGCGGCGGAAACCGTGGATGAGGTTCACCGGCATGGCTGGCCAAGCCCGGACGATTTTGACTACGGTGCCGTGACGCGGGCCGTCGAGGCGGCGGATGGATTCTATCCGATCCACGGAGGCTGGTACGAGCCGTTCCTGTTTTATGGGTACCTGCGCGGGCTGGAAAAGGCCTTCGAGGACCTGGTGTTGAACCCGGAGATTGCGGAGGCGATTCTGGGCCACATCTTCGACTTCTCCTTTGAGTATCATCGGCGCCTGTTTGAGGCCGGCAAAGGCAGGATTGACACGACCTGGGTGGCGGAGGACCTGGGCGGGCAGACGGGGCCGTTGATCGGCCTGCAGACGTATCGCCGGTTCCTGCTCCCCAACCAGATTCGGATGGCGGACCTGGGCCGGAAACACGGCGCGCATATCATGTATCATACGGACGGAGCGGCGCGCGTGTTCCTGCCCGATTTGGTGGACAAGATCGGCATTGAGGTCCTGAACCCCATCCAATGGCGCTGCCCGGGGATGGAGCGGGAAGGATTAGTGCGTGACTTCGGGCGGCGGATTGTGTTCCATGGCTCCGTAGATAATCAGCAGACGCTGCCTTTTGGCAGCGTGGCGGACGTGGTGGCCGAGGTCACGGAGTCGGTCCGTATCTATGAGAACGCGCGCTGGATCTGCGCACCGTGCCACCGGCTGCAACCGGTCAGTCCCACGGCAAACATCCTGGCGATGTTCGACACGATCCACCGGCTCGGCGGCCGATGAGTACCTTCCTGATAGAAAGCGACTTATGTACATCATTCGATGTCTGACCGCCCGATGGGCCATTACGGCCGCGACAATGTGCACGGCCTTTCAGCTCGTAGCGGGCACTCGGGAAATCAGCTCGCCCGCCCTAAAGGTCCGCGTGGATACCGCGTTCCCGCGTGTGGTTGACTATCAATGGAAGGCCAATGGGGCCATTCTCTGTGGCCAGGAGGAAGCGCTTCATGAGGTCGCCATTAACGGGACCAATTACACGCCCAAGGTGCGCTTCAGCTCCCGGGGCAAAGACGCCGTGACCTATGTGCTCGGCTTCACGACCATCCAGGTGGAGATCACGGTGGGGATGAAGGTGACGGACAACGTGCTCGAATTTGCGGTCACCAGTATCAAGGAGAGCGG
>Ga0187877_1004019_pt1 | contig 11565 bp, 2 predicted proteins | sample June2016WEW_17_1_3_FD_132430 | JGI IMG/M metagenome (GOLD analysis project Ga0187877, IMG submission 132430) | Peatland microbial communities from SPRUCE experiment site at the Marcell Experimental Forest, Minnesota, USA - June2016WEW_17_100 | ecosystem: Environmental > Terrestrial > Soil >... | reverse complement strand
CGCGCTGTTAATGGTGCCACCCTGGTCAATGCCGTAGTTGGCAACGTCCAACGCCGTGTCGGTCACCGGTTCGGAGTAAACCACCGTTACCATGGTGCCGGACATGTTGGCATTTGCTCTGAGGACTGTGGGCGGAGTGGTGTCCCGGATCACCGTCAAGGTCGCCGCGCCTGAGGTGACACCGGTCGTCGGATTCGCCGGATTAGTCACCCTGGCCCGGATCAGGTGGTTGTTTTCGGTGTAGGGGATCGGCCCCATCGTGAAGGTGACACCATTCGCGCCAGGGATATCGGCGTTGTTATCCGTCCATTGGAACGAAAATGGGGCAGTGCCGTCCACGACGACGGTGAAGTTCGTCGAACCACGTTCATTGACCGTGGCGCTCACCGGATTGGTGAGGATAGCAGGAGCAACCGCCGCCCCCTGCAGCACCGTGTTGATGCTCAGGTTGGCCACCTCCTGTTCGCAAGATCCGTCCTCTGAGCGAGAAGAGAGGTTGAACAGGCCTTTAGTGGGAGCCCAACCCGGTATGAAAACGTTAGTGTGGATGATCTCGCCCTTATAGACAACCGACACCTTGCCAGCTCGTGTAAGCCGAATGGAAACATCCTCCAGTTGGGAGGTCACCATGTCGGCCTTGGCGTAGGCATGGCTGGCGATTACGACCCCGCCGAACAGGATATCCACCGCCGGCGTTGATGGCGCACCAAACTCATTGGCAACCCCATTGTCGTAAATGTCGAAGCTGACGGTCAAGGCTGTGCCGCCAGGCCCCTCTTCATTGGATACCAAACCATCGGTGATATCGGGCCCGAAGTTAAACGACACCCCGTCCGCGGCATCTGCCGATCCGGGTCCCATGAGGAGCTTGAAGTTGGCGACAAAACTCTCGATCGCCTGGCTGTTGTCAAGAGCCGAATCCCACACCGTGACGCTGCCCGCCGAAATGGAGGCGTTCGGAGCCAGGACGGCGCGGTTGACGCCGGCATAGTTGGTGAGATACCCGCCTTGGGGCGCTGGAGGTGTGCTCGTCCCCGCGAGCGTGTAGCCCGTAGAACCGGGTGAGAAGTCGGTCGTAAACGAACCGGCGAACACTGGCGTGCCCACGAGCAGACCCACAGCAGCCAGGGTACAAACTAGCTTGATTGGTATTTTCATTGTTGTGGTGGAGTTGCGCTAATAGTTGCTTGATTGAACACTTGACTCCCACGAGACCCAGCGTGAACACAACTTCCTTGTGCCATTGCCTCTCAGACGCAATTGCGACCGCCGGCTAAAGACACACCATGCTACGACCCGGAGGGCCATACGCAAATTATGTCAAGTCGCGTACTGATGGGCAAGACTTATTTTACACTTACTTTGCGCCTGGTAATTAGGCCACCACATGCCTGCGCACCCAATTCGGATGGCAATTCCCCCCTTGCTTCTGCTTCCCAGTTGACCTGGGTTGTATCTCCGCACGACCACCGGAGCGCGGCTGTCCCCAGCCGCAGCAGCACCGAAAACGCAATGCTGCACGAACATTTCGAGCCCCACTCCCTCCCGGATGTGCTGCGGCTGGGGACAGCCGCGCTCCGTCTCTGCCCCTAACTGTGTGCGACCCCAACACCCCGACGTAAGGCAAGATGGGCATTGCGGTAGCGCGAATCGTTTGGAGTGCGTCCAGCTCGCTGGCGCTGTCGCTAAACATGGCCACGTCGAAAGCGGGAGCAAGCTCCACGCACTCCAAACGCTTCGCGCCCATGAACGTCCGCACCTTACCTCCATACGTTACCGAACTTACGTTCCAGTCCAGTAAAGCCGGGACCGGTGGCGGCGCCGAGAGACAGCGTTAACCCGCGCGATAGTCTAGTGGACGTTGAAAGGCTGACCCTGTAGCCGGTAGAAGGAAGCGGGGCCAGCTAACGATAAAGTCACCACCCACTGGCCACTCACAAGAACCGGCGTATCGGTGACCGCAGCCCATCCGGCGACGGCCTCGAGAGAGGCTGCCTTGAATAGGTTGAAGCTGCCGGAACTGGCGGGCCAGGCCAGCCTCAGCGCGTTGCCCGAGGCCACACCGGCACTGAGCACTGCGGGCGGAGGGGGCGGATCGGTGCTGCCGGGAGAACCGCCGAGCTGGCTCGAGGGCCGCCAGTTCCCGGCTTGGCCCCAAGCGCCCACCGGCGCTGTCAGGTCGGTCGCGACCAGGGAAAAGCCGCCGCCATCAGTGATGGGATACCAACTCGGGTCGTAACTAAAGTCGAGGATCGGCTCACCCAGCGGCCCAAGCAGGGTGAGCTCCTCGCCCGCGTTATCCAGCGACCCGGAAAACTCTCCTGCCACGCGGATGCCGGTGCCGTAGCGAGAGATGAAAGCGGCCTGGTTATGGACCACGACAATGGACTCACCCGGGTTCAGCACCATCGGCACCAGCCTCTCAAAGGTGCCCTGCACGTTGTCCAGGTCCACTTTGGCCACGAGACCGCCGTTGTGGGCGGCAAATTCCAGCCGGCTTTGACCTAGTGTTGCGCCCGGAATGAACGAGTTGGAAAACACATTGATCGGCAGGCCGGGAGCGCCAAGGCTGTTGGGAGTCAGCGCCAGGGTCGCGCAAGCACCGCCGTTGGTGGCGTCCAACTCGAGGCGCGCGTGGTTAAACGCCCCCGCATCAAGGTCGAGCGCTGAGGCGGCGAGGCTGATATTGGTTGCCAGGGCCGCATTCCAATAGAGCGAGACATCATTGAAGAGGTTCGACGGGTTGAAGGCGAGATCCAGGGCTAGCGTGTTGGGAACCAGCGGCCATTCGGAGAAATTGGCGAGGGTTGTGCCCGGTCCCGTGGTGCCGAATTGCGCCGCAGGCAGGAACAACAGAGACAAACCCGCCGCCGCCGCGTCGTTGCCGCTATACTGGACGTTGATATTGTCCAGGTCGTGCGCGGCCCAGCCTGCCCCAGTGCGAGCGCCGAAAGCGACTCGGCTTTGGTACGGCGCTGCGCCAGGAACCAGCGCGTTTTGCAAGACCGTCTCCGTCGGCCCGGGAGTACCGTTGATGTCGGGCGTCAAGCGGACGGTCACGTAAGCATTATTGTTCCAAAACCGAACGATGACTTGTGCCCGATGGAACCGGCCATTGGCCATACTGAATGAGGGAATGGCCGCATTCCCGACTTGGGCGTTGTTCCAATGCAACGAAACATGGTTGTTATTGGGTTCGGAAGGCGTGGAAGCATCCTGATAAACGTCAAAGCCGACGCCAATCGAGTTCGCCAGGTTGGGTTCCTCGGCGAAAAGCTGGCCGCTCCCGGTCGTGCCGTAAGTCGCTGTGTCGAGCAACGCGAAGCCCAGCCCGGCGCCCGGAAGCATTCCGGCCGGCGGCGTGATCCGAAAATCGAAGGTTGAGACCACGGAGTTGAACCCGCCCGTTGCGCTGCGGTCAAAGGCGATGACCCCGATTTGCGCCGCTGTGGCGGGTACCAGCCGGACGAAGGCACCCGTGGATCCCGCGTCGGCGGGGAGCACTGCAGGAGCACTCGTACCGGCGTGCGCCAGGGTGTACGCCATGCCGGCTGAGTCGAAATCCTGGAGAGTAGGAACACCCGCAGGAGCCGCCGGGCTGACGGTGCTCGCTCGGAAATCAAACTCAGCAACCACCCGGTCGCAACTGCCCGTCGCCGTCTGGTTGAAAGTCGCGCGATTGCGAGCGGAATCGGTCCCGCTGTTCAACAGACAGCACAGATTCCCCGTGGGTCCGTCATTGGTAACGTACGGGCCCGGGGGTTGGCCGAGCGTCGAGGCCGTGAAGCTCGTCCCATTGACCTGGTCATCAAAATTGTTCCAGGTGGCGGCGCCGGCAGGCCGGTACTCGTTCGCCGCAAACGTGAAGCTGATTCCGCCACCGATGCTCGCGCCGGCCAGATTGATGACGCTCGAACCGGTATTCTGGATTTCGACGAACTCGAAATCCTTATCTTGGTAGGGGCTGTTGGTGGGCGGCGGCGCGGGATGATAGTTGATTTCGCTAATGCGCAAGGTAGGGAGAGCGGCGATATAGAAGATATTGGCCGGCGGGCTCCAGGTATTGGTCCAAAAGGCCCGGGCAAAGATCCTGGCGCCGTTGGTCAACGGGATCGTGCCGTGGTAAGCCCCGGCCGAGGCGTTCAAGCCGCCGCCGCTGGCGCGGGGATCCGTATTGTTCAGGGTGTAATAAATCGTGCCCGCCGGCGCGCTCATCGAGAGCATGCTGCCATTGGTCACCAGCGTTGGGGCGCGCAAGAACTGCTGGTCCAACCAAAGGTAGCGGCCCCGGATCCAGCTCTTAAACTGCGAGATGATGCCATCGTAAGTTGTCGGGTTAACGTAATCAATATCCCACCCGCCGGCCGCGCCGTCGCAATTAGGCCAGACGTAGGTGCCCAGCCTCGGCCAGCGCTTGAATTCGCGGTCTTTGGCTTCCCAAAGGTAATTCGTGACCTGGTCAATGCGGGCGAAGATGTTCGTCACGTTCAGCACGTCCAGGCGCAGCACGCCCCAGCGGTCAATGATCTTTTGATAGAAATCCGGGTCCGTGCGCAGCTTGCTCAGCCAGATGTCGCTGTTGTTGTCCATTATCTGGTAGTGCCAATTATTGGTATGGCCGCAGTCGGCGTAATTCCCATTTCCTAAAGCCAGGTCCCAGTCCCAGATCGGCCCCTCAGCCACCGGTCCATTGCGGTCCTTGTGGAAGTAGTTGCTGAACACGATGGCGTCAACGTTCTTCGTGAATTCAGTAATCCAGTGCATATCCACGAAGGAATCAACGTCAATGTAATTCGCGTACCCGCTGACGGGGTCTCGCCAGTTCGGGCCATACAGGGCCGCTTCCAAGTCGTTGAGGTAGCCCGACAGGTAACTATATTGGGCTGGCGTCATGGTGCTGGCGTCGGGGCGATAGGCGATCAACTGCTCGCCGCTGGTCGTGGTAATGATAAGGTCCGTAGTCGCGATCTTGTCCTTGGAGAAAATGTAGCCGCCGGTCACCGCCGGCGGGACGTTGTCCGAGGGGGTTATGGTAGCAATGTCCACCCGGTTGGAATCCGCGCGAATCTTCTCCACCATAACATAGACTCCGTGGTAATCGGCCATGGTGAGCCGGCCCGTCGAGCTGTGCAGGAACAACTCAAAATAGCGCCGGCGGACGCTGTAGTTGCCCATCTTCTCGAACCACTCATAAATGAGGTAATCGTTCATCAAGGTCTTGTCGCTGTAAGGCGGGTACAATGCCCAGTCGTTGCCAGCGGGGAAGCCGAGGATAGCGCGGTTAATCGGGTTGTCCGCTTCATCGTGGAGCTCGATCTTGTAGGGCTGCTTTGGAAATGAGAGCGAGGAAGAGCCGCGCAGCCCAATGCCCAGGCGGCCATCATACTCGGCCGGGCTGCTTAGCGTGGCCCGCCCGGTCGGCGCATTGGTCTCGATAAACAATGCGTAAGCCCCCACGGTCGAGCCGTCCGGGATGCCCTGGTTGAGCGAGTCAATAATAATCAGGGGCAGATTGCTGCTGAAATTCGTGAGGCTGGCATCGAGCAGCGTGTAATGGGCCGAAGCGACCGGGCCCCAAACACCCCCTACTGCGGCTTGGGCGCGGATCAGGGCATTCCCACCCACCAGTAGTGGCCCGATGTAAATCCGTGAGCCGATCCCGGGCAGCGAGCCATCCAAGGTGTAACGAATCGTCGCGGAGGACGCCGAGGCACCCAGCGTGACGGTCAGTGTATTGCTGGTATAGATGCCGGCCGGAGGCCAGAGGTCCACCGTCGCCACGACCGGGGAGCTGACACTGCTGTTCCAGGTGCCGGGCGTCGGGGGATAAAGGTAGGCCGGCGGTTCCGCCAAGACCAACTCGCGGGCCAGCAATTGCGGCTGAATCAGGAAACTTGAGTTGGTGGCCGAGACGTTCAATCCCTGAATGGCTAGCATATTGGGGCCGGGATTCAGCAGGTCGAGCCAGGGAGAAAGATCAAAATCTTCGAACGCCACGATGCCTTGCGCCGGCGAGAACTGGAAGTTGCAGTTGTCCAGGTCCAGCGCCATGTTGAGGCTCCCGCTCCAGCCGGCGAATTCAACGCGGGCATCGAATGGGTTCAGCCCGGCGATGAACAAATCGGTGATTGGCGAGTAAGCAGGGCCGGGGGTGCCATTGATATTCGGGGTGAGCGTAAGGGTCACGCGTGCGCCGCCGGTCACGTACTGCAGGGCCACATGGGCGTGATGGAACACCCCAGCCGCCAGGTCAATCCTCGAGGTGGGAACCGTTACCCCCGCCACCTGCGCGCCATTCCAATGGACCGATACATCGTTCACCGTGGCATGAGGAGAAACGCTAAACCCGAGGCCGAACACCCCGGCAAAGTCGGGCTTCTCGCCGGTCGGAGTCCCAGTATTCACGCCCGCGCCGTTCGTGCCATAGACGGCCGTCGGGATGAGCATGAAGGCGAAAGCGTCGCCGGGGTTGTGGACCGCGGAAGTGATCCGAAAATCAAAGTCAGCGGTGATGGACTGCACCAGCCCGGCGGCAATCCCGTCAAAGGTAATGGTATTGGCCGCGGAGTTCACCCCGTCGTTGAGCAGCCGCAGAAAACGGCCGGTGGAATTGGTGCCGGGTCCTTGCAGACTAGGTGTGGGAAGCAGACCATAGGAACCGATGGCGTAATGGGCCGCCTGCTCTTCGAAGTCTTCCGCCAGCATCCCGGTCTGGTGCGCGCTGGTGGCCGCAGAGTTCCACGCCAGCGTGGCCGGGGCATTGCGCCGCGCCACCTCGGTTCCATTCAAGTAGGCGACAAAACCGTCGTCGTACCGCAAGCTCAACGTCAGGAGCCTGAGGGTGTAAGGATCAGCCACTGTGAATGGCACGCGCAGATAAGCGGAGGGATTCACATCGTACATCGCTGCCCCGAGGTCCGTGCCGATCGCCGGCGCGTAGTTGCCGGAACTGTCATACCCAACCCCGAGGGTGCCCGATGCCCAGGTCGAGTCATCATATCCGACCAGGCGCCAGCCGGGGTCTATGTCCGATGTCGGCACCAGCGTACGCACCGCGGCGTCGGGAGCAACGAGCGTGCGAACCGCGCCGGTCATGGCGTAGCCGTAGGAGATATCGGGGTATTGCGGCGGAAATGCGGGCGCGAATTCTGTGGCCTTGGTTACGCCATCCGGCATCACCAGCGCGAGATATTCGCCCGACGCGCCCAGCTTGAAATTCGTGTGCAGCGGAGCCCCGGGCACGCGCCGGTTCTTGTTGGAGGCGAAGACCACCATGAAACTACTGGGGCCGAGGTTGGTCGAGGGGAATTTCCAGTGGGTCAGGTTTGTCGCCCTATCCGTCAGGTACCAGTCGTGAAGATTGACCGTGTCGGCGCTGGAATTATACAGCTCGATCCAATCTGAGTAATCCCCGTCCTCGTCGGTCAGTGTGGTGCTGTTGCTGGCCATGAATTCTGAGATCACCACGCTCTGAGCAGCGGCCACCCCCCCGCAGGCCAGGACTATCGCCAGCCCGAAAATATAATAGGTCTTCTTCATGTCAGTATAGGGTGCTTGTGGCTGTCGGTGTTGATTGTGAAGCCAAGGCCAAAGAGTTTAAGGCCGGCAAGAAAAGCGATACGGTTGACCCTAGTATTCGCCTTCGTACGCGCCGGAAACAGCATCTTCGCGAGTATAGTAATGTTTGCAACTACTGCAAGCACTTCGATTAAGGAAGGGTGAATGCAGGCGTTTCTCGGCACGACCGCCGGAGCGCGGCTGTCCCCAGCCGCAGCAGCGCCGAATACGCAACGCGGTAAGAGTATTTCGAGCCCCACTCCCTCGCGGATGCGCTGCGGCTGGGGCCAGCCGCGCTCCGGCTCTTCCCTTTTAGGCGAGGCCGGTGGCGGTGCCGAGATACGCCCGGTCCGCGCGACGCCCAGCCGGTGGGCAGCCGGCCAAGTTGAAGGCTGCAACCCATCACCTCCAAATGGAATATGTGCTGGATCGGGCTTATGTTGCTGGCTAGATTCATCTCCCAGTGAAGCGCAGACGAAATCCAGCCGGCGTGCGGGCCCGAGGCGTCAGGTGAAGAGAAGAAAACAAGAGAAACATGCTTGGACGCTCCGACCGCGGCAGGCACCGAATGCCCGGCTCTCAACGCCGGCCAAGGGTCCAAGAACATGGACCCTGACGGCGGTGGTGCTTGGTCTAATCGCGCTGCTTTCCGTCACGATCTACTTCTCAACACACCCAAAACCGGGCGATTCCTTCCCCCCAGGGGATAACCCCGCCGGCGCTTTGACTAGTCCGCCAGCAGCAGCGCAATCCAACCGATCCTCCGACATCGCGCTTAAGCCGGCTGCGGACGAGTCAAATTGGGACGCCGTCATTACCGGCCAGCAGAAAACTGGTGCGGCCACTGAACTGGCCACTCGAGCCAACGCCCTGCTTGCCGCCGGCGACGCCAAGGGCGCCGTCCGCGTGCTCGAGGAGGCTTTGCGCCTCAAACCCGAGGATGAGGATTTGCACTACAATCTCGGCATTGCCTATGGTAAGAGCGGCGATAACACCAACGCCGAACATCATTACCGGGAGGCGTTGCGGTTGTTGCCGGATTATCCTGAGGTTCACAACAACCTGGGTAATCTGCTGCTCCATGCCGGGCGACTCGGCGAGGCGGAGGAACAGTTCACCGAAGCCATCAAGCTTATGCCTGAACTTGCCACCGCTCACAGTAATCTTGGAATCATCCGCCAGAAGGAGAACCGCATGCCAGAGGCGATCGCCTGCTTCCGGAAGGCGGTTGAATACAACACCAATTATTGGCAAGCCCACTTCAACCTTGCCGTCGCTTGCTTGTCACAAGGCTCCAAGGAGGAAGGATTGCACGAGCTTCAAACCGTCTTGCGGCTCAAGCCGGACTATAAGCCCGCTCAGAGCGCCCTCGACAAAATCCTAGCCAGCCCTCCTAATCCGGGACCGTAATCTGTCCCGTATTTGGACACAGATTAGGACCTGCGTTGCATGATCCAAACTGCTTGTGGGAGCCGGGGAGACTCGCCGGACTATCGCCGTAGATAAATCTCGCCTCCGCAGCAGCTTGCAACACAACCGAGGTTTACGGCCAGCGGCTGGAAGGCGACTTTCCCGTGTTTGGGAAAATCTCGCCGGTGCGCTCGCGCAATACATTTAATCCCAGTAGTTTACGTCATTTACAGGGGCTCTTCGCGAGGTTCGGTGGAATGGGTGGAGCAGCGCCCCCTACCGCCTGCTCCCACCTCTCTGGCCCCACCGGACCCTCACCGGAGACTCGCCGGAGACTCGCCGTAGCACCTCTTATCGCGGATAAGAGGTGCTACGGCGAGTCTCCGGTGAGGGTCCGGCGCGGCCCGCACGACGGTATGGGGCAAGTAGGAAGAAGAAGACCGAAAGCTCGGTTTCTTGGGGGAGCCCGTTTCATTCCTCCGCCCGCACTCCCCCGCTCGCATCCACCACGATGCTCTTGGCCATCGCCGGAACATCCGATCGGGTCTCCTTTCCCCCTGGCCACCGGACCTGCACGCTTGTCGGCGATTCGGGCGTGCCGAGGACCTGGACGGGGCTATTCTGGGACCAGAAGCCGCTCCCGGCTTGAACTTCGCGCGCCGGCCCCAGCCTTCCCCCGAACTCAAGCCTCACCATGGCGCCGATTCCATCCGGGTTGCCGGGCGGCCCTGCCAATTTCACCCGTAATCCCGCCCGCGCATGCAGATTGTGAAATAATCGAGTCTCATCATTGTTTTGTGTTATCGCCAGGTCCACTCGCCCGTCCCCATCGTAATCGGCCAGCGCACAACCCCGCTGCTCCCCATAAACCACGATACCGCTGTCCGGCCCCGGAACCGCCGCAAAACCGCCCTTTCCGTCTCCCCGCAGGAAGAGCCCTCGTCCAGCGTCCATCCGGCCGTCCTCTGGCCGCACGGCAAAGTAGTTTTGGCTCAGAAACAGATCCTCCTTGCCATCTCCATCCAGGTCTCCGACCGCGATTCCCATCACTGGCGACCATTGCGCCTCCGGGGGCAGGAGTCTGACCTCGAATTTGCTCCCGCGATTCAGCAGAAGCATCGAGCCAAGGTAATCCGCCCGCAGGCTGCTGACCTTCGGCATGCGATCCCCGAGCAAGGTCGCGAGACTCGCCTCGGCATAGGCTTTGTGCGTTGGGAAGCGCGCTCGCAGCCAGGGCAGATCCTTCTCCATGAAGGTCAAGTCGCGCCACGGCACTACCTGGTTCAAGCTCGCATCCCGAAACGCTTCGAAGATATGCACCCCGCCATCCTCATTGAAATCACCGTAATAAAGAAACCAAGGCCCCGGCGCGACCTGCTGATACGAGCCGTTCAGCCCCCAATTCCCCAGCACAATATCCATCCTGCCGTCCCCGTCGAAGTCACCCGTCGCCACGCAGGTCCAGATCCCTCGCAAGTCGCTGAGTTTGGAAACGCCTGCCGGCTGTCCTGGCGCCTGCGGGTCGGCAGGCGTGGCCAGGCTTAAGGGAAGATCCCATTCACGAAATCGGCCATGCTCATTGTGAAACACCCGGACCGGGCCCCACTCACAAGCCAGGATCAGATCAGGGAAGCCATCGCCATCCAAATCGCTGAATACTGCCCCTGTCACCAGCCCGACCTTTGCCAGCAACCCTCTCGCAGCCTCGTCCGCGACCAGTTGTCCGCCCCGGTTTCTGAAAATCCCGCAGTCCGCTGCCTCCGGATAGCGGCCTGCCGTTAACCGGCCGCCGACAAACAAATCCAGGTTGCCGTCCCCATACACATCGGCCAGTGCCAGCGGCCCGCTGCTCACCCCCAAGCTCGGCACCGCCGACCCGATGGCGGCCCCGCCTGCCGTCCAATCATACCGCAATGCTGCCGGCAGATTCGTTTGGTCGGTCTCATAATGCGCCAGTCCCACCAATAAGGACCGGCTGCCGGGTTGCAGTACCCCCGCCACGATGCCGGCTGCGTCATCCGGCAGTGCATTAGAGACCCCCCCCTCCGCTGGCTTCCATCGTCCGTTCCCGGCATTTAGGTAAACCCCCAGACTGGTCCCACGCCCACCACCAATGATGAGGTCCTCCTTGCCGTCCCCGTTCAAGTCGAACCAGGCGACGCCAGGCCCAAGCTGGCTTAATTTGCGCGGGAGCAGCGCTTGCCGTTCGAAGTCCTCGTAGGGGGGGTCCACATGGCGGTGGCCCAGCGCTGCGCTCACGTCCTCGAACAGTGGGTCTGGCTTCGCTTGCGCCGGTGGCGGTGGCGCTGGAACCGCCGCGCTTTCGTCAATCTCATACAGGTAGTTTGCTTTAACGTGCTCCACTACGCTCCGCTTGCCGTTGCGCCAGGTCACCTCCAGAGTCATGCGCCCATCGCCCTGGCCGGCGGCAAAGGTGCGCTGCGGCGCGTCTCCAGCAAGGAACCGTCCCCCGCAGGTCATCTCCTGCGACTGCACCGGCACCGCGCCGCCCAGCAGTTTGATTCGCGCGCCTATCCCGCGCGTGTTGGGCGGCAATCCCTTGAGCCGCACCGCCACGCGAGGCGCCGAGCAGTTGTT
>Ga0187877_1004016_pt1 | contig 11573 bp, 13 predicted proteins | sample June2016WEW_17_1_3_FD_132430 | JGI IMG/M metagenome (GOLD analysis project Ga0187877, IMG submission 132430) | Peatland microbial communities from SPRUCE experiment site at the Marcell Experimental Forest, Minnesota, USA - June2016WEW_17_100 | ecosystem: Environmental > Terrestrial > Soil >... | reverse complement strand
TCGTATCCAGGAGGTGTTATCATTGGGCAACCCCCAGAGAAGACGAGCAGACGGATTTCCTCCAGCCTCCTCGTCTTTTTATGTTATTGGATCATTGACAAAATAGTGAGTCCGTATTGTAAAGGGCTGTTATCAAGTTAGTTTGGCCTACATGAAGGGCCAAAGACAGTAGTGTTTCTGCAATCAAAATCCATTTTGATGTCTCCCGTTTTTCTATTCGTTAAGCCCTTGGTCTGTCCCGTCGCTCATGAGGCGCTTTCGCAAAAAGCGGCGCCCCAACCAGAGCATGAAGAGGATAAAAACCAGCGACAAGCCCAATATAAAATATTCCACCGACTGTTCCACACGCTTGATCGCCTCGGCGGCAAAATATCCGACCAACACCAGCGACCCGGTGCAGATCATTTCGCCACAGAAAACAGCAGGAAACCAACGCCTCCAGCGCACTTTTATCAGCCCTGCAGCAATGAGAGTTGGAATCACAAGGCCGACCGTTAATTTGGCCATCAACAAGATCTTGCCGGCATGTTCATACATTGCCTGTTCCAGGCGTTCCAGGGATTCGCGATTTACGCCCAGTCTGCGTCCAAAGCGCAATATCCATTCGGTCTTCCCGGCATAGCCCAATGTATACCAGAGCATGTCTGCGGTTAGATCGCCGGCTGCAGCCGCGAAGAATACCAAAGCCGGATTCATCCATCCTGCCGAGGCTCCCGCAGCTGCCAGCAGAATTACGGCTGGACCTTGGACTGTCACCGCCAAGGCTAGCAACAAATAGATCCAATAACCCAGTTGGTGGATTTGGCCGTTCCGTAGATACGAGCTGAAATTTTGAAGGAAGGCTATCAAGGCGCTCATCAAAGGTTGCCTTTTGTTATATCGTTTCCATTTTTAATTCGTCGGCAAACCACAAACCTGATTCCAGGATAGCAATTACCGAACCCAAAACTATTGTCGTAAACCCTACTGCCACCCCGCAAGCATCGCATGAATATCTGTTATCCACGATTGAGTTTTTCCATCAGACAACTGAATCGCAACGGCCTCACCCGGCGGGACCTCATGCATGAGCAAGATCCTTTCCCCGTCTGGACTAACACTCTCGAGGAAAAAATCAGGATCCGGTACATTCGCAACCTTTTCTATTTTTCCACTTTGCACATCCAGGTACCAAAGGCCATTGGAGGTGATTCGCATGTCCGAATCATACCCCGGCAGGTCCAGGAAGTATAGTTTCTGGTTGTCAGACGACCAAAGGAATCCTCCCACATGACTGGGTGAAAGAGGAAGTGAGAATATGCGAGAGGATGGGGTAGGTAACGAAGTAAATTCGTAAACGCTGATCAGATTATCCAATACTCTCAGGAAGGGCATAGCCTGTCCTCGGAAAGGAGCCGCAGCGGCTCCCGGGTCATCCGAATCGGATTAAAATCGTTGGATGAACCCCGACCCCATTCGCCCCGAACGCTTCGGCAGGAAAGAACAGATCGCCGGGAAAGAGCCGCGCACCTGGCCGGCGCTGCTCACCCTTTATTTTCTCTCTCCGCTGGTCGGGGAAATGGTCTCCGGGTCCACTCCATTCCTGCTCTTCATCCAGCCCTTTTCTTTGGTCTTTCTCCCGCTCCTGTATGGATCCGGCGCGATCCTGATCCATGAGGTGATTGTACGACACCGCGTGGGTTGGGGGAACGCCCTGCTTCTAGGAGCCGCATTTAGGGTCTATCAAGAAGCCCTGGTTGTGCAAACCTGATTCAATTTCATATCACCGCGTTCGCCAACGCATGATCTTGGCCTTTATGGAGTCTGGCTGGGCACGAATTGGTTCTGGGGGCTTGGTCTCACCCTCTACCATTCTTTGATAAGCATCACGATCCCCCTGCTGCTGATCGAACTGTTCTTTCCCCGGCGCGCCCGCACCTCCTGGCTGGGCCCGGCAGGGATCGCCGGATTTCTTGTCTGGCTCCTCGTCCCGTGTGCACTTCTCGCCCTGACCGTTGCCACCCGACAGTTTGCCGCTGACAGATATCGTGGTCCGCCTCTGGGCCCCTACCTTTTCACGGCCGGATTAACCGCCACGCTGGTCGTGATCGGCAGCTCAATTCGTATTTCTTTTCGAAAACAGGAGGGTTCTGCCGCGGCGCCTTCCCTCTGGACCGTTCGGTTAATCTGCTTCGGCTTGGTGCTCGGCGACTTTCTGATCATCGGTCAAATTCTTCCCCGGTTAGGCTTGCCAGCCGCGCTGGTTGCGGGGCTGGAGCTTGCAATCTTTGGATTCGGCCTGTGGCGGGTGAACTCCTGGTCTGCTCGCTCTGGTTGGAATGAGCGCCATAAGTTGGCAATCGTCATGGGAGTGCTGGCTTTTTATTGCTTCATCTTTGCACCCCTTGTAGAATTCGGAATCAGGATCCCGCAGCGCATCGGGATGACGCTGACGGACCTGATCGTCTTTGTTGGGATGATCTATTTTGACCGGTATCTTGTGAGTCGTCAGGAGAGATCCCGTCAAGCCTAAACCGGCTCTGGGAGTCATGACGATGGAGGGGAGATTTAATATAGAAAAATCCCCATGAGCTATCCAATTAACATTAAATAAATAAACTCCTCATCGAATTACTTAGATGAGCGATCGCGGTCCGTCTCTATTCAGAAAAACTATCAATGACTGACCATGAATGAATTGATCTTTGTAAATACATTACCAATGATCGGACCAAGCAGCAACAAGACTAGGATTACGACCAGTGTGATCATCACAAGCAGCAGTGCATATTCGACCAGACCCTGACCCCTTTCGTTTGGAATGAATGACATCATCATTTCTGCTTCCTTTCTTTAATACTTCCTTTAATAAAAAGCTAATACAAGATGAACATGAGTATACTATTATTACTCAGATTCGGTTCGAATCCTATAACCCATGCCTTACAATCCACTTCAATCATGGGTCAATTTGTGAGTCGCTCAGCTATGCGCAGCAAGCTTTGATAATCAACTGCACTGTATATTGCATCGCTTCGGGAAAATTGTTTTGACAGGATTATTTGCAAATTCCACACCTGGGCTCATAACGTGGTTGGTAGACAAGGCCTGCTGGAAAAGTTTCGCTACTTATAATTAAGCACGATCCAAAGCAAGTGGAGACGAGGCCCAGACGCGCGGGCCGTAGCGTTCCTGGGCCACCGAGGATGGGACGACAGAAGAAGAAAGCACGACCATGGTTCCAATCGAGCAGAGGGTGTCCGATCCGAAATCCACACCGCCTTGAATGAATTTTCTAAAATCCCAAATAATGGGAATAAGTATCGTAAAGAGAGATTATCAATAGTTTTTTCTAGAATGGAAAACGGGGCACTCAAGTGGAGAAATCTTGATTTTGAAAAGCTGCAGATCAGCAAATCCCGATCAGGCAATGCTCCATTTCGACGAACTCAGAGCTGGTTGCACCTAAAAAAATATTGTCTCGCTTTTCGCTTTGCCACCATTGGCAGAACGTTGCCAGCGGATTTACCGTGACATGACGCAGTTGCTTTTTTGGAAAACACGTTATAAAGTTATAGAAAGCCATTCGCCAGGTAAGGTAACCCATGCGGTCTCAAGGTGGCAAACAAGTTCATCGGCCATACCACTCTGCTGCAGACCGCACAGTACGGCCGGAACGTGTAACAACGCGATCGTGAAGCCGTAGCGAAGTTGCTGTTGCCTGCTGCAGTGCGTGAACAATGTTGTCCGCGACAGAAACTCTCTAAATCCCCTCCTTAAGGTTTCCAAAAAGAGAGTGAACAAATGAAGCAAAAGTATATTGGGATAAGCTTCTTACCAATCATCACCCTGATTTCGTTGAGTTGCGGACCATTGGGCCGCCTTACTTCTGGTACTCAAACTGCCGTTCCAACCAATACTCCAATGGCGACCGAAGTAATCTCAACCAGCAGCCCAATCCCTGAGGTCCCCACGAATACCACAAATGAGAATCAGTCAGGGTTAACTCTTTTTCCCACCATCGATCCTTCCCTTGCTCCCTTCCTTCCCAGGCCTGCCCTGACACCGGGAGCGGCCGACCCCCGGGTAACCCAAGAGGGCATCCATCAAACGATTTGCGTATTAGGTTACACCGAGACGGTTCGGCCCCCCGAATCAATCACGGAGCCGATGAAAAAGCAGTCCATCCTTGATTATGGTCTGGCGGACCGGAAGCTGGGTGATTACGAGTATGACCACTTGATTCCGCTTGAGATTGGTGGTGCGCCTCAGGATACAAAGAATCTCTGGCCAGAAACCCATTCAGGGAAATGGAATTCGTATGTAAAAGACAAGCTGGAGAACAAACTTAACCAGCTTGTCTGTGATGGCCAGCTGGACCTAGCCACCGCGCAACAGGCGATATCCCAAAACTGGATCGCCGCATATTTGAAATATATCGGAACGCCTTAGATCCAGGCAACCCATCCATAGTGGTCAGATCCGTAAGAGGTGTTGGGGTTATTGACATCACCTGTCGCAGCATGGGGAAACAGACGATGGCACAAGCCAAGGCTAAAACAGTTTTTCTGAAGCGGGTTAATCGGGGACGAAAAATCGAGGCGTAGGAAAGATCTCACTGGAAGGTCGACATCCAATTTTATGCCAATTTGAAGCAATCACCCAATCAAAGGGAAGGAATGTGTTCCTGGAGGACCACATTCCTCTTCACGCGCTGCAGCTGGCTGCTGAAGTCCAATCCCAGAGCGTCACACCGTTCATGGATGGGCAGCAGCAGTTTTCTGCGGTCCGTCCAATAAATATCAAAGACCGCATCGGCAAACTGGAACGGGTAGCTTTCCACAACCTTCATGATCAACCATCCTCGGGATCGATATTTTTGGGTTGGTTGTCATAACCAACCCAATTTTCGGGGATATTCCTGATGATTACCCCCCAAGTGAGCCAATTGGCACACTTTGAGCAACACTCTAGCTGCAGCGGTAGCGGATCTTTCGCAAACTGGCGGTGAGATGCTCCAGGGCAAACGCGGCGGCCTTCAGGTCGTCCGGGAGGCACAGCTGGGTCGAGAGTTCTGAGGCCACTTCGTCAAGTTCTGGTCGAATTCGGGTCCAAGTTCAAATTTCAACATGGACGTGATCCGGCTGGCCAGCCGCCGGTTCGGTCCGGGTGCCGGGTTGGAGCCTGCGCCGGCCCGGCCGGATGGTGCAGCTTCCACGGCACGCCCCGCGTCGGCGAAGGTCAGCCGTTCCTCGATGGCCTCGAGCAGCGGGCTACACTGGCGTTCCTTGAGGCAGACACAATCTCTCGCAGCCGGCCATCCTCCAGCCGGGATACTAAGCCACCCCCTTCAATTTAGCCTATTGACTTTGAACTGAAACTGGCTATACTATTGGTATATCTGGTCTGACCACCATACCAGAGGAAACCATGAAAATACAACCCATTGCACATCAGACCCTGGCCGAAACGGTCGCCGGAAAGCTGGCCGCCTCCCTCCTGGATGGCAGCCTGGCCCCAGGGGCTCAGCTGCCCTCCGAACGCGATCTCATGAACCAGCTCGGCGTCAGCCGGGCTACCCTGCGGGAGGCCCTCAAAGCGCTCGAGGAATACCAGCTGATCGAAGCCCGGCCAAACGTCGGCTGGTTCGCGCGTCGGATCGATGAGGACAATGTGACCAAGGCGCGCGAGCTCGCTCACCGGGCCGCCGCGCCTTCTGCCCGACCGGCCACGAACGAACCACCCACCGGCCCCCTGCGGATCCCGGTCGCGCCGGAGAAACCCCTACATATCCCCAACCTGCGTACCGACCGGATGGGGACGTTTGAACTGATCTCCTGGTGGGATCGGCAAAAGGTCCAGAATGCCCATGTGCTGGTGGTCGGAGCTGGAGCGCTCGGCAATGACGTCATCAAGAACCTGGCGCTGATGGGCATCGGTCACCTCTTTATCGTTGATTTCGACACCATCGAAGCGGCCAATTTGAGCCGGTCCGTGCTCTTCCGCGACACCGACAACAACCGCAGCAAAGCCGAGGTGGCCGCCGCGCGTGCCAAAGCGCTCAATCCCGAGATCCATGTCCAGTACTTGAACGGAGACGTAACCACCCAGCTCGGCCTGGGCGTCATCCGCCGGATGGACGTCGTCATCGGTTGTCTGGATAACCGCGAGGCGCGCCTCGCCATCAACCGCTTCTGCTACTGGATGAATAAGCCCTGGGTGGACGGGGCCATCCAGGAGCTGCTCGGATTGGTGCGGGTATTCGTCCCCGGACAGGGGGCCTGCTATGAATGCACCCTGACCGAGGAGGCCCTGCGCGATCTCTCCCTGCGTTATTCCTGCCCGCTGCTGGCACGCCAGAACATCCTGCTGGGCAAGGTGCCGACCACGCCCACCATCGCTTCCATCATCGGCGGTATGCAATCGCAGGAAGCCCTCAAACTGATCAACGGCATGCCGGTCGAGCCCGGCAAGGTGATCCACTATAACGGCATGGTTAACGAGATGCATACCAGCGCCTATCTGCCCCGCCAGGATTGTGAGAGCCACTGGGCGTACGGCGAGATTACCGAACTGCCCACGCGCGCGGAACGGACCTCCCTCGAGGATCTACTGCGCATCGCCCGGGCTGACCTGGGGCCGGAGGCGCTCGTGGAGCTGGACCAGGAGCTGATCACCTCCCTGAAATGTCCGGTCTGTCACACGGACGAGCAGGTGTTGAAACCGCTCAGCGCGGTCAGTTTCGAGGCCGGTCACTGCCCCACCTGCGGGACGCTGCGGGAGCCCGCATTAACCCACGTGGTCACGGGCGAGGAAAACTATCTGCACCGCAGCCTGGCGAGCGTGGGCGTGCCGCCGCTGCATATCCTGCGCGCCCACAACGGCGAGGAGTACCGCTTCTACGAATTGTCCGGTGACCTGCCGGAAGCGCTGCATTACCGTCACTTCGAATCCACCACACCCGCCATCGCGGAGCACGGCCGGGTCCGTCTTACCGGCGCAGCCTCCCTCGAGGATGCAAATCGAAGCCCAGCCCGCGGCCGCGTGAAGCTGCATGATTGACCTCTCAGGCACCGGATCCCATGCGCGTTGAGGCCATGAGCACTCCCCTCCCCCCTCCAACCGAGCCACTGCGTTCTTCCTTGGTGCGCAAGTTATTTTTGCTGTTCCTGGTCATCGGTGCGCTCGCCCTAGGCCTAAGCCTGCTCACCCGCCAGATTCACACGGCCTCGCTTTCGCTGCAGATCATCCTGTCCGACGCGGTATGCGGTTTGGCGGCCGGAACTTCTGCGCGTCTGGTGTTCCGCCGGCAGATCCGCCTGCTGCAGTTCGCCGCCGGAGTGGCAACCCTGCTCGGCGGCCAGATAGTGCTGGGTCTCCTGACCGGCTGGCAGATCGGTGTTGGACCCCTGGAGGTAGGCCGCCGGAGCGTGGATTGGTCCGGCCTGGGCCAGCTCCTCCTGGGAAGCGGTGTCACGCTACTGGCCTTGCAAGCCTGGCACCGTGAGGCTGCCCAGCCCCTCCCGGCTCCGAAGCCTAAGCGCACCAAAAGCCTCTCGGAGCGCAGGCCGCGAGCCCCCAGGCAGGTTCCGGAAAGCGCTGCCCAGGCTGATCCGAGCTTTCCTTCCGCCTCAGTGCCTGAGGCCGCTCGCTCGAAACAGAAGCGGAGCTCCCGCCGGAAAGCGCTGGTACAGCTTTCCAGCGAGGTCGAGCACCGCTGTCCTTACTGCCTGGAATTGGTCGAACCGGATGACCCGCGCGGCATGGTGGAATGCAAGGTGTGCCACACCCTGCATCATGCCGATTGCTGGGCTATCACGGGCGCCTGCCAGGTGCCTCATTACAATGCCTGAAGCGGTCTGCCTGACAAGGAGAATACGATGCCAGATCTCAATGTGACCATTGTCCTGCCCAGCGGTGGTGCGCGCAACGCAGACATCCCAGACGATATCCAGGTGCACGACCTGCTGGCTGAGCTGACCTCCCTGCTCCACCTGCCCACCGTCGGCCCGGACGGACGCCCGATGTATTATCGGCTGGACAGCAAGGCCCTGGGTCGCGAGTTAAGGGAGGACGAGACGCTCGCTGCAGCAGGGGTCCTAGAGAACGACCGCCTGATGTTAACCGCCGATATCACTGCCGGGGCGGTACAGCTGGACCAGAGCCCACGCATGCGCCGCCTGCGCGCTGACTACGAGTTGTTGCAGGAGCTTGCTGCCCGCAGCGACTTGATCAGCTTCGAGGCCAAACCAGCCCGGCCAAATCTGCCCCCCGAAACCTACGTCGTCACCTATAAATGCAAGGGCATCATCGATGTGGATGCGCAGGGCGAACCCAGGTTCGGGGATCATCACCAGGTGGAAATCTACCTGCACAACCAGTATCCCCAACGCTGGCCGGGCATGAAATGGCTGACTCCGATCTGGCATCCAAACATCAACCATCTAAATGGCAGCGTCTGCATCGACGCCGCCTGGTGGACGGCCAGCCGTTCCCTGGACCGCCTGGTCATCATGCTGGGCGAAATGATCCAGTACAAGAACTTTCATGACGACCCCACCAAGCCTCCCTTCCCCTGGGATCCAGAGGCGGCGCGCTGGAGCCGGGAATATCGCAAAGTCCACGCAGATGCTTTCCCGGTCGACCAGAGCGAGCTGATGCGGCCCGAGCGGGTCAAACTCAAACCAGCCCCCGCAGACACCCAAAAAGCCCGCGTCCGTTTCAAGTGATCCGCGCAATCACCCCATTCAATCTGGCTGTGTACCGGCCAAACCACCCCAACTTAGAAAGGAGCAAAGTCATGTCCGATTTACCTGTAACCGTGGTGCTTCCCTCCGGAGGGAGCCGTACTGCCGAGGTCCCCGATGATGTACCCGTGAAGGAACTGCTCCCCGAGCTGACGACCTCGCTGGAACTCCCCGTGACCGGTCCGGATGGACGCCCGATGTCTTACCGCCTGGACAGCAAAGCCCTGGGGCGCGAGCTCAAGGAAGAAGAGACGCTCTCCCAGGCAGGGATCCCCAAGGACGACCGGCTGATGATGACCGCGGATGTGACCGCCGGCTGATGGACTGCATGGATCGGACCGCTCCCGGACTCTCCGCGGAGCGGTCCGGACCTGCGCGCGAAGGATTCATACCCGAATGGCCACCGCACGCATCCGTTTCGCTCCCTCCAACAATCCGGGTCCTCATCCGGCCAGCATGCCTGTGGAACTCGCCCGGCGCTGGTTCTCGCCCTTCGAGCAGCCAGGTTTCCACCCACGCCTGGCAGTCTTTGTCACCCAGGCGGCTTACGGCCAGGTTGTCGCCCACGCCGCCAGTGGAGCGGATCAAGAGGTGGGCGGCCTGCTGGCAGGCAGTTGGTGTATGGATGCCGATGGCGCAGGGCAATACATCCTCGTGGAGACGGCCCTCCCGGCCCGTTTCACCCGGCAGAGCAAGGTCTTTCTGACCTTCACCCAAGACAGCCTGGTGGATCTGCACGCGGAGATGGAGGAACATTTTCCCGACAGGCAGATCGTCGGCTGGTACCACACCCACCCTCGCATGGGTGTATTCCTTTCCCATTATGACACCTGGATGCACGCAAACTTTTTCCCTGAACCCTGGCAGGTTGCCCTGGTAATCGAACCCCACAGCGATATCGGCGGCTTCTTCATTCGCCAGGAGGATGGCGAGCTTGACCCGGGTCGCTATTTTGGATTCTATGAAATGGACGGTGACGCTGCAGGAAGCGTCGTCCACTGGCAGAACATGCAGGATGAGGTCGGGGCGGGTGAGCTGAAAGGAGAGGATAACGGTGAATAGAAGGATGCGCACCTATTATTACGCAGTGCTCGGGGCGCTGGGCGGCTTGATCGGCTGGCAGATCAGCAACGTGCTCGGCCTGTCGTTTGTCTCCAATGTATACCTCAGCGACGCCGTAGTCGGCGCCCTAGTCGGTTTGAGCATCGGTTTGTTAATCGGGATAGGAGAAGGGCTGCTGACCCGCAACTTAATCCGGGCAGGAAAATCCGGCCTGCTCAGCGCCTTGCTGGGTTTCGCGGCCGGCGCGATCGGCCTGCCGCTCAGTGAGGCGCTTTTCCAGCTGAGCGGCGCAGGGCTGTTCGGTCGCGCCGTGGGCTGGGGCTTCTTCGGTCTGATCCTCGGTTTGGCGGAAGGCGTGGTCGGGCGGAGCCAGGCTTGGAAAGGGATGCTGGGCGGGGCAATGGGCGGCGCGTTGGGCGGGATCCTACTGGAAAGCATGAACCGCCTGTTGAAAAATTCCCTGGTCGGCAAGGCCCTCGGCCTGGTGCTGCTGGGAGCTTGCGTAGGTGCCTTCATCTCTCTGATCGTTGTTCTGCTGGCGCGCGCCTGGCTGGAGGTCAAGACCGGCAAACTCAAAGGGACCGAGTTCATCCTGGACAAGTTCATGCGAGCAAAGGGCCCCGCGGTGGCGATAGGGAGCAGCCCGCTCAAGTCCGAGATCGTCCTGCCTGATCCCGATATCGCCCCGCAACACGCCATGCTGACCGGCGACGGCACATGCTTCACCCTAAAAGATATGAGCCTAGAGGGGACGTTCGTGAACCAGCGCCGCATCGAAAGAACCCGGCTTGCCAACAATACCACCATCCGCATGGGCAACACCGAGATGGTGTATCACGAGAAGAGGTGAACATGAACGCACTCCTGCGAAACCTGCGCGTTCTGATCCCTGTCGGACTCGCTCTGAGTCTCCTGGTTTTCCCTCTGCAGACAGCCCGGGCCCAGGCTGGAGGGGCAGCGATCCGAGTCACCCAGGTGGACAACTCGAAGTTCCCGCTGGTGACTTTGTATGTTTCCGTGGTGGACGCCTCCGACGAGCCGATGCCTGTCAATCCCGACCAGATCCAGATCTATGAAAATGGGCAGCTGATGAAACCGCAAGAGGTCAGCGGGTCGGGAGAGATCGGTCCCTTGACCACCCTGCTGGTGATCGACACCTCCGGTAGTATGCGCTATGCCGATAAGCTCACGGGTGCCAAGACAGCTGCAGAGGCCTATGTGGATCAGATGCGCCCTGAAGACCAGGCCGGTCTGCTTAGCTTCGACACGCAGGTGACCTACCGGCAGAGCCTCACCGCCGACCCAAACGCCCTCAAAAAGGCCATCAGCGGGCTGACAACCGGAGGTGATACGGCCCTGTTCGATGCACTGATGCAGGCTGTGCAAATTCTGCAAAACATCCCGGGCCGCAAAGCAATCATCCTCATGACCGATGGGATGGACAACCGCAGCAAGTACACCGAAGATAACGTGATCCAGGCAGTGGGAGCCAACAGCTTATCCATCTCAACGATCGGCCTGGGACTGCCCAATCAAACAGGGTCCATTTCCGGGGTGGATGAAACCACCCTACAATCGCTTGCGAGCCGCGCGGGTGGGATCTACGGATATGCCAACGACTCGAGCGCGCTAAGCGATCTCTTCCAACAGTACGGCCGAAACCTGCAAAGCGAATACCGGATCACCTATACCTCCCCCCTCACCCTGCGGGACGGCCTCAACCGAACCTTGACCGTTTCCCTGGGTTCGGGCGCCTCCGCCCAGGCCCGCTACAACCCCGGCGGC
>Ga0187877_1004014_pt1 | contig 11573 bp, 8 predicted proteins | sample June2016WEW_17_1_3_FD_132430 | JGI IMG/M metagenome (GOLD analysis project Ga0187877, IMG submission 132430) | Peatland microbial communities from SPRUCE experiment site at the Marcell Experimental Forest, Minnesota, USA - June2016WEW_17_100 | ecosystem: Environmental > Terrestrial > Soil >... | reverse complement strand
CGTTTGGGAAACTTCACGTCTTGTTCGTTTTCGCTTCCTAAGTCCCCCGAAATGTTTGGGGAATCTTTGGTATTAAGAGCCGAACCATTGTTTTCGTTAGGAAAACTGGCTGTCCGGCATGGATTCGAACCATGACAAAGAGCTCCAAAGACTCTTGTGCTACCATTACACCACCGGACAAGACCCACTCAAATTAGCGGCCCAGTGGTTCTCGCGCAAAGGAAAAAGCTGGCGCGGCGCGGCCTCACTTTCCGTAGGCGTCGTAAAGCAGCTTCAGCGTGAGGGCGAGCACAACGGAAATGAAGACCGGCCGGATAAATTTCGTTCCCCGGGCGATGACCATCCGCGAGCCGATTCTCGCGCCAAAGAGCTGGCCGACCCCCATCGTCAGCCCGGCGGCGAAACAGACGTTTCTCCCCAAGAGGAAGAAAGCCAGTGAACTCACGTTGCTGGCGAAATTCATCACTTTGGCGTAGCCGGTCGCCCGCGTCATGTTAAAGCCCAACCCGAGCATGAAGGCCATCGTCCAGAAGGTGCCCACGCCGGGACCGAAAAAGCCGTCATAAAAGCCAAGCGCCAGGCCAAAGGTCAGGTCAAAGACCCCTCGCGCCATGCGCGGGTGCAGGTCCACGGCGCCCAGCCTCGGTTTCAGGAGCGTGTAGATCGCTACGCCGATGAGCAGGATGGGGATGGCGCGTTTGAGGAATGAGGGGTCAAGCTGCTGCACCGCCAATGCGCCCAAGGCCGCGCCCGTCAGCGTTAGCACAAACCCGCGCGTGCAATCTTTGAGCGCGACGGTCCCAGCCTGTGCATAATGCCATGACGCGCTCGCGGAACCGAAGGTCGCCTGCAGCTTGTTTGTGCCAAGGGCGTGCTGGGGATCCAGGCCGAAACTCAGCAGCACCGGCAGCGAGATCAGACCGCCGCCGCCGGCGATCGAATCAACGAAGCCGGCCACCAGTCCAGTTAAGAAGAGGAGCGGCAGGTGCCAAAGCTCGAACATAGCGGCCATGTTACCCCGGGCCGAGGATGATTTGAAGCCCAGCGTGCTCCGCCCTACTGCGAAGCTATTTCTCCCATCCCGCACCGGACCCTCCCGGGACCCTCGCCGGACACTCGCCGTAGCACCTCTTATCGTGGATAAGAGGTGCTACGGCGAGTCTCCGGCGAGGGTCCGGTGGGGCTACGGAGGTGTCAGCGGGCGGCAGGGGGTGCTGCTGCCCCCGATCACCGAAGAAAGCGAAGCGCCTGGCGCTGATCGGTAAGTCGTTGTGGTCTAGAGAGATACACGATAACCAAGTGCCACACCCCTGAAAGGGGCGAAATAGCCTCGCGCCTGGTGTTTGCACGCCAAGCAATGGTCTGCAAAAGTAATTCCATCTCCAGGGCCAGTGACAAAGTCTTCTTAAGTCTTTGTAGGAGACGACGTTAGGAGTCTCTGATCTTCGGGCCTGCGGCCCAAACCAGCGCTTTTGCGGAACGTGCTGATTAGAGACTCCTTACGTCGTCTCCTACATCTTTAGTTTGGAGCCCTTATCACCGACTTTGTCAATGGCCGTAATTCCATTTCAGGGCACCCCAACTTTTTCATTGCCATCCCCTGCCTTGCGCGTTCCAAATAGGCCTATGACAATTGGTGCCCTGTTCCGTTTTTGTAATATCGTGGCCCTCCTGTTCGCTGGCGCGGCGGCGGTGGCGGCCCCGGCCGTGAATCAACTCGCCGATGATGAGAAGGCCGCTGGCTGGAAACTGCTGTTCGACGGCAAGACCACTGAGGGCTGGCGCACCTTCAAGAAGCAAACGTTCCCCGCCAAAGGCTGGGTCGTCGAGGACGGCTGGCTCCATTGCCTCGGCAAAGGCGGCGGCGACGTCATATCCGATGCCGAGTTCGGCGATTTCGAGTTGCAATGGGAATGGAGACTGGCGCCCGCCGGCAACAGCGGCCTGAAGTATTTCGTAATCGAAACCCGGAATGCCGCCCTCGGCCACGAATACCAGATGATTGATGACGCGCGAGAGCCGGACGCCAACTCGGCCGACGGCAAACGTGTGACCGCCTCGTTTTATGATGTGCTCAAGCCCACCGCCGCCCCTCCGACCCGGCCCGCGGGGGAAATCAACCAGTCCCGCATCCTGGTCAAAGGCAACCACGTCGAGCACTGGCTCAATGGGGTGAAAGTGCTCGAATACGAGTGCGGCAGCGAAGTCGTCAAGGCGGCGGTCGCCGCCAGCAAGTTCAAGACGACAGCCGGGTTCGGCAACAAGACCAAAGGCCACCTACTGCTCCAGGACCACCAAAGCGAGGTCTGGTTCCGCAACGTCAAAATCCGCGAGTAGTTCGGCTATTAGCCCAACCATGTCCCTGCCCTGGGGCGCTTGGCAAGGCGCCGCCGCCGGACGCTGGGTCAGAGGTTCCTGTCGGGCGCCGGCGTGTCTGTCCCAACCCACAGCTTGCGATGGTCACATCCTAAAACCGCCTCATTTGGGTGTTGTCTTAATCTCTACCAGCTTTGCAATCACTGGAATGTCGCTCAACGAGCTCACCGGGAAGCGAATCCCTCGGCCTTCCGCATAGGGTCGCGCTTCTGTGAACATCTTCTTGATCGCGGCGGGAAGCGAGCTGGCCATCGCGAGATCGTATGCTCGGTCTCCAAGAACAATGGCGACCCAAACCCTCTCCTTGTCGGGTGTGATGTAAAGCAGGGTTCTCTTCTTGTGCTGAAGCAGGCAAATGCGCCCGAACTCTGCTTTCGACGGCTTCCATAGCTGGTCGAGTGGTGTGCATGCCTCCTCAACGACGCCGACAATGCCAGACCACAGCGCAAAGGCAGAGCCCAGGACAGCTTTAAGCTCTGCCTCGCTTGGAGGTTTAACTTTAGCGGACATAGGCGGTGTGACGATGAGCGCTCCCGCGCCGGGTCAAACGCAGCCACTTGAATCTGAGACGGCTTCCCGGCGTTGGGTGCATGAAATGTTCGGAGGCATGATATCTAATGAACCCCAATCGCCATCTTGACCGGATCAATCATCACCAGATAAGACGTCGAAATTGCCGGCAGCACAAAGACGATAAGCGCTGTCATCGTGCTCACGACAAAACCCATCCAGCGTGAGAGCTTTTCTTCCTTGTGGTAGCACAACCAGAGGTAGTAGGCCGTGGCTACGACCGGCAGGGCTATCAGCACTGGCCGAAGAACTATGCACAAGTCCGTGAAGTATGGCAGTGCCTACCTGCGTTCTTAACATCGAACATGAGTGTGAGCATCGCCCAGGCAAGCAGACAGGTGGAGCTAAAGACTCCGAGCACAAGGGCACAAGTAAGCTTTTTCATAGCTGTGCGATTTGACAATTGTGCATTGGAATTGTCACGCGGAACCCTGCGTTAGACTTGCCCCCGCTGCTTCCACGCCGTCAGAACCTTCTCAATCAGCGCATCCAGTTCCGGTTTGAGGTTCTGCTGGTCGGGATGCTCGCGCAGCCAGCGCACGGAGTCGCGGACGCCTTGGCGGAAGGGCGTGCGGCAGCGGAACTCCGGGACGAAGCGCTTGATCTTCGAGTTGTCGAACACGCCCGGGTGGGCTTTGTCGCCTTTAAGCGTTCCGGTCATTTGCGGCGCGACCTGGCAGACAAAATCGGTCGGCACCTTCACGATTTGCGGGCACGCGACCCCCAGGGCTGAGGCGATCTCGGCGTAGATTTGGTTCCACGTAAGCACTTCGTCGCTAGTGATGTGGAACGCTTCGCCGATGGCCTCAGCCTTGCCCACCAGGCCGGCTAGCCCGACGGCGAAATCGGCGGCGGTGGTCAGCGTCCAGGGGCTCTCGCCATCATCGTGCACGTACACCGGTTTGCCCTGCTCCAGCCGCGCCGCAAATGTGTAGCTACTGCTGGAGACAGGATTCGGAATCCAACGCTTTGAGTAAGTGTGCGACGGACGAACAATCGTCACCGGGAAACCGGTGTCCTGTCGGCGCTGCTGGAGCCACTGTTCGCAGGCCAGCTTCTTCAGCGCATAGTCCCACCACGGGTTGCCGAGCGGCGCGTCCTCCGTCAGCGGCAACTTCCGGGGCGGCCTGGCATAGACGACGGTCGAACTGATAAAGACGTATTGCCGCACCGCACCCTGGAACAGCTCGCAGTCCATCTGCACCTCAGGCACGTCGTATCCGAGGAAGTTGAGCACCACGTCGGGCTGCACTCCCGTGAGCGCGATGCGCATGGCTGCGGCATCTTTGCGGTCGCTCCGGATGGCCCGGTACTCGGGAGGCACCGCCGTCTGGCCCCGGCTCAGGACCAGGATTTCGTGCCCGCGCCCGTGGAGCAGCGCGGCGCAGTCGGCCGAGAGGTTACCGGTGCCGCCGATGAATAGGATCTTCATACTCTGGTTCACTCCCCCATGATGACTGACAACTCCGCGAGCGAAGCGTAGGGCTTGGCCGGATCAAAGCTGCTGACGGCGATGAGTTTCAGGAACTTCGTTTCCACGGGTCTGGCGAACTTGACGCTATGCAGGCTGTCGTTTTCCTCGAACGTGCCTTGCGCTACCGGCGGGCCCCAGTTCTTCCCATCGGCGCTCACGTGGACGGCGTAGTCCTTGATCCAGCCGTTGTGGTTGCCGTCCTGGCGCGGCAAGCAAGTGAGGCCCGCCACGCGCACCGGCTTGGGAAATTCCACCACGAGTTCATGCGGGAACTTCGGCGCCGGCCCATCCCACGGCGTGTGCCACATCGTGTCCGCGTCTCCGTCCATCGCATTGGCGGCGGGATGGTCGCCCTCCTCGCTGTCGGCGCGTATCTTCGCGCCCAGTGCCTGTAGCTTGTTCGCGAACTTCGGCACGAACAGCTTATCCAGCAGGTCATTGCTCAACTCCTGGGTTGGCTTGAACGCTGCCGATCCTGCGTAGGCGTAGAGGCTCGCGAGCAATTGCCGCGCGGCGGGGTCCTTCGTCATCGCCGGCAAATCGAAGCCGCACGCCAGCAATTGCCCGCCGCCGGCGCGCCCTTCGAACACTACGCCCAGCTTGTGGTTGCGGGCGAAGTTATCAATCACCTGGAGCACCGGGCGGTAGGCGGCCGGTGTATCGTCGAGGATGAAGAGCCGGGAGCGTTGCATCAGCTCGTACCACTGCCAGTCGCTGTGCAAGGCCGTGGGGAATTGCGCAAAGAGCGGATACGCCGGGTCGCACAGCAGGCTCATGGTGTTCGGCTTCTGGCTCGGGAACCAGACGGGGCTCCAGAACACCGGCAGGAACCCACCCCTCATGGATTGCGCTGTGTTGCCAGAGGACGCGAAGAACACGACTTTCTTCGCCTCGGCCAGCGCAGCCTGCGCCGGCTCCCATTTCTCGCAGACGACCACCCCCGCCGGCGGCTTGGGCGCAACGCTCGCCGGGTAAACCCAAATATCCCAGTCGTTGCTGAACTCCGTCCCCGGCAACGCCACCGTCACGGTCAGCTTAGCAGGGGCGGCGGCTTTCGCCAGGAACGCGCTGATCACGCCCAGCGCCGTCAGCTTGCCGGTTGGCGCATTCACCGCCGGCAATTTGCCCGAAGCCACCTCGTGGCCTTGCTCATCCTTGATTGTCCACACCGGCTGCGCGTTCGCGATGTCAGCGGGGCCGTAGTGCGCAAGGTCCACTGTCGCTTCGAACGGTTCGTCCACGGTGTAAGTTCGCTTCGGCATCCGCAGCAACGGCACCGTCGGCCCGCAGAACCGGCGGAACGCTGCTGGCGTGATGAAGCCCTTCGAGTCCCAAAACGGATCGAGCGGCCCGATCAGTGCCGTGCCTTGGGTCGGGTAATCGTGCAGGTCGAGCAATGAAAAACCGGCGTAGCCCGGGGTGCGCAGCAGCACTTCGATCTCCTCTTTGTAAAGCCGCACCGCGAAGCGGCCGGAGGCTTGCACGAACTCAGGCGCGAGGTCGAGCAGGTGTTTCTTTTCCAGGTCGTCGCGGATCAGCTCGAAGTTCTTCACCGCCATCACGCCGGTGTATTTCTTCATCTCGTTGAAGTCCGGGAAGAACATCCACTGGCCGATCTCGTGGCCGATGATGGGCCGCGCGTCGCTGCCCACGACGCCGCGCAAGTCCCGCTGTGTGCCCGCGCCCGGGATTCCGCGGCCGTCGGCCAGCTCAGTCCACTGGCGGTTCGCGGTTGTCTGCGCGCAGGATGCCGACGAGTAGAGATGCCGCGGGTCGCGCTGGATCAGCATGTCAACCCAGCGTGTCAGCAGCTCGTCCTTGCCGCCGTATTCGTTGCCGAGCGTCATGGTGCAGAACGACGGATGGTTGCCGTAAGTGTCCACGATCCGCTTGAATTCGGCCTCGATAAACGCGTCGCGGACCGGGTCCGCGCCGGCCTCCACATTTGCCTGCGGCCCTTCCGCCTGGATCATGATTCCCTCGATGTCCGCCGCCGCAAAGGCCGCCTCCGGTGGGCACCACGAGTGGAACCGGATGAAGTTCAACCCATACGACTTCATGATCCGGTAAATCCGCTGCCAGGCCGGCACATCCGTCGGCGGATAACCGGTCAGTGGCCAAACCGAGCACTCCAGGGTCCCACGCAGAAACACCGGCCTGCCGTTCAGCGTGAACTGCGTGCCTGTGGCCTTGAACTCACGCATGCCAAACCTAACGGTGCGTTCCTCGCCGCCGAACTTCACCGTCAGCTCGCTCAGATTCGGTGAGAACTCATCCCATAGCTTCGCTGCGCCCATGTCCACTTCCACCTCCGCCTGCCCGCCCTTGGCCTCCCACGCCGTGTCCACGCTCTTCGCTCCCACGCTCAACGCTCCACGACCTGCTTGGCCGGTGGCATTGCCGATGCGCACTCTCACGAGCGCCGAGCGTTTCGCCACGTTTGGATACACTTGTATGTCTTCAACCCACACCGGCGGCGTGGCGTTGAGTTCCATCCGTCCGACGATGCCATTCATGTTGCCCCATGTGCCGCCGAAGAGCGCCGAGACAAAGGAGCCGAGATTGAGCTTAACGGTGTTGTCCACACAGATCGTCAGCCGGTGCGTGCCCGGCGTCACCCCCACCCCGAAATCATAGACATGCGGCGCGATCAAGCTGTCCTGCGCGCCGATGCGCTTGTCATCGAGCCAGACCGTCGTGACCCACCGGCAGCGTTCCAGAAACAACGTCACCCGTTTCCCTTGCCACGCGGAGGGAATCTCGATGTCGCGCTGATACCATGCCGGCCCGGCGTAATCGTATATCCGGTACGGCCCATCGAGCGCCGGCGGCTTCGTATTCCTGGGCCCGAGGCCGGCGTCGTCCATCGTCCCGGGCAAGTGGATTTTCCACGGCAACTCCCGGGCATATGCGTCCGCGTTCGTGCCGGCGATTTCAAACCGCCACTCTCCCGCGAGTGAGACAGCCCGTCCCGTCGCCGCCGTGGCCGGCAATACCAGCGCGGCGACCAGGGCGAAGCACGATGAAGTGAGGGCGCGATTCCAGTCTTTCATTCAGTACCCTTGTTGGACCGGGGATTACTTGTCCCGGCCGCAGATGATTCATGGCTAAGAGTCTTGTGGTGCATGCGCCAGGCAGACAGGAGAGCGCGAGCATGGCCGCCCGTCAAGGAAGGACACGGCCGGTGCCACCACCAAGGCCGCTAGTTGTCGAGGCGACCATGCGCCGTCCGCGGGGCAGACCGGAAGTCTGCCCCACAATGGCACAGGTGGCGAGGGGCCTGGAAGCCGTCTTCGCGCATGGCGGTTTGGGCGCCGATGTGCTAGTCATAGCCATGTTTGGCCTTCAGGACTTATGAAACGCACTGCCATCTTTGCTTTCCTCGCGCTGGTCGCCACTGCGCACTGCCAGGCGGCAGAGACCAACCTCATCGCCAACGGTTCGTTTGAGGAAAGCCAGAACAAGCCCGGCGTGCCGGATGACTGGTTATCCGCCGGCAACCCGGCGGTAAAACAACAGCTCACGCTCGACACGGGGCGCGATGGCAAGCGATGCGCGAAGCTGGTCTGTACCGAGTTCAACGGCGACGGGCCGGACTTCCACGCCATGATCTGCCAGGTCGGCAAAGCTAGCGGGCGCCAGGGCCAATGGTACAAACTGACATGTTGGGCGAAGGCCGAGGGCATCCGAGGCCGTGCCGTCGAGGTGGCACTCACTGACACGCGCCAATGGGAAAATGCCGGACTGGAGGAGGCCTTCTCGCCGGGTACACAATGGCAGCAGTTTGACTTTCTCTTCCGATCGAGGAACGACTTGCCCGCTGCCGGCAGCCGGCTGCAGTTCTGGTTCAAAGGCACGGGCACGTTGTGGCTGGACGACGTGGTGCTGGCCGAAACAGAAGGCGGTCAGCAATGGTTCCCGCAAATCTGCACCGACGGCGTGAAGAACTTCGTGCCCAACAGCAGCTTCGAGTGCGGCACGGCCAACTGGGGCAGCTTCACCTACGGCCTCAGCGGTTGGGCCGGCAATCTTTATCGGCTCGACGGCGCGGTGGACGACAAGGTCGCGCAGCATGGCCGGCACAGCCTCCGCATCGCGCTCACGCCCGGGACGCTGCCGGTCTTCTACTTCGATTACTACGAGGCCGTTCGGCAACCCGTCCGCCGCGTGCTGGCCGCCAACCGCGGCTGGTTTCACGTGAAGCCGGGGGAGAAGCTGACGCTCTCGGCATTCCTCCAAGCCGATGTCGAGGACGTCGCCGCGCAATTGGTCGTGAACGAGGCGCCCAGCCATCTGCTGAGCAAGCAGGTGACGGTTGGCAAGGAATGGCAGCGGTTCGAGTTCACGTTCACGCCGACGCAACCCTTCCTGTTCATCGCCATTGGACTGGACCTCGAGGCGTGCCGGCGGGACGCCGCCACTTTGTGGCTCGACTCGGCCCAGTTAGAGCGCGGCGGCCACGCCACGGCCTACGAGCCCCGCCAGCCAGTCGAAACCTTCATTGAAACGGGAGCGAAGGGCAACATCTTCACCAACGCCGCAAACGGACTCACGTTCAAGCTCGAAGCGTTCAACAACACGGACCGGGCACAAATCGTGCGCGGGAAGCTACGGGTGACCGACTTCCTTGGTCACGTCGTCGAGGCGGCAGAGCGCATGTTAGACGTGCCGGCGCACCAGGACGCCAGTCTCATGGTGCCCCGCCTGTGCCAGCATTTGCAGGGTTTCTTCCGCGCCACTTGGGAGGCCTCCGCGAGCCCGACTGTTACCCACGGCCCAGCCGGAGCGCCGGCATTCCTGCTGGCATCCGGGGAGAAAGCCGCCACGCCGGCAGGAATGCCGGCGCTCGCGGTTGCTTCCTCACTGCGCTGCGCAGTCATCACGCCGGCATCAGCGGATTTGGCGGACTCGCCGCTCGGCTTCAACCATGCTTATCCCTGGGACTTTCTCGTGCGGTCGGCCCGCGACGCCGGCGTCGTGTGGTGGCGCGATTGGTCGGCCAAATGGCAGACCGTCGAGCCGGCAAAGGGCAAATTCGATTTCACCGCCGCCGACACGCAAATCCAACGCGTGCTGAACCTGAGCAGCGAGGTCGAAGTGCTGCTACCCTTCCCATCCGCCGCGTGGTCCACCACCGCACGGGCCGACGAGGTGGACAAGGCGGCGGGCCGGGACGATTACCTGCGAGCGCGGTTGCCGTGCAGCTATGCGCCGGCGGATTTGAATGACTTCGGCGCCTATGCTGCCGCCGTGGCGCGCCATTACCGCCAGGGCCAACCCCGCGCTGTCACCCACTTCCAGATCCTCAATGAGCCGGTCTATACGGACTACGCTCTGCCCCGGAAATTCGGTTACACGCTGGCAGATTACCTGCGCCTGCTCGAAGCAGGCAGCCGCGCCCTGCGCGCCGCTGACCCGCAATGCCGCGTGGTGGGCGGCATCAGCGCCAACCTCGAAGCCGGGCTGACCCGCGACTTCGTGACCCAGGGCGGCTTACAGTGGGTGGACGTGTTCGATCTGCACATGTACGACCCCGCGCGCCCGGCCGAGAGCTTTGAGGACTCCTTCCGTTCGCTCGAGGAACTCATGCGCGCCCACGGCGGCCCCAAGCCGGTATGGATCACCGAGTGGGGCTGCTATGCGGACGACGACCCTCCTTGCCTGCCGCAGAGCGTTGGCGACGCCACAATGAACCGTTGCCGCTGGCCCAGCGAACGCGCGGCGACGGAGCACATCGTCAGGTTCACCGCGGTGTCGTTCGCGCACGGTGTCCGCAAGATATTCTTCCACGCGGGCACCTGCGGCACCATCAACGGCCCGGACGCCGGCGGCGTGCTCTTCACCTTCGGCGGCGCCCCGCGGAAGATGTATGCGGGCGTCGCCGTGTTGAACCGCCTGTTGGGCGTGCCCGACGAATGCGTTAAGACGGTGCATGACGACGGGATGCTGGCTTACGTCTTTCGGGCTAAAGACCGGACAGTGGCGGTTGCGTGGTGTGAGGCTGGCCGGTCGCGCAAGCTCAAGTTGGCCCCGAGAGTCTATGCTTGCGACATTATGGGGAATCGCCTCTCACCGAAGGACGCGGTAATCGAAGAGTCACCCGTGTATCTGGTTGGCAAGCAGGCCGAGGCGGTCCTTGCCTCGCTGGCAAATTAGGCCGGGGCCAATCGAGAGCGCGGCTTACCCAGCGGTGTATCGCCTGATATTCTTTTTCTGTAACACCACAACCGCAACGCTTAACCTGAGCCTGAAAAACACATGCCAGATTCTCCCCAGACCGGCACCGCGCCGTCGCTGTTCCTGACGACGCACTGGTCGGTGGTGCTGGCGGCCAAAGACAAGTCGTCGCCCGAATCGGCGGCGGCGCTGGAGGTCCTTTGCCGCGCTTACTGGTTCCCCCTCTACGCTTTCGTGCGGCGGCAGGGGCATTCTCCAAGCGACGCCCAGGATTTGACCCAGGAGTTCTTCGCGCGGCTGCTGGCGAAGGAGTATCTCCAGGCGGCGGACCGCGAAAAAGGCCGCTTCCGGACTTTCCTGCGGGTCGCCCTCCGGCGTTTCCTCGCCAACGAATGGGACCGCGCGCGCCGGCTCAAACGTGGCGGCGGGCACACTCCCCTCCCGCTCGACACGACGGCAGCCGAGCAGCGCTACCAGGCGGAGGGGGACAATGCCCTGGCGCCTGACCGCCTCTACGAGCAGCGTTGGGCCAGGACGCTGCTCGAACAGGCGCTCGCCCGCCTGCGGGCCGACTACGCCGCGGCGGGCAACACCGCCGAGTTCGACCAACTCAAAGGCGCGCTCACCGCCGAGCGCGGCGGCATTGCCTATCGGGACCTCGCCGCGGCTTTGGACCTGACCGAAGGGGCGGCGCGGGTGGCGGTGCACCGACTGCGCAAACGGTTCCGGGAGGAGTTTCGCGCGGCTGTGGCCGAGACGGTCTCCGCGCCGGAGGAAGTGGAGGGCGAGTTGCGCCATCTGGTAGCGCTGTTGGGAGAAACCTGATTCGCGGAAATGGGTGTAACAAACTCCCGTCGAGGCTTAACCAGCGGATGATGAACGAAAATAGTCAATGCCCGAAATGCGGCGCCGCGGTGCCGGCGTCTGCGCTTCGGGTATTGTTGCCTTCCGTGCATCGTGCGCTGGTTATGTCGCG